>Ga0315900_10002091_pt1 | contig 31203 bp, 30 predicted proteins | sample LakEriMetagenome_FD_203521 | JGI IMG/M metagenome (GOLD analysis project Ga0315900, IMG submission 203521) | Freshwater fungal communities from buoy surface, Lake Erie, Ohio, United States - Buoy 12 MA114 | ecosystem: Environmental > Aquatic > Freshwater > Lake > Lake biofilm | place: USA: Lake...
AAATACTCTAATAGATTAGCATTTGAAGGGACAAACGAACTATTTTCTGTATATATAATAGCTAAACCTAATAAAGTACTAGTCCCGCCATTAATATTAACTGTGAATTCATCATCATCTGTATCTGTTTGAGTGATTACTGAAGCGGTTGATGTATCTTGATAAAAACCAATTTTACAGAAAGCAGGATCATCATCGTAAAGTTTTGAATATACTGCTCTGTAACCGTTGTAACTTATTGTAACAGTTTCTACACTGTTAATATTATAAGTGGCTTGTCTTGATTGGTCATCACATATTGTAGTGATCAACTTATTGTTAGACACATAGCCGAGTAAATTTTCAACATTCACATTGGCATTGTCTACTGGATTAATTGAAAATGTACCTACATTTGCAGGATTAGTATTACTAATAACAAATTCACCTGCTACTTCTGCATTACCAATTGTATAATTGTAACCTAAGAATGTAGCATTACCGCCACCTAATGTCACAGCACTACCATTTGCATAATTAACTGCGAATGTATTACCTGGTAAAGTTAAATTACCAGCAGTGTCAAACGTCCAAGTTTGGGCTGTATTTGACGAATCAGTGATAATGTCAAGATTGGCAGCGATACTGACGGTGCTGTCTACGATACTATTGAGTTGGATATAAGTGTCAGTAGTGGGTTGTGCCTTAAGAATCAAGGTATTAGCGGCTGCACTGCCCGTAATGTCGCCCGCTAACGTAATGTCACCCGGTGTAGTCAATGTACCAATGTTGTCAAAAGTCCATTCTGCTGCACCGTCATCTACATTAATTATAACATTACCGTTTGCTGTTGGGATGCTGACTTCAGTTAATCCGTTTGTTATATTAGTACCAGCACTGTCAACAGGACCAAATGAGCCATTGCCTCGTAATGCATTCGCTGCATTACCGTCTAAATTAATTACTGCAATATTTCCTATACCTGAAACATTTGCAACTGCTACAAGATTTGCAATATTTGCCACGTTAGCATTTGTTGCATTTGTTGCATTGGTGGCAAATGTAGCATTAGCGACAGATTGATATGATAAATTAGCCCAAGTATTAGCTCCATCACCATATTTTAAACGTAATGTATCTGTTTCTAGCCCTGGTTCACCTGCTGCTAATATAGGATTTTCTGATGTCCAGTTTGCTGCTGTATCTCGTCTTAGTTTGATTATTGTTGTCATTTTATTTTTCCTGTTAACTACCTGTAGCGTCGCCGCCGTCTATTATTAAATCTAATAATGGATTGTATTCTGTAAAGGCATTTCCACCTTCATATGCAAATTCATATGCACCTAAGTACATAGCTAATGCGGAACTCCAACGATCACCAGTATAGACATAGGTAACTGTATTGTCCCCTGTGAATATTTGACCATTTGTTGGATTTTGCGGAAATTGTAGTGCCATTTTTATATCCTATTTAATATTTATCGTATTTTTGGTATCCTAATCACCCACTTATCCATCGTGCCTGGAACCAAGACCTACTATCATATTGGGCCCTTGAAAGTGCTGCCCCACCAACATTAATAATGTTTATATAATCAGTTGAACCATTTAGATAGATGATTTTTGTTACCTGTTGGGCCACTGCATTGAAACTACCGGCCGCAGCCACAATGTCGAGATTTTTCTTAATCGCCAGACTTGCTTCAGAATTTCTATAAACATCATAACTGGCAGTGATTTCCCAGTAACCAGCCTTCTGTGGTGTGAATGTATAAGTTGAAGTATTGAACCACGCACTTGATACATTGACATTACTGCTCACAACGCTGTATCTACAAGGATCTTCAGTAAAACTACCTGGTAAGGTGTAAGTTTCATTTGCATATGCTTCAAGAAAATAAAGCGATAAATTTTGACCCACAACATTACCAGTTACACTTAGATTACCACCTAATATGTTGCCTGTCGCACTTACATTATTTCCTGTGAATAAATTACCACCGGTAATATTACCGGTTGCACTTATGTTATTTCCTGTAAATAGATTACCACTAATACCTACTCCACCTGCAACTGTTAAAGCACCTGTAGTAGTATTTGATGAGTTTGTATTAGCTGTGATTTGAAAAGTTTGCAAAGAGTGGTTAATTCTACCAAATATGTTGCCTGTTTGAAATCCACCAGTAGCAAATATTATATCATTAGTGTTACCTGTATCTCCAGTGGCTAAAACTAAATTACCACCATAACTACCAGCTTGTGCCTGTACAAAAATATATCCGTCATTAGGACCAGTGATCGTGTAATTAGCATCATTAAAGGCAGAACTAGTGAAACCCATGTCTATCCAACCACCACTGTCTGTGCCATTATCGGCTTGTGCTACCCAATCACTTGAACCTGTGTCACTAGAATTTATTATTAACGCTTGTATGTAATCAGCACCAACTTGTTTACCAACAATTACAGGATTATTAAATGCAGTTAAACTTGCACCTGGACCAACATATAAATGATTATTTCCTACAATATTACCTTGTGCGCCTATACCACCTGCTGTTTGAATTGATCCTGAACTAGGTGATATAGATTCAGTATTTGCAGTTATAATTAAATTTGCTGCACGAATATTACCAGTAACACTAAGACTAGATAAATTACCAACACTCGTAATGTTAGGTTGAGCATTTGTTGTAACTGTTGCTGCAGTAGAAACAGTCACACCTGTTAATTGACTACCATTACCTTTAAAATATGCAGCATGAATATTAGCTAATGCATTTACATTACCAGCTACACTTAAAAATGATAATGTACCCAAACTTGAAATATTCGGCTGTGCTGCAGTTGTAACTGTGTTAGCTGTACTTGCATGAGTTGCATTTGCCACTGTGCCTGTAACATTTGCTCCAGTGATGTTGGATAAACTTGAACCTTTACCAATAAAGAAATTAGCACTTACGTTGCCACTGTAGGTTGGCAAATATGCTGCAACATTGCTGTTTCCATAACCTATACCTGTTGCAGTTGTTAATACTGTTCCGTCTGGGAAAGTAATAGTATTAGCAGACATGTCAGGATTAGGCAATACAGCAGGACTTAAATCTACCCAACTATTCCCATCGTAGTTAATATAGGCACGACCTTCATCACTATCAAACCATAAATGACCTTGTGGTAAATTAGGAGCAGAATTACCTATGTATATTGGGATATCATCTGCCCAAAATAAATTACCTGTACCATCAGTAGTCAAATAATTATTTGCGTTACCGCCTGTTATTTTTATCTTAGAAACATTTCCTAAATTAACTTGTGTGCTAGATATTGTGACTACGTTAGCAACACTGTTACTACTAAATGTTATATTACCGTTACTATGTACAATAACATTACTGTTGCCATTATAGATAGAACCAGCTACGTTTGGATCAGGATCTACCCAACGTACATTACCAGCACCATCCGTTGTTAAAACCTGTCCGTTGGCCCCACCTGATAAGTGAAAATTGTTAAGGTTAGTTTGTATATTAGCAAATAGATTTCCAGTAACATATAAATTACCACGCAATTGTAGTCGTGATGTTGATTCTGTATAAGTTAAATTACTACTACCACCAAACCCACGTGCGTTATTAAATTGAATCTGTCCGTTTGCACCGCCAGCACTATTTAAGATTTGTAGTTGTGGATTATTATCTAAATTATTCTGTAGGTATGTAGCAACAAGTGTGTTTGTATTGTTTGCGTTCTGCTGTACACTTATGACATTGGCGGTATTGCCTAACCCATCTGTGTCGTTTATAAATGTATACGGACTTGGTTTTGTTGCCATTTTATTTCCTTATTATGCTACTTTAAAAAGTTGAATATACGATTGTTGATATCCTTGACCAATTGGTAAAGTAAATTGCGGAGTAACGACCCCTGTGATACTACCGTTTACTTGAATTGCCAACGTCGTTAAACCTGATAAAGTAAATTGCCCTACACCTATTGTTCTTCCAACTGAAATATTTTGTATAGTAAAATTAGTATCTACGTTTTGTAAACGCATGTAAATTTGTGTAATAGTTCCATTAGGAACTACATTAACATTAGTTTCATAAACATAGGTACCTGCTGGTAAATCAAATGAGTTTCCATCAATAACTGCACCAATTGTATTTCTATCAAAAGTATCGAACGGAATAGTTTGCCAAATATTTTGATTCCATGTTACAGTTGAACCACCACGTCTACTCAGAATTACGCATGGTGCTCCTGTACTTCTTACAAAACCAGCTGTTGCAATTTGATTTGCTACTGCATTTGCATTTGGTGTTGGTGCTGTTGGTATTCCTGACAAATTTAAGTTTATTTTTTGTGCTTGAACAAAACTTGTTGTAGCTACTGTATTGTTGCTGGTAAAAGAAGGTTGTGTGGGTGCCAAAATATTACCAACCAAACTTACATTTGTGAGCGTCACGTTTGACAAATTTGCTTTTGTGTTGGCAACTAGTTGCACAAACGCTGTTGTTGCAATTGAATTACTTGAACTTGAAACATTTGTTAAAGTTGGCGCCGTTGGATTACCTGTAAAGTTAGGACTATTAATGTTAGCCTTTAAATTTAGTGAATCTGTAAGTAATCTTAAAGGTACCGGAGCTTGAAGAGGACCACTTAGTGAAATATTAGGGACAGATACGTTACCAGTAAGTGTAGGATTATTTGGTTTTAATATTCCAGTTAAATTACCACCGTCACCGACAAAAGTATTTGCAAAAACTAAATTTGCTGTTACACGATTTGCTACTTGTAAATTAGCCAAAGATTCAATTGAGGCTGCGATTAGTCTTTCAGCTCTTATATTTCCATTTGCTACAGCACTCCTTAATTGCAATGTTTGTGTTTCAATAACTTGTTGGACTTTTAAATTACCTGATATCTCTAAATTAGATGAATTTTGATCAAATACTAAATTACGGCTAGCTGATAACTGATTTGAAGTGCTTGCAAATTGTAATGATCCTGGAATACCTGCTGCCGGTGGATTAACTACGGTTATGTTAGTAACATTTTGCCCTTGACTAGCTGCAGCCGCTGCTTGTGAGGCAGCGATTTGTGCAGTATTGGCTGCTGTTAATGCTATGTTTGCTGCTTGTCTTGCAATGATTGCTTCTGTATTTGCTGTAGTTGACATAATTACCTAATTAAAATGATGAAAGCGCCACACGTTTCCAAGTATTTGTTGAGGTACAAACATAAATGTAATTTGTATCCCAAACTATTTGTCCTGGTTGACCTACTGAGGTACCTAATTTGGTAAATTGATTTTGTTTAATTCCACCTGAAACACTTAAACTATTGGCTACGTTCGCATTTGTTGCTTGAACAATACCCATTGCAGTTACATTTCCAGTTATAACATTACCTGATGTTAAGTTGCCAGTTGCACTCATTAATCCAGTTGTTCTTAAATTGGCTCCAATTACATTGCCTGCACTTGTAATATTCCCAAAAGTTACATTACTATTAGTTTGAATTATACCACCAACAAGTAGATTTCCTGCTGTAGTAATACTTCCTGTTGCGGTGATCAAACCAGTTGTTCTTAAATTTCCACCTGTGATGTTACCTGTTGCAGTCATACCTACAGTAGCAACTATGTTTTGTGCAGATGTGATATTTCCTGTGACACTAAATGTACTACCAGTTATACCAGTAAAATTAGCAATTTGATTTATAACGAATGCAGTTGTAGCTATTTGATTTCCATAAGTATTATAGCCAGGTGTAGGGGCAATTGGAACTCCTGTAAATACTGGATTGTTAAGAGGTGCTACTCCAGTTAAACTTTGTCCATTACCTAATATTGCTCCAGAAACACTAAGTGTTGAAAAACCTGCAAAACTACCTGTAACATTACCAAAGACACTTATACTATTTGCTCGTAAATTTGATATATTTCCTGAAAACGCTGTTACATTACTAGCACTTAAATTACCTAATATATTTTCATTAACAGAATTAATAGTACCGTTTACAACAAGTTGGTTGTTTAAAAAAGTAAAATTACTTGACCCACTAAATACATTACCAGACCTAAATTGTACCCATCCGTTACTTCCTGCAGGAGAATTAGTAACACTTGTAAGTGCGATTGTGTTTGCAGTTCTTGCAGTATTAGCGTAGACTGCAGCTAGTGATGCTGAGTTACCAGCTTGAATTGCTGATCTATTAGCAGCAAGTGCGAATGATCCAGCTAAACTTGCAGAAGCATTAGCACTTTGTGCTGCTACAGTCGCAATATTTGCTTGTTGGCGAGATGTGGCAGCTGCAATATTTGCTGCATTCAAATCATTTTGAAATGTTGTTCCTGATGTTATTATGTTACTCATAATCGTTCCTTATAATTATTATGGTCTTAGTAAGGGTGGTATGCCAGCCCTGCTTATCTTACTTCCTAATTTCTTAGCATTGTCTTGTATGCTATATGGGTTGATATCTACTGTTAATCCAGTTTTGTATCTTGGATCGTTTTTTTGTTTAGGACTAGGTATATAACCACTAGCTCCTTCTTCTAATCCAACCTTACTTAATTCGTCATAGTAATATGGATTTTCATTTAAATGATCCAGTGCTATTTCTTTTGCTAAAGATGGGTGATTTGTATGCTCCATCTCAACTTTTATTCCTTTTTTAAGTTGTTGGTATAAATCTTGCATTAATACGTGATGTTTACTTGCAAGTTTACGTAATGTTAGAGTTGGCTTATCCAATAAATTTTCTTCTTCTTCCGGCAAACTTAATTTTTCACTTTTCAATTGATTTATTTTATCATATAATTTTGTTAAAATGCCTTTACTACGTAATGCTTTATATGCCAAATTTTCAGGACCAAACTCACCATGCATGTCTAGTCCAGCTTGTCTATATTTTTTAACTGTTCGTAATAAATCGTTGATGCGTTTTTCATCTTCATTTTTAAGTGCCAGCTCTGCTAAACGTGCTAGTTTATTAAATTTTAATCTCGTTGCAGCCTGATCTAAATTGGCTCTATGCTTTTTTGGAAGTCTTAACCATTCATCGTTTAGTACGCTATATTCACCCAAACTTATATGAGGTTGATTACTGTCCTGTACGTAAAGTTCAACATCATATCCACCAATCTGTATGTCATGATTTTCGTTATAAATTGTTTTTTTAGCGTCAAATAACTCACGGTATATAACGTCATTGTTCATTTTACTAATATCAACCAAAACATGTAAATCTATGTCACTATGTTTTGTGTATGAATAAGCGGCATTAGAACCAGATAATGTAACATCTGACACTTCTAAATGGGGGATACCTAAGTAATCTACAAAATCTTCTGCTATTAAAATTAGTTGCTTCCTTACTTCAGGACGCATTTTATCTCCCAAAAAAATCACTGGATTTAGTTGGTCGTGAAAAAATACTGCGTCATGCAGTTTAAAATTAGCTAGTTCCTTAAGGTTCATACAGTATTTATCAAAAAAGGGCTATAACAGAGTTCTGCTATAGCCCTTGGTATTTAATGACAGTGTAATTTATGCTGTCTTTTTACTTTTCTTTGTAGTTTTAGGTTGACCAACGTCTACTGGAGCTGCTTGCTGAGCAGCTTGTTGTGCTGCTTGTGCCTGTTGCTCTTGCACATACATAGGTCCAATTGTGTTCAACAAGTGCTGTTGATTTTCCATACAGAACACGTATGCACCGCTGTGACGTAACAGAACACGCTTATCTACGTAAACCTTACCACCTAAATCACGCCAGTTTTCACAGAAAGTCCAGTCCTCACTATAGTAGCGATTCTGACGAACTGCTGTATCAAAGTAAGTTTTTAGATACTTATCATATTTTGGATCAAGTCCAATGTCGTTCTTGTACTGTTTAACTGCAGGATGAACATTTAATTTTTCAAATACATGCTTTTTCATCAACAAGAAACCAGTACCTGCTTTACTAACTTCCTGTAGTCCGTCTGGACCTTCTTCTGCACCCTCAAATCCATTGACTACCCACTTGATTGGCATAGTCTTCATGGGATAAAGTCCACCGATAACATCCTTGTCACGGTTCAACAATACTAGTAAATGCCATGGCTCCCAACCAATATCAGCATCAACAAAGAATAAGTGTGTTGATTCTGCTTGATCTAGGAATTTAGCAGTTAGTGTGTTACGTGCGCGGCTGATTAGGCTTTCATTGACCATTGTTTCTAATGTCCAATCGATTCCCAACTGTCGAGCAGTATTTGCCCATTTAATGAAACTCATAAATGTGGACTCTGTTAACATACCACCATAGCATGGCATAGCTATGTGTACACGGGTAGTTTTTAGAAAGTCTACATTAACCTGTACTTGATTTTGAGCGGGCGCTGCAGGAGCGTCTTGTTCTTGAATTTCTTGAATTGCTTCTTGTACCTGCTCTACAGGTATAGTAGCTTCTTCTTGTGTTTGTTTTTTCTTAGCCATTTTATCCTCATGAAAATGTACTATTATTTACATGAGGAATATCATTGTAAATTATTTTTCGTCGAGATAATCTTCATTTATAGGTTCGTCAGGAAAAATCTGTTTGTAAAGATCCGATAATTCTTCATCACTAGCTAAGCTAAGATCACTAACATCATAATCCGTCGCTTTTGCTAGTCTATGGATCATTGCCTTGCGCATACCATAATCCATAGTATGACGGTTAGGTAAGTTAAATGGTTCTTCAGTTTCTCTTAAATCTGCATTTGAACCTTCAGCCCATCCTGTAAAATCATAAGCATCCATTGATGGTAACATTACGCTTTGACCTTTTTTGTTAGTTAAAACAATATTATCGTATTCGTCATCCCAACCAATTTTCCAACCTAATGTTTGAAGTATTGCAGATGTATGTTGCATAGCATTTTTAGGACCACTACCAAATCCTTTAGGGTCCATCACAGCATCTAGGCCCATACTATCTTCCTCTTGCCAAAACCAATCATTTGCTAATTTTAAAACTTTTGGTGGTAGGTCTTTATAAGTTAATTGCCTTTGTTCAGGCCTTTTAAATTGTAAAATCTCTCCCTCTTTAACATTTTTATCCTTACTAGGACCATAAATTATTGCATTTGGATTTACATTATATTTGGTAATCAATAACTTAATAATTTTATCTAATTCGTTATTTGGAATAGCTTTGGCAATAGGATATGTGAATTCTTTTTTATTATGTTTACCTTTTATAAAAACGTCAATTAAGTCAGATCCAAAAATAACGTTTCCTTCTTTAACATCTTTAGTAGAAATTGTTTGTATAGATTCTTTTATCAATTTAAGTATTTTTACTTTTTGCTCTACATTGGCTTCTTTGAGCATAGGACGAACACGTTGTATAAACTCTTTGATTTTTGCCTTTTTAGTTGCTGGTTTGAACTCTCCCATACGCTGACTTGCTTTCTGCATTAATGCTAACACTTCGTTATCGCTAAGTGCGTCTGGCATAGCATCTCGCCATACTTCAAACTTCTGTTCATCACTTGCGTTTGGATCTTTAAGAATTTCACGCATTGGAGTTGCCCTTGGTCCCTCTTCTGCTTGTGCTGCATCATCAACGTCTTGGCGTTTTATCACACTTAAATTTTCTAAACCTAATGTTTTGTAAACTACGTTGCCTGCTTTATCTTGTCCAACTAGATACTGAAATGCCTTAACTTGATCTGCACCAACTACTAACACTGCATTCTTATAACCTAACTCTGCTAGTGTTCTCATTAATCTATTAATATCAGGTATCTCATCGGTTGCACTTTGAAAGATATTTGCTTGTTTAGGAAAAACTTTCTTATAGATATATAATTTTTCTTCAGGATATAATGGATCGTCTGCACCTACTGTACGACTAACAAAAAAGTATGGATCAGCACCCATATTCTGTGCTTGTATAATAACTGCTCTAGCCAATAGCATGTGACCTTTATGTCCCATACCACGACCCCATCCCACTACTGCTGTATTACTTTTTCCTGTACGCTGTATCATAATTTTCTCGGTTGCCAATTAAGTTGGTCTATTAGTTTTAAAAATTGTCCGGGCAACGCATACTTGAAATTAATTTCAGGGTGTGCTTGTGCATAGCCCTCTGGTTTAGTTTGCATTATACCACCATGCAATCCTAAACTCAATGATTGTATTATTTTCATCTTCTCATTAGTTAATGCTTCTACTGCTCCCAACGTTGCTTCATATCCTGCTTTGTCTGCTAACATTGTTTGTGCTTTTTTTGCACTTAAATTATTTTGTGCCCAATTTGGAAAATCTCTAACTAAGCCTGATGTTCTCAAATGCTGATTTAAATAATTATATAACTCACCACCTGGATTATTCATTCCTGGCTTTGGTGCTAAAAAGTTATCTATTTTTTGTGCGTTCGTGCTTATAAATTGTGCAAGTCTATCTAATCCGGTTGTGTCTACTCCCGGCATTGATTCGGCGTATGTAGTACCTTGAACAATTACCTCTTGTGTTGAAAGTTGGTCTGCATCTTCATATCTTGTTTCATCAGCACTTCCGATCGCATCATAATAACCAGTAGCAGCAACCATCACTTTAGCATTTGCAATACGCTTACCTAATTCACTATCTGCAGGCACATGAAAAGTTGTTATATTAGGTTTAAAATCATAAGTATTCGTTTTTTGATTAAACACCGGCGGTGCACCAGGATAAAAAAGTAATCCACCTTCTATAAAACCTCTTTGTGGGCTTATTTGTTCAAAATAAGGCCATAAGCTTGCAAACTGTTTTGCAAACTGTGTGCGGCTAGCATCTGCTTGTCCACCTGTGCCTAATATAAAATTCATCACATCTTGTGGACTTTTAGTCAATGTAGATGCACCTGCTTTAGTTTGCATTGTACCTGATTTTAAATATTGCCATGCATTTTTGGGTATCATATAAAATGTACCGTTATCATCACGCCCCCAGTATACCACAGGCATTCCGTCCCATTTTAATTCTATTGTTCCATAATTTTCAGCCATGTCACGCATACGTTCTACAGCATGTAATCCACCATGACTACCGTTGGCTATTACTAGATCCTCAATATGTTGATATTTGCGACCTACCTGTCCTGCAGCTTCTAGTAATGCACTTATTCTCATTTTAACATGTCCATTGTGCGACGGAACCAACTACGAATATCCTCACTTAATTCTATGTTTGGTGCCCATTTATCTTTGATAGCTTTATATTTTTCTGGATTACTTCTTAATGCTGCTAGAATAGAATGCACACTACCCATATCGTCAGCACTAGCATTAGGTCCAATTATTATTTTTGCTATTTGATCTTTGTTGCTTGTAATTAATTCTTTCGTCTGACGATCAACAAGTCCTTTGTATGGACTCATCATCAAACTAGGATGTTCAGGAAGTGAACTCATATTTGTTAAATCAGCCCATATACCATGTAACGTGCCACCTTTCATGCTAGCATCTTTACTATAATCATGCGTATGTAATGGTACGACATCTCTTGCATTTTCTACTGCCATAATGTCTACTTGTGTGACATCATTACCTTCACCTGTTGGAACCCCTACATGCACACTAACACCTGATCTTGCAGCAAACATTCCGTTTGATTGGAAATATTCTTCCAATGCTTTACGACTGAGTTTAAGTTCTTTTGATGGAAAAACAGCCATTAATTCTGCAGCATCTATTAAAACATCCATATCGCTACTTACATCTTTTTTACCTGCACTTCCAATAGGATAGACATTAATTCCCTTAGGCATTAATTTTTGTAAATTACTAACGACGGTAGATACGTTTTTTCTTGTTACAGGCTTCGCATCAGGAACAACATTTCCACCTTCTGAAATTAAAGTTGACATTAGTAGCTTACCTTTATTGACTGAATGACACCTGTAGTAAAGTTAGTAATATTAACTCGCAACCAAACAAAATTACCAGATAAATTATAATATCCCAATTCAGTTGTAGAACTAGGACTTAACGTATAAACATTAAACCAATCTGTATTTGTAGGGTTCTCTGACAAACTTGCCTGCACAACAACTGTAGCAGTTACGTTGGTAAAGTTCCAAGTAAGTGTTTGTAAATCGCTTTTTCCTAAATAATAAGAGGCAGCGGTCTGTTTGGTGCCTGTAATATTTGGACCTGATCCAAAGGGAGTTTGAGATAAAAGAATAAGTGTAGTAGCCTGAGACATTATGCTTGCACCACTTCTACTACTACTGAATCACCCACTAATTCTTGGGCTACTTGTTCAAGAGCGGACTGAACTTCAGCTACCGCAATTCCAGCTGTGCCAGAATCATTATCTTTGACAATTTTACTGAATTTTATAACTAGTACATCTTCTACGATTTTAGCCATGGTAAATACTCCATTAATAGAGTATTTATCAAAATAGCTATCGCTGTTCTACTTTATAGGTTTTGCCCAAATATTCACCAAAATTCAATGCAAGTACTGACAAAAAGGCTTCGCTGTCATAGTCGATGAAAAAACAAGCGTCTAAATAACGTAGGCGCCATGTCGCTGGTCCTGTTGTTTTTAGCCATTTTTTCAAACTTCCAGTGGGGTATGCTGATTTACCATACTGTTGTAAAAAGTTCTCAAGTTCTATATGAAACCCGTCTGGAACTGTTTTGCTTCTAAAATATGTCCTAAATTTATGTTTTGGGTTATTACGCAACAGAACGCCCACGTCACCCTCTACTTTTATCTCTGAATAATGAACTGAACTAGGCGCTAAAGACTCTAATGATTTACATATTTCTAAATCATTGCTATAAACACTTACGCAATCGTAATCAATTCTGACTGTTGCACGTTCTTTAGGTATAGTATTACGCCAATTCATTAAATTGAGTAAAAATACTTTGTTTACAGAAGTATAATTATCTTCATATACCCTTCCAAAATTATAAGTTTTACGTAGGGCAATCGCTTTATCTAATTCTTTTTCACTTTTTGTATAGCGTATTAGACAGATATTAGGATAATATAAATAGGCTCTATATTTGTATTTTCCGTAATATAATTTATTTTTGGCAATAACCTTAATATTATTCAACTGTAATTACCCCGTCATATCCAACAAATGCAGTTACTTTTGGTGTAACAGTAAATTCAATTTCTTCACCATTTAATATTGCGAATACGTTAGAATTTTTTACATTGTCAAACACAATTTTCTTTGACAATGGAACTCTTATCAACTCATCAATTTTACGTGACAATGGTCTTGCACCCATTTTACTATCATATCCTACCTCTGCCAAATAGTCAACAACAGGTTCACTTAAGTTAAGAGTAATATCATGTGCTGTCTTAAGGGATTTTTTAAGTTCATCAACAAACTTAACCACAATCTTTTTAATAGCAAGCTTGTCAAGTTTATTAAATTTACAGATCAAATCTAATCTGTTTCTAAATTCAGGTTTGAAAAATTCTTTCATTGCACGTTCATCTTCACCTGTTTTTTCCTGTGAACCAAACCCAATTGCATTCTTTTCACTATCACTTGCACCTAAATTACTTGTCATAATAATAATACAGTTTTTAGCGTTAACCTCTTTACTATTGCTTCCAGTAACACGACCTTCATCAAGTAGCTGTAAGAATATATCAAATACTTCTGGGTGTGCTTTTTCGACTTCATCAAACAACAAAATTGAATATGGATTTTTTGATAAATCATTGATCAATTTACCACCACCTAAATTACCTTCTCCATATCCTACATAACCAGGAGGTGCTCCAATAAGTTTTGCTACACTATGTTTCTCTCCGTACTCACTCATATCATATTTGAGCAGTGGCATGTCTAAATTTTTGCTCAGTAGTTTTGCGAGTTCAGTTTTACCTGTACCTGTAGGTCCTAAAAACAAGAAACTACCAACTGGTTTTGTTTCATTATTGATACCTGCAAAGCTTACATAAATTCTTTCAAGAACTTTATTAACTGCATCGTCTTGTCCATAAAGTTTGTCTTTAACATTTTGATCTAGGTTCTTCACTCTGTCACTGAAATCATTACTAAGTTTATCTGCAGGAACGCCTGTAAATCGTTCAACTTGTTCATAGATTAACTCTTTAGTGATTTCCGCTTCTTTGTTTTCTAATACACGCTGTTTAGCACAGGCTGCGTCAAGTAAATCGATTGACTTGTCAGGATTTTTTCTATCATGTATATAACGTGAGGAACAATCTACACTTGCTTCAATTGCCTCTTCAGTAATTTTTACATTATGAAAATCATTCAGTCTTTGACTTAATCCACGTAGAATACGAATAGTGCTATCTGTACTTGGTTCGTCAATACCAACACGATAGAATCTACGCATTAATGCACGATCCTTTTCAAAACTTTCGTAGTACTCTTCCCAAGTAGTACTTGCAATAATCTTCAAAGTGCCTTTAGTAATTGCAGGCTTAATCATACTTGCAAAGTCGATTGAACCGTTATTAGTATTACCACTTCCCTTCATTGTGTGTGCTTCATCAATAAACAGAATAGCTTTTTTCTTAGTATTAAGTGCATCAATGATGTTCTTAATTTTTTCTTCAAAGTCACCACGATACTTTGATCCTGCCAACAACATACCGACTTCAAGGCTATACAACTCATGATCTTTTAAGAATTCAGGCACCGCATCTTCTATAATCATAGTAGCAAGACCTTCTGCAATCGCAGTTTTACCTACACCAGGATCACCTACCATTAATACATTTGATTTAAATCGTTTTGCTAATACATTTATAATATCGTTAAGTTCAGTGCTACGTCCAATTAATGGTTCTAATTTACCTTCGTGAGCCATTTTAGTAAGATTGATTGTATACTCGTCGAGAATTTCATTGGCTTGAGTATCTGTAAGATTGCCTGAATATTCTGCGCCCTTATAAGTTTTTTGCCAATGAGGTACAAATTCATTCTTAGTCATTCCATACTTTAACAAAAAGTAATGTGCATGACTATTGTTTTCACTCATAATGCTCAAATACAGGTCAACTGTCGTAACATTTTTACGTCCAGTAAATAATACCTGAGTAACACTACGATTAATCACACGCTCAAGACTGTTTGTTTTTTTAGGATGCACATCTTGACCTTGATCTACGTTTAGGACTATTGATTTAAGACTGTCTAGGTATGCTGTCAACTCTTTAGTTAAATTTTCAACGTCTATACCAAATTGTTCTGAACATTTTTTGAATGGAGTGTGTTTCATTAAGGCTAGTAGCAAGTGTTCCACAGTACAGTATTCATGGCAACGATCCTTTGCCATAATAATAGCCTGCTCAATAATAGATTCAATTTCGACTGAACTGTTCAATTTAGTTTCCTTTATTTTTTGATTTTAAAATGCTAATTATCACATCATTGTCTATTTTATCAGGAACAAAAGGTTTAATCAATAACAATTGGTCTCCGTTGTATTGACCGTTCGTTAATCCTTGTCCAGTTATACGCAATGTTGTATTAGGTTGTGTTTTAGGTTTAATTGATACACTAAATGTTTTCCCAGAAATAGTTTGAAAGTCGATTGTAGTGCCAACAATTAAGTCTAAAACATCAATTTCAATTTCACTTGTTAAATTAAAACCGTTTCTTTGAAATTTTGGATGATCGTAAACCCGAAATTCCACAATTAAAACACCGTTTGGAATTAAGTTATCGTATCTTAATTGTTGACCATTTTCTATACCTTTGGGAACATCGATACGTACACTATGTGGCCCTGTGTTTGTTGAAAAATTTAATGTTTGTTGATCACCGTTATAAACCTGTTCTAGTGTTAGATTTACTATTGTTTTGTATGTTGGAACATGATGATGCCTGTGATGTCCAAACATCTGACCAAATATATCATCAATATTCATTGGTCCAGTTTGAAAACTAAATCCGCCTGGGAATCCATTAAATGAAAAACCCCCACCAGGAAATCCGCCCTTAGGCATATCATACTCAGTTTTTTTCTGAGGATCGCTTAATGTTTCATATGCTGATTGAATTTCTTGAAATTTAGCAGTATCACCACCCTTATCAGGGTGATGAATACTTGCTAGTTTTTTATATGCTTGACGAATTTCGTCTTGTGATGCGTTACGGTCTACGCCTAATGTATTGTAATGGTCCATAGTTGATTATAACATGTTTCCTGTAATAATCAAATATTTATGGCTACGCAGCTCCAGCTACTTTTTCTTTTGTACGACCATAAGCAGCGATACCAAGAACTGCACCCATTGCGATATGGTACAAACCTGCACCTTGCAATGTTAATGGTTGCCATTGGCTAGTCACTTGCCCATTACTTAATGCTTGCAATAGTGACCAAAGAATTGGGAATACAACAAAGTCAGCGGTACAAGTCATCATATATACCCAACCCATTACTGGACGCCATTTTTTGTTGATCCAATCTGTAGCATCTTTATCAAGTGCGACGGTTGATTCGCCACCTTCACTCATTGCACCACCGCCACTTTTTAGTGATTCTGCTTGATTGTGTACTACCTGTACGTTATTATTATTTGGCATATTTGCTCCTGTATTTGAAAAAGCAGGAGATGATTGTGCTGATGCACTAAAACTACTTCCTGCAGGTATTTGACTTATTGTTGGATCATTTGCCATTTGTGTATGATGATCGTCACTTAATCCAAAAGGATTTTCTCCGTTTGCTTTTTTTGCCAATAGTGTTGTTCCCATTTTTGCTCCTTATAATCCTGCCATTGCTTTAAAATTTTTTAATTCGTTGTCTTGTTCTGTGTAAATTTTGTGAGGTTCTATACCTGATAGTTCACGCATTTCATTTAATTCAGTTTCTTTTGCTTCTCTATATTGATGAGGAGACAATAGTATATTTGATTTTAATTGATCTATGTCAGCTTCAATTTCAATATCGTTAACTTCAATTGTCCAATCAGACATTTCAAGATTAGTTAGTGTTTCTAAATCTTCTAGTATTTCAATTATACGCTCTGGTACTTTTGATCTACGCTCCATTTCAACAAAAACTACGTGTTTACCTCTTCTAACTTCACCCTTACTTACTTGTGCGTCTATAACAAAATCATAACCCTTTTCAAACCATGCTGCTAAATCTTGACTTGCTTCCCTACCTTTTACAGTAAAGGCTAGAGTAACCGTTTCGTCATCACTTCCAGTCTTAGCTTCATACTCATCAATTGAAAGTACAGGGATAATTTGTCTTACAAAATCTTTGTAATCTACTCCTTCATTTAATTGGTTCATACTGGTGCTCCTGGCATTGGTCCCGGCATCGCTCCTGGCATTGGGGCAGCTCCTGGCATTGGTCCTCCCATGTTATCCATATCCTGATTTAGTTGATCGTCCTGCTTAGCATCTTGATCGTAATCATTTTCATATGCTTCATCCAATTCATCCAAGTCAATTGTCTGATCAGCAAGATCAATTGACCCTTCTCGTATCTCATTCATTAATTGTTTTGGCATTTCAATACGCACAAGCCAAACTTTTCTTTTTATCATTTTAGGGTAATGCGTACCTGCCTGAAAATCATTAGGATCTTTAATTTGAATAGGTATTTCTAACTCTGTCTTTTTATAATGCACTGAGCAACCCACCCCAATTAGTCTTTTACCTGCTCTAGGATCCGGCATCAATTTTAAAGGATACATGAATACACAGGTAACTGTATATTTTTTGATATCAGGGCCCTCAACTAATTCTCCTAAATCCCAATTTCTAAAAGCATAAAGGTCCGCTTCATCTAATACACGCTCAAAATCAAGTAATGTCGCTATCGATCCGTCACTGGTATAAATACCCTTTATCGTATCAATTATGCTGACATAATCAATATCTTTAAAAAATTCGGTTGCTGGTAATTTTTTCATAGTATTGTATTTATCACGGTAGGGACTTGTTTCTGGATATTGAAAAACTGCTGGACAGCTTAATATTTATCAGCATTTGCTGCTCAAAAAGTCTACTATCTTTAACTTTAATATCGTCTGTAAATAAGCTTGAGTGTATAACTCATTTTTCACATAGGAGAAGCAACTTGAGCAAGAGAAAGACTGGAGCTTTAAGAAAAGCAGATGCAAAAATGACCAATATTAGAAAACACACAGACCAAACTTTCTACACAAATGAATCAAAAACCATACAATTTGACACGTTAAGACCTAAAAAAACGTCAGTCATACAACTAGTCCCAAAATCAATTAATCAAGAAAAATACATTTTAGAACTACTGGATCCAAATACACATATTGTAATTGGAACTGGTCCGGCTGGTACAGGAAAAACATACTTGGCTATGCTTGCAGCAATTAAAGCATTAAAGACACAACAAGTAGATAAAATTTTACTTACACGTCCTGCCGTTGGTGTAGATGATGAAAAGCATGGATTTCTACCGGGGGATATTAACGCTAAAATGGAACCTTGGACTAGACCATTATTTGATGTATTACGTGAATTTTACACGGCTAAGGAAATAACCCACATGCTAGATGAACAAATCGTAGAGATTGCGCCCCTAGCCTTTTGTCGAGGAAGAAATTTCAAAAATAGCTTTGTGATTGTAGACGAATCTCAAAATTGCACTCCTAACCAATTAAAAATGATTATGACTAGGATTGGGGTAGGTACAAAAATAGTTATCACAGGAGATATAGAACAAACAGATAGAAAAAAATTAGATAATGGACTTTTAGACCTTCAAAAACGTTTAGAAACTAAAAAAGTAGAAGGAATAGAAGTTTGTAATTTTACATATAGAGATGTTCAAAGACACCATATAATTGAACATATTTTAGAAATGTACAAATAATAAAAAGGGAGTTTAATCTCCCTTTTTATTTAAATCCTCAAGATTTTGAATAATAGTTGGATATACTTTTCTGTAATATTCAGTGATTGTATTCCAATCTGTGTCCATTTTTTTGCCGTCAATCATACATCTATCTACACTATTTTCTTTAAAATCTAGTATAATATTACAGGTTTGAATATCTGATGTTCGTAAGTTTTTTACAACAGAGGCTTCTTCATCAATTTGTCCACCTGCTTTCTTTTTAAAAGTTATTAAAAAATATCTCAATTTGTCAACTCCGCTAATGTTGCAGCCAAACTTATTTCTGGAATTCCAACCATTGACAGATTTACTAAACCATTTCTAATTTTAATTATTGCTGCATCACGTGATTCATGTGTTTGACCCCATAAGTCGAGATTGTTATACATCCAACGATATATATCTTCTAGTCTCGTAGGGTGTATATCAAGATATTGCATTAATTCCTGACGACCCTCTAAAATTTTTCCTTGTTTAAATAATGTAGTAGCCTTAATCAAAAGATCATCTTCAGTGTTACCAATCTCTTGTATACCTATGAGCTTACCTGTGCTACTGTTGACTTGTATCTGATTTAAACATTTACGCAAATCTGGGTAAGTGGCACGTACATAGGTATCTAGTACATCAATATCAAATTCAATGTTTTCATTTAAAAGAACTGTTGCTGCACGTGCTGTAAATTCTGCTAAGTCCGTTTTATTAATATGAACTTGATGACATCTGCTTTTTAATGCAGGGATAATTCTATATTCATAGTTACAAGTTAAAATAAATCTACATGTTTGATGATATGTTTCCATATCACTACGTAGTGCTGCTTGACCCTGCGGAGTTAAGTAGTCTGCCTCATCAAGTAAAATTACTTTGAACTTACCGAAAGGCATTGTCTGAACGAAACCAAGTATTTTATTTCTTACAACATCTACACTGTTTTCACGACTTGCATTTATTTCTAGTACGTCATAATCACTTACGCCTAGTTCATTTATCAAAACTTTTGCAAGTGTAGTTTTACCAGTACCGGGATCACCGCTAAACAATAAGTGCGGAATAGATTCATCTGTTATCCAACCCTGTACTTGTTCTTTTTGTCTACCGTCTACGAAAACATATTCTTCAACAGAGTTTGGTCTATATTTTTCTACCCAAAGTTGATTTTTCATTTTTTTAACATTTCTAATGTAATAATTTTACCAAACGCAGTTCCTAAATCTTCTCCGCTTGGTATAATATGCAAAACTTTTCTAGGATAGTTAACTTGTATTGCACTAGGATTATAGTCATTCATAGTCATTTCTAAAACATGACCACCTGTTGCAGGATATAAAGTAAAGTTTATAGATGATGTTTCTATACTTTTAGTATGATATTTTGAACCTACTATTTGATGTATTGTATCAACTTCTCTTAAAGGTTCGACCTGTGCGCTATTCCACGCTTCGATAGACCATTGTTTAAATTTTTTCTTTAACCATTTCATTAAATCACCTTATCACTGAGTGTATCATCTTGTATGGGTTCATCACTTACCATAAGCACATCATTAGGATCAACTTTACGTATAGTTTTTTCACCCTCATGATCTTCGATTTTAACACCTCTAGTCCAGCGACCGTGAGCAATAAGGATATATTGCCCAACACTTACTGATTTTTGTTCCGGACCTATAGCGTAAACCTTTGCCCATCTTGGTCTAATACCCGATAATTTAGTATCATCTCCGGGCAATATAATGCCACTAGAAGTAATTCTAGCATCAAAAGACATATCACTTACAATAATAGTGTCATGTAATGCAGTTAGTGTATTAATTTTAGTTGGTTGATATTGGTATTTCATGTACGATCCTTTTTATTCATCATCAAAATCATTTAATTCCGATAAATTTATCTGATCACGAATGACCGGTGGTCCTTTAACAGGTTTTGGTGCATTTACAACTGTTTTATTGTAGGCTTCGGCAACTCGACTAGACGCATCTTGAATAATTCTATTTTGAGCATCTAACAAATCACCCCTTGCATTAGATTTCATATTACCAACTGCACGTGTTTTTTCGTTACGTGTAGCCATTGCTCCCATATCCACTGTTCTACCCATCGCTGTTCTATATTTTGACATAATTACCTCCTATTTTAAGAATTCGTCAATCGACAAATCGTAATACAAACTATTTATTCTGTGTACTCCTATCAAAAATAGAACGTAACTGGCTACGCTTGACCCTCTTCCCACTCCCCAGACTATATTATTTTCTCTCATCACATCTACTAGATATTTTAAATATTGTAATAGTGGGAAGAGACCTTTTTCTTGAAATAAAAACAGTTCTTCACCTGCTCTTTGTAGTTCTGCTTCAGTGTTACATTTGTTCAAAACATACAGTGCTATATCCAAAGACTTATATTCTTCCGGCATTAACCATTTTAATTGTAATTCAATGTCATAGTTTTGTAAATCACAATCTTTTTGATTATAGGATAATACATTTGGAGTATTAGATAATTCTAATGTTTCGGAAAAAGTGATAGGGTTTTCGGTAAGAAAAGACTTAATAATTTTGTCTGGATTTTTAAGATAAAAATCACAAACATCATCCTCAGTTAAAATTTGTTGTCCAAACTTATCAGTTTTCATTTCAACATTATAACATAAAGAAATGAAATTAGCAACTTTGTCTTAACCATTTCTTTTGTCGAAATTTACGAAAACGATTTCTGAATTTTTTGGAGAATCAAATGGGTCTTTAACTTCGTAGCTTAAACTTAAATCATCCCATGATACTGTCTGTTTTATTAATTTAACTAGCTTTTTTGATTTTGATGAGCTAATAGAATTTACATTGTTGAACTTTGGCGACGCTTCATTCCACCAACCTGGTTCATTAAATGGTCCAAAGTTTTCTTCAATAGAATGTAAATGATGTATATCGTCACTGTATAAGCTTGTAACGGAAATGTCTGTTACAAGCATTCTACCTTCCAAAATAGAGTTTAGTTTTTTAACAAGCATAATAGCAACTATTTGGTCGAAGGGATCGCAGGGTAAGGTACAAATTTTCAAAGATGCCTCTAAATATTTTTCAATCATTGCAGTATGATTTTCATCTATAAAAATAGCGTTTTCTAAACATTGAGAGAAAAAATGTTTAATTCTTTCCATAGATACAAACTGTTCCATAGCTGAAGTAGTTTCAATATCAAAATATATTAGAACAGTGTATAAGTTTAGATAAAAATTATCTTTGAAATAAACACCAGCTTGAAAAGAAAAATTTCTTTTAATTCGTGCGGTCATTTTCTATCACTGGATATGTTAATTTGCTTCTCTAAATTATTTTTCTTATACATTTCATCTATTCGTCTTTTGTATTCACTCCTATAACTTTCTATAGCCATATGTAATTGATTTATCAATGCACCATTTTGCATACGATAAGCAAAGTTAAGTTTTTGGTTAAGATCAGATATAGTTTTGGAAAGGTCTTCCAAAGATTTGTCTGACAAGTCTGTAATGAATGGATGTTGCATTCATTTATTTAGTTAGTAGGAACTAGGCGTTACTCTTTTCCAAATTGCGGTTGTGCCGTCATAGTTCGCGGTACATAGGTATATATATGTGCCATCAGTTTCGATTGTTCCAGTGACATCTCCTGGACTACCAATTGGTAACTGTCTATGATAAGCTGCTCCTGAAACTGCCACATTAGCATTAGCAGTTAGTGTTAATGAAGTATTACTTGATATTGAACTTACAGTACCAATAACAACATTAGAAGAATTTAATATTACTCTTCCTGCTACTAGTTCTGTCAAAAATATAGTACCACTGCCTGTTACCGTTGTGCTGTTAGTGGCAGCAGTAATAGTATTTGTCGCTGCTACATTTGTTACAACAGGTGTGCCATTTATAATTGCAGTAGATTTTTTAGGCCTATTAATAGGATAAATATCCATCAATGTTCCGCAATTGGTAGTAGAAATAAGATAATTTACTTGTGTAACACCAGCAGGTATAGATACTTGATTAGTATACGTATTTCCAGGAGTAGGTGTAGTATTACTTACATAGTTTTCTAATTGAAATGCAGTGTATGACAGACCTACTGTAGGTATATTACTTCCATCATTTGTTGTAGTGGGAAAGGTAATAAAAGCACTTGAATTTGCTATAGTTAAAAATAGTTCAACATTGCTCTGAGTTCCAACAGGTGCCCACCCACCAAAATTAAAAGTAGTATTTGCTGTTATAGTTCCATACTGAACATCACCTTGACTTACATTTATGGTTGTTGTTCCCTGTACATTATTACCTAAATTATAAGTACTTGCTCTAAATGATCTAGTAGTAGCATTACTAATTAAAGTATTTGCCATATCATTGTTAAGAGTTTCCCCATCTAGTGCTGCTTTTAACACAACCTTGTTTTGCAAGTCTGTTATTTCAGTACCTGCTGTATTAAGGTTAGTTTTAATTGAGGTAAAATTGTCTCTAAATCCTTGGGTACTGTTGTTTATACCCGGAACAGGATAATTTACATTAATGTTGTTTGTGTTTATTGAACTCATACTTTATTCTTTCGTAACTATTTATTACAAATTATGGGGTGATCGTTTTTTGCGGGAACGTAATTACAAAATCTTTTGAATTAATAGGATTAGGTGTAGGAGTAGCACTCGGTAGATCACTCCAACTTGGTATATTTAAATTGTCGTTCCAATTATAAGTGTTGCTCTTATCTATATAGTATCTGTCAATCGTAAAATCAATTGCATTTAATTTATAAGGCCAATTTTGATTAATATTATTAGCGATAGTAGTTGCTTTACCGGGCAATGTGTAGCAGATTACCCAAGCTCTTGTATATCCTAAAACGTTGCCATCTGCTTGTTGCGTATTCATCCATTTTGGCAATAAATTACTATTTCGATCACTACCCAAATTATTTATAAGTTGCTCAGTCATATTATCTAAACTAGCTGGATAAAATACATTAGTAGATCCTGGAGTCAAACTGGTGTAAAATAAATTACTTTGAACGTTTGAAAAACTTGTATACAGGAAATCTTCACTGGTTAGGTAAGGACCTAATTCTAAACTTACAATAGTGGGCCACCTAATTTGTTCAGAAATACTTTCTCCCTTTTCATTAATTAAATTATCAATTATTTGACTATAGACAACCTCATAAATTATGTCACTATTTTCATCTCTAGCTATTGCGGTTTTTATTTCACCTAAAGTTAAAGTTCTCCAATAGTGATTTTTTTTCATCGCCTCTATGTAATTTTCAGCACTGCTTGCTTCGATACCATATGCATGAACAAACGAAACATCTCTTGCTTTACCAAAATTATAATCATTTGCTCTATATAAAAAATCGTTTGGAATAAGTGAATTGTCATTTAATAAAGATTGTATTACCGATCTCTGTGCTAAGGGAGGTGAAGCCTTCAAATAAACATTTTCCGTAACTTTTTCGTAAAATTGATATATATCTAATGTAAAAGTTTTTCGACTTGATACCAGTGGGTAATCTAAAGATGTTGCTTCAACTGTAAATGTAAAGGTAGTGTTTGTAAATTGTTTTAATAATTCACTTGTGGGTTGATATGCAACTTGACCTATGATTTCTCCTGCAGTATCCAAAACTAATTGTGATGGTAATTTTCCATCTACTAGTCTATACGTAAGCGTTTGATCTGAAGTAGCTTTAATCTTTAATGTACTTATAGAGTTATTATAAACTGTTCCTAAATAATTATCAGTTTCCCAAACAATATCATTAACAACCTCATTGGATACAGTAATATAAAATTGATATGTTTCACTAAACAATCCATTTAATTTATATGCAAACACTTTAAAAATGTATTGACTTATTCCTTTGGCGATATTAATTGTACCAGTTACCCAACCTGTATTTACGTCAGCAACAAGACCAGGAGGTAAATCTGCGAAAAAATAAGATACCGTTGTACCATCAAAATCGTAACCTATTATTTTAAATGAGAAAAAATCACCGCTTTTTAATACTGGAATAGTATTTCCATCAACTAAGTAATATTCATAATAAGGATCAGTTTCGTCTATCGGAATTCTTTTAGGAAAATAATTTAAGATAACCGGTCTTCTTGGACTGATAGTGGAATTAACTAATTCAACATTTTTTACAGTGATGCTATATGATGACGATACACTACCTAATACACTTATCAATGTAATTGTAAAATCACTTTTCCTTGAAGTAGGTATTCCGTTAATACCTATAGGTGGTACTGGATACCCTGAAATTATCCCAGTGTTTTCATCTAAAAATAACCCTTCAGGTAAATTACCAGAAGCTAAGAAAAATTTGACTGAATTAGTTTTAATGGGAATAGTATATGAAATTTCAATTGAAAAAAATTCACTATCAAAAATTGTCGCTAAATTACCTGAAGGAGTGGTTAATTTTGGAAACCCTGCTGTCAATAATTCTATTGAAAATGATCTATCAGCAAAATTACCAATTTCATCATTAACACGGATCGTAAAAGTGTAGGTAGTATTTTTATTGACACCTGTTGGTATACCAGATATTACGCAAGTATTGTTTATATTACTAATTTTAAAATTATCTGGAAGTTTTCCATTTAATAACTTGTAGTCTAATAGTAAAGCTGGATATACTGGTAAGGCTCTTATTTCAACATTAAATGGCGATGTTGAAGAATAGCTTCCTAACAGTCCTGCAGGGGTTTCCCAAATTGGTTGTGACATATTAAGTTAAGGCTTTTAATGCTATTTCATAGTGATGCTTACGATCTTCTAAACCAATCGTTCCGCCATTTATTCGCTTAGTGAGTGTTACAAAATCATCTTTATCACACCATTGATTTAAGTTGTTTTGATCCCAAAACCAACCTGCACTACTAACAGCACCTTCTGGTGTTTCTAGATATGCTACAGTTTCATCTAAACTTATACCTAAATCTTGTGCAAATTTTGTATAATTAGCACGACCAGTTAATTGAATCAATCCACGACCACAAAACTTATATCCATCACCACTTGCCTCATCACCGTTGCTCATACGATTAGCATAAACACGATTTGCAATCTTTTCAGGCTGTCTTTCATACTGTTTTGCAATCGCTTCATTTGGGAAATACTTTTTGAATGTAGTCATTAATCCTTTAGCACTGTAATTTAAATTTTCTTTTACAAAATTAAATCCACCGCTTTCATGTGCAGTTTGTGCTATAAATGCTGCTGCACGTTTTTTATTAACGTACATGTCATAGTACTCTGCTGTTTCATGCAATGATAATACGTACTTTTTAAGAACTGCTTCTTTTGTTTTTGGACAAACTTGTTTTAATATTTCTAGTGTTATCATTTTTATTCCTTATAATCTTCCTACTGCTATTTCTATAACTCCTGCAACTCCAGTAAAATCTTCTAGTGCTTTACCAAGAACCGATCCTATTACAGGATTTGAATTAGATTTGGCGTATCCATTACCGGCGCTTACTAACATATCGCCTTTTGATATTATTCCAATTACTTTAACAGGTACTCTTCCCTGCAGTGCTACTATAGTTGGATATTCAGCCTCAATTGTACTATTCATAACATATGCTGGATTAGTAGAAACAATTCCTGCTATTCTATTACTCATTTCAGTATTGCATTGTCTAATTTCAGCAACGCCACCGAACTCTACAACAGTACCGGGATCAATTTCTGTATCCGCTGCGTAATATTCTGCTAAGTCAGCATAAGTTGCATTGAGCAACGATCCTGCTGTTAATACCCAATTTCCTATAATATTACCTTGAGTTGTGTTTGCCCCTGTACTTAAATTTCTACCTGTTAATGTACCAGTTTGTACATTAATATTTCCCGCGACAATATTTCCAGTCACACTTAAAGCACCAGCACTCAACACCTTAGAATTTGCATTATAGGTAAGCAAGGCATCTGCAACTAAATTAGCGTTACCTGACGTAGTGTTTACAAATGGTAAATAAGTAATTATATTAGCATTCGCCGTGGTTGTTACGTTTGCAAAATAACTCACATTCGCAGCAAGTACATTTCCATTAACATTAGCACCTTGAATATTACTTAAATTATTACCACTACCAATAAAAAAGTTAGCTGTGACTGAATTACCCAAGTTTGCAGTGCTTGCTGTTAAATTGCCTTGCGCACTGATAACTCCAGTCGTTCGTAAATTTTGTGCTTGTACATTACCTGTCGCACTGACCGTAACTGTAGTTACATTACCTGCAGTTACGGTTCCATTTGCACTTATTATGCCGTTTGTAGCAAAACCTGAATTTGAAAAAATTGTACCAGTCGCACTTACATTACCAGCGGTCGTTAGATTAGCGCCTATAACATTACCAATTACACTTATTGTGTTACCTATAGTTATGTTGTTTGCTGTTATATTTCCAGTCGCACTTATTAGTCCACCTGTAAGGAAATTGCTTCCAATAACATTACCTGTAGCACTAACTGATAAAGAGGCAAATAAATTCCCTACATTTGCATTTCCTGTTGCGCTTAAAGCAGTGGTGGATAAATTACCGACATTCGCATTACCTAAAACATCTAATAGTCCATTTATATCAACTTCAGTTGAAGTGATTTGTAAAACATTTGAAACACCTGCCACACTTAAAACTATATTTCCATTAGCGTTAGAAATCGCTATATTAGAAGTCCCGTTAGCAAAACGTCCTAAAAGATTTCCTGCGGTAATATTACCATTCGCACTTATGTTTAAATTGGATGTAATATTTGCATTTGATAAAATACTACCAGTTACTGATACATTTCCTGAGTTAACAAAATTTTGAGCAACAATGTTTCCAGTCGCTGAAATACCACCTGTTACCGTTAGTAAATTACCATTAAAAGTTAAATTTGAAGTTGCATCAATATTACCTAAATTGTTAAACAACACTTGATTATTGCTACCGGGAGAAGTCATGTATGTAGCATTTAAATTTAACACATTGATATTATTACTTACTATGCTGTTTGATCTAATCGTACCAACAACTGATAGATTACCTAAACTTCCTACTCCAGTTATATTGGGTTGATTACTTGATAAGTTACTAATCGTACCTTGAATAGCTCCAGTTGCAGTAATATTCCCTGTGCTTATTGTATTAGCTAGGTTTATTACAAAGGGCGTTGTTCCTGAGTTAATAGTAGCAGTATTACTTGTTGCAGTTGTAACACCTACTCTAAAATTTGCATCAGTCTGAATAGTAATTGTAGCTATCCTATTTGTTACTGTAACATTGCCTGTATTCTGATTTACGGATATACCTGACCCTGCAAGTACCTGAGAAACTCCAGTTTGGTACTGGATCGAGAACAATTCATTAAAATTGTTCTGTGTTTTTTGAAAAGCTACACGTATAGCATCTGAATCAGGATCGTTGGGATATGAACCGAAGTCGATAATTTCTTGAGCCATTTTAAATTTCTACCTTTATAGTGTATTTATCGTATTTTTATAAAGCTTCTGCCCAAAAAAATAGCCCGTAAAACCGGGCTATATAAAGCGTGGTTTTATTATTTTATACCACTTAGTTTTTTCCATTCGTTAAGCATTTCTCTACTTTCTGTAACTTTTACAGCAGTGTGAGGTAATGTTGTTTGATCACGCTTTTCTTTATTGAGTCCACCTGCAAGTGTTCGTATCAAATACTTAATATCTTGCATCGTAGTATCATCAGCTCCATTCGCTAATTCTTCTTCAATAGGGCGGGCGCTCTCAAGATTTTCATTTTTTTGATCTTTTGATGTTTCCTTTGAATTTTGATCTTTTGATGTTTCCTTTGAAGTAGAGTCAGCTTTTACAAAAGTTGTAGTAGGATCATCTCTACCTGGAGTAAAAGTTGTTCTCACACGATAACCCGGAGCTGGTACGTATTCTGTTTTTCCGTTTGATGAAAAAATGTGTCCTTTAGGATCAGCGTATGTACCTTCAGCTTCATTCATTCTATGCCCACATTCACCTTCATACATACCACATTCTTGACACATACCTTCATTGGTCATTTCTTCATCATATTCTTTAACAAAACGTAGACGACCCTGATCATCAACTGACGATTGTTGAGCCCCAGCAGAAGGTCCTTTATACTGTAATCTACCTTTATCATCTACTGATGAACGCTGTGGACCTGCTGTGTCACCTTTAAATTGCAGTCTGCCTTTATCATCTACTGAGGATTGCTGTGGTCTGTCAGTATCTTTAAATTGCAGGCGACCCTTGTCGTCTACTGATGAACGCTGCGGTGATGGATTTTTAGGATCTCTCATGTAATGAATACGATCTTGATCATCAACCGATGAAGAATTTGGTCTATCAGTATCTTTAAATTGTAATCTACCTCTATCATCTACAGATGATTTTTGTGGACTAGGATTTTTTGGATCTCTCATGTAATGAATACGGCCTTCATCGTCTACTGAAGTCGATATTTCACGTTCTTCATTTACTTTTTCTTCATCATTATTATCTTCTTCATCAGAGCCTTCTTCAGCCTCATCCTTCTCCTCGTTTTCATCTTCACTTCCCTCATCTTCATAATCGTGTGAATTTTGGTCGTCATGTTCTTCGTGTTCCGAATCATTTGACATTTCTATACCTTCTTGTCCATGATCTGACATACCACTTAGCTTTTGCATCAATGAAACAATATCATCATGCCCTGAACCTGAATTGTCATCTTGTGACATTGGAACTCCATATGCTGATAACAGTTGTTCTGGTTCTACAACAACTGGTTCATTTACTGCAGGACCTGACATTGAATCCATTCCTGCATTTCTTAATAAAGCCATTATTTCACCGGCTTGTTCCCCACTCGCTGTAATACTAACACTATTTTCTGTATCATTATCACCTTGAGTCGTAGTAACAGTTAAACTTTCGTTTATCATTTTTTCTAATTGGCTGTCCCATAGTGAAAAGTCAAAATTTTCTTTCATAGGTTTACGATCCTTATTTTTTGATGGTGCATTTACATCTACTGCATCTGGATACCCTTTTTTGCCATATGGTTCGCTGATGCTTAAACCTTTTGGTGGTGTAACCATTTTACCTGTTTTATCTCTATATGGTTTTTCACGATCAAAAATATCAGATTCTGGCTCTCTTTTTGGTGAAGGAGTAGTTGAAGCAGATTTAATTCCGCGCTTTAATTCATCTGGATAATTGTCGTCTTTTGTGTCGAATCTAGGTAGTTTTGACGGATTATACCCACTACTACCAGGTTTTCCTCCTGAACCATCATTCCATCTACGTGAGTCCCATGCATCTTTTTTACTTTGCTCGTAATCATTCCATGCATCTATTCCTTTATTCGCAAATTTTTTCATTGAGTCTACAACGTCAAAATCTGATTTTTCATCGTCACCGTACATTCTTGCTGCGCCAGGTCCGTCTTCATCTACCTTTTCATCATTATCGTATTTGTTAAACTCTTTTCTAGCAGCGTCCATTGTCTTTTCACTAGCACCTTGTTGTCCCAAACGTGCAAGAGTTTTCATTCCTTCTGGACCAAACTTTGCATAACCTTTAGCATGTCTGCTCATTGCTTCCTTAACAGGAAAAGTTTCTCCGCCTAATTTAAAGCTATCATCACCTGATGCTTTGGCCTGTCTTGCTGCATAAGTAAATGGATTTTCTTCTAATGGTTCTTCTACAACAGTTTGTGACATCATAGGAGATTCGCCCATTAATTTATCTTTACCTTTGTAACGATGAATTTCTAACGCATCACGTAAGTTATCACCCATGTGGCCTGTAGCTTTAAATTCAGCAATCTCTTGTTGTAAACCTTCAAGCATTTCTTCAATGCTCATTTGTGTTTCTTTCATCATCTCAGCAAAGTTAACACCTTCTTTTAACTTGCCTGCTTTTTTAGCTGCCTTCATGCGGCTCCCCCATACTTCATCTTTTGGTGATTCAACTTTACCATCACCATCATAATCTTTTTTAGCTTTTTCTGCCTCGCTGACTTTTTTCTTTGCTCTTAATGCAGCAAAATCTTTAGCATCTAATTTACCTTTTGGTGCAGCTACGTCTAGGTTCTTTTGATCACCTTTTAGTTCTTCTTTAACTTTCTCTGGTGGACTAGGTGATTTTCCTGCTGCTTTCATAGTGGCATCATATTCACCTTTGCTGACAGGTTTTTTGTTTACTGTATATGATTCTTCTTTAACTTTTTTCTTATTCTTATTGTCTAGGTATCCACGCTTATTAGCAGTTGCCCATGCAATATTTTCTGCTTCCTTTTTGCCTTTGCCTAAATCACGTTCTGA
>Ga0315900_10002094_pt1 | contig 31196 bp, 16 predicted proteins | sample LakEriMetagenome_FD_203521 | JGI IMG/M metagenome (GOLD analysis project Ga0315900, IMG submission 203521) | Freshwater fungal communities from buoy surface, Lake Erie, Ohio, United States - Buoy 12 MA114 | ecosystem: Environmental > Aquatic > Freshwater > Lake > Lake biofilm | place: USA: Lake...
TCGATTCGACCCGCCAATTTGTCGCCAGCCAACCGCTCAAGGAAGTGACTCAGCGACTCGGGTTTCTGCTGAACGTCGGCTTGGATTATCTGACACTGAATCGAACGGCACCAACGCTCTCGGGCGGAGAGAGCCAGCGGATTCGGCTCGCAGGGCAAATCGGAGCCGGGCTGGTGGGGGTGCTCTACATCCTCGACGAACCGTCCATTGGGCTGCATGCCCGGGACAACGACCGGCTGATTTCAACTCTCAAGTCGCTCCGCGATTTGGGGAACACGGTCGTCGTTGTGGAGCACGATGAAGACACGATGCGGGCCTCGGACCTGATCGTCGACTTCGGCCCGGGCCCTGGTGTTCATGGCGGGCAGATTGTTGCGGTCGGATCGCCGGCCGAGGTGATGGCTGCCGAGGAGAGCGTCACGGGCGCGTTTCTGAGCGGGCGGCGGAAGATCGAGAAGCCCCTGATCCGGAAACAACCCGAATCGGGCAAGGCTTTGCGGATTAAGGGCGCGCGGCATAACAACCTCAAGAACGTGGATGTCGAAATCCCGCTCGGGCTGTTTGTCTGCATCACGGGCGTGAGCGGCAGCGGCAAGAGTTCACTGGTCAACGATATCTTGATCGAAGCCCTGAACGTGCGGCTGAATCACGGCACGGGCGAACCGGGCGAGCACGATTTGATTGAAGGCGTTGAGCTGCTCGACAAGATGATTTCGATCGACCAAAGCCCGATCGGCCGGACTCCGCGGAGCAACCCTGGGACCTACGTCAAGTTGTTCGATGAGATTCGCAATCTCTATGCCCAGCTGCCGGAGGCGAAACGTCGCGGTTATTCGCCGGGCCGATTCAGCTTCAACGTCAAGGGCGGACGCTGCGAAGCGTGTGAAGGAAACGGCTCAAACAAGCTGGAGATGGACTTTCTGGCTGACGTCTGGGTTACCTGTCCGGTCTGCGGCGGTCAGCGTTTTAATCGCGAGACGCTGCAGGTTCGCTACAAGGAAAAATCGATCAACGATGTGCTCGACATGAGCATTGAAGAAGCGATGTCATTCTTCGAAAACATTCCGAAGATTTACGACAAGCTGCGGACCCTGCACGATGTCGGTTTGGACTATTTGAAGATTGGCCAGCCGTCGCCCACGCTCTCCGGTGGCGAGGCCCAGCGCATCAAGCTGGCTCGTGAACTGGTCAAGCGGAGCACGGGAAAGACGCTTTATCTGCTGGATGAGCCGACCACCGGCCTGCATTTTGCCGATATTCAGATGCTGCTGACCGTCTTGCGGCAGTTTGTCGACGCGGGCAATACCGTGATTGTGGTGGAGCACAATCTGGATGTGATCAAGACAGCCGACTGGTTGATTGACCTGGGGCCCGAGGGCGGCCATCGGGGCGGGCGGATTCTGGCCAGCGGACCGCCTGAAGTGATTGCTGCATGCCCCGAGTCGCACACCGGTCGCGCGATCCGCGGCGTGCTGACTCCCGAATCTCATGCGAACGCCGCGAAGAGCGAAAAGAAGACGAAAAAGGTCCGCACCAAGCCCCAACAGGCGACCGAAATCGTGGTCCGCGGCGCCGAGCAGCACAACCTCCGCTCCGTCGATGTGACGATTCCCCGCGACCAGATGAGCGTGTTCTGCGGGCCGAGCGGCAGCGGCAAGAGTTCGCTGGCGATGGACACGATCTACGCCGAGGGCCAGCGGCGGTACGTGGAGAGCCTCAGCTCTTATGCCCGGCAGTTCGTCAATCAGATGGACAAGCCTCGGGTCGATCACATCGATGGGCTTTCGCCGGCGATTGCCATCGAACAGAAGAATCTCGGGGCGACACCCCGCAGCACGGTCGGGACAGTGACCGAGATTTACGATTATTTCCGCATCATGATGGCCCGGCTCGGGACCCCTCATTGCCCGGCCTGCGATACGGCAATCGGCACTCAGACTCCCGACCAGATTGTCGACAAGATTCTTCGTCGACACGACGGCGAGAAGGTCCTGCTGACTGCTCCGGTAGAACTGGACGCTGGCCAGACCTACGAACAGTTGTGGGACGAGATCCGGACGATGGGCTACGTCCGGATTCGGGTCAATGGTCAAGTGATCGCCACGGATGAGGCCCCCACGCTGGGTCGCCAGGCGAAACACACCGTCGAAGTTGTCGTTGACCGGTTGGAGATCAAGTCAGCGATTATTTCGCGGTTGACGGACAGCGTGGAAAGCGCACTGTCTGTTGGCAAGGGAATTCTGCAGGTGGTGATTGCCGATGACCGCTTGCCGCAACCGGAATGGACCGTCGTCCGTCACAGCCAACATCTCGCCTGCGACAGCTGCGGACGGAGTTTTGAACTGCTCAGCCCGAACAATTATTCCTTCAACAGCCAGCTGGGCTGGTGCGGCGACTGCCAGGGACTGGGAACCCAGGTCGGTGCCAGCCCGGCGTTGCTCTTTAAAAACATGGAGACTTCGCTGGACGAAGGCGCAATGCGATTGTGGCCTGAGTTGGGAATTCCGCTCAGCCAGACCATGCTCTCAACTTTTTGCGGCACGATGGGGATCAACTCGAAGTTGCCGATTTCACAACTCGATGCCCGGCAGCGGCGATTCCTGTTTTATGGAACCGGAGAGCGCTGGTTTAAGGTGGCCGCAGCGGACAACCACGCCGGTTTCGACTTTCAATTCAAGGGTTTGTACCCGATGCTCGAAGAGGCGGCTCGGCTTTCGACTCCGATTCGACAACGGCTGCAATCCTTGATGGGAGATGTCGAGTGCGGCAGTTGTGGCGGCAGCCGTCTGCGCGATGACGCCGCCGCGGTCCGATTCCGGGGTCAGACGATTGATGCCTATTGCCGAATGCCCCTGGGCCATTTGCTGGAGACAGTTCGCAGTTGGAGATTCGATCCGCGAGAGGCCAAGATCGCTGGCGAGTTGGCTCGCGAAATCGAGAACCGAGTCCAGTTCCTTAACGATGTCGGTCTGGATTACCTGACGCTCGCACGTGGCTCGGCGACTTTGAGCAATGGCGAGGCCCAGCGAATTCGACTTGCCAGCCAGCTCGGCAGTGGCTTGTGCGGGGTGTTGTATGTGCTGGATGAACCGACGATTGGCTTGCATCCGCGCGACAATCGCCGGTTGCTCGGCGCTTTGCACAAGCTTCGAGACTTGGGGAACACGCTGATTGTGGTCGAGCATGACCGCGAGGTGATTTCCGAGTGCGACCAGATTTTCGACTTTGGTCCGCGAGCCGGTTACGAAGGAGGACAAGTCGTGGCGAGCGGAACGCCTCTGCAGCTTGGCAAGGCTGTGGGCAGCGTCACCGGCCCCTACCTGAGCGGCAAGAAGGCCATTCCGATTCCGACCAACCGCCGCCCGGGACTGGTTGTCCCGCCACCGCCATCCGCAGTTCCGGCCAAGGGGAAAAAGGTTGCCAAGAAGTCGAGCCGGAAGCAAGCCGGCGAGGCGATGGCCGAGAGTCTCCCGCCCGCCGTGGCGACTCAGGTCTTGAGCGTGCTCGGCGCACGCCACAACAACCTCAAGGATGTCAATCTGGAAATTCCGCTGCAGACCCTGAGCGTGGTCACAGGCCCGAGCGGTTGCGGCAAAAGTTCGCTGGTCAACGACGTGCTTTACAACGCGCTTGCCCGGCGATTGCATCAGGCGGGCGTCAATCCCGGAGCCCACAAAAAGATCAACGGCATCGAGTACATCAACAAGGTGATTCGCGTCGACCAGCAGCCTTTGGGCAATTCGCCGTCCAGCAATCCCGCGACTTACACTGGCGTTTTCGACCTGGTTCGAAACCTGTTTGCCGAGTTGCCCGACTCGAAAGTTCGAGGCTACACCGCGCGGCGGTTCAGTTTCAACGTTCCCGGCGGACGCTGCGAGACATGTCAGGGGAACGGCCAGATCTGTATCGAAATGCATTTTCTGCCCGACGTGTGGGTCGAGTGTCAGACCTGCAAGGGTCAGCGGTACAACGAAGAGACCCTGGCGGTGCGCTACCGCGGACACTCAATCAATGATGTCCTCGAAATGCCCTGCAAAGTTGCAGTCGAGTTGTTTGACAATATTCCGAAGATTAAGCGGATTCTCCAGACGCTCTGCGATGTGGGGCTGGACTACGTCAAATTGGGGCAAAGCGCTCCCACGCTCTCGGGCGGTGAAGCTCAGCGCGTCAAACTGGCAGCCGAACTGGCTCGGCCCGACACCGGACGCACGCTCTATCTGCTCGATGAGCCGACCACCGGACTACACTTCGACGACTTGGCCAAACTGCTGAACGTGATGCAGCGGCTGGTCGACCTGGGGAATACCGTGCTGCTGATTGAGCACAACCTGGACATCATCAAGGCGGCGGACTGGGTCGTCGACATGGGTCCCGAAGCGGGCCATGCCGGTGGCCAGGTCGTGACGGCGGGAACTCCCGAGATGATTGTCGAGTACGCCCGATCGGCCGGCGGCACGTCGGGACTGCCGCGAAGTCACACGGGCGAAGCGCTGGCCGAAGTCTTGGCCCGGGATCCCTATGAGGCCCGCATTCCATTTGACCCTCAGGCTCAACCCGCCGAAGAGGGGATTGAGATTGAAGATGTCGGCCGGGCAGTGCAGATGCCCTGGGAGGAAAATGGCCGCCGCTGGCACACTCAAGACCGCGTTGGCCACGATGGCAATCCGGTCAACTGGGATGGCCGCGCTCTGGCTGCGGTGATCGATCGGATTGAGCAGCACGAAGGCTTCGCGCCGACCAATTGGAGCTCGCGGAGCGTCGTTGAGGTGACCGGAGCCAAGTCCAGCCTGGGCTGGTTCCTGCACGCCCTGACGGGGGAGCGTTGGCTGCTGAAACTGAAATTCCGTGTCCGCCGCGGAACCTTCAAGCAGTCCGAACTGCAGGAGCGAATTCCGCTCAAGACGCCGAATCAAATGGAAGAGTTGCCGATCTATGGCAACCAGTCCCGCGTGCGACTTTCCTCGCAGGGGACCTGGCAGGAGATCGAAGTCCGCGTGCATACGCTGGAGGAAATCGATACGCCTGAATTCTGGCAGTTCCTGGAAGACGCCATCGAAGGTTTCTCCGAACGCGTCAAACGGGTCGAGTCAGACCCAAACGAATTGCTGCCGTGGGTCAAACTCGGCCAGAAGTGGCATTTCCTGCGAAAGGGCTTTCCACCCGGAGAGGAAATCGGCTGGGACTTGAATGTACTGGAGCGGTTACACAAGCTGCTGGCCGAACTCGCGCCCGAGGGAAAATTCGAGTGGACCAATAAACAGATCGTGCATCTCACCCTGCCCGGGAGTGGTCGCCATTGGGCCTCGCTGTTGACCAAAAAGCCAGAGGCCCTGCAGCTCCAACTGCTTGGGCCCAAGGATCGCTTTCCCCTGGGAAGGGTCAGCGGGCTCGGAACGCGTTCGGCCGTCAAGACCGTCGACGCAACCAATGATTTGGTCACGCTCAGTTTCAATCGGCTCGAACAGTTGACCCAGAAGGAACTGCAGGCGTTCCTCGAAGAGCATTACCGGGCAGCCTCGGCGCGGTAAGACACCTCATCCCAAAAGATCTACCAATTTCCTTCCACCTTCCACCTTTCACCTTCCACCTTTCACCTTTCACCATGTCCACTCCCGTATCCATCCCGCGGAATCTCCTGTTTCGCTGCAAGTTTCCCTGCCCGCAACTGAAGAAGGAGCCCAAGGGCTTTGAGCAGTTTGACAGTCGCGGCGAGTTGCCACTGCTGGGAATTTTCGAGGGGCAACTGGCCTATGCCCGGGTCCGGGTGGGCTGGATGGACGAGGCCTTTCTTCTGGCGGCGGCGGTTCGAGGCAAGTCGCAGTCGTTGTGGGTGCGGTCGAATCAGCCGTTGGAGAGTGACGGCTTGCAGTTTTGGATCGATACGCGCGACACCCATAATGTGCATCGGGCCACGCGCTACTGTCACTGGTTTGTCGCCTCACCTAACCCGGCGGGTGGACGAGAGAGCGCCAGTTGCGGAATGCTCCGGATCAATCGGGCCAAGGAGGATGCTCCCACAATCAATCGGGGCAAGGTGACGGCGACGGCCCAATTGGTGACCGGCGGTTACGACCTGCAGTTGAGACTCCCGAGCAGCTTGCTCAACGGTTGGAGTCCGCAAGACCAGCGTTTGATTGGCTTTTCGGTCGCCGTGATCGACCGCGAGTTGGGCTGGAACACGCTGGGCGTTGGTGCTGACCTGCCATTGGCGGAGGACCCGAGCCTTTGGAGCACTCTCGAATTGGTCGGTGGATGATAGGGGCCGCCATTCTTTCTGGTCCAGCCCTCACCCCGCTTATCCAGCCTCAAACGTGTTTCCCCGGACCGCACTCCGGTGAGTGCCTGCTGATCGCGTCTCGGGGGAAAGGCTGCCGACGGGCTCAAAAGTCGGGCTTTGGTTTAGGGGAGGTTTACCACCCCTACCGGGAGACAGCGGGGCAGCCAGCCCGGGCCGGGCGGATGGGGAGCCTGTCGGAAAAATAAATTTGACTTTTTTCCAAATCTCGCGAACCTTTAGGACCGAAAGGCGACTTAAATCGTAATCGCCGGATGTCCCGATCCGAGCCGGGCGCACGAGGTCCAGCCACCGATGTTCACCGCCATTTTCACCGCGGTGAAATTCAATGGTGTCGAGGCTTTGGAGCGACTGGCTTGCGAGGTGGAAATCCGGTCAATTTGTTATCCGGGAACGGATCCCGGACCTTCTTTTTTCTCAATCTCATTTGAGGTGCCCCGAGCGGTACCAGGAGTGACGAGATGCAGAGTTTCATTTCACGCATGAATCGTACAAACGAGTTTGCCAATTTGGGCAAGCGTTGCGTCGGCGTGTTGGCTCTGCCAGTCATTCCCGGCTATTCGCTCCCTCTGATGGCGATGTCCACGGTGCTCTCTACACCGGACGTCGACCAGGCAGTGCTCGGCCCCCAACCGTCGCAAGACGAACGCGCGAGTTTCCAGACCCGATTGGGTCAAGACCTCGCCGCTCTGGCTTGGCTGACCGTCCCTGGTGGACTGGCAGCCGGGTTGGTCGCTTGCAGATCGGCGGGCGGCTGGAGCCAGCACCGCGAGTGGATCCAGGCTCTGACCAGCCAAACCGCAGAACAACTCTGCCAGTTTGCTGGACGCCTTGGATTGGAACTGAATCCGGGCAAGCGCGACGGCGACCAACGCCAGCAGCGGATGCCAATGGACAGTAGACGCCAGAAGTCATAGCCGCCTGGAGCGGATTGACTTCACGGGTGTCCCGAAGTCCGGTCGGACTGCGGCAGTGACTCGTGGTTTTTCAGTGGTTTGATTGGCCGTTCGGCCCCAATAGTCTCAGGAGTTCCACGCGCGGCTTGTGCCGCAGCGATTGGTCCTGAGGCCGAACAGCCAGGTTCGCCTGCCCGGCGTGGCACCCTCATCGTTTCTCGGGGAGTTGCCTGACGTTGCGCAGGTTTCGCCGTGCACCAGGATGTGTCCGGCCAAGGGGAAAGTGCACCCATGCTTGAAGTTGCAGAATCGTATTCAACCGGAGAACTCGTCCGCAGGGCCCAGGCGGGAGATCGGGAGTCGTTTGGGCAATTGTGCGAACGGTTCCAATCGACCGTGATGGCGGTCGCCCTGGGGCGGGTCCGCAACCTGGCGGAAGCCGAAGAGGTTTGCCAGGAGGTCTTCATTCGGGCGATGCTCCGCCTCGAGCAGTTGCGGGAAGCGGAAGCGTTTGCCGGCTGGTTGAGGTCGATTGCTGTTCGCGTGGCGATCAATCGGGCCAGCCGCCGGCGTTTGGTCAGCGGTAGCGACCTCGTAGTCGACGACTTGCTGGCGGGCGATGAGGATTCAGGCGAGGACCGCCTCCTCACCGAAGAACGCCGAGCCGAAGTGCAGGCCGGGCTGGCTCGACTTGGACAACTCGATCGGGAGACGCTGCAGGCGTTTTACTTCGACGACCTCTCCCTGCTGGAAATGGCCGAGGCGTTTCGCGCACCGGTCGGAACCATCAAGCGGCGATTGCACGTCGCCAGACATCGGCTGGCAGAACAACTGCAATCCACCGTCAGCGTCTAGAGGAAGCCAGACCCACGGGCAGCTCGCAAGAGCTGCCCGTTTTTTTGCGTTGAGAGTTTGAGCCTCGTGGCTGCGCCTCAGAAAAACGGCCGAACAGTCTGCCGTGGAAAAAAGGATGCGAGTCGCCACTCTCCGCTTACGCTGCCTGCAGCGAGCGGTTTTGCTGGGCCCACTGAATCCACTGAGTCACTTCCGCGAGATCGGGCCTGCTGCCGGCGCGGATTATCTTCAAGCCTTCTTTGGTCTCGCTGTAGGGGCCGATCAGGGACCAGAGCTTCTTGGGAGAAAGTCCAGCCAGCTGTTCGGCCTCGGTCACCCCGACGGCGACGAGCAATTGGGCATCATGACCCCGCAGATTGGGGACCGAGCAGACCAGCCTCGTTTGCTGCTGCCACTGGCGAATCACATCAGCCGAGATTCGCTTAAAGCTGATCTTCTCGGCCATCGATTCGGCAGTCTGGCGGAGAAAGTCGCGAATGGATTGCACGCCGATGGCGGTAAAGCGCTCCGCCGTTCGCGGCCCGATCGAGGGCGCGGCTTCCACGGCATCATCCAGATTGAGATAGAACCGCTGCCCCGTTGCAGAGGTTGCAAATTGATCGGGCTGGACTGCCAGTCCGGCCGAAGCTCCCTGTGAAGCCGAAGCTCCCTGTGAAGCCGAGGTTGGGGCTGAACGCTTTCCATGGCTCTGGGGGGAAGTGGCTCCCTGCAGCGCCTCGCGAATGGCTTGCCGGGATTCCTGTCGAGCGACCTCGGACTCCAGCTCAAAATCGAAGTCCTCGGGACGAATCGCCTCGGGGTGTCGCTCGAAATGGCTGCTCGGCCCCGGATTCTCCAGCGTGCGTTGATGATCGAGGTAACCGGTCAGGCTGGGGCCCGAGAATCCAGCCTCATCGGCTTCTTCGCCGGCTTCTGTTTCGATTCCGTTGGACCAACTCTGTCGCCGCAATCGTCGACTGTATCCGTTCCCGATTCGCCAGCGGCTGCGCGAAGCCTGGAGGGCCCGATGCCAGGAGTGAATTCGTTCCAATTGATAACGCGCCGTGTCCGGAGCGAAACGTCGGCCATCGGGAGACTGGAGGTAACGATGAATTCGTGTCAGCAATTGGTCGGCGGAGGTCGTCTCCAGCTGTTCTGGTTCCGTGATCCCGCAACCGACCAGAATCCGAGCATCGCTTGGCGTCAGCCCTTCGACGCAGAGCATTAACCAGGCCTGAGCCTGCCAGCGATCGAGTTGCTGGGCCGAGAAGCCGATGCGCGTCAATTGCGGCGCGAGGGCCTGGGGATCAAGCTTGAGCAGATCGCCAATTGAGCTCACGCCCGCTTGAACGAGGTTGTTGAGGTGGATGGCGTCCGCCAAGTCGACGCTCCGCAAACTGGTCTCTTCGCTGATCGGACCTCTGGCCCGTTCGACCAGGGGGCGAATGGTGGCCGCAATGCCGGCGGTATCGTCTGTAGGCCGAGCCACTTCGACGTGGGGACGGTTGCTTGAGACGGGGGGACGGTACGTTGGAAAACTGCGGAAGTCGGAGCGGTCGGAGTAGACGACAGGCCGATGCAGCGGGCGGGCCATTTTTTGAACCGTCTGCCCGGCCCAACTCGACTCGCCAAACTGCGGCGTTACGGACACCTCCACAGGCGCGGCCATGGAACTTGCTTGCGGGACTGTACCGAATCCCTGCGGCAGCGGCTCCCACTGAACCGAAAGGGCTGCGGGGAGCGCTGGCGGCATCGCGGCTTCGCGCGTGACTGTCGGAATTGTCCCCACATTGGTGTTCGGCCGGCCGGTCTTGAAGAAGGAAAACGTGCCGGCAATCAGCCTTTGGGCGACAAATTCGGCGACTTGCTGGTCGCGGGTAAAGACCAGCAATTGGTGTCCGGAGAGGCCGAACTCGCGGAGCACCGCGGCATAATTTGCCGTCTGTTGCAAATCGGCTGTCGGGAGAACCTCCCGGAGCAGCATCGGGACCGACAAGCCCTGCTGGGTTAACCACCAGTTGGTTGCCAGGCAGACTGCGAGCAAAGCGGCCTGCTGCGACCCCGGTTCGAGGCTGCTGACATCGAGCGTTTGCCCGCCGCGTTCGGTCACCATCAGATGGGCTCCATTCGCGGCCAGCGCTATCCCGATGAGCCGGTTCTCGGTCAGTCGGGCAAGGAGTTGGCTGGCCTGAGTCAGGAGCGGATGCCCCGAGTAGGGTGGGACGCGATCGTTCTCGGCATCAACCCGGGCCAGTTGGTCCACTTCGAGATTCCTGCCGGCGATCAGGCCGCTGAGTTGGGCGAGGCGTTCCCTCAGACTTGCCAGCTCCCCCTGATAGTAACGATCGCGTCGAGCCGAGCATTCCGCTCGACGCTCGGCGAGCTGTTGCAGTTGGGACTCGAGCTTCGCTGCGGTTTGCAGCAATTCGCTTTGTCGCACTCGCCATTGCTGGAGTTGATTGCGTTCGGCCGTCAGGTCGGGTCGAACGGCCCGATGATCGCCGCTGGCGACGGGTGGGTCGCCATGGAACTTCCGCCGGGCGGCCAGGAAGCCCTCGCGGGTGGCCAGCTCACAGTACTCCGTGCCGGCCTGGGAAATTGCATCTGCACCGACCGGATCGACTTCGCGAATCTCTTCGATCGTCTGCTGCCGCTCGGCCAGCAACCACGCAATGTTGTCGGCGATAGCGTTATAGTGCTCGCGCAAATGCTTCATCGTTACCGCTGCTGCCTTGTGGCGAAGCTGGCGATACTGGTTGGCGAGTTCATCGCAAACGACGTTCAAGTCCTGGCGGATGCTGGCGCAACTTTTGCGGACTTCGGCGTTCGCCTGCTTCAGGTTGGCGCGATCTGCCGGAGTTTCCGCCTCGATTCGCGCGGCGGCCTGTTCGATCCGGGTCGTCAGCGAATTGGTCCGCTCCAGAGCCTGCTGGGCGGTGTGATACGGATGCTCAGACGAAGTTTCCAGTGTCTTGGACCATTGCTCCATCTCATCGCGCAGCTCCAGACGCTGTTGCTGAATTTGATTTTGCAATGTTCGCCAGCGGGCCAGCTGCACATCGATCAGGTCTAACTGGCCGTAAAGCACCTCCAGTCCGTCATAGGCCTGAGCTACGGGCTCGAACCGAAGTTCGCCTTCGCGGCGATCGATCTCGGCCTGCAGCATTGTCAGCCGATTTTCCAGTTCCTCCAGCTCGCGGCGCGTCGGCTCCAACTGCCGCCGGACTTCCGCGGTCTGGCGGTCAAGTTCAGCCAATTCCCGGTCAAACAGTTGCCGCTGAGCAAGCTCCTGGGCAGCCAGAGACTCGGTTTGCAAATGCAAGCGACGACGCTCCGCTTCCTGATGGTTCAGTTCCTGACGGAGTTCGGTCAATCGCTGTTTGAGTTGTTCGGCTTCCTGCTTCCAGGCGAGCCAGGCGGCTTCGGTGGGCCAGCGATTGGACGCCGGACTGACCCCCAGTCGCTGGTGCAGGGCGACCGCGGCTTCGGAGAGTTGGCGCGCGGCGTGCTGGAAGTCGACGTCGTAGAGCGTTTCGAAAACCGCTGCATCGACTTTGCCGAAAAGATCATCGCCGCTGTAAATCTGGCTGGCATTGTCCAAGCCTTGGACCTGGAGCGCGTGATGCGAGGACGGATTCCGCGAGAGCCGAAAGCGGTAAGGACCGCGGACAATGTCAGCGTGCCCGGCATGGAACGATCGGGCCGAAAAAACGCTGGTCGAGGACTGCTCGGCGGTCGCACCAAACAGCAAATAGCGAATCAGTTGAGCGACCGCATTCCGATCCTGGTCGGAGGCATCGAGGAGCACATTCAGCCCCTGGTGCATTCGATTAATTTGCATCCGCTCGCCGGCCTGCGAGCCGTCGATGGTCAAGTCCGTCAGCTTCATTGCTTGTGACCCCTGATGGTAGAAAACGACGGAGGGTCTGACTCCAATCCCTGAGACCACCGCCGTCCGTCCGAGAATCTACTCCATCTTCACTGGACTCCCTAGCCCAATTTTCACCTGCCGCTCGCTAGCACTTGTCCGGCAACTGCCAGAGCCGGGCTCGAGAGCGGGGCGGGATTGGGCTCAGAGCGGAACGTTGTCCCGCGGGCCATCTTCACTCCAACCGAAGCGGTAGCCGGGACCGAGGTGCCAGCGGGTCAACTGAACAATTTGGTGAGTGTGCCCGACGAGATGAGTCACGGTATGGCTGAGCGCTTGCAGGCCAGTGACTTGGAAGCCCTGAATAGTCCGGGTTTGGAGGAGCTGGCTGGCAGTGAGGCGGGCGATCACTTGTGAAGCCTCGTTCAGAGCCATGATCAGTTCCTGGTTGAGTCGGCGGAGATCGCTCGGTTCCCAGTCCGCGAATTCGCGGTCTCGGTCGCGGCGATCGGGTTCCAGATCAAAACCGGCCACCGACCATTGCCGCAGATTGCCGGCAATGTGAGCCAATTGATTGGCGATGCTGTTGAGACCGGGCCCGGGCCGCGCGCAAATCTGTTCCGCATTTAATTGTTCGAGACAGTGCTCGATCTTTTCGATGGCGGCGATCAGGAGATATTGCCACTCGGAGCGCAAGGCGTCCAGCAATGGTTCCAGCAACGGTTCGGCGGCGTGAGACATGGATTTCCTGCGAGTCGAAGCTCGCCCCCGGGGGCTACTGTCAGGTGCCTTGAGGAACAACTAGGATATGGGTGCGGCGCATGGTTTTCGCCGCCGCATTTGTCATCCTGAACTTACCAAGAGAGTTTCCAAACATGTTGCAAACCAACCCGATTTTTTCTCGGCGCTGGCTGGCCGTGGTCGGTGCCGCCGTGTTCCTTGGCCTGGGGCTGGGCCCAGTGCTCAGTTTTAATGGTTTGGCCCAGGAAAACACTTACCCATTTGGTGATTTCAAATCTCCTCCGGCCGGCTATCGGGCGCTGTTCAATGGCCGCGACTTGAGCGGCTGGACCGCACTGGAAACTCAGGACCCGCGGGTGACGGCCGCCTTGAGCGCCGAGGAGAAGCAAAAACTGCTTGCTGCCGGTGATGCCGCGATGAAGAAGTTCTGGCGGGTAGAGGATGGGGTGATCGTCAATGATGGCGAAGGTCCATTTTTGACCACACTGGAGGACTTCGGGGATTTTGAACTCTGGATCGATTACAAGACGGTGGCTCAGGCCGACAGTGGGATTTACCTCAAGGCGACTCCCCAGGTTCAAATTTGGGACTTCACCGAAGCGGGTGGCAAGTGGAACATCGGTGCCGACAAGGGCTCGGGCGGTCTCTGGAACAACAGTCCCGGAGCACCCGGCAAGGACCCGCTGGTGCTGGCCGATAAGCCCTTCGGCGAGTGGAATCGATTCCGGATCCGCCAAGTCGGCTCGCGAACCTCGATTTGGCTGAACGACAAGTTGGTCGTTAATCACGCGGTTATGGAAAACTACTGGGGCGAGCGGAAACTGCCGCTGGTCGCCAAGGGCCCGATTCAACTTCAGACTCACGGCGGGCAGATTTGCTGGAAGAACGTCTTTGTCCGGGAGATTGCGGCCGACGAAGCCAATCAAATTCTGGCTCAGGCCGATGCCGATGGTTTTCAGTCGATCTTCAACGGCAAGGATTTGGAGGGCTGGAAGGGAGCTGTCGATGGTTACGAAGTCGTCAATGGCGCGCTCCGCTGTCAAGCTGGACATGGGGGGACGCTGTACACTGCCCAAGAGTACAGTGACTTCGCGGTTCGATTTGAGTTCAAGCTCCCTCCGGCCGGCAATAATGGGCTGGCGATTCGCTATCCTGGCGAGGGTGATGCAGCCTACGGGGCAATGTGCGAGTTGCAGGTGCTGGATAGTGAGCACCCCAATTATGCCACGCTCGATCCGCGGCAATACCACGGCTCGGCTTACGGGATGGCGGCTGCTGCCCGCGGCTACCATCGCCCCACGGGAGAGTGGAATTTTCAGGAAGTCACCGTCAAGGGTTCAACCATCAAGGTGGAATTGAACGGGACCGTGATCCTCAATACGGACCTGTCCAAGATCACGGATTACATGGCCAATTCTCCTCATCCCGGCAAAGAGCGAACCTCGGGGTACTTTGGCTTTGCCGGACATAACGATCCGGTCGAGTTCCGGAAAATCGAAATCAAGGAACTGAAGTAGCCGGAAAGAACGGGCGGAGGGCTGTTTACGGCAGCCGCATTCGGGACGGGCGTCTGGCCCGTCCCTTTTTTTTGAACCGGTCAGAACCACTGTCCTGCAATCTGGTTGGCGAAGCATTTCAGCGCCCCCAATCATCCGAATGGGAACTCAAGCATGCAATTGACCTTGCTCGATTGGTTTTTGATTGTTCTTTACATGGTCATTGTGGTGGCCGTGGGATTGATGTTTCGCGGTCGGGCGGGAAAAAGTCTCGAGGAGTATTTCGTCTCGGGACGCTCTCTTCCCTGGTGGTTGGCAGGCACCTCGATGGTCGCGACAACCTTTGCCGCAGATACTCCGTTGGCGGTCACCAGCCTCGTCGTCAAGCATGGCCTCGCGGGCAATTGGGTCTGGTGGTCGCTGGCGATGGGCGGGATGTTGACGGTGTTTGTCTTCTCCCGATATTGGCGACGGGCGGAGGTGATCACCGATGTCGAGTTGATCGACCTGCGGTATGCGGGCCGTCCAGCCAAAGCGCTCCGCATTACCAAAGCGCTGTACTGGGCACTGCTGGTCAATCCGATCATCATCGGCTGGGTCTGTGGCGGGATGTTGACGGTCATGGAGGAGACTGTCTTTTTTCAACCTGCTTCTGCGGATGCGGGGACGTTCGGCTTTTGGACGCCCACCACACTGGCGTGGGCAGCGCTGCTGGCCATGTTTGCCTTCACGGCGCTGTACTCATCGCTGTCCGGGTTGTGGGGCGTCGTCGTGACGGACATGATTCAATTTGTGATCGCAATGGGCGGGTGTATCTGGCTGGCGGTCGTCGCCTATACGCGCGGGGGAGGCGGAACAGCCTTGGCGGCGCGGGTCGGAGAGAATTTCGGCGATGCCGAGGCGGCGCTCGCCTACTTGCCGAGTTTCGGCGAATCGTCTTGGATGCCGCTGCATATCTTCCTGATCATTTTGCTCGTCCAGTGGTGGGCTACCTGCTACCCGGGCGCTGAACCGGGCGGCGGTGGTTATATCGTGCAGCGGATGGCATCTTGCCGATCGGAACGGGACTCCTTTCTGGCAGCCCTCTGGTTTCAACTGGCCCACTACTGCCTCCGCCCCTGGCCCTGGATCGTGGTTGCCTTCTTTGCTCTGGCAAACTATCCGGAATTGCGGCTGAATTATCTTAAAGACAGCGGCTTCGACCCTGGCAAGGGTTATGCCATGGCGATGCGGGAACTTTGCACCCCGGGTCTCTCGGGGGTGATGATTGTCGTTTTCTTCGCGGCCTTCATGTCGACGCTCAGCACCCAAATCAACTGGGCAGCCTCTTATCTGGTGCGGGATTTGCTCCAGCCGCTGTACGGCGCCCGAGCCAGTGAGCAGCAGTTGACCGGTTGGTCGCGCTGGGCCTCGATGGTTATCGTGATCGAGTCTCTGGGCGTCGCGGCTTGGATGAAGCTGAGCGGAGTTTCGATCGACGAGGCCTGGAAACTGCTGATGGCCCTCGGTTCGGGGACCGGGCTGGTCCTGATCCTCCGCTGGTTCTGGTGGCGGATCAATGCCTGGAGTGAAATCTCGGCGATGCTCTTTTCTCTGGTGCTGTATTTGCTCAGCAACCGTCCGCTGGTCTACAAACAGTTGCTGGGCCGGGCCGAACCGCTGAAGTCGGAGGAGCAGATTCTGCTGATCGCCGGACTGACGATTCTTGGTTGGCTGCTGGTAACTTGGTTAACTGCGGCGGAGCCGCGGGAAAAGCTGGAGGCGTTTTATCGCAAGGTGCGTCCCTGGCGCGGAGGCTGGGGGCCGATTGCCGCGGCCAACCCGGAAGTGGCCAGTGACCGGGAGTTGGGCTGGGCCCTCTTGGCAGCGGTCTGCGGGGCGGGGTTGGTCTATTTTGCCCTGCCGCTGATCGGTTCCCTGCTCTTTCCACAACTTCCGGTTTCCAAGTTAATCTGCGGAACAGGTCTGGCGATTTGCGGAGTCATCCTTGCCGGACTGACTCATAAACTTCTGGGCAGCACCCAACGTTGAGCAGTCGAGACACCGGCCAGTTTGACCTGTGCGGGCACCTTCGAACTCCCTTTTTGGCTCACTGACGCTAGCAACGGTTTCCATGGCAGCCGAAAAGACATTGGCGATTGTGTTGCGGGTGATTGAGTTCAGCGAGACCAGTTGTGTGGTCACGCTTTACACGCGTGAATTTGGGAAGATTACGGGACTGGCGAAAGGTGCCCGGCGGAAGAAGAGTCCATTTGAGTCTGCCCTTGACGTGCTCGCGCTGGTTCGCCTAGTGTTCCTCCGCAAAACTCCGCCGGCAATGGACTTGCTTACGGAGGCCAAACTGGAGCGGCGATTCCGCGCTGGAGCAGCCGACCTCGGTCGGTTGTATGCGGCCTACTATGTGATTGAGTTGCTGCTGGTGCTGACAGAAGGGGGCGAATCCCAGCCTGAGTTGTATGACTTGGCAGAAGAGACGATTTGCTTGCTGGACGATGGCGGAACCAACCCGTCGGCGATCTTGGCGGCGTTTGAGCTTGGTTTGCTGCAAATCCTCGGGCATCAACCGATGCTCACTGCCTGTGTTGATTGCGGGCGGCAGGTACCGGAGCAAGCGACGCGATTTTCCTTCTGTTCGGTCTCGGGTGGAATCGTCTGCACGCGCTGCCGGTCGGGGAAAACCGGGGTCTTGAGCCTCTCGCGGGAAGCTCGGGACTGGATGCTGGGACAATTGGAATCGGAGCACGCACCTGCCCACCGGGTTTTGGAATTGTCGCCGCGGGGTCGGGTGGAGGTGCGCCAGGTTTTGAATCATTTCGAAAACTCGCTGGTTGGCTATCGCCTGCCTGTTCAGGAATTTTTGTCCTGAATGGCTGTCGGGCAATGAACCAACAGGGAGTTGGTTGCGTTTGGTAGAGGCTCGGTCCGCGAAAACGGAAGGGACTGATGCCCGCCGGCTGGGTCGATCCAGCCGGGACGAGACGCAACGGAACAACGATGACGATAGGGAACGGAGACAAGGATGTCGCCCATGCTGCCGCACTGCGGTCAAAGGCTGATCTGGCTTCTGCTGCTGACGACCTGTCTGGGAGTTGGTTGCCAAAGCCCTTTCCCCGGCGCCAAATCAAATAAATACGGCGCACGGAATGGCGGCCTGTTCGGGCTGGCGCAGAAAAAGGACGGCGATTCACTGCTGAACGATGACTCGCTCGACCCGATGGGCGAGCGGAACGGCGACCGCCTGCTGCTGCATGATCTGGCGCCAAGCCAAATCGCAACCACGATGAAGGTGAAAGGTTTCGCCAAGCCCAATGAAGCGGAAGCCGAACAGGCTTTTGCCGCTGGTCAGAAACTTTACGAGGAGGCCGGCAACCAGCTGGAAACGGCTCCTGAGTCAGCCCATCGCAAGTACGAGGAGGCCGCCAATCAATTCCGGCTCGCAGCTGATCGCTGGCCCGACTCGGCGCTTGAGCAGGATTCCCTGTTCTACGAGGGCGAGTCAAACTTTTTTGCCAATCGCTACGTGCAGTCCAATCGGGCCTTTGAAAAGCTGGTCGCGCAGTATTCGGGTTCCCGCTATCTGGACAAGGCCGAAGCCCGCCGGTTTTCGATCGCTCAGTACTGGCTGCAGTTATCCCGCAAGGGCACCCTGACCAAGGTCAAGATCGGCGACCCCCAGCGTCCGGCGTTCAATTTGGCCAGTGAGTCCCGGCGAATCTTCCATCGCATTCGCCTCGACGATCCTTCTGGCAAGCTGGCCGACGATGCCACGATGGCTTTGGGAAATGCCTACTTCGAAGCCAAGATGTATCAAGACGCGGCAGATACTTACGAGGACCTGCGAATCACCTACCCTGGCAGTCAGCACGCGTTTCATGCCCACCTGTTCGAGCTCAAGTCCCGGATGAACTCCTACTATGGCAAAAGCTATGATCAGGAACCGCTGGTCAAGGCTGATGAATTGCTCAAGCGGATTGTGCAGCAGTTTCCCAAGGAGTGCGAGGGCGAGCGGGAGTACCTGACCAAGGAAGCTACCACGGTCCGCAATCTGCTGGCCGAGCGGGACTACTCACTGGGCGAATACTACGAGAAGAAGGGTGAAAACCTTGCAGCCTCGATGATCTATCGCGACGTGGCCAAGAACTATGACGACACCCCTTTGGCTGAGGATTCATCAGAAAAACTGGCTGTCTTGGGCGACAAACCGCCCGAACCGACGCAACGTGCCAAGTGGCTGCTCGACATGCTCCCTCAATCCGAAGCGAACAAGCCCTTGATTGCCGTTGGCGACAAGGAATCCATTTTCCGGTAGCCGATTCATGCAGCCTTGTCATTCGCCCCGCCGACGACTCTTCGCGCTGCTGGCCGCTTTAGGCTTGCTGTGCTGTGCCGGAGGCTGCGCGGGGTACCACATGGGCAACCAGTTCCTGTATCGCAACGACATTCGCAGCGTGCACGTGGCGATGTTTGAGACGGACTCCTATCGCCGTTTTCTGGGACAGCGGTTGACCGAAGCGGTGGTCAAGCAGATCGAATCGCAGACACCGCTGACCATTTCCGATCCGCGTTTGGCGGACAGTTTTATTCAGGGTCGAATTCTCCGGGATACCAAGCGCGTCCTCTCGGAAACGAGGGATGACGATCCGCGGGCCCTGCAATACGACTGGCAATTGGAAGTCACCTGGGTCGACCGAGCCGGGGTCCCGCTGATGCAGCGGCAAATATTGCGGATTACCCAAGACATCGCCTTCATCCCCGAAGGCGGCCAGTCCCTGGCGACCGCGGAACTGGAGATGGTCGAACGATTGGCCCGACAAATCGTCGGCCAGATGGAACTCGCCTGGTAGCCAGTCTCAGCCTGTTCCGTTTCAGGCCTGTTCCGTTTCAGGCCGCAGAGCCCCCATCCTTGGGTCCTCTCACTCCCGGCTGCTGCTCCGAAATCGGCTCTGCAGCCACACCCCCTTGGGAACGCCTGCTGGGCGAGGCCTGGGAATCGCCTCTGGACGCATTTCGCTTGGCGGTGCATCATGGTGGGCATGAGGACATCTGCATGAGGACAAGTAGCGAAGAAATCCGCCTGACGCGCCCCCTGAAACCGCTGCAGATCGGTCCGCTGAGTATTGACCCGCCGGTTCTGCAGGCTCCGATGGCCGGGTACACGAACTACGCCTACCGCCAGATTGTGCGGGAGTACGGCGGCGTGGGGCTGCACGCCACCGAGATGGTGAATGCCAAGGGCTTTGTCTGGCTGGATGAGAGAGCCGAACATCCCGACCGGTTGTGGGGCGTGCGGGAGGAAGCTCGTCCTCTGGCCGTTCAAATCTGGGACAACGATCCCGAGACGATGGCTCGGGTTGGAGGGCGACTGGTCGAGGAATTCCGGGTCAGTATCGTCGACATCAATTTTGGTTGTCCCGTCAAACAGGTCACAGAGAAGGCGCACAGCGGCTCCTACCTGCTTCGATTTCCCGAGCGGATGGGAGCAATCATTGAACGCGTGGTCGCCGCCTGCGCTCCCACGCCCGTGACTGCGAAAATCAGGCTGGGCTGCACCCGGGACAATATCAACGCCATCGACGTGGCCCAAGTTGTCGAAGGAGCTGGTGCCGCCGCGCTGACCGTGCACGGCCGCACTGCTCAGGATATGTTCACCGGCAGTGCGGACTGGGAGCGAATCTCGGCGATCAAACCGTACCTCAAGCGGATCCCCCTGATCGGCAACGGCGACCTCGACTCGGCCGAGAAGGTGGTCGCTGCGTTTAACCGCTATGACGTCGACGGGATCATGATTGCCCGGGCATCGCTCGGTCGGCCTTGGCTGTTTTCCCAAGTCCAGGCGGCCCTTCGCGGTGAACCGATCCCGCTCGAACCGACGCTTGTGGAACAGCGTGACTGCCTGCTCCGCCATTATCGGCTGGTCGTGGAGCGGTTTGGCGAAGAAAAGGGGACTCAATTGATGCGGAAGTACGCGTGCAACTATGCCCAGGGCCGCCCCGGAGCCAGAATGTTTCGCTCTTTGGTCGCCAAAGTCGAAACGGAAGCCGAATTTCTGAACTTGGTCCGGGAGCATTTCCCGCTCCAGCCACCGCGTGAACCGGGCGGCCGTCCGGGGCCCGACACAGCATTGGAAACCGGTCGCGAACCATTGCGGCAGGAAGAACCGCCTCTCCGGGAGGAACCGCTGTGCGAATCGTGCGGCTGAGCTGGAACCGAGCCCGCTGAGCCAGCCAGAGTCCCAGCTGAGCCAGCCAGAGTCCCAGCTAAGCCAGCCAGCGTCCTTGAGCGTTCCCGCCCTCTGCGTTTAGCTCAAGGGCCGAAGCCCCGCTGAGCCAGTTGATCACAAAGCCTGTGGACGCGGCGAGCTATTTTTTCTTTTGCTGTTCTGCCGCCGCTTTGACTTCGGCCAATTCCTCGGGCGTCATCTTTTCCAGTCGGCCAAAGAGCTGGCCACCGATCTCGTCATGAGCCCAGGTTCCGGCGTAGCTTCCCTTGCGGATAAGTACGCGGGCATCGAAGGTCCCCAAGCCCGGCACGAGCATTTGATCGACCGTAATCACTGGCGTTTCGCCGGCCCATTTGATCTCCAGCGCCATGGGAATGGTCAAATCGTGGGTTGCATACTTGATGCGGGCAGTCAATTTCCACCAGTCGCCGTCGTCCATTTTCTCAGCGCTGAGAATGTAATACGACTCCGGTTCGGGCGGGCGCTCGGCATTGCCCGTAAGGGTAAACGTGCCGACAAATTTGACGCCGGTCAGGTAAGCCGCCAGCTTCGCCTCACGGGTTTGCTCCTCTCCCTCCGCCTGTTGCCGACCGGAAGCGGCTCCGCCCGACAGTGACGGAGGATTCTGGGTCCAGGCTGGGGAAGCCAACCAGCCGAGGCATGCGCAAGTGAGTGCTCCGAAAGTGAGAACAAGGTGGCGATTCACGGCAGGCGTCTCCAAACAGTGCGTCCAGTCAAGTTCACATCCAAAACACCAATAGCAGCTCACTCCGGGGATTTCCCCCGCGCGAGCTCACGGGGGCGAGCTCACGGGGGCGAGCTCACGGGCGAGCTTGCTCTCAGCAGGCACTCAGGCAAGCAATTTTTCCAGCGGAGCTGACTGCTTGTAGAAGATTCCCATGAACTCCTCGGCCGGCATGCGATCGAGCTTGTCGGGAGAGCCAAACAGGGAGATTAAGTTGGCGATTTCGTCCGCCTGATAGAAGCCCTGCACCGCTTGGGCAAACTTTTGCCGCAGCAATGGCAAGCCCTCATCGCGCCGGCGGCGATGCCCCACGGGAAAATGCACAGCGACCCGCTCCGTGTGCGAGCCGTCGCGGAAAAAGACCTGAACGCTGTTGGGAATGGCCCGCTGCTGGGGGTCGTAGTAGGCGACCGTAAAGTCGGGATTCTCACGAACCTTCATCTTTGCCCGCAGCTCATCGATCCGGGGGTCGGCCGCGGTTTGGTCCTGATAGTGGTCTGCGGTGAGGTTGCCGAAAATCAGCCCGATCGCCACCATGTACTGGAGGCAATGGTCGCGGTCTGCATAGTTGTTGAGCGGCCCCTGCTTGTCGATGATCCGCACGCCCGGCTCCTGTGTCTCCAACTCGACCCGTTCGATCTCGCCGAGGCGATCTTTGATTTGAGGGTGGAGCTGCAGGGCGCATTCCACAGCCGTTTGGGCATGGAACTCTGCCGGGTAAGAGATTTTGAACAGCACGTTCTCCATCACATAGCTGTCGAGTGGACGAGCCAGCTTGATGCTCTGGCTCTTGAACAACACATCCTGAAAGCCCCAACGGGGAGCGGTCAGAGCGGTCTGATACCCCATTTCGCCCGTCAGGCTGATCAGGGCCAGCCGCACGGCTCGGCTGGTGGCGTCACCGGCAGCCCAGCTCTTTCTCGAACCCGTATTGGGAGCGTGGCGATAGGTCCGCAGCGCGCCGCCGTCGATCCAGGCGTGGGAGAGGGCAGCCTCCGTCTGCTTTTGTGTCGCGCCGAGCATCAGCGCGGCGACTGCCGTACTCGCGATTCGCACCAGCAGGACATGGTCCAGCCCGACGCGGTTAAACGAGTTTTCCAAGGCGAGCACGCCCTGGATCTCGTGTGCCTTGATCATGGCGATCAGCACCTCGCGCATCGTGATTCCGCTCTTCTTCACTCTCCCGAGGTAATCGGCACAGGCCAGAATCGCGCCGAGATTATCCGAGGGATGCCCCCATTCGGCGGCCAGCCAGGTGTCGTTGTAATCAAGCCAGCGGACAATCGTGCCAATGTCGAAGGCAGCTTTGACCGGGTCGAGTTCCAAACTGGTTCCCGGGACCCGGCAACCACCATTGAACTGCGCACCCGGCACAACCGGGCCCAGCAGCTTGCGGCAGCCGGGATAATTCAGCGCCAACAGCCCACAGCCGAGGCTGTCCATCAGACACCAGCGAGCCGTTTGCAACGCTAACTCGTCATGGATCGAATGATTGTGAACATAGTGTGCGAGTTCAGAGATAATCTGGTCCATGCGGCCATTCACTTTCTGGAAAATGTTCTAAGTCATTGAGGTTTGTCGGGGGCCGGGCAGCACGTGGCTGGTGCTTGCCGCGGCAGTTACGTCCAACGAAACCAATCCACTCACTCAACCGATTCAATCACCATTGCCACCGCGTTGCCGCCACCGAGACAGAGGCTCGCGACTCCGTACCGCTTGCCTTGTCGACGGAGCAGGTGCATCAGGCTGACAAGGACACGGGCTCCGCTGGCTCCGATCGGATGACCAAGCGAGATTCCACCTCCTGCGAGATTTACCTTGGTTTCATCCAGCGACAGTTCCTTGCAGCAAGCCACCATTTGGCTGGCAAAGGCCTCGTTGATTTCGAATAAGTCGACTTGGGCCAGGTCGAGCTTGGCCTTCCGCACCGCGCCTCGGACTGCCTCGACGGGGGCGATGAACAAGTCCTTAGGGTCGGTTCCCGAAGTGTGGCTGGAAAGAATTCTGAACTTGTGGCGGGCCTTCTGGGCCAGAGCCTCATCGACCACGACGACTGCAGCCGCACCGTCGCTGAGCGTCGAAGCATTTCCCGCAGTCACGGAACCCGCTTTGTCAAAGACCGGCTTCAGGCCGGCCAAGCCCTCCACGGAGGTGTCCGGCCGAATCCCTTCATCCGCGGAAACGACACGGCTACCCTTGCGCTCGACAACCGTCACCGGGGCGATCTCGTCGGTAAACCAACCGGCGGCAGCGGCAGCGGCGGCCCGCTGCTGGCTTCGGGCGGAAAAGGAGTCCTGGTCCGCTCGGGTCGCGGCAAACCGCCGCGCGATGTGTTCGGCGTGATTACCCATGTGACACTTTTCGAACGAGCAGGTCAGCCCATCGTGCACCATCGCATCCTGCATTTTGACTTCACCCAGCTTGAACCCGGTTCTCATCCCGGCGACGAAATGCGGCGCCGCGGACATGTTCTCCATGCCACCGGCCACGATCGCTTTGGCATCGCCGCACCGGATCGCCTGACTCGCCAGCATCACGGCCTTCAAACCCGAGCCACAAACCTTGTTGATGGTCAGGCAAGGAATCGTCGTCGGAAAACCTGCTTTCAAAGCTGCTTGGCGAGCGGGAGCCTGGCCCACTCCAGCAGTCACCACATTCCCCATGATCACTTCGTCAAACTGCTCAAACCCCAGGCCGGATCGCTCTACCGCAGCCTTGATCGCGACTGCCCCCAACTCCGGCGCGGAAACATTGAGAAAGCTACCGAGGAAGGAACCGATTGGAGTCCGGGCACCGGAGACCAGATAAGCGTGAGACATGGAAACTGCACTTTCTGCAAAGGGGAGAAGCGGAGCGACCGTCCATTCGAGCCTTGAAACGGTAATCAGAAAGGAGCGACCTTTCCTTTTACTGGCCCGACTCGCGCGACAACAATAATTCGCGACTTGCACCCGAACCACGACAAAGAAGCCAGTCGGAGCAGGGCTTTCGGGGATTATCACGAAAGGAGCCCGCTTGGACAACGGCCAGACGCGTTTGACGTCGGCGACTCGAAAGCCGACTGTTTGACTCAGCCAAGCCTTTGACCTGGATTGCTCGGTTCGGGCGAGCGGGCACCCCTCGCGGCCACACCTCGCCGGCACGCCGCGGCCGTACCGCTTGCCTCGCCGCGCGCTCGCCCCGGTCGGCGACAGGCGTTTCCCCAAGCGGCGGCCGGAGCCAAGCCGGCGGCCAAGCTTGGCTGGACTCCGGGAGGCCAGGCTCCTGAGGACGACTGCGGACGGGCGAAAGCCCGGGCCGGATTAGTCGGACCAATTTGCCCAGACGGGGTGTCCCGCAGAAGCCGCCCTCGAATCGGCCGCCCTTCCTGTACACGGCGGGGCGGCCGCTGGCCGAACCTCGGCCCGACTTCCTCCCGCCCCTTTCCGCCCTTGTTTGGCTGCTCCGGGGTTGGTCCCAACCAGCGTTCGCCGGGCGGCGCTGAGAAGGTGCGGCGAACTGTCTACCAAACGAAATCGGCCTGATTTGGGTCGTTGCGAAAACGGCCCGAAATGGCGATAATTGTGCCCTTACCGGGGAAATACTGGCTGAACTGCCCGACTTTTGTTGCCTGAGCAAAAGAAAATCGGTTTTGCAGCAGGCTGCAGCGGATTCTCTGCTTGCAGGTCGAGGAGAGCGGGCTGCGGGGCTCTCCTGCTCGCGTCGTCTGGCCTTAGCCGGTGCCCAAACGCCATGTTCGGTTGAACTGCCATGTTCGGTTGAACTTCGGACGTGAGACCCGGTACTTGGTGAGACCCCGTACTTGGTGAGACCCCGTACTTGGCAAAACTTTGTACTTAGGCAAAAGGCTCAGCGCAATGGCTTGGCTCGTTTGAATCGAGTCGAGCATCAGACAACGTGGTTGGCAGACAACGTGGTTGGCAGACAACGTGGTTGGCAGACAACGTGGTTGGCAGCCTCCTCCAAAACAACATTCAAATCAATATTAAACGCGGACAATCTTCTGCACCGCGGATCGGCCCACACAGGTAGAGAGAACGAGAACTCCCATGACTGCAACGTTGACCGAACTTCAAAAGAAGCAAATCGCTCAAGCCGAAGAACTGCTGTTTTCCGGACCTGAAAAGGAAGGGTTTGCGAAGGAACTCTACTTTGGTCGCTTCCGCGCCGAGTCGGTGATGCCCTTCCCCGAGGTTACAGGGGAAACGAAGCGGCAGGGCGACGAAGCGATTGCCCGGGTCAAGCAGTTTTGCCGCGACCACATTGACCCGGTCAAAATTGACCGCGAAGCGATGATCCCCGACTCCGTGATTCGGGGTTTGGGTGAGATTGGCGTGCTGGGAATGACCGTCAGCAAAGAGCACGGCGGTCAGGGTTTGTCTCAGTTCAACTACTGTCGCGTGATGGAAGTGATTGGGGCTCACTGTGCGTCGACGGCGGTTTTCGTCAACGCTCACCACTCCATCGGACTGCGGGCTTTGGAGTTGTTCGGCACGCCGGAACAGCAGAAGACCTGGATGAAGCCGATGACCACCGGCGAGAAGATCGCCGCATTTGCCTTGACGGAACCAGAGGCGGGCTCCGATGCCTCGAACGTCCGGACCACGGCAACTCCGACCGAGGATGGCAAAGCCTTCCTGCTTAACGGCGAAAAACGCTGGATCACCAATGGCGGAATCGCCCAAGTCCTGACGGTAATGGCGCGGACGCCGGACGCGAGCGATCCGGACGGCAAGATCACCGCCTTTTTGGTGACGCCCGACATGCCCGGTTTCGAAGTAGTCGAAAAGCGGATGGAAAAAACCGGGATCCGGGGCACTGCCACCGGGCGGTTGCGGTTCACCAACGTTCGCGTCCCCCGCGAGAACATCCTCGGCCCGATCGGCAAGGGTTTGCGGGTCGCCTTGACCGTGCTCGATTTCGGTCGCACGACCTTTGGAGCCAGTTGCACCGGCGCCGCCAAATTCTGCCTCGAACGAATGGTCCACCGAGCCAACAATCGCCGGCAATTCGGCAAATCGCTTGGTGAGTTCGAATTGGTCAAGCGAAAGATCGCTGAAGCAGCGGCAGACACGTTTGCGATGGAGAGCGCGACCTATCACACTGCCGCGCTGATCGACAGCGGTGCCGAAGACTACATGATCGAGACCGCCATGCTGAAGGTCTTCTCCAGCGATATGCTCTGGCGGATCTGCAATGACGCTCTGCAAATCTGGGGCGGTGCAGGGTTCTTCACCGACCAACCCTTCGAGCGAATCATGCGGGATTCGCGATTGAACCTGATTGGCGAGGGCGCCAACGACGTCCTCCGCTGCTTCGTCGCCATGGTGGGCATGCGGAATCTGAAGAAGGAAGGCGACGAGTTGAAAAAGACCCCTTGGAAAATGTACAAGATGGTCAACATCACCGGCCCGAGCATTCCGATCAAGCACGAGCATGTTCGCTTCCATGCCCGCCAATTGTCGAAACAGATCGGAGCCTTCTCCTGGGCTTGCAAGATGGCCGGGCTGAAGTACCAGGAAGGGATCCTCGACCAACAAGCCGTTCAGGCCCGCTTGGGAGACATTGCGACCGAACTCTTCATGGCTTCCTGCGTTTACTCACGGGTAACCAGCCTCTTGGTCAATGGAACACTGCCCGAGTCGGTCAAGATGCACGACGTCGCCACCGGGCAACTCTACTTGCGACTGGCCTTCCAGCGTAACGCGGCTCGCTTCGCCGATTTGAAGGTGAATTTCGACAAGGATTGGGCCGACGTTGCTGATAAGTGGTTGGGTCACAATTTCCCCAATTGGGTCCTGACGCCGGACGATTAACACGGCGTTCGCGGGCAGTCCGGCGATCGCGGGCAGTCCGGCTCAAGCCGATGGTGTCAAGCTGAAGCGGGTGATGACCCGCTGCCCGCTCGGTGCGGTCCTCGGCGGAGGATTTGGCGCGGAGGATTTGGCGCGGAGGATTTGGCGCGGAGGATTTGCGGCCGGCTCGGGTTCGCGGTTGCGTATGAATGAGTCAGGTCCTCGGCCGCGGGCGGAGCATCGCCGCAAGAAACTCCGGGACTGCCGCAGCCGTCACTGATCAAGCCGAGGCGTCAGGTGGCGTTGCCATCCCGGCCGGTGCTCGGATTGGTTCGAACGGAGCGGGCAAGCGGTTTGTTTTAGGCCGCCGCGTTCGCCCCGCCGCGTTCGCCCCGCCGCATTCGCCCCGCCGCATTCGCCCTGCGCGGCCGGGCTTCTCTTCCCTGAAGCTTCCGTTCAGGCAAAGTTTCTCCGACCCGTGCTCACGGATGCAGACCCAATGGAATCGTTCGGGTAAAATTCTCGCTGGAGCCTCTCGCGAATTTCCTGACAACAGGAGAGTCGCGGGCGGGCAAAAGAAATATGATTTCGTCCCGCGGCACGTGGCGCGGCTCGTCCAATCAGGGAATCTGCATGCCATCTCAGTCGGAACAGGAAAGGCAGTCTCAGCCCAAGGTATGGCTGACCCGAGAGGGCTGGATTTTTCTGGTTATCCTGCTTTTCGTTTCGGCTGGTTCGCTCTTGCGGAATATCAACCTGTTGATGTTGATGACGGGCATCATGGTGGCGCCCCTGTTCCTCAGCTGGCGCGGCTGTTTGCTGATGCTGCGGCAGCTGACAGCTCGGCGGACGCTGCCTCAACAACTTTTTGCCGGCCAAACTGTGCAGGCAACCTGGAAGGTCACCAACGGTCGTCAAGTCTTGCCGACGTGGGCATTGACCGTGCTGGATCAATGGCGCCGGGCGGAAGCCCCGCGGAAGGAAGTGGCTGGCATCCGGGCCGTGCTGCCGCGTGTCAGACCGGGAGAGACAAATTACGCCACCTACCAGATTCACTTCCCGCAGCGCGGGCAGTTTTTTGCCGGTCCGGCCAAGCTCACATCGCGGTTTCCAATTGGACTAGTTGCCGCCCGGATTGACTTGCCGGAAGAAGAGCCCGTGCTGGTCGCTCCGGCGCTGGGGCGCTTGACCGCTTCCTGGGACCGCCGCCTGATGTCGCACGCCAGCGGTGCGGAGGCGATCAAGCGGCGGCGCGGCGCGCAGGATGAAGAGTTTTTTGGGTTGCGGCAGTACCGCAGCGGCGACAGCCAGCGGCACATTCATTGGCGAGCGACGGCTCGCAGCGGTCAGTTGATGGTCAAGCAATTTGACTCCCGCAGCGACCGCGACTTTGTCCTCTTGCTCGACCTTTGGTTGCCCGAGGGGGACGACCAATGGGAGCGCGGCTGGGCGGAGCAGGGTTTGAGTTTTGCTGCCACCGTCATGGCGGGCCTTTCCAGCGTGATTCGGGGAAAAGTCGCGATTGGGATTTGCGGTCGGGAATCTGTCGTTCTCTGCGACATCAACAGCCCCCAGTTTTTGGCTGAAGTGTGGAATGAGTTGGCGGTCGCGCAGCCCGCCGTAGAGCCCGAACTCGTCTCCGTGCTGGAGCGGGTTTCGCGGGAAATCTCCGGAGGGACTCCGTTTTATGTCGTCAGCACCCGGCCACGGCCGGTACATCTCCAAGACTTGGCGGGAGCGGCGCCGCACTCTGGCAGCCTCGCGGCGATCGAACCCTGGATTCGATGGCTGGAGATTGACTCCGACGAGTTTACCGAGTTGTTTGTTTTGCCGGAAAGCCTCAACCCCGATGCCGCCGTACAAGGGGAATCGTAACCTATGATCACGCTTAAACGGGCTCTGGAACTGACGTTTCTCGGCTTGGTGTACCTCAGCGCCGCGCTGCTCGGATTCAGTCAGGGGAGTTGGCAATTGGCGGCAATCGGCGCTGCTGGAGCAACGCTGGCCTGGTTGCTGGTCGATTGGTTAGGCTGGGTCCAGATGCCCCGCTGGCTGGCCAACCTGCTTTCGATTGGCGTTCTGGTTTTGACGATGCGAGATTTCTTTCGCCAAGACAGCAGCCTCCAATTGGTGGCCGTTGCCAACCTGCTGGTTTATCTGCAAACCATCCTGCTGTTTCAGGAGAAAAATCCACGCCAGTATTGGCAACTCGCGGTGCTCAACCTGCTGCAGGTCGTCGTGGCGACCATTTTCACGCTGCAGTTCGAGGGCGGCTTCATGTTTCTCTGCTACATGACACTCGCCGGCGTGATGCTGTTCCTGATTAATCTCGAGACCGAAACAACTCCGGGGCCCAATTTACCGGGGGCCGGATTACTGAAATCGAAGGTCAACGCCAAGGCGGCCCGCGGTTCATCGGGAGTACCCCAGCTTGGTTTCATGCCTCCCGAGCGCGTTGTCCAGCAAATGCCTGGGATGCTTGGTTTTCTGTTGGGCTGGGCGTTAATCTCGATCGTGTTCTCGTGCGTGTTGTTTGTGCTCGTTCCCCGCAATGAATCGGCTTGGTTTGGCCCCAAGTACATGAACGCCTCGGCTACCGGCATCTCCAAGAAAATGGAACTTGACCCGCGCGGTTTGCTGAAGTTTGACACGACACAGATTTTCCGGGCCCAGTTCCTCGACCCGGACTCCAAGGAGCCCCTGAATTTTGCCCAACCGGTATACATGCGGGGCCTGGCACTGGGACAGTGGAGTATCGAAAACGGAATCACGACATGGTCGGCGCCCTACGACCGGCTCGATCGGTTTGGTTACGAGTTGCTTCCCAAGGTTGACAAACGCCGCTCGTGGATCGAAGTCGAGTATACGATCGAGCCGACCGACGATCCGATGCTCTACTGCTGCCTGCCAGCATTCATTCCGCGAGGTGAGCCGGACCAGACGGACTTCTGTCTCGAGCTTTCAGCCCTCTCGCGCAAACGTGATGTACAACGAATTGAGCAGAGCCCCTTCAAGTTCAAGCTCTGGGTTCCACGAATGGGTAACGGGGAACTGGCACAAAGCTGGCCATACATTTCCGGAGCGACTGCCAAGTCAGCCCAAACGCTCGCGGGCAATCCAAATGACTGGAACTGGCTGCTCTTGATGGACCCCTCGCGGTATCCCCGGATAGTCTCGATTGCCTCCGAGATTGCCGGGGGTGTTGGGAAGGGGCGGCCGCTGGAATTGGCCAAGGCTCTGGAGCAGCACTTCATTCAATCCCGGGAATACCTCTACACGACCGATTTTACCCAGGTGCCACGACGAGCCGGGATCGATCCGATCGAGGACTTTGTCGCCAACCACAAGATGGGGCATTGCGAAATGTATGCCTCCGCGTTGACGCTGATGCTCCGCAGTCAGGGAATCCCCTCGCGGGTTGTCGTCGGCTACTGCGGAGGCAACTACAACACCTGGGCGAATTTCTACACGTTTTCCAATGAACACGCCCACGCCTGGGTCGAGGCCTACATTCCGCCCGAGCACTGCACGGAGGAAATGCTGCGTGATGAAGCTGCAGGGCCCGGTGGAGCATGGTTGACGCTCGACCCAACCCCGCCTTCCAATTTGCGGCGGAACGCCAATTTGAATGGCGCCCAAGCTCTGGATCTGGCCCGCACAATGTGGCAGGAGTACGTTCTCGGAATGGACGCCGGTACACAAGAGAGCTGGAGTTCTTCGGGAGGAATCCTCTCGATGCTCCGCTTGGACTCGCTCTCCAATTCACTGCAATTGGGCTTTGCCCGTGTCCAGCAGTCACCTGCTCTGCGGTTGCTTGTGATCGGCCTGATTCTGATGGTTTTAATTGCCTCCGTCCTGCTCTCGCTGCTGCGGAAGCCCAAGAAAAAGCGGAGCGGGCCGCGTCCGCCTGGTCTCTTCCGACGACTGATGAGCAAAGCCTTGGGAATGATCTCGCCCCGCTTCGGCCAGTGGTTGCTGGAGGGCGGTCAGAGCGGCCCCGTCGTGCCGTTCTACCAGCGTTTGACCGAGTTGCTCGCCAGGCAGGGGCTGCGTCGTCAAATCGGTGAAACACATCGGGAGTTCCTCAACCGGGCGGCCCGGGAATGCCAAGTCGCCATGGCTAACGCCCCGCTCGGACTGGCCGCGACCGGACTGGCCGCGACCGGACTGGCCGCGGGAAGCGCGGCGACCACGTTGCCCGTAAGCGACTTGCTGCCGATGTTCGAGCAGGCTTTTCATGCCGTTCGTTTCGGCGGCAATTCGCTACCGGCTGGCGAGCTACAGGCGTTGGAGCGCGGACTGGAAA
>Ga0315900_10002096_pt1 | contig 31191 bp, 29 predicted proteins | sample LakEriMetagenome_FD_203521 | JGI IMG/M metagenome (GOLD analysis project Ga0315900, IMG submission 203521) | Freshwater fungal communities from buoy surface, Lake Erie, Ohio, United States - Buoy 12 MA114 | ecosystem: Environmental > Aquatic > Freshwater > Lake > Lake biofilm | place: USA: Lake...
AAATAAGCAAAGTATAGCGGAGTTTTTGGGGTGCAATACTAATTGGTATTATTTGGGACGTTGTCCCAAACCCTAGTCACTTTTTGTCTTGAAACAAAAAGTAACCAAAAAATTCAAGAAAATCCGATCGGTCGGCGCGTGGGCTGAAGCTGCCCCGCGGATTTTCTGGCTTACGCGCGGTCATAAATAATCAAAGGATAATGAACTTTTTGGGGTGCAATCATTTTTTTTTTGGGTTTTATTACAAACTTTATTTTTCAGTTAAAGCTCAGTTATAAATAAGCAAAGTATAGCGGAGTTTTTGGGGTGCAATACTAATTGGTATTATTTGGGACGTTGTCCCAAACCCTAGTCACTTTTTGTCTTGAAACAAAAAGTAACCAAAAAATTCAAGAAAAAACGATCGGCCTCCCCACCGGCAAAAGCTGCCCCGCGTTTTTTCTGGCCAACGCTCGGGTAATAAATTGAATGGCGTAAAAATTAGCGTTCATTTCATAAAAAAAACTTTAAGAAGATTTATTCTTTTAGTTGGATTACTATTTATTAAGTCAGTTAATAACACTTAAAATAAGTTTCAAAATCAATGAATTTGTTTGCAATAAAAAAATAACGCTATATCTTTTTTTTTCATTTTATAAATGGGACGTTGTCCCAAACCCGAGTTACTTTTTGTCTTGAAACAAAAAGTAACCAAAAATTCAAGAAAATCCGATCGGTCGGCGCAAGGGCTGCAACTACCCCGCGATTTTTCTGGCCGATGCTTGGGTAATAAATTGGATGACGTAAAAGAAAACGTATAAATCATAAACAAAATTTAAGAAGATCGATTCATTATTTAAAGAATTATAAATAATGGTTCGACTCTTATTTTAGATCCTACTAATTTTCAATAAGTTTAAAAAAATCTTTATAATTTGAATCGGAATTAAAGTTTTCTTCCCAAAATTTTCTTACCCCTGTTCTATAGTTCTCCGTATTTTTTTCAGAGGTTTTAAACTCTTTAATTAGGCGAGCCACCTCTTCCATTTCGGTTTCGAGTGGAATAAGCACTCCGGTTTTTTCGTTTACAATTTCATTACAACCTCCCACATCGGTGCTTATTATGGGGATTCCAAAACTTATTGCTTCCATCATGCTTACCGGGATACCCTCAGCCTCGGATAAACTAATGAATAAGTTTACAGGATGGGTTTTATAAAAATTAAAAATATCAGCATTTTGAATTTCACCTAAATTAAGTAATCTCACTAAATTATTACCCTTTAAGATTTCCTTATTTTTGATATATTCTCCTATTTTGGGATCTTTTGAATCTAATCTCTCATCACCAATATGATACCAAATAATTGGGAAATCCATCATATTTAACATCTCAGCAATTTTATGGATTCTTTTGTGATGCCGGAAACTAGCACAACTTACAATAGTAAAAACATTATCTGTACTATATGGATTTAAACCATGACCTATACTACCCAAAAATGATTTTTCTATTTTGTTTTTATATAAAGGATATCTGTTTTTTAAATAATGAGTGCCCATATTAGAAACTGGTAAGATTTTATCTAAATATTTAAATTGAAAATTTCTAAATAGAATTTTATCTTTAATAGAAATATGTTCCTCGTATAAATCTCCACTATGGGTTCTTACAATCGCTTTATCAATAATTTTTCTTTTACGTAACCAAGAGATAAAAATACAATCGTAAAACCAGAATGAATAAAACAGTGAATTTTTAATATCTAATGGCTTTAAATCTGATTTAGTTCGAAGAATCTCGATTACACAATCAGCTTTAAAGATATTGGAGCAGAGAAGAGCGATAGCATTTTTAAATGAAAGTATTTTTTTTAGTTTAATACATTCGAAAATATAGATGCCGATTAACGAAAAAAAGTTTCTTAAAAATACTCTTAATGGTTTAAACTTGTTCCAACTTATAAATTCCTCATAAACTATAACATGATCGGGCAATAATTCTTTTCCCTCTAATTTATCTATAGAAAAAAGATAAAACTTTTCATTTTTTTCAGCCAGTCTTTTAATATCATTTAAAACGAAGGAGGTTTTAATTTCGTTTACGAAATAAACCAAATTATTTTGTGCTAAATGTTTCAAATATTATCCAACTTATAATTTTCTATAAAGCCAATTAGGTCCTATAATAGTATCCAATTTAAAATGAGTAGAAGATTCTACTTCGAACTTTTTAATGATTTCTGATAAATTATCCGGAGTATAATTATCTCTTTTCTTATTTTTATAATCGGGAGGATGCCGTTTATTGAATATAACCAAATCATTATTGTCCCATATTTCAACTAAATTGTCACCATGCCAGGAAACACAAGTCTCACAAACAACCGGTCTTTTGGTTGAAAAAGGGTGATATAATTTAGATAAAATATAGTACTTATATGGATAGAATACAGTGCCGTCTAAACCGATATTCTTACCCTTATATTTTTTTTCTATATATGAATATAAATTTTCACCCGATTTTTTTTCAAATATAGCTTCCTGTTTTTTATCGGCATACCAGAATTCATTTAAAGAATTTTTTAAAAATCCATACATGCTCAAGGAAAAGAAAAAGAACATTCCGGTTGAGTACACATTTTTATTTATTTTCAAATTTAAATAATCTATATACTTAATAAGGCCTAGCCATATAAAAACGTATCCTGTCCATAAATAATGTGGCCAAAGTCTTTTTGTAGTAAACATAATAATCATTGTTAAGGCCAAGCCACAAACTATTAAAACAAAACTCAATTCCATTTTTTTGTTTTTAATAAAATTATAACCTAGATAAATCATAATTATTAGAGAGGTAAGTAAAAACAAATAAGAGGCCCAGCTATTACCCAAATAACTATACCCTAAACCTTCTCTCATCCAATCATAAATAGATAAATCTATATTATCATAGGTCTTTTTGGAGCCCAGAATTGTTTTCTCGATATAAGATTCCAAAAACATAGGTTGAATTGGTGATAATAACAAGCAGGGTATTCCCATAAAAAATCCTGTAAAGAACCAAGCTAAACCCTTAAATGTATTTTTTGAATGTATTAAGATATTACTTGACCAATTATTAATAATGGGTAACAAAAAAATAAAAGGCAACAGAACTATAACGTTAAACTTAGCCGCAAATGCGAGTCCCAGCCAAATAAAATAAGTACCATAATTAAAGTTATTTTTTATAAAGTATCTAAAGAATAAGGCTAGAAAAAGTAATTGAATGGGTTCAGGTTTTGGCATTTGTATAAAATACCAGGTAAAATGAAGACCTAAACAACCAAATAAAAATAAAAAACTGTAAAGCTTTCCTTTAATAAAAGTTGAATTAAGAATTAGTAAAGCCATTAAAATAAAAAGACTATGAATAGTTCGTATTGAAAACACCATAGCCTCTATTCCACCCATTTTATATGGAATCCAAGAGATTAAGGCGTCTACATAAAACATAACTCTTCCATAATAAATAATATCCCCACTAATTATGGCCATTATAAAATGTTTGAAACTTATTGGTTCAAAAATGGAATATACTTCTCGAATGGTTAGATATTCATCATGACCAGTTATATGTCTGTTAATATTTGCACCATCCAGAAATTGAAGGTTAATTACACATGCAATTATTAGGAATAAAAAACTAAAAATAGCTTCAACAGGATATTTAAGTAATAAATTTCGTGGATTCATTTTAAGTTTTAAAATGTTAGATGTAAAAAAAACTAGCTATAAAAATTAGTTTTTTACTTTTTTTCTCAATTCAAAAATATATTTGAGTATACGCCTAATTAATTTCCATCTGGTTTTCCAACTACTACCGCTGCCCCCTTTTGCTTCACCCGCCACTCTTTTGGCGAAAAAAACAGGAAACTCAATAATCTTTCCTCTTTTCTTTGCATGGTATAAAAAATAAAGGTCTAACGAAAAATCATGAGGAGCATCTTGCTGAATTTGATCAAAGAATACTTTACTAAAAAGTTTGGGCTGAGCATTTATCTCCGTTAATCGTGTACCTAACGCAATTGATGATAAAACCCCCATTACCCATGAAAAAAAAGCTTCTGTAATTTTTCGATTTTTTCTATACCCTTTTACCAGTAGCGACTCATCTTTTTTTGCTAAATAAATTTCATAAGCCTTAATTACATCCAACGGATCTGTTTGCCTGTCGGCGTGAGTAACGGATAAAATATCTCCTTTTGCAGCTCTTAATCCACTCAATATCCCATAACCATATCCAATATTTTTTTCAACCTTAATTACTTTAAAAACATCAGTGTCTCTTTTGTTCAATTCACTGATAAATATTTGGTCAGAATTATCGGTTGAACCATTATCAACTAATATAATTTCAAGATTTTTATATTTACTGCAAACCGGATCTATACTTTTAAATAACTCAACTAGATTATCTGCTTCATTAAAACAAGGGATAACAATGGATAAAGTCATTTGTAAATTATCTATTTTGTTTATTTAATCCTTTATAGTAGGCCTCCCAATATAAAAATGTTTTATAATCTGCAGGTGTACCCCAACAAATATAATGATCAACCTCAAACACTTTAGCATTATAACCTAATTGAATGATGTCGTTAATACATTCGTCTACATAAAATTCATTGTTAACTCTCCTATTCTGCGCAATCATTCTTTCTGCTGCTTCAACAAATAAACTACCTTTTTTAAACCAAAAAGCACCCACATAGGCATGATGATTCATCGGGTCGGGCATATCAAATTTAACCTTGGCTTCTTTTATAGTTAATCCATCCGCTTCTACCAATACCCAGCCATAAGCTTTAGGTTTTGGTAAAACAGTAGGATTATTTCGAAAGGTAAAAACTAAGGCGTCAGCATCCTTTTTGATTTTTTCAAATTTTTCATCCTTAAACAACATACCATTATCACTTGCACCGATGAATAGCTCATTATCATTATTAATTAAATCTTTTGCGAGTAAACAAGTACTGGCCTGACCTTCTGTTAGTTTATTAATCTGAATTGTTTTTGCACCAGGAAAATGAGACTCGATGGTTTTATCGATTCCATATTCACTCACATGAAAATCACGCATAATAAATATCATGTTTTCATCCTTACCCGGTAATGCCTTTGCAGCACTCACAACCATAGGAAAGCCCATTATTGGCAATAAGGGTTTGGGTATTTCATATCCATTTTCTTTAAAACGGCTACCCTCTCCAGCCATTGGAATTAATTTATTTATCATTATTTATAGCTTCAAATATTTCAGACCATTTAACATACTGCTCCATATCTTGAGGAGTACCCCACTGACAAAAATAAGGCACATCTGCATACACTTTTACCTTAAGACCATCTCTAACCATTAAATTATAGGGTAAACTGATAAAATATTCATCGAATACTGTTATCTTTTTTTCCATCAGTTCATCGAAATATTTTTTAATATACTTACCCTTGGCGAAATAATAGGTTCCTCCCGAATAATATCCCTTTTCGCGATCTGTTTCATAATTATGCTTTTCAGTAATTTCGCGCATATTCATATCGTTATCGCATAAACAGGTAGCATAAAGATTTTCGGGTGGTACCAAATGCGGATGAAATCCAGTGTAACAAATAACGGAGCCATCAACTTTTGTATCCATCATTTGATTCTTAAAGTGATTGTAGTTCCAAACCATACTAAAGTCACAATAATTACAAATTACAGGTTCATCATCATCAATTAAATCATAAATTTTTGAAACTGTATAAACAGGACCTAGTTTATGAGCATCTATACCAATAATTTTAGCAGTTGGTACCAAACTTAAAAGATAGGATTCCAAATCCGTTCCATTTAACATATCGTTTCTACAAATAAAAATAAAGTCCGTTTCGCCCGGAAACAATCCTACAATATGCTCTATTACCGGTTTATCATGTATTTTAATAAGGGCTTTGTATGTGTCGTATCCGGCTTTTTTAAATCTACTACCCTGCCCGGTCATTGGTATTATAATCTTCATCTTATTTAAATTCTTTTTTTGTTTCTATCAATAACGAAGGGAAATCGGTATAAAATGCTTCTACACCCATATTAATAAACCGAATCATATCCTCTTTAAGATTAACAACGCAAGCACCTAGCAATATACCTTCTTTTTTTACTGCCAACGCTCTTTCTGGAGTTAATCCCTCTTTTACATACATCAAACAGTCGAAATTAAATTTTTTAGAAATAAATATATCAGTAATTAAATCTGTATGTGGTAAACGGTCCCAAAATACAGGAATAGCAGGATTTATTTGCTTTGCTTCTATTAAATATTCGCAATTAATATCGTTAAAAGCAATTCTATCTATCAAACCATGTCTATATGCTAATTCAATTGTTTGTTTTATTAAGCCATTATTTTTGGGTTGTATTGTAACTTTTGTATGTGTATTATTTTTCATCAATTCAAACACATCACTTAATAATGGTATTTCATGAAATTTTTGGTCATTAAAATAACTTCCAAAATTTAGTTTTTTCAATTCTACAAGTGAACTTTCAGTAACAATATTTTTTACGCCACATACTCTGGATGTATCGTAATCATGAGTAACAACAATATGTCCGTCTTTTGTTTTTTGTATATCTAGTTCCAACCAATCGGAACCAATATTAATTGCACTTTCAAAAGATATTAAAGTGTTTTCCGGAAATTCGTACATATTACCCCTATGAGCTATTACACCGTTGCCTATAAACTTTTCTTTCATTAATTAATTTTGAATTAGTTTATGAAATACAACATAAACAATTATTAATTGCATGAGGCCCTCATAATTATCTTTCCATAAAGGATTGTAAATTCCAACTTCATCTAATTCAGGTAGAAGTTTACCTGCTATAATTTCGATTACAGAACTTTCGATTGAGCCTTCAAAAAATAGTTCGTGTTTATCATCACGATAATTATGCTTAATAACTAATGTTTTAGACTTATTTAATTGTTCTAATAAGTTGTCCAGACTGATATAATTAGGTAATATCAACTTGAGGCCAAGTAAAGGTTCTAAATCAGTTTTATTTATATCTAAAGTTGTAATACTGTAAAAAGAGGCAATAATATCAGCATTATTGGCCTGAGCTCTGATGTATTTAATTGCATCTTCCTCTCTTCTTTTTAATTGCTCCAATACTTTTTCAGGCGAATAACCTCTTTTCCTTACATCTCTTTGAATTTTCCACCAAATTCTCAAATTTTCTTCGGGTTCCATAAAAACCTTTAAATCATATATATCTGCTTGATTTTTTAAATAGAATGAATGTAAACCTTCAAAAATAATTAGCTTATTCGGTTTAATAAATTCTGGCAATTTAAATTTACCCGTGTTGTGGTCATAAAAACTTCTTTTAATTCTATTACCCGTTTTTAAACTTAATACATGCGACATGTCCTGATGAATATTATTAGCACGTGGATCGAGGTGGGTATATTTATTCCAATTATCGTCTAACCTTTCCCATTTATGCATATCATCACCTCTTATAATGCCAGTATTAATAGGTTCAAAAACAGACAATAAAGCGTTACTTAATGTAGATTTTCCTGCAGCAGAATCACCACCAATACCAATGAGATAGGGTTGAGATAAAAACTTAGTCTGTATGTTATTATAAATCCCCTTTTTAAAAACTATAAAAGTAAAAATAAGTAAAGTTGTTTGAAGAAGTGTAAAAACAATATCTATTATTTTTTGATTGTAATTTAGTATAGAATAAAAAGTATAATTATTTGCATTTAAATTAAAAGAATTCAGATAATCAGAACTAGGAATAAGTGCGAAATATATAAAATACAATAAGGTTAATAAAACAATTAGTAGTCTTTCTGATTTATGTTGTTTAACAGCGAAGTATATAAGAAATGGAACTATCCAATAATACCAACCCTGCATTGGAGCAATCATAATAGTTAGTGACAAAAAGGTAAATGCAAGAAAAAGAATTAATTGATCACGATTTACAAATTTCATACTTAGATACCAAATAACTAATGAAAAATAAACAGAAGGAATAAAATATATTTTTAGAGAATTGTTAAAATTATAATACAAATCAAAAACCTGTTGTTGAACAGGATTATTATAAACCATTTTAATATAGCCGGAAGAATTTAAAAAAGGATAATTAATAAGAAATAAATTAAGGGAAAAAATAGATAATGACGTAACAATCTTTTTCCAATCAGCATTTGAGTTGTTAAATAAAAAAATAACTACAAACGGTAAAACCAAAACCATATTAGTTTTACTTGCTACGGCTAATGAAAGAAATAAAAATGATAACAAGTGTTTAGACTTGAAAAGAAAGTAAAGAGAAATAAAGAGAATGGAGATGGGAATTACATCTAATTGACCATGAATATAATTAATATAAAAAAGTATAGGTGACAACCAATACCAAATTAAAACTTGCCTTATTTGATTTTTTAGCCATCTTATTAAAACTGCAAGTATTATGATATCAGCAATTAGAAGTGGTAATCTATAAAATAAACTTTCAAAAAAATAAAAATCAGAATTGACATTATAAAAAATTGAAAAAAATGCTTGAGGCAGGCTCATTATCCACAACATTATAGGAGGATAAGGAAACTCTGTTCCTTTTCCGTTTAGGAAAAAGTATTCATATGGATTATTAAAACCACTATTAACAAAATACTTTATAAATGGAACAAATAAATCACGCAGATAATTTGAAGCAAAAAATAATGAAAAACATAATTTCAAAATCAATCCAACCCAAAAGAGCTTAGAAGTCCAGACTGGAAATTTATTCCGTCCGGTTTTATCAAATAAATGAGATTTAAATCTGGTTAAATAGTCCATTAAATAATAAGATAAGATTTGATACCCAGTTTTTGCGCTGCAGCAATATCTTTTTCAGGGTGATCACCAATCATAATAACTTCAGAGGATTGTAAATTAAGCTTTGATAAAGCAATATTAAAAATTACTTCAGAAGGTTTTTCTACCCCTGCTTCTTCAGAGGTAACTATAAAATCTAAAAAATCACCCAGTCCCAAATGCTGCCATTTCAACATTTGTATTTGGGTTGTTAGATCAGTTATAATACAAGTTTTTAAACCATTTCTTTTAACTAAACTCAAAAAATCCATTACCCCTACTTTCAATTTCATTTTTGAAAAAAAAACTTTCCAATAATTATCTTCCATTTTTAATGCATAATCAGGATTACTTTTATTGAATAAAATCTCAAATTGTTTGTGAAAATATAATAAACGAGAATGAGATGCTGCTTGTCCATTTAATTGATTATGTGTAAATTTTCGAGCCTGTGCAAACGATTCATCAAATAGTGCTGAATCAATTTGATAATTTTCAAAAGCATTAACACGACAAGAAGATAAGGCAGCATTATGACAAGGATCATACTCATAAAGTGTATTATCTAAGTCTATTAAAACACCTTTTTTATTTTTAATATCTATAGTAGAGAAATTCATTTGTAACCCTATAAATTAAAAAAAATCTAAAAATAAACACCTTTTTACTTGTCTTTTAACTCTAAAAGAAACTGATGTAATTTCTTCATTTTAACCTCGTAATCCAGGTGCTCCTCCGCATACTTTCTCATCTTTTGTGTTAATAGAGGATCAGAAAGTGTTCTTTTCGCAAATTCAAGTACTTGCTCCATGTCAATTAATGAGTCATCGTTGGGGAATTGTAATGAAAATTCTTTAGCCTCATCGTTTAAATCGGGATCGGAATAGGCGTATATGAATTGTTTGGTCATACATTAATATAAAATCACATTAGGAATAATTGTATTATTGTTAAATTATTTTAAAAACCTTGTCTTATATATTTATATTTCAAGTTGTTATTAAAAGTGTCAATTATTATAAAAAATCCAAATCAATTCAGCAATCTTTTTTACAGAATCCTTGCTTAATTCCGGATAGATAGGAAGAGACAATATTTCATTCATAATACCTGAAGCTATTGGAAAATCATTTGCTTTTTTTCCAAGATAACCATAAGCTGGAAGAAGAGGCAAAGGAGTGGGATAATGAATAGCGGTTTCTACCCCATTTTCACGCAGAAACTTCATTAGTTCCTCTCTTTCCTTTACTAAAATAACATAAAGATGCCAGGTATGCTTTGAACCAGGTCGCTCTTTTGGAAGTAAAATATTGGTATTATTTGATAATGCTTCAGAATACCATTTGGCCACTTGTCTTCTTTGATCATTCCATTGATTAATATAATTAAGCTTTACGGTTAAGATAGCTGCTTGTATACCATCAAGTCGACTATTGATTCCTTCCATTTGATGTTGATGTTTAACTAAAGCCCCATGGTTAGCAAACATTCTCATTTTTTCAGACAAAACCTTATTACTGGTGATAATTGCACCAGCATCTCCATATGCCCCAAGGTTTTTACCGGGATAAAAGCTAAAAGATGCCGCTATACCCGTTAAACCTGCCTTAATACCATTAATTTCTGAGAAATGAGATTGCGCACAATCTTCAATAAGATAAATATTTTTGCGTTTACAGATATCCGATATTTTTTCCAGATCTGCCATTTGACCTTGCAAATGAACTAAAATTAATGCTTTTGTATTGGGTGTTATCGAATCTTCAACCAGGCCCGCATCCATTGAAAAATAGTCTTTTTCAATATCTATAAAAACAGGTTTTGCCCCGGTCTGACTTATAGTCTCGGAACTTGAAATCCAACTATTAGCTACTGTTATAACCTCATCCCCCTTTCCAATACCAAGAGCTTTCATAATAATATAAAGAGAATCGGTGCCATTAGCGCAACTAATTACAAACGGAACATCATAGTGTTCTGCAAAAGCTTCTTCAAATTGTTTAACATATTTACCACCAATAAATGCTGTTTCAGTAATAACATTTGATATAGCATCATCAATTTCCTTTTTAATTGATAAATACTGAGACTTTAGGTCAACGAATGGGATGTGAATCTTCATTTTAAATTTCTAATTTTTTTGCAGGATTTCCGGCATAGATACCGGGTTCATTAATAGATTTAGTAACAACGGAACCTGCGCCAATTACAACATTATCACAGATGTCAACAGGCAAAATTGTTACATTAGAACCAATAGAAACATAATTACCGATTTTAGTTTTTTTCCATAAGCTTTTATTTCCTCTTGCCGGCCCTCCATTGCTAAAAAGATCATTAATAAATACTACACCATGACCAATAAAACAATGAGCCCCGATATCTACTAATTCACATATAAATGTATGGGATTGAATTTTAGAATTGGGACCTATATTCACATCTTTTTGAATTTCAGTGAAAGGCCCTATGAAGCAATTAGAACCAATTTTGCAACCATATAGATTTAAAGGTTCAACTATTGTACAATTTTCACCGAAGATTACATCCTCTCGCACCTGAGATTTTAAGACCTTTATCATTTGATATTTGACTTTATTTCTTTTGCTTTACTATATATTTTATCGATAATCTCAACTGTTTTTAAGCCTTCGAAGGCACTTGTAGTTATACTTGCATTGTTGTTAAGAACCTGTACAATATTTTCATACACTTTATCATGATTACTCATTGAACCTTGATAATTTCCATAATTATTGGGCTTATTACCTGTAGCCAAATTCTCTATTTTATAGTCTTTAATGTTTTGATATTCTAATTCATTTAAATACTGTCCGCCAATTTTTACAGTTCCATGCTCACCAAAAATTGTTAGAGAACCTTCCATGTTTTTTTCATAACTATTTACTGTATAATTAATTGTACCAATTGCGCCATTATAAAACTCAAGAATTACTACACCCGTGTCTTCGAATTCAATATCATTTTTATGATTGTAGTTACCAATATAAGCTTCAACATTTTTTATATCACCTGCAATCCAATACAAAAGATCAATAAAATGACTAAACTGAGTAAATAGTGTACCTCCATCTAAATCTTTTGATCCTTTCCATGAATTTGCATAATAATCAGGATTTCTATTCCAAAAGCAACTCAATTGAATGCAAAATATATTTCCAAGGTGTCCTTGATCGATAGCATTCTTCACTGCTGCTACCGGTGGGTTAAATCTATTTTGCTTTATAGCAAATAATCTCTTGTTGTTTCTTTCAGCAGCCTTGATCATTTCACCACAATCATAGACGTTTATTGCTAAAGGCTTTTCGCATAGAACATGATACCCTGAATTAAGAGCCATTATACTATGGGTTGCATGTAAGCCATTTGGTGTGCAGATTGAAACCACATCGATATTTAAACCTGCTGAAAACATTGACTCAATACAACTATAAATTTTAGCATTGTATTGACCCCCTAATCGTTTAGCACGTTTTATATCTATATCGCATACTGCTATTAGATTACCATTATTTTTGATATGTTCTGCATGCCTTTGGGCAATTCGACCACAGCCCACGAGGGCAAAATTTAATTTCATTTTAAACTAGGGTTTTTAGGACATTATTAAGAGCTTTCATTTTAATATTATAATCTAGATTCTCAGAAGCCCACCGATTCATTTCCTGTGCATGATTATGATGATTTATTCGATTAATAGTAAATTGAACAACTTTATCCATATCTAAAATTGAATCATCATTTACAAAATGTAGAGTATTCTCTTTCACAATTTTACTTTCATCAAAATCAACATCTTTGTATGCATATATAAAAGGGATACCTCTTGCAAAATACTCTCTTGACTTTAAAATAGCAGATTCTTCCAACCCTCTTCTGAAAGAGCACATTGTAGAAGCGGCTATATGAGCAATATTAAATACATTATCCAAATCATTTCCTTGCAAATAGTCTAAATGTATTATGTAATCTCTTACAGGAAATTCATTTTTAAAATGTCTACCGCAAATCAATAATTTAAAGCTATACTCAGATTTATTACTTTTATGAAAAGCATCAATACTATTTATTATTCGATCAAGCCCATTCCAGGAGGCAAGTGTAGATGTTCCTTTTAAAAAAAGTATGGTAATATCTTTTTCTAATTTAGGTATTAAACGTACCCTATAGAGAGAAACATCAATACCATTTGGAACAATAAATACTTTTTCACAACCTTTGGCTTTTTGATACAAAGCGAGTTCATTTGTTACTGTTACAATAGCTTTAACTTTTCGTGCAAATAAAATACCCCAGATTTTTTCATTAAAGATTGGAATAAACTGATAATTGAACCAGCTCAAGAATTTAGAAGGACGGAGGTTAAAAGGATTAGCAGCAGAAGATTCATTAATCTCTATTATTTCCTTGGACTGATGTTCAGAAATAATCTTTTTTCCAAATTTTTTTACAATGAAATATAATCTTAAAGAAGCACCAGAGTATCTAAGATAAAAGAAATCCGTCACGCTAAATTTATCAGAAATAAACTGATATGTCTTCCTTAGAACCAATGAATATTGCCCAAGCGATCTAAAATACTTCCAATTGCATTTATCTACGGGTATAAAGTCAACATATTCATTGAAAGAATAAACTTGCTCAACTTCGGTACTAAAAAAGGCTCCTTTACAATTTGCACCTATCTTATTTAAACTTTTAATTTGACTTAATACTTTATTTTGAACAGAAGACCCCTTTAGACTTGGGGAAGTAAATAAGTATATAATTTTCATCTATCCTTAATAAAATTTAAAAATTAATTCAAAAATTTCTTTTTGATATAGTTAACATAAAGCCAAGGATTAGCATAAACCTCTACTTTACGGAAAAAATTTATGGTTATATTTTTATCCTGACGAAAAGAAGCATGAGAAACGATAGGTTTTTTAAGTAAAGTCATAAATTCATCTATAGTTAGATTAAATTTTTTGGCCACAAATTCAAGATCTTCTTTTTCTAAATTGGGATCGGGATATGAAGGTTTTTTTAATTCCTCCAGAGCCTCTTGCCTGCTTAATTGTTTGGAATTAATAAGGCTTGATAAATGGGCTTTTCTTTTATCTATACCAAACTTATTTGGCAAAACATAACCCTGATAGAAACGTGTATAAACTGATTCGTAATGTTTACCTCCATAATCTCTCCAGCCCATTTTGTCCATGATTGCCTTTTTGGCCTTAACCTTATCATAATCTACAAAGTCTAACAAAGGGTGTTCTATAACACCAACTAATTTAGACATATACCATTGATTAAAGCTTGATAAAAAATTTAATTTCTTTATGATGCGAGTCCCAAATTTATCATGGATATCTCTAATGTTGGCTAAATCAGACTTATTGTATCGCATGGAAACCGGTAGAATAAATTCCGTTTGATGATTTGTACCCGATATGATATGCTTTACATTATACTTTTGTGCCAATTTGTAAAGAGTTGCTCTGATTATGTGGTCGGTTGGTACCTCCCAGTCTAAAACAGATGCTTTTACATACGATAACTGCAAGTCTTTAAACGATTCCCAATCTGCAACTTCTGTATATAAATCAAAACCAGTATATTCAACTATTCTACTAATATTATCAACTGCTAACTCACTGTTCCACCCATTGTCAAAATGAACTAACAAAACATTTAGTCCCCAATCCTTAGCCAAATAAGCTAAATATGAACTATCTACTCCACCACTTAATCCTATAATACAATGATATTTTCCTTTAGATTCCTTGATTAAATTTAAAGTGGAAGACAGGATTTCGTTCTTTTTTTCATTACTAATTGGATGCTCATCGTATTGCTTTTCATATTTACGACAATAGTTACAAATACCAGCACCATCAACCGTTAGTTCCGGTGTATCGCCACTATCTAAAACACATTTTTTACAAAAAATTATACTTAGCTTTTCCATACTAATTTTTAATCAATAAAATATTCCATGCTTGCCATAATTTAAGTACATCCCGGCCACATAGTTTCTCATTGGATTTTATTTTATTTTGATACTGTTCAAAATTCTCTGCACTTATGCTACTTAATATTACCTGGAACTGTTTTGATTTTAACAGTTCGATGATTTTACTTTTTAACTCACCATTGAACCAATCTTCCAAAGGTGAACTTATTCCCACTTTATAAGTTCTATTAACAATTGTTTCCGGAACTATATTCCTTACAGCATCTCTCAAAATTCTTTTAGTATATCCAAAAGCTAATTTGTGTTCGAAAGGTAAGGAAAAGCAAAATTCAACTAATCTGTAATCCATAAATGGCATTCGCACTTCCACACTATGCATCATGGAAGACCTGTCAAAATCCCTCAAAAAAGAGGGCAAACTGTAAATAAAAAAGTCGTTTAATAATACTTGATCTTCGTATGGATATTTAGAAAAATCATAAGGACTATCTGATAGCTGATAAGTGATTGGATGAGGTAAGATTGAGCGATTTTGGTATATAATATTTTTTTTCAACCAAGATTTAAATTGACTTTTAATAGTAGAAACACTTTTGATTTGATCCGAAAGTTTATTGTTAATTGTAGCTCTTTCCTCAGGTAAATATAGGTTTACCAAGATATCTTTAATTGCATGTGCTCTTTTTAAACTTCCAGTTTCTACAAAATAATAAAACATATCGCTTAGCATGTATCGGTATCCATATAACATTTCATCTACGCCATGTCCATCTAGTGAAACGGAGATGCCATTAGATTTAATTCCCTGATATATTTGTGAAATAGAATTCATTGATGCGCCTGAAATAGCATCAAATTTTGAGGTAATCTCTTCAATTTCGCTTGACAAATTATCTAAATTATTTTGAACACAGATCCAGTTTTCTTTACCATATTTAGTAGCGACTTGCTCTGCAAAATCTTTTTCATCCATTATTGTATTGGGAAAAAGGGCTGTTATTGCTTTTTTCCAATTGGAAGGAATACCATTTAGTAAATTATTATTATCTTCACTTAAATGATTTACCATCGCGTAAACCGATGAGGAGTCTAAACCACCGCTGAGAGCAGAAGCTATTGGAACATCGGAACGCATACGAATTTTACAAGCATCTTTAAAAAGAGCATAAAAAGTACTTACATTTTCTTCGTATGATGCATTCGTACTTCTATTTATTTTCTTTCGTATATCGTACCATCTAGTCTGTATATTATCTAGAACACCATTTTTAATTAATAAATAATGTCCGGGTAAAATTAGATAAATATTTTTAAAAATAGTCAGCCCCTGACCTTCGTGAACATTTGGATTATCTATAACTTCTTTTACTCTTTCTGAATCTAACTCCCGTTTGTAATTATCTAAATAAGGAAAAGCTCTCGTTTCAGATGCAAAAACAAATTTAGAATCTGCTGATAGATAAGAGTAATAAAGCGGTTTTACACCAAATCTATCGCGCGACAGAAATAATTCCTTTTCCTGCTCATCCCAAATGGCAAAAGCCCACATACCATTAAATTTGTGCAAACAATCTTTACCCCATTCTAAATAGGAAGCCAAAATAACTTCTGTATCAGTTTCAGATTTAAATGTATATCCCTTAGTTTGAAGTTCTTTTTTTATTTCCTGGAAATTGAAAACTTCACCATTATAAGTAATCCAATAACGACCATTGGCATAAGACATGGGTTGAGTTCCTGCTTCTGACAAATCTAAAATAGATAATCTCCGGTGGCCTAATCCAAGAGAGCCATTATTCAATAACTCATAACCGGCATCATCCGGACCGCGATGAGACATAGAATCGGTAAATCGTTTTAATGTATTAATATCGACAGGCTCGTTGTTGAGATGATATATTCCGGCTATGCCGCACATGCTTTATTGAGGTGTTTACGCGTTTAGCTGTTGAGACATTTTGATGTATCGTCCTGAAATAGATTAAGAGAAATAAATTTCATCAATCTCTTTTTTTGAATACAAAAATATTTTCTTCTTTAAAATGAAAATTAGGATTTGACATTATACTATCTTTAAAAGTATTTATAAAACTATCTTCTAGTTCCACAATAAGTAATTCATTAGCATTCATTGCTTTTAATTGTTTATTTATTAAAATAAAATATTCAAGATTTGAATATTTTATTTTTTGATCATAATAGTAATAGTTTTGGTTTTCGAATACATTTATAGTTCCTGTGTTTTTTGCCTGAATAAATATTTCTCTCCCAATGCCCTTTGTCATGAAACAATTTTGATTATCAGTAACAGAGTCAAATAATAAAATTGTTTTGGGATGCCTAATTTTCTCTTTTGAGAAGAGAAATTGCTCATGTTTTTTGTAAAATTTTAACAAATTACAAAAGGTTAATATAAATAAACAAATAATTATAATATTTAAAAAAGCTTTATTGAATCTAATGTCTGTTTGCTTGTATAGAAAAAAAACAAAATTTATTAGAATTGCGTTTATTAAAATGATAGGAGCCAAAAATATTCGAACAGTAATCTCTGTTAAACAATTAAGACTTTGTAAGCCTATCATTGATATCAAATAAACGACTACTTGAAAAATTAATATTAAAATCAGCTTATTATGCCAAATATATTTAAGGTATAATATATTTAATTTTCTCAAATAAAATAAAAAGATTGAAGAAATAGCTATAAAAGGTAGTATCAAATAAAGGTGATTGATTTTAGCATGTAAGGAGAAAAAAGTCAAGTCTAAGAATAAATGATAACATGATATAAAATTAATTTTAACATATTGTAAAATGCAATTAAAACTAATTTCTTTTAGATAAGAATTAAATTCAACTCCACCCAAATTACCATTGTATAGCTTCCAAAAAATTATATAAGATATTGGGAATGTTAAAAATATAAAAGCATCGATAGTTTTTCTATAAAATGATTTTATGCTTGTTAGAGGAGAAAACATAAAAATAAGACCTGTTAACAAAACGGAAATACCATTGTATTTTGTGAATATAGTTATTGAAACAAGAAAAGATGAAATAAATAAAAAATAGATTTTATTAGTATTGAAATATTTGCAAAGAAAAATGAACGAAACCAGCATGAAAAATACAAAAACAATATCTGCGTATAAAAAGTTGCTAAAAAGCAAAACAAAAGGTGATAATGAAAGTAAAATTACTTGATTTATAGTTAACCAGTTTTTATTGGAGGATATTAAGAAAATCGAATTTAATAGAATACATATAAATGCACCGATAATAAAATTTAATAAACGAAATGACTCAAAAAAGTCAAGTTTAAATATATTGGCAATAACACTTATAAAAAAACCCAAACCTGGTTGGTGCATTGAACTTTTGGGGAAATTACCATTATTAAAAGTTTTTGCAAAATTAATGTAAGCTACTGTATCGTTATGAACTATAGCACCATTCTTAGCATAAAAAAAATAAGCCACAAAATAAATAAGCAAACTTATAAGAATAACTTTTGTAAACTTCATATATGATTTAATTTCATATAAATATTAATTAGTTCTTCACATTTATTTTTATACCAAAAAAAGCATCAATTGATTTAACGATTCTATCCACATCATTTTTCTCCAACTCATAATACATGGGCAATCTAACCAGCGTATCCGAATAAAAATCGGAATTCATTAATTCTCTACCATCGTGTTTATTATTATAAAATGGACTTTTATGCAAGCTTAGATAATGGAAAACTGCATAAATATTTTCTTTTTTCAAATGCTCTAGAAGGCCTGTTCTTTGTTGAAGGTTTTTGCAAACCACATAAAACAGGTGCGCATTGTTGGTAGCATATTCGGGGATATGAGGTAATTGTATCCATCCTTTTTCTTGCAGCGGTAATAGGCCTTCCCAATACTGATTCCAGATGACTTTTCTTTTGTTCTGAATGTTTTCCAAATTCTCTAACTGAGCCCATAAAAATGCCGCTACAATTTCTGAAGGTAGAAAAGAAGAACCGACATCTACCCACCCGTATTTATCTACCTCTCCTCTGAAAAAAGCAGAACGATTGGTGCCTTTCTCCCAGATTATTTCTGCGCGTTTAGCAAATTGGGGATCATTTACCACTAACATCCCTCCTTCACCGGAGATAATATTTTTGGTTTCGTGAAAACTAAAAGCGGCCAAATGACCAATACCACCCAAAGGCTTTTTAATGCCATCCTTACCGGTATAAAAACTGTCAATTGCCTGAGCTGCATCCTCCACCACATAAAGCTTATATTTATCGGCTAATTGTATTATGGCATCCATATTGCAAGCTATACCGGCATAATGCACCGGAACAATGGCTTTGGTTTTATGAGTAATTAATGCTTCCAAAGCGTATACATCTATATTGGGATTGTTTGATGTTGAGTCTGCAAAAACGATTTTAGCACCTCTTAAAACGAAAGCATTAGCGGTACTTACAAAAGTGTAGGAAGGAATAATTACTTCGTCGCCTAGTTGAATATCAATTAATATTGCCGCCATTTCCAAGGCATCGGTACAGGAAGAGGTGAGAAGACATTTATGAAAACCATACTTTTCTTTGAAATAATTTTGGCAAAGCTGCGTGTATTTGCCGTTACCGGAGATTTTGCCGCTAAGTACAGCTTCCGATATTAAATGTATCTCCTTACCAGAAAGATATGGTTTATTGAATGGAATCATGATTTAATTGTTTAATAATGATTGAAATACCATATTTGCGTCCGTTTTGCTTATCTTGAAAATAACAAATCGGTTTTTCTGGGTTAAAAGTCAATCCTCGAATTAAATCAAAGAAGTCTTTAAACCTCCCTTTAGTATTCAAATTAATATGTTTCAATTTTTCAAATTCTTTTTTTGAGTTAACTAAAGAAATATGATTTTTATTAATTCTAATGGGAACATTGTTTTCACAAATTAAATTCATTAATTCTTGAAAGCCACGTAATGCAAGTTTATCTAATCTTTGAAGTAATGAATATGCTGTATCGCTTAAAAGGATTTTTGCTTTTTTTTGAATTACAACCACACCATCGTCAACTTTTTCATTAACAAAATGAAATGTAACACCACTGAACTTATCTCCATTGATTATTGACCAATTCACAGGATATGTACCCCTATTTTTAGGCAATAAACTGTAGTGTAAATTTATGCAAAATTTATTAGGGAAGTTTATCCAATTTTTGTTTAAAAGATATTTCCATGAAAGTAATAATAAATAATCTGGAGCAATAAGATTTTCTGGAATTTGATAATCTTCGAAATAAACTATTTGCTTATTCATTTTTAACTCAAAAATACTTTGCCACCACCCTTCATTATTTTGCTTTGTTGTAATTACATAAGGAATATGCAATTTCTTTTCTACTTCAAGTTTCAGCAAATGCAATAAGCATTCAAAACCTATCTGATGATCAACACAAGGAACTATTGTAATCATTTTCTTACTAAAATTGTAAATTCATATAAATCATAATCGTGAATCAAAGCAATATTTCTTGAAAAGTTTTTTTTACAATAATCGAAGAAAAAGAGTGGATCTGCATAGTAGAGATAATCTTTCATAAATGGTTTATCACTATATGAAGTTAAAAGGTTAAATGAAAAACCTTTGCTTGCAAAAGTATTAAAACTAGTAAGTGTATCGATAATATAGTGCAACCAAACTTTCTCATTAATATTTTGGCGTACATTGAATACTCCTGAAGCCGTTAAGTAATCTTTATGACCAACATCAGCAAGACTTTTGGCAAATGTATAGTTAACCCCATTGAAAGTACTTCGAGCGATTTCTAACATTTTATCGGAAATATCTATACCATAAAACTCGAAATCATTGTGGTACTGATTAAGGTAATTTATGAACTCTCCATATCCACATCCAAAATCAATGATTGAAAAAGATGCTTTATCATCTGCAGGAAAGATTTTTATAAGCTGTTGAAATCTAAGATATTGAGAGTCTTTGCTATTCCAATCAACTCCCTGAGCGCTAACACCATTTTCAATAATTTTATTTGTATAATAGTTTTCTATTTCCTTAATTATAGACTTACTCATAGTTCAATTTATTATCAATAATGTATAATGGCCTGTTTTTTGATTGTTCAAAAGTCTTTCCAATATAAATTCCAAGTATTCCAATACTCATCAGAATTAAACCCGTTGAAAAGAAAATTGATAAAATTAAACTTGGCCATCCAGCCTGAAAGGGGTGGTAAATCCAAAAAACAAAAATAGACAAGCCTAATGCAAAAGATACTGAAGCAATAAAAAAGCCCAAATAAATACTCAATTTCAGTAATTTGTCTGAGTGGGAAGTCCAACCTTGAATACCTAATTTGATTAACTTGATGAGCGTATATGAAGAATTACCTTCAAATCTTTCATTGTGTATCACTTCTACAGTGCAACTTTTAAAACCAAGCCATTTAAAAATTTGTAAGTACAGACGATCTTTGTCTTTTATTTTCAAGAATTCAATTGCTACTTTTTTACTGAACAAAATCAGGGAGCCAGCATCTACATCATATTCTTTATTGGCAAAAAATGTAAAAAGCAGATTGTAAATTTTAGAAGTCACTGATTTAGAAAAAGAATGTGCCCTTTTTTTTCGCTTTGTATATACTATGTCATTTCCGTTTTGGGCCTCATATATAAGTTGTTTTATAAAAATGGGATCATCTTGTAAATCACAATCCATAATAATCAAATATTCACCAAAAGAATTTTCGATTCCTGCTGTCACAGCATAGTGTTGACCAAAATTACGACTTAATTTGATACCTTTAACTTTATCATTTTTGGCACAGTTTTCTTTAATTTTTTGCCAACTGTTATCAGGACTTCCATCTTCAACCAAAATTATTTCGTAATCTGAGGTAATTTTTTCAATTTCAGATGTAATACGTTTAACCAATTCATCTAAAATATTTTCAGCCTTATAAACAGGAGATATTACAGAGATGTGAGTCATAATTTTAAGAATTTAATTGAATCCTTTCCTTCAATCATTAATAAATCTAAAATTGTAACCCCGTGTTCAAAAGGCGAATAAAGCTGCTCATATTCAGGATAATTACTATAATCCCAATAATGCACATTGATATTATCATTGGTGAATTTCTCAATTTCTATGTATGCTTTAGCAGCAGGCCCTGAATAATAATCTGTAATTTCTAATTCTTTACAAATATCTACTAATCGTTGCGTTTTTTCATCGGCCAATATAAACTCTGATGAAAATTTAATTTCAGTTTGTACATTAAAAAAACGACATATTTCATTAATAAAATGCATGTTTACATCTGTTAAATATTCATAGTTACAATTTCTATATAAAGGCTCAAGCCAATCAGAAACTTGTTTAAAGTGCTCGGCTGTTTTGTAGTTTTGTTTTATTACTTCCCAATGAGAAAGATTCCAATATCTATCCGCAATTTTGGTGTCTTTTATTTTTTGGTAGTACTTACCCTTTACTTCTACGGGTATGGTAAGCCATTTTAAACCTTTTGGGGTCTTAATTAGATTTCTATTTCTCCAATCCCTTTTAGTATATTGCATATCATCATATACTACAAATACATCTACCTGTCTGATACTATCAAAGTATCCCTTCCAAGGGATGTAATTTGATTGTGTTATGATTGCTTTTTTCATTTACTTATAAAATTTAAAATCCTTCTTGCCAACTTGTAGCTTCCTGAATTCTGAATTAATTTCAACCTATTTAATAATATATTGTTTTTAATAAAAACATTCATTTCATCGTTAAAAGATGCTTTTTGAATTGCTTCTATTGTAACATCAAACGCATTGATCTCCAGAGCATCGTTAACTATCCGAAATAATGACTTTTGATACTGAGAAATGATTTGTGATTTTAAATTAATATCGGTGGTACTTTGATAAGAATTTAAAATCTCATCACTGCCCATAATAAATTGATGCACTTTATTCCTCATGATTTCAAGCGCAACGTCTTGTGGATTTTTATATTCACCTTTTGCTTTTAATGCTTGTTGATGTTTGTATAAACTCCTCCAACTTAAATAAGCATATCTGGCCTCGTAGAACGAAAAAAGAAAACCCCGAATACCATCTCTATAGTATTTCTGTTTAAGTAATGCAAATAAAAATGCTTTTATGGTATAATGAAATAAAGTTATCAAAGAAAATCGTTTACCTTCATTATACAGAACCTTACCTTCACCTTCAGAATAACGGGTATGCTTATCTTTTAACTGTTTCCATGAATTACACCAATAGTGTTCATCGTAATTTTTTCCTGTAAAAGGAATTTCAGTTATGCCATAACCGGGTTTGCAGGTAATACCCACATGCACCTCGTCAGTGATATTAATACCCGGTCTATAAAATAACAAACGCCCCCTAATTGCATTCTGGTATGGACCCCCTTTTAGCTTTTCACCTTTAAAATAATACCACAAATAAGCTCTGATGAGTGATTTAAAAGGTTCCGGATTTTCAATGTATTTTTTGATATCCTGCGCTAATTCCGGTCTAATTCTTTCGTCCGGATCAATAAGTATAAACCAATCGTGTTTTAGTTTGGGTATGTATATGGGATGTATATCTTCAATTCTGGGGTATTTCTTTTCCTCAATAATTGTTGATGTATATTTTTTGGCAATCGTAACCGAATTATCAGTTGATCCTAAATTTACAAAGTAAATTTCATCGCAAAAAGTAAGTGATTTAAGACAATCTTCCAGCAAATGTGCCTCATTGCAAGAGGCTATTAAAACAGAAACAGGAAGTTTAGTTGGCATAAATTTGTTTTAAAATTTTATCTCCTACAACCGGTCTAAAATGACTGCTCTCGTAATAATTAAGTTTATTATTCGTAAACTCGTTTATACCGCTATAATCGTATAAGTTAGAACCAAAAGTATTTTTGAGAAATTTTAAATCATTCAGATTCCAATTCTGTTGCTCAAATAAAGGAGACAAAACTATCTTATATTGAATATTATCTGATTTTAATAATCGTGCAATGTTGTTCAAAATTATTTTATGTTCAGCTTTAATTCGTGAAATTGAATCAATTTTAACTTTAGATCTTTTTTCAAATTCTGCTTTCATAATCGCTAAGAACTCCAGACTGTCTTTACCATACCAATTTTCATTGGTTTCAAACTCCAAAAAATTTGTTTGGGGATTAATATTAATTTTTTTTTCTGAAAAGAAGCCTCGCATATATGGCTTGTAAAGACCAAATAACTTGTATTCCATATACCTTCTGAAAAAATCGGGATTGATAAAATTTCTAAAGTAAAATAAATGCATATCAAGATACGTGTTTGTGCTTGTTTGAGGATGCTTAAATATGATTAATCCTTGATCTGGTTTACGGCTATCAAACGACTTATCACGACATAAAATAATCAGAACATTTTTAATCTTAACTCTTTCCTTAACAAGCAACAACTTATTGTATATACCCACAATATTTTCTTCAAAGGCATCAAATGTTAGTGGATTAACGTCTTTTTGCCCTTGCTTTCTGAGTGCTACTGCCCATACCTCCGGATTAAAGCCCATGGTGCGTGAGCTCCCAAATATGAAAGAATTGTAATGATATCGATTATAATTTTTCAAAAATGTTTCTGTGCATACATAATCTTTATTTACAATAAAAAGCGAATCGGAGTAATTATCATACTCCTTAACCACTTTAAATGGGTCCAGATAAATATATATTGATATTAATAACCCAAAAAAAACAAATAAAACAATTGAAGTATTTAAAAGAAATTTAATCAAAACTGGAAATAAATAAACTGTTGTTGTTCCCCTTTACAATAAAGAAAGATCCACCCCATTAAAATGAGATAGGTGAAAAAACGCAATGGTCTTAATTTCAATCTATCTATTAAATACAAAGGATGATGTGCATTTCTTCCCAACCATTCTATACCTATCATTAACAAAATAAAAGTTATAATTAAAGCGTATTTGGAATAAAAATAAATAGACAAGAAGGTGCCCGGGTGCTTCAACATATTTTTAATATACATAAATGCAGCTCCTAAATTATCGGCTCTGAAGAAAATCCAGGCAAATGTTACCAATGCAAAGGTACTTAGCATGCCCATTAATTCCTTAAAATTGGGGAGTAATTTATCTGCAGCTATTTCACTTGTATTTACTCTGTTTTTACCTTTTATTAATAGTGGAATATAATAAAGGGCGTGTAATAAGCCCCAAAAAATGAATGTCCAGTTGGCGCCGTGCCAAAAGCCACTGACTAGGAAAATCACAAAAGTGTTTTTGATTTTTTGTCCGGTAGTTCCTTTACTTCCGCCAAGAGGAATGTATAAATAATCTCGGAACCAGGATGAAAGCGAAATGTGCCATTTTCTCCAAAATTCAGCTATATCTCTTGAAAAATAAGGTAATGAGAAATTCCTTAACAATTCTATACCAAATAATCGGGCAACTCCCAGGGCAATGTCTGAATAACCGGAAAAGTCGCCGTAAATTTGAAAAGAAAAAAACAAGGCCCCCAGCATTAATTCACTCCCGTATATACCTCCTGAATTTTCAAAAATTTGGTTAACGGCTACTGCACAATTATCTGCTATTACAATTTTCTTAAAAAGTCCCCACAATATTTGTCTGGCACCATCAACTGCATTAGGGTAGTCGAAAGTACGTGGCTTTTTAATCTGTGGTAATAAATGTGTGGCCCTTTCTATAGGCCCTGCCACCAATAAAGGGAAAAAGCCTACAAAGACTGCATAATCTATAAAGTTTTTTTCTGAATTAATTCGGCTATAATAAATATCAATAACATAGGATAAACCGTGAAAGGTATAAAATGAAATACCTACCGGTAAAATTACATTTAACGACCAAAGGTTAACCTTTAAACCACCCAGCGTTAAGAGTTGAGCAAACGAATCGGCAAAGAAATTAAAATACTTAAATACGCCAAGAAAACCCAGGTTAACAATGATGCTTAGCCAAAACCATTTTCTTTTTACCGATTGAGTACTTGCGTTTTGAATTTTTAGACCCGTAAAGAAATCTAAAAAAGTAGAAAAGAATAATAAAAATAGGAAACGCCAGTCCCAACAAGCATAAAAGAAATAACTGGCAGCAAACAACAATGCATTCTGAAGCTTCAAACTTTTATGGGTTACTAACCAATAAAGCAAGAAAACAACAGGAAGAAAAAGAGCAAAGTTAAGGCTGTTAAAAAGCATTATATACTTTAACTATTTTAAAATCAATTTCATTTTTTGAAAAACACTTAATTGACAAAACGGAGATTTTAACATCTTGATACGTTGCAAAAAATTTAATTGTGGCCAAAGTTTAAAAAATGGTGTTTGCCAGTAATTGGTAAAAACAAATTTTTTAAAATTTAAATGATTGAGGTATTGATTGTCAGATTTTAAAAAAAGCTGCATGTATTCATCAAAATCCATTAATTGATTGGCAGAAGAAAGAGTTACAGCATTCATGCAATATTGAAGATGCAGGTTCGTATTATGATCTCCGGAGGGTATTTTAAAGAAACAGTGCATTGATTTGATTAATTCTTTATGCGAAAAATCTTGATTTTCTTTATTGGCGGCACCTATTGTTTGAGAATGATGGGCTCTGTATAAATAGAGCACCTCAGGTATTACCGCAACTTTATAGTGCATTAAAAAACGAAACCACATGTCGTAATCTTCTGCAAATTTAAATGGAGATCGATAGCCTAATTTTTGAATGACTGAACTTTTAAATAAGGCTGCAGCATGCGAAATCGGACTATAAAAGATCGAAACCGATTTATAATCATTCATTGTTTCACGATATCGAATAATTTGTTTTAAACCATCCTGATCAAAAATCTGCATCCAGGAACTTACAGCATCGTAATCGGGATTGGTTTTAAAAAAATCAATTTGTTTTTCAATTCTTTGCTTAACCATTAAATCATCGGCATCTAAAAGCGCTATGTATTCCCCCTTACATAGACTTATCCCCTTATTTCGGGTTAGTGTAAGTCCAAGATTTTGTTCGTTTTTATAGATTTTAATACGTTCATCTTTTTTTGCTAATTCCTCAAGAATATGCTGGGTTTGATCGGTTGAACCATCGTTTAGTACAATGATTTCAAAATTTTGATAAGTCTGACTCAGCACAGAATCAATAGCTTCTTTAATATATCCTTCCGCATTATAGACCGGAATAAAAACAGAAACCAGTGGTTCAATCACTTTCTGGTTTTCCAAAACAATAGACACTTAAAATATAAAATACTGAATTGAATCGGAGAAGCATTTACAGATTTGAATACTATAAAGGGATTAATTAAAAATAAGCGAGGATGAAAATCTAATAAATTGGACAGGAAACGATTCAGGATTTCAATTTGCTTTTTCTTGATATCGGCTTTTCCAAAAAACGAAATTGCATTTTTGGAGTTTAGCGATTCAAAAAAACGATTCACTTTTATGGTATTTAAGGATGTATAATCAATTAAATCTGAAAACAAGTGATTTGCAAAAGTTAAACTTATTTCTCCGCTTTCTATACCTAACCAATCAAAAAAAGAATTTAAACTTTTGTCGCGATAAAAATCCTGGCGTTTTATATTGGCAGTACTTTCCTGACTCTGGTGTACTCTATATGCTAAGGTGGGAACTGCTAAATTAGACAGATTAGTTACTTTAGCTAATTGTATCCAATATTCAATATCCTCGGCAGATTTGAAATCAGAATCGTAATATAAATTATGCTCTTTAACCACTGAAGACCTAAATATTGCAGTGGGCTGTGGAACAGGACAACCTTTAAAAAACCACCAACGTATATCCTCATCCTCGATTGGTTTCTGAATAATTTCATTCGTTCCCAATATTTTTAACTGTGCACCCAACAATCCAATATGAGGATTTTTATCTAAAAAGGCTACTTGTAATTTTAATCGATCAAGTAATGAAACATCATCCGCATCAGTTTTAGCTATATACTCACCCAAAGCATCTTTAATACCTAAATTGGAACAATACACTACTCCTTTATTTTCTATAAGATGAGTGGCTTTAATTCGATTATCCTTATAGCTTTCAATAATTTCTTTAGTTCTATCAGCGGAACCATCATTATAAATTAAAAGCTCAAAATCAGAAAAAGATTGACAAAGAATACTATCAATGCATTCTTTCAAATGAGCTTCTGCATTATAAGCAGCCAGAACTATAGAAACTTTGGGTTTGTTGTTAAGCAAATTTAAATTCAGCTTTGGTTAACATTATCAGTTCAATTAATAAAATCACTTTAAGGTAATTCATTAACCAAGTTAAAATACTTCAAAAACTTATATTTTCTGGATAACTTATAAAGATTTAAGTTATTACAAAGCATGTTATAATCTCTATTTACTTTCAAAGAATCATCGAGTAAATTCTTAATCATTGGAAATTCTGTTGTTAATACTAAATTTCTTTCCGAGTTATTCAATCCTTCGTTTTCCGGCATAGAGCTCATTCCACCTAAATAATAAATGGATAATATTGTTTCTATTTTTTTATACGAGCAATTCTGTTTAATAAGTGCCAGCAGAAAAAACTTCCAATCCGATACAATTTTTAGTGTTTCATCATACAATCCTACTTTACTAAACAAAGATTTTTTGATAAATGTACCTTGATGAGGTATAGTGTCGTTAAAAAGATAATCGATACTCAAATCTGACTTAAACACCTTAACATATTGTTTATCATCATCTATAATTAAGGTATCAAAATAGATCAAATCAAAATCAGTTAAGAAATTGATATTTTCTTTCAGGATATCTGTATTGTAAAACAAATCTCCCGAATTCATAAATAGCAGATATTCTCCGTTTGCTTTCTCAATACCTTTATTCATGGCATGATAAATACCCCGATCGGGTTCGCTTACCCAGTAAGTTATTTTATCAGTATATTTTTCGATTAATTCCTTGCTACCATCAGTACTACCCCCGTCAATTATTATATACTCGAATTCCGAATAACTTTGACCCGTAACACTGTCTAAGGTTCTTTGTAAACCTATAACATCGTTGTAGTTGATGGTTATGATGGAGAGTTTGGGCAAGTTTGAATTTGTTAAATAATTACTTAAACTATATAATTAATGCAAAGCGAATTGCTGGGACATGCGGTCAAACTGAATAGTTTTAGGATAAATAAAGAGTTCATTTCGACTAGCTTCAACCATTTTAAAATACTTTCGAAAGTATAAACTTCTTTTTATCCTGGATTTTAATTGATTCATAGTATAATCAAACATTAAAACAGAATTTATTTTTTCGATATAGCCTTTTGGTAAAGAATTAAATTCTTTATTTAATAATTCAATAACCTCATCAATATATTCTGTTTTATGATCAAGTGACAATTGATTTGATTTTCGAAGTCTGAAACTACCGATTAATGCATTAATTGTAAATAGTTCTTCATATCTAAAAAATCGCAACCACAATTCAAAATCACCGGCATATTTAAGCTTGGTATTAAGGAAGCCACCTGCCTTATTCCATAAATCGCGATGCCAAAATGTTGACTCTTGTTGAATCCATTTATACTCACCATAATTTAAATTAGAAACGGACCACTGAGAGAGAAATTTAGCTTTACACCAAGGTGTATTATTTTCTAAATAAACAGATCTACCTTTTTCATCAATAGAATTAGGAAGACCCTGTAACCATTTAATATTATCAAAACGAGAGAATATTTCAGCTACAATTTCAAGAGCACCCTTATGGTAAATATCATCTGAATTAATCCAGGCCATAATTTCACCTGTGCATTTTTCGAATCCTTTTTGGATTGCATGATACAACCCACCATCTGGTTCGGAAACCCAATAAGCAAGGTGTTTTTCATATTTTTTGATGATATCTACAGATCCATCATTACTCCCTCCATCTATTATAATATATTCTAAATTATCATAACCCTGATTAATAACAGATTTTATAGTTTCTTCTAAAAACAAAACACCATTATAATTGGGGGTGACTATGGAGATTTTAGGTTTCAATATTTATGAACTTTTTATAAAAATCAGGATTATATTTTAACCATGCATGGCATCCAAATGGTAAATTATTGTTATTTAAATGATATAAATAAGATGGATTAGTTTCGAATGAAAACTTTAAAGCAATTTGTGGTTCAGGAACTTTATAATCACAAAATAACATTGGGACTTTTAGCCCCCAGAAGATATCTTCGTTTTCTTCAAAAGACAGAAATTCTTTCGCGGTCAAATTATTATTATATATTTCTAGAAAAATATCTTTTCTAAACTTGAAAACAAAACAAAATAGTTTTACTAAAAATGATAATTTTGAAAGAATAATTACATTTTTTTTAACAACTGTTTTTTTCAAAATATTTACTTTTCTGAGAACTGAGAAAGATTTTTTAATATTTCTTAATGAAAAACCACCATTACCTACTCCAATAAATTTTTCATTTTGATTTTGTATGTGATATCCGTCAAACCAAGGTGCTCCAATGTAATGGTAATTTTTATTGCACCAAAAATCTAATTCATCTCTAAACACCCATGCATCCAATTGATATATCAGCATGTAATCATAATTATTAAATCTTTTATAAAATGAAGAACTTAATAATAGTTTATTATATCCATTTACGTTTTTAAAAAAATCATTGTTAAACAATTCTATTCTGACAAAAACATTGAAACTGTTTTTTGCATGATTTTCATAATCTGACCAAAATATATCACTTGGACCAAAAAAAACTATTGGATGCTTTGAGAGAATTTCTAGACACCTGTTTAAAGATTGCAATTCGCTTTTTTCGAGAATTGAAAAGTTTTTGTAGATTGGGATAACAACTACATTTTTTTTTATCATCAAAAATTCAAATTATGAACAAAATTTATTGTTTCGATTCTTAATCAACCTTTTTAATTAATCTCGTCAAACCAAATTTATATGCTACAATTTTCAGTAAATAAAAAGATGAAGTGCTTTTTAGGAAATCATTTATACTATTTTCCTTAGTTAAAGCTATTTCGATTTGATGAGAATATTCTAATTGTTTAATTAAGCATAAAGTTAAGTTCGTTTGATTTTTATCAATCTTAGTTAATTGATCTGTCAAATAGTTATTATTTAAAAGCTGATTCAATTTTCCTTCTATTCTTTTGAATAATATGGTCGCTATTTTTCTATTTGTTTTTATAAACACGTGCCATATTAAAAACAAAGCTATATTAAAACTTAT
>Ga0315900_10002100_pt1 | contig 31175 bp, 21 predicted proteins | sample LakEriMetagenome_FD_203521 | JGI IMG/M metagenome (GOLD analysis project Ga0315900, IMG submission 203521) | Freshwater fungal communities from buoy surface, Lake Erie, Ohio, United States - Buoy 12 MA114 | ecosystem: Environmental > Aquatic > Freshwater > Lake > Lake biofilm | place: USA: Lake...
CCCGCCGCCCTGTCGCCCAGACGCCACACCGCCCGCCTCGCTGTTGACCAGCCGCAACACCGGCCCCGCGCCGCCGCCCGCTTGACCCTCGTTTTCTCCGCCTGTGCCGCTGTCCATCGCCGCTGCTCCCGCATCCCACCTCCCATACATCCTCCAGCGGCACATCCCGTGCCAAACCAACGGCCCCCGCCTGACGAACAGAATTCCGACGCATTTCGTTTCCCACAGACAAGCCGCTTTCCGATATGCTCTGACCAATCCCTCAGAACCCCGGCCAACGGAGCCCGTTCTGTCCACCTCCGCCGCCAACCCCCCCGCCTCGCCCGCCCCCGCCAACGCCCACCCCCACGCCCATCCTGCGCCCGGCAGCCTCCCCCCGCTCCCCCTCCCCGCTGCCCTCCCGCTTGATCTCGTCCTGACCACCCTCGAGAAGGCCGCCCGCCGGGGTCGCCTCGCCGGCTTCGAACGCCCCGGCCCAAAGTCCCCGCCCGGCGTCGCCTTCCATGCCGATGCCTTCGGCACCCCCTTCGACCGCACCTTGGACGCCACCTTCACCGCCTCGCCCGACGGCGCCGGCGGCACCCTCCACTTCGCCCTCCGCTCCCGCCGCCAGCCCTTCGCCATCCTCCTGATCGTCCTCGGCCTGACCGTCTGGCCCGGCATCCTCCTCACCCGCTCCGGCCTGGAATCCCTCCTCCCCTCCGCCGACTGGCTGATCGACAACCTCGCCCTCTGGTACCTCCCGCTCACCATCCTCTCCATCCCCCTGACCTACTTCCCCGCCCTGGCCCGCACCCGCTCCACCTCCCATCAGGCCGCCCTGGGCGTCATTGGCAAGATCGCCACCGAACTCGGCCAGCCCGTCCCCGCCGGAGCCACCCCGCCCGATCCCGGAGCCTCCAACCCCCCCACTCCGGCATCCACCTCGCCCGCAGCGGCGAACTCCTCCGGCCAGCAGGCTTGACCCGCCGCCTCGGCGGGCCACACTTGCCCACCGGGCGCACCGCTTCTCGGTCGTCCGTTGGCCAGGTTCGCGTCCGGGGCCTCGGCTTTTTCGCCACCTCTTTGGAGCCACCGTTATGCTGCGTCACCTCGCCCGCCTGACCGCCCTCGGTCTGGCGACCCTCGGCTCACTCGCCGCCGCCTCCGCCAACCAGCCCGCCTCCGGCGAGTCCATCCTCGTCGGCCACTACGGCTCCCTCACCGGCTCAGAGGCCACCTTCGGCAAGAGCACCAGCCAGGGCATCCGTCTGGCCCTCAAGGAGTTCAACGCCGCCGGCGGGCTCAAGGGCCGCCCCGTCGCCCTCCGCGAGTACGACACCAAGGGCGAAAGCCGCGAGGCCGGCACCGCCGTCACCCGCCTGGTCACCAACGACAAGGTCGTCGCCGTCCTCGGCGAGGTCGCCAGCAGCCTCACCCTCGCCGGCGGCCGCGTCGCCCAGCAGTACGGCGTCCCCAACATCACCCCCTCCAGCACCAACCCGCAGGTCACCGCCATCGGCAACATGATCTCCCGGGTCTGCTTCATCGACCCCTTCCAGGGCTTCGTCGGCGCCAAGTTCGCCTACGAGAACAAGAACGCCCGCAAGGTCGCCATTCTCTTTGATCAGTCCGCCGCCTACTCCAAGGGCCTCAAGGACGACTTCAAGCGCGCCTTCACCAAACTGGGCGGAACCATCACCAGCGACCTGGCCTACACCAAGGGCGACCCCGACTTCACCGCCCAGCTCACCGCCATCCGCTCCGCCGCCCCCGACATCATCTACGTCCCCGGCTACTACACCGACGTCGCCAACATCGCCATCCAGGCCCGCCGCCTGGGCATCACCGCCCCCCTGCTCGGCGGCGACGGCTGGGACTCCGCCGAACTGGCCAAGGTCGCCGGCGACGCCATCGTCGGCTCGTTCTACTCCAACCACTACTCCCCCGACCAGCCCGACGCCCGCGTCCGCGAGTTCATCGCCAAGTACCAGAAGGAATACAACGGCGAGACCCCCGACGGCCTGGCCGCCCTCGGCTACGACGCCGCCAACATGCTCTTTGACGCCATGAAGCGCGCCAAGAGCCTCTCCGGCAAGGACCTCGCCGAGGCCATCAACTCCACCAAGGACTTCCCCGGCGTCACCGGCAACATCACCATCGACGAGCAGCGCAACGCCCGCAAGGCCGCCGTCATGGTCGAGATGCGCAAGAACGACAAGGGCGAGATCGCCCCCGCCTACGTCGCCACCATCTCCCCTGATGAGAAGAAGTAAGCCACCTCCGCACATCACGGTTGTTTCCCCGCGGGCCGCTTCTCACGCGGCCCGCGGCCGTTTTTGCCCCGCCGCACGCCGCTCGCAGGCTCCCCGTACGCTGCGCACATGGATCAGACCGGGCCCATCGTCCTGACCATCGACGGGGTGGATGAACTGCTCACCGGCGGCCGCCCCGGCCGACCCGCCCGCCCCGGCGTCACGCCCGACGGCTGGGACGATGTCGGCGCCGCCCTCGGCAAGCCCGGCGTCGACCGCCTGGTTCGCATGGCCCACCAGCAGCCCAAGGCCACCGTGCTGCTGCTGCGCCTCACCGATCCGGCCACCAGCATCCCCGATGTGGAAGAGGCCCTCCGCCGCTGGTGCCACGCCAAGACGCTGGCCAACCGCCACACCGTCCGCCAGGTCCGCAGTCTGGGCTGGCGCATCCTCGGCCTGTGCATGATCGCCCTCGCGGTCATCCTGGCCACCGCCTACGCCCTGCGCGAGCCGGATCTGCTCGGCCCCGCCGGCCCGCTCCGGCTGCTGCTCTCTGAAGCCGTGGTCATCGCCGGCTGGGTCGCCCTCTGGCGACCGCTGGAGATGGTGCTGTTCGACCCGGTCGAACCGCTGTACGAGAACCGCGCCCTGCGCCGCATCCTGGCGATGAACTGGCAGGTGCAGCAGGTGCGACCGTCGCCGCTCAGCGCAGACCCGGCGTGAGCACCGCGTCCGCACCGCCCTCGACCTTTGGTCCCTGAATCGCCCGCGTGAAGCCGCCCTGCTCTTCGGTGAGTTCCCGACCGCCGTCGTCCACGCCATCGAACCCGACGCTGTACAGCACGTAGCTCCGCCCGGCCTCGTCGGGCTTCTCCAGCCGCCGATAGCCCAGCGGCTTGCCGGTCACCGGGTCCGTCGGCACCGCCGCCAGCAGCCGCTTGGCCACCACCGCCGCGAGGTCCGCCGGATACGCCCCGGTCGCCCGCTGGTAGCGCTCCACCGCCAGCATCGCCAGCACGCCCTGGCGACGCAACGCGACCTGGTCATCCACCTTGGCCGCGCGTTCCACCGCCGGCAGCAGCAGCCCGACCACCAGCCCCTGCGGGTCCTGCCGCCACCGCTCGCTCACCACGTCCGGGCTGTCCGCCTGGTCGCGCTGCGCGCGGGGCGAGTCCCACCACCGCGCCAACCGCTCATACGCGTCGGTCACCGCCGCCACATTGCCCTCCCGCGTCGCCCGCACCACCACCGGCATGGCCGCCGCCGGCAGTGACGTTTGCGTGATCGCCCCCAGTGCGTTCAGGTCCACCTTGCCGTCCGCGGCGAACGCCACGCGGCACGTGTCCAGCGCCAGCAGCCGCTCGCTGCCCACCGCCAGCCTCGGCGGCGGCAACCGTCCCACCTGCCGCCGGAACACCTCAGCGAGCGCCGCCAGTTCCGCATCGCTCGGCTTGAGCACCCGCACACCGATCATGACCTGGTCGATCGTCAACGCCTGCACCGCTGCACCCAACAGCCGGGCAATCAGGCCGCCCTGATGCGTCGATGCCCGCGCCACCGCCAGCGCATGCTCGGCCGCCCGGGTGAACTCCGCCACATCCCCCGCCGCCCGCGCTTCAGCCATCCGCGCAGCGCTCATCCGCGTCAGAAAGCGGAACAGGCCAAACTCCCTCAAGCCCATGTCCACCAACCGGCCGCTCCACTTCTCCGGTTCCTCTCCGAGCGCTAACCGCTCCTGGCTCACCCGCTCCGGCGTGCCCACCCTGGCCATCGCCATCCGCGGGGCCGCCGCCACCTGATCCAGCAACTCCAGCACGCCCCGCTCACCGGCCGCCTTGAGCACCGCCCGCGCCCGGGCCGAGGCCTCCTCCTTGCTCGGGCCGTCACCCGCCTTCCACGTGCGGTCATACAGCACCGTGAAATCCACCGGAGGGGAACCCGCCGATACCTCGCGCAGGATCGCGCCCGCCCGGATCAGCAGGCCATACCCATTCGCCGCGCCGGGCGCCCGCCCCTCAGGCGTCTGGTACTGGTCAACCAGTTCCTCCAGCAGCGCCGGAAAGTCGGCGGTGGTCACGTCGAACGGCGCGGGCTGCTCGGCAACCGCCGGGGCCGGTGGCGCTGCGGCGGGCGCAGCACCGCCCGGCTCGCCGAGCACCGGTGACATCGCTACGCACACAACAGCCGCACCGAGAACGCCGCATCGCCGCTTGACCATGGCGGATTCTTGACCGCCACCGCCGCCCGGAGTCGCGCCGGGCCCACACATTCACAGCAGATTCGCCGCCAGACTCGCCAGCTCGCTCCGCTCGCTCTTGCCCAGGGTCACGTGGCCGACGATCCGCAGGCCCTTCATCTTCTCAATCGCGTAACTCAATCCGTTGGAGCTCTCGTCCAGATACGGGTTGTCGATCTGCCCGATGTCGCCGGTGAGCACGATCTTGGTCCCCTCGCCGATGCGCGAGACGATGGTCTTGATCTCGTGCGGCGTGAGGTTCTGCGCCTCGTCCACGATCATGAACTGGTGCGGGATCGACCGCCCGCGGATGTACGTCAGCGGCTCGAGCACCAGTTTGCCGTCGGCGATCAGCTTCTGCATCCGCTGCTCGGTGGAGTGGCTCTCGGCGTGCTGGTTGCCGTGGTTGCCGCCCAGCGTCGCCCCGCGCGTGGAGAGCAGGTACGAGAGGTTGTCGAAGATCGGCATCATCCACGCCGCCAGCTTGTCGTCCTTGGTGCCGGGCAGATAGCCGATATCGCGCCCCATGGGCATGATGGGCCGCGCCACCAGCAGTTTGTCGTAGCGCTCTTCGGTGAACACCTTGGCCATGCCCGCCGCCACCGCCAGCAGCGTCTTGCCGGTGCCGGCCGAGCCCAGCAGCGTCACCATCCGCACCTCGTCGTCCATCAGCAGGTCCATCGCCATGGTCTGCTGCACGTTGCGGGCCAGAATGCCGAACGTCGGCTTGCGGGGCCCGGTCACGGGGATCAGGTGGTCGGTGTCGGCCAGACGCCGGGCCAGCCCGGTGTGCCCGTCGTCCTCCGCGTCGCGCAGTTGGATGAACTGGTTGGCGTACACCGGACGCGTCACCGGCGTGCCATCCGCGGCGATGCTGGTCAACTGCTGCTTGATGCGGTCCAGCGGCAGCATGCGGTCGCGGTACAACTCATCGATCAGTTCGCCCGCGGTCTCCACCGCCAGGTGGCCGGAGTACAGCTTGTCCGCGTCGACCTTCTGGTTCTCAAAGTCCTCGGTCGTCAGGCCGAGCATGTCGGCCTTGATCCGCGCGTTGAGGTCCTTGGAGACGAACACCACGTTGCCGATGCCGGCCGTGTGCAGCGCCCAGGCGCTGGCGATGATGTGGTTGTCCGGCTTGTCCTTGGCCAGCATGGGCGGACGCTCGTGGTCCACCACGTCGATCTTCACCACGCCGGTGCCCTCGGGTGGCTTGGCGTTGCTCTGCTCCTGATCCGCCGGCACACCCCAGGCCACCCCGTCCGACAGCCGGCCCATCGCCCGCAGCCGGTCCAACTGGCGGATGCACTCGCGGGCGTTGCGGCCCCGGTCCCCCGCGTCACGCTTGAAGGTGTCCAGTTCCTCGATCACCGTGAACGGCAGGATGACCGTGTGCTCCTGGAACACAAACAGTGCATCGGGGTCGTGCAGCAGCACGTTGGTGTCCAGCACAAAGTGCTTGATGCCGGGCCGGTCATCACGCCGCCGGGCCGGGCCGCTGCGGGCCTGCGCCGCCGGGCCCGTCGCCCCCCGGGCAGCCGCCGCTCCCGGCTCGGCGACCATCGCCGGCCGCCCTGAGGTGATGCCGGACGAACCGCCGCCGGAAGCCGGAGGCCCGCCCGCCGAAGAGGGTGCAGCGCCCGAAGCGCCGCCGCTGGTGTGCGAATGGGAAGGGCCGTAGTGCGGTGTTCTGGCCATCTTCGTGTTCCTGCGGAACCCGGGCCAAGGCGTGTGCCTGTGGAGCGGCCCGGTCCGCCGCGTCCGTGCTGCCCACGCCCCTGATCACCCCACCCGCCGCCTTGACCTCCCCGGCCCCCCCCATCCCTCCATCCCCCCAGCCACCCACTGTTCTATGGGCATCGGACCGTGCCACCGGGTGATTCGCACAAACTGTCCACCCCGGTTGCATCCCGAATCAGAGCATATCACATTCTCGGTCCAAGGGCCGAAAAAGGTGGAAACTTCGCCCACGCTTCACCGCCTCCGGAGTGACTGCCAGGCCTCCTCCGTCGGCCGTCGGCCACCCGCGCCGCCGGCACTCAGATCCAGAACGCGCCCGCGATCAGCACCGCGCCCACCACGCTCGCCACGATCACCTTGATCACCGTCGCCGCCAACCGACCGGCCGCGGCGCCCACGCCCGCGCGAGACGACTCCTCCCACGGCTTGCGCTTGATCCCCCGCTCCGCTGCCACCGCCGCCACACCCGCGCCCACCGCCCCGCCGAGGATGATCCCCACCGGCGGCACGAACGGCGCCCCCAGCAGCCCGCCCACCAGCCCGCCGCCGATCGCCGCCACCGCGCTGGTCTTGCTGCCGCCGGCGCTCCGCGCCCCCACCGCCGCCGCGATGAACTCCGCCACCTCGCCCGACAGCGCAATCGCCGCCGCCGCCCCCAGCGTCCACCACGAATACATCTCCCCGCCCTGCCACCACTGGCACAGCGCCGCCACCGCCAGCATCAGCCAAGCCCCCGGCAGCGCCAGCAGAGCCATGATCAGCCCGATGCCGACCGCCCCGCACACCGCCGCCGCTGACAGCCAGTACTCCATCATCACCCGCTTGTTGGCAACCGCACCACGCCGGTTCCGACCGGCGGATGCACCGAACGCCCCCGCCCCTGCCCGGGCCTTACCCCTCGCCCCCGCTGGTCTTCTCCATCGCCAGCACCCAGCCCTCAAGCTTGGCGTAGCGGTACAAATCCAGCGTCACCGGCGGCCCGCCGTCGCGGGTCACCAGCGTCACGTAGAACTTGTGCCACTTGCGCTTGTCGTACTCGGTGATGTCCGCCGGCGTCAGCGAGCGGCCCCCGGGCAACGTCAGCCGCTGCGCCGCCGGGTCCCACGTGTACACCTTGGACTTCACCCGCAGAATCAGCAGCACCATGTACCCCGCGATGCCCAGACCCACCACGGCATAGAACCAGTGCAGCGGAATGTCGTACGCCGGCAGAGGCCGGGGCGGGTCGGTCTGCTCCCACTTCTTGGTCAGTTCCGCCTGCCGCTCCACCGGCGCGGTGATCGTCGTGTTCTCCGCCTTGAGCGCCCGGGCGCTCGACAGCGCCAGCAGCCACTCCAATTCCGCGTTCTCCAGCAACGCCGCCGCCAGCCGACGCAGCTCCGCGTCGTACTTCGCCTCCCCCGCCTTGCCCGTCAGCCCCGCAAACTCCGCCTCCGCCTTCTCCAGCTCCGCCCGCCGGCCCTGCAGCTCCTTCAGCCGCGCCGCCGGATCAGCGATCGTCGTGCGGTTGGCCTGCCCGCTGCCGATCGCCCGGTCCAGGAAAATCCGCTCGCGGTACGACGCGTAGTCCTTGCCCCGCTGCGGCAGATCGAACGCCAGGTCGTAACACGCCCACAGCCCGAACCCGACCAGCACCACCAGGAACACCATCATCTTGGTGAGCCAGCTGCGGTCGATGTTCGTCCGCTCCAGTTCACCCGACGCCGGCGCACCGGTCGCAGGGGAGGAGGAAGCGGCCGAAGGACTACCCGGGGTGGCGTCGGACAAGGTCGTGCTCCATCTGGCCCCGAGGGTGTACGGCGACCGGCCCGCTGCCAGCGCAGCACAAGCCCGGTCGCCGCCCCGCGGCACCGGTAGTTTATCGGATGAACACGCCCCGGAACCCACATCTGGCAAGATGGGTGCGTTTCCCGGTCCGGCCCACCCCCACCGCACCCCACGGCACCCCCATCCCCTCAGGCGCACCCCCGGCTCAATACCCCGAGGACTCCTCCGCCGCTGCGAACCGCTCCAGCCCGGCCCACGCCAGCGCCGCCGCCGCCGGCACGCCCGCCAGGCCCACCGTCGCGCCGGTCCGCTTCCAGCCCGTCAGCCGGGCCGGCAACAGCCGATCCGCCGCCACCGCCGCCAGCGGCACACCCAACAGCAGCCCCGCGAACACCACCCGCCGCAGGTGCGGCACGCTCAGGTCGGCCAGCGCTGTCGCCTGCAGCAGAATCAGCCCCAGCAGCACCGCCGGCACGTGCACCCCGCCAAAGCCCAGCGAGAAGCCCGGCCTCAGCCACGCGGTCAGCATCGCCGCCCCCGCCGCCGCCGCCACCACGTGCGCCGCCACCGCGCCCTTGAGCGCGAACAGCCCCAGCACCACCGTCTGGCTCACCGCCACCCCCAGAAGCCACGCCACCGTGGGCGCCAGCGCCCCCGTCCGCCGGTCGGCCAGTTTCTCCAGCGCCCACCACGTCGTCAGCGTCCAGATCGTCCCGCCCGCCACATACCCCACCGCCGCCAGCGTCTCCTGCCGACCCAGAAAGTTCCGCAGGCTCAGGTACGCCAGGGCCGCCACCAGCACGCCCCGCACCACCCACCGCACGGCCGCCGGCAGCCGCACCGCCGTCGCCGTCAGGCCCATCACCGCCGCCGCCACCGCCGCCAGGGGCAGCCAGGTGTCGGCGCTGGCCGGGGGCCAGTTCAGCCCCCCAAGCAGCAGATGCGCGCACAGCACAAACGCCCCGCCCATCGCCAGCGGCGCCACCGCGTGCCGCGTCAGCCCGCCGGGCGGTGCGCTGTTCGCTCCCGCTGCCGGCGACCCATCGGCCGTGCCCGCACGCTGCCGTGCCCCCGCTTTCCACCATGTCGCCAGCAGCAGCACGCTCACCAGCCCGCCGGAAATCAGCGCCCCCAGCAGAAACTGCCGCACCGCTGGGTCCATGCCGCCGGCCGGTTGATCCGCCTGCGCCAGCACCAGACCACTCACCCCCGCAAGCCCTGCCAGCACACCGCAAACAACAGACATAACGCGCCGCAAAGGCGTCAGCCGCTGCGGCACAAGTCAATCTTCTCACCGGCGCCGCTGGGGCCGGACGCCGGCCGAAATCACTTGCGACCGCCCTCCAGAGCGATGATCAGTCCGACCTCATCAGAGAGGCCGCCGACCATGTAGTCCATGCCGAAGTCCGTCCGCTTGATGTTGAAGCGGGTCTCCAGGCCGGCCACCTCGCCGCCCCGGCGGCCCGGGCCCTGGCCGGTGTTCTCAACGGTGATGGTCACGGACTTGGTCTTGCCCTTCATCGTCAGGTCGCCGGTCACCTCAAAGGTGGTGTCGCCGGTCTTCTTGAAGGCGGTGCTCTTGAAGGTCAGCGTGGGGTACTCCTGCACCGAGAAGAAGTCGCCCGCGCGCAGGTGCTTGTCGCGGTCCGCGTTGGCGGTGTCGATCGACGACGCATCCACGGTGATGTCGATCACCGACTTGGCCGGGTCCTTGCCGTCAAGCAGGAACGTGCCCGACATCTTGTTGAACCGGCCGTAGTTCCAGGCCACGTTGAGGTGCTTGATGCGGAAGATCACGCTCGAGTGCACGCCGTCCACCGTGAACGGGCCGGTCGCCGCCGGGGCCGAAGCCGCCGGAGCCTGACCGGTGGAAGCCAGATTGGCCGAAGCCGTCCAGCCGCCCATCAGCGACACCGAAGTCAGCCCCGCCAGGGCCAGAACACCAACAACGCCAAAGGAACGCAAGGTCATCAGCAAGTCTCCAAGGGTCAGGTCAGGTGCCGCGGCCCAGCCCGCACAAGCTCAGGCCGGCCCGGCACGTTGAACAACGAACGGTCTTCGCCCATGGTTCTCGGAACCACCGGTGAAGAAGTCATACCGTCGGGGCACCAGGAAGTTCGGTGAATGTGGACGAACGATGCGGAGAGGGCAAGATACTGGTGCTTCCCCGATACTGTGCCGGCGGGCGGGTTGGGCGACCAACGGAGAGACCGTCATGCGAACCAAGTCCTCAAACATCGTACGCACTTTCTTTGTTTCAACAAGTACATGGGTCGCCCCGCTCGCACTCCTGGGGGTTTCCATGGGCTCCCCGGCCCACGCCGACGAACTTGTCCGCACCCCCATCGCCGACGCCACCCTCCTCGAGGATGAGTTCGGTGCCGTCTCCAACGGCGGCGGCGGCTGGCTCTTCGCCGGCAAGACCAGCGGCTTCTTCTCCCGTCGCGCCCTGCTCCGCTTCGACCTCTCGCCCATCCCCCGGGGCTCGATCATCACCCGCGTTCAGCTCCGCCTGCGAATGGACCGCACGCTGGACTTCGCCAACCGCGTCATGTCCCTCCACCGCGTCACCGCCTCGTGGAACGAGGGCGTCGGCAACCCCACCAACAACGAGGGCAGCGGCGTACCCACCGTCGACGGCGACAGCACCTGGCTGCACCGCGTGTTCCCCGATGAACTGTGGACCACCCCGGGGGGCGACTATGTCGCTCAGCCCAGCGGCACCAGCGTGTTCGGCTTCATCGAGCCCCGCTTTGACAACTTCGACTCGAGCCCCACCACCGGCACCTTCGGCAACCCGAACGGCAACCCCGGCCTGATCGCCGACATCACCGCGTGGATCAACGACCCGGCGGCCAACTTCGGCTGGATCCTCCGGGGCTACGAGGACGAGGCCGCCAATGCTCGCCGCTTCGTCTCCCGCACCGGCACCACCGCCAGCCGCCCCACCCTCACCATCACCTACACGCCGCCCGTCGTCGGCTGCAACCTGGCCGACATCACCGGCGTCGGCGGGCCGCCGATCCAGCCCGACGGCCTGCTCACCGGAGACGACTTGAACGCCTTTATCGCCGCCTTCGCCGCCGGCGATCTGCTGGCCGATGTCGTCCGCATCGGCGGCACCACCCCGCCCGATGGCCTGCTGACCGGCGACGACTTCGTCGCCTTCATCGCTGCCTTCACCGCTGGTTGTCCGTAAAGCCGCCCGCCCAGACAAACGATCGGTTCGCCGCCCTCACCCGGTCGCTCAGCGACCGGCCATGGCGCCGTCGGGCCGCTCCGCCGATACGCCCGCCTCGCCCACGCCCCCACCGTTCACGCCGGCATGGCCCGCTGTACCGCCGTCGGCCTGCGCTGCCCTGGCCGCCTTCTCAGCCTGCCGCTCGCTGCGGCTCTTGACCTTCGGCTCCGTCCCCTCCAGCATCCGCTTGAGGTTCGAGCGGTGACGCATCACCACCAGCATCGCCATGATCAGCCCCGCGGTCATGTACGGCCACAAGGGCCAGGTCGGGCCCGGGCCCGCCGCCGGATCTCGCTGGGCGAACAGCCCGATGGCGTTGCCGAACGGGATCACCGCGAAGGTGAACAGCGGCAGCGTGACCGCGGCGATGCACGAACTGAACCCCATGTACCGCGTGGTCTTCACCGAGATCGCCCACACCACGATCGCCGCCAGCGCCGGCAGCGAGAGCAGCGGGAACACCGCCAGCAACGCGCCAAAGCCCGTCGCCACCCCCTTGCCGCCCTTGAACTTCAGGAACGGCGAGTAGAGATGGCCCAAGATTGCCGCGATGCCGAAACTGAGCCAAGCCCAGGCCAGCAGCACCGGCGCGTCCGGCCGGTTCACCGTCCCCAGCGCAAACCCGGCGATGAACACCGGCGCAAACCCCTTCAGCCCGTCCAGCAGGAACGTCAGCACCCCCCACTTGCGACCCAGCGTCCGGCCCACGTTGGAGGCGCCGATGTTCTTCGACCCGTGCTGGCGAACGTCCACCCCCTTGGCCAGCCCAATGAGCAGCCCGAACGGCACCCCGCCCAGCACGTAGGCACCCACAACGCACAAAGCCCAAATCAGCCACTGCTCACTAGTCATGTTCGATCCGCTGAGTGTACCGCCATCCCCCGCACCGCTGCATGGGTCGGCTGTTCTTCGCCCGAACGGCCCACCCGCCCGGGCCGCCGTCCGCTCCCCCGAGTCCGCATAGCAGCAACTGCATATTCAATACCTCGCCCGAGGCCTCGCCCCTGCAACTTCTCTGCCGCCTGACCGTACCCCCCGGGGTGCCCCTTGGTCCTCGTTCCATGCTGAGCCTTGCCGCTGCCGGCACTGTCGGGCTGTTGGCCGCCGCTCCTGCCTGCGCTCAGTCTCCCGCGCCGGCCCCGTCTGCCGCCCGCCCCACCGCCGCACCGACCGTCCGGGCCGATGCCGCCTCGGGCACCCTCAGCGTCCTGACCGCCTCCGGCGCCGTCGTGCACGTGCGTCCCGCGCCGGGCGACCGCCCCGACCGGGTCTACCTCATGGTCTCGCTGGGCCTGCCGGCATCGCTCCGCGATGACTGGCGACTGGCGCCGGCCGCCGCCGCGTGGGGCACCACCGACCGTCCCGTCATCCCCCCGGCCCCCGACGCCAACGGCGACCTGCCCGCCCCGCGCATCGCCATCACGGCCCAGCCCGAACGCGTGGTCATGCGATGGGAGGGCGACCCGGCGGACCTGCCCCGCGCCCTGCACCGCGTCGGCGCCATGCTCCGCCAGCCTGCGGTGGATCAGGACCGCCTCGCCCGCTTCCGCGACGCTGCCGGCCCCCGCCGAAGCGAGCAACTCGCCGGCGGCGGGAACAGCCAACGCCGCAGCCGCCCCGACCAGATCGCCGCCCAGGCCGTGCTGGAACTCATCGGCCGCGTGAGTGGTGACACCGCCCCGCCGGCCGAACCGGCCGATGCCGAGCGTGCCTCGCTCGATGGCGACGCCGTCCTGCGTGTCCTCCGCCGCCTGACCATCGACCCGGCCTCCGGCGAACTGCCCAGCGTCGAGGCCGCCATCACCGGCGCGATGGATCTCGCCGCCGTCGTGCCGCTGGCGGACGCGGTCTTTTCATCGCTGCCGCCCCGCGCCCCACCGGCTCGACGCGCCGCCTCGGCCGACGCTTCCCATGCCGCCCCTGCGCCCCCGCCAACCGTCCCGCTCGAGGCCGGCCTGGACTACACCGAAGTCCGGCGTGACCTCCCTTCCGGCACCGGCTTTGTCGTGTGGGCCTTGCCCGGCCCGGCTCTGGCCGAGATGACCGCCTTCCGCGCCAGCCGCGCCGCCGCCGAGGTGGTCCAGACCCGTCTACGCGCCGCCCTGACCGACGCCGGGCTGGACGCCCCCAGCGTCCGCGTGGTGCCCATGCCCGCCCGCATCGCCGGAGGCGTGGTGCTCACCACCGTCCGCGTCCGCGGCGACGAGGCCCAGGTGCGGGCCGCCGCCCAGTTGGTCACCCACACCTTTCGGAGCCTCAGCGGCTGCCCGACCGCCGACCAGCCCGCCGTCGCCACCGGGCCGATCTCGCCGGATGAAACCACCCCGGTGCTCGCCGCCCTCTCGCGCGAGGCCCGCGAGATGCTCGCCTCGCCGGCCTATTGGGCCGCCGCCCTCTCCTCCGCCCGACAGCAGGGCCTCACCCCGGCCGATCTCGCCGCCGCCCCCGACGCCTACGCCCGCCTTGGCCCGGCCGACCTCACCGCCGCCCTGCGGTCCTGGTGCCGGCCAGACCGTCCCGGCTTCGTGCTGCTCATTCTGCCCGAGGGCGAAAAGCCCGATCAAGCCGCAAAGGGGGGCCTCGGCCTGCCCACCTCCGCCGACGCGCCTTCACTTGATGCTCGGCCCTGAGCCACGATCGCCTCAGGCCGCATCACCAGCGACGCCCCGTTCCGCGGACACCCGTCCGCAGCGTCGCCCCCGCTTGCCTCGGCGGGGCATCCAAGCCGGCCGCTTCCGCGAAAACCCCGAACCATGATCACCCCCGCTTCCTGCCGTTCCTCCCTCCCGCTCGCCGCCGCCCTGCTCACCCTCGCTGGCGGCACCACCGCCGCCGTCCACGCTCAGGACAAGCCCGCGACCGCCGCCGCCCCGGCGACCGCCGCCTCCGCCGCGGACCTCAAGGCCAAGCTCCCCACCGACCCGGCCCTGGTCGTCGGCACCCTGCCCAACGGCCTGAGCTACATCCTCCGCAAGCACGGCAACCCCGAGGGCCGCGTCTCGGTCTGGCTGCACGTCTCCGCCGGCTCGCTCAACGAAAGCGAGAAGACCCGCGGCATCGCCCACTACCTCGAGCACATGGCCTTCAACGGCTCGAAGAACTTCCCGCCCGGCTCGGTGGTGGACTTCTTCCAGAGCCTCGGCCTGCAGTTCGGTCGCGACCAGAACGCCTTCACCAGCTTCGACCAGACCACCTACCAGCTCGCCCTGCCCGACACCAAGGTTGAGACCATCGACAAGGCCCTGCTGTTCTTCTCCGACGTCGGCGGCCGCCTGCTGCTCCGCAACGACGAAATCGAGATGGAGCGGGGCATCATCCTTGAAGAGAAGCGCACCCGCGCCAGCGCCCAGCAGCGCATCCAGGACTACGTCTTCGAGCGCCTCGCCCCCGAGAGCACCTTCGGCCGCCGCCTGCCCATCGGCACCGACGAGACCATCAAGACCGTGCAGCGTCCCGATTTCGAGGGCTACTACAACACCTTCTACGTCCCCAGCAACATGACGCTGATCGTCGTCGGCGATGTCGACCCCGCCGTGGTCATCCCGCGGATCACCGCCGCCTTCGGCGACCTGAAGACCACCCCCCGCCCGGCCGATCTGCCCGTGGGCGTGCAGGCCCCCGCCGCCCCCCGCGCCATCGTCGCCACCGACCCCGAGCAGACCCAGGCCGAGATCTCCATCAACCGCATCGGCCCCTCCAGGGGCGCCACCATCACCGTCGGGGACATGCGTCGCGATCTGGTCGAACTGATCGGCACCTGGGCCTTCAACCGCCGCATCGCCGCCGAGCAGGCCAAGCGCAAGACCCCCTACCTCAGCGCCAGCGCTTCGGCCCAGGATCTGGCCAACGCCATCAACTTCGCCACCATCAGCGCCACCGGCGAGCCGGGCAAGTGGAAGGAGATGCTCGCCGAGGCCGGCGTGGAACTGCAGCGTGCCCGCGTGCACGGCTTCACCGAGCGTGAGATCGCCGACGCCCGCAACGCCCTGATCTCCCAGGCCGAAGAGGGCGTCCAGCGCGAGGCCACCCTCCCCGCCCGCGCCATGCTCGGCCGCATCAACGGCGCCGTCGCCGCTGAAGAGGCCCCCATGTCCGCCGGCCAGCGGCTGGACCTCTACCGCGCCCTGCTCCCCGGCATCACCCCCGCCGAGGTCTCCGCCGCCTTCGCCGAGAACTTCGACCCCGCCAACGCCCTGTTCATCGCCGAACTGCCCGCCTCCGGCGACGCGCCCACCGAGGCCCAGTTGCTCGCCCTCGGCCAGGCCGCCGTCAACGTCCGGCCCGACAAGGTCGCCGAAGAGGCCCGCGCCGCCTCGCTGATGGACAAGGCCCCCACGCCCGGCACGCTCGTCGAGGGCGCCGTCCACGACGCCACCGGCGTGCTCTCCGGATGGTTCAGCAACAACGTCCGCTTCCACCACCGCCAGATGGACGTGCGCAAGAACGAGGCCAGCATCATCATCACCCTCGCCGGCGGCGAGATCCAGGAAACCGCCGCCACCCGGGGCCTCTCCTCCGCCGCCTCCCTCGCCTGGCTGCGCCCCGCCACCAGCACGCTCTCCAGCACCCAGATCCGCGACCTGATGACCGGCAAGAAGGTCTCCGTCCGGGGCGGCGCCGGGGCCGACAACATGGTCCTGACCATCTCCGGCAACCCGCAGGAACTCGAGACCGGCATGCAGCTGGCCCACCTGCTGCTCACCGACCCCAAGATCGAGCCCGCCGCCTTCGAGCAGTGGAAGCTCGCCCAGATGCAGGGCATCAAGGCCCGCCGCAGCACGCCCGAGGGCATCATGGCCGAGAGCGTCGCCGCCGCCATCCTCCCTGCCGCCGAGGTCCGCAGCAAGCCCCTGACCGAGGAGCAGATCAACGCCGTCAAGCTCACCGAGGCTCAGGCCTGGCTCCGCCAGGTGCTCGCCACCTCGCCCATCGAGGTCGCCGTCGTCGGCGACATCGCCCGTCAGGACGCCGAGCGGCTGGTCGGCACCTACGTCGCCTCCCTGCCCAAGCGCGAGCGCATCAGCGACCGCACCTACCAGGACATCCGCAAGATCGACCGCACCCCCGGCCCCATCGTCGTCGACAAGTCCATGGCCACCAAGACCGACAAGGCCGTGGTCATGGACGGCTTCTTCGGCGCCGACATCCAGAACGTCCGCGACGTCCGCCTCCTCCAGCTCGCCTCCCGCGTGCTCTCCACCCGGCTGATCAAGGTCATCCGCGAAGAGAAGCAGCTCGTCTACTCCATCGGCGCCTCCTCCCGCCCCGCCGCCGAGTACCCCGGCCTGGGCATGTTCATGGCCCAGGCCCCCACCGACCCCGCCAAGGCCTCCGCCCTCCCGGCGGCGCTCGAAGAGGTCTACTCCGCCTTCGCCCAGAACGGCCCCACCGATGACGAGCTCTCCGTCGCCACCCTTCAGCTCATCAAGAGCCTGGAAGAGACCATGCGCGAGCCCGACTTCTGGACCGCCCGCCTCGCCAGCCTCACCTACCGGGGCCTCAAGCTCGACGACGTCGTCACCGCCGTCGACTTCTACAAGGCCGTCAAGCCCGCCGAGGTCAAGGAGACCTTCGCCAAGTACTACATCCCCGCCAACCGCTTCCGCTTCGTCGTGCGGCCCGAAGCCGCCGCCCCGGCCGCGGCCGAGCCCGCCCCCTCGAAGTAACCCTTCCCGCCTGCCCTGACCGGCGGGCCAACCACGCCTGACTCACCCGCGGGGCGGCGCACCAGCGCCGCCCCGCGGTGTGTTTTTGGGTGGAGGGCTCGCAAGCGGCCTCCGGGGTTGCCGCTCCGGCACCACTACACTCGCCCACAGGGAACAAGGCCCACGCAGCCTTCGCACCCGCCCACACCGCCCGCGCGGGTGCCCGTCAAGGACACACGGGATGGCCGAGCAATTTCGATTCACCAACCTCTCCGCCGTGCCGGACTACGAGATCCGCCAGTGGCTGACGATCAGCGGCGCGATCCGCGTCGCCCGCCGGGTGGTCAGCCTGCCCGACACCTGCCCCGGCAAGAGCCCGCTGCCCACCGGCACCGCACTGCTCACCAGCGATCCGTCCTGGCGTCGCTTTGCGCTCTCCGATGTGGGCTGCGGCATGGCCGTCGTCCGCACACCCCTGCGCGAGGCCGACACCCGAACCGAGAACTTCCGCCGCACGTGGGACGGCCTGTGCAGCGCACTGGCCGAACGTCGCAACAAGGGGCTTGGCGACCTCGGCTCCGGCAACCACTTCCTGGACGCAGCCGTGTCGCATACCGACGGCTCGATCTGCCTGGTGGTGCACACCGGCTCGCGGACTGAGAGCGGCCTGGTTGACCATCTCGTGGACAAGCCGGCCCAGTTCGATTCCGAGTTCCGCCGCATCCGCGCCTGGGCGGGCGACAACCGCAGCGCCGTGCTGGACATCGCCCAGCGGCACCTCGGCCGCTTCGTGCCGCTCTTCCCCGGCACCGACCGCCTGGACCGCGACCACAACCACTTCGAGGAACTGCCCGACGGCGTGCTGATCCGAAAGGGTGTCCAGCGGGTCCAGCCGGGCCAACTGGCGATCATCCCCTCCCAACTCCTGGACGACATGGTGATCGTCAAGGCCACCGCCGCCGTCACATCGATCGACAACTGCCTGCCGCACGGCACCGGCCGCACCATGTCCAGGTCCGACGCCAAGAAGGTCGTGTACGACTTCGCCGAACTGCGCGCCAAGGTCTACATCCCCGAGCAGATCGACAACGCGTCGCTGCGCACCGAGGCCCCCTGCTGCTACCGATCACTCGACGAAGGCCTGTCGCTGATGACCGGCTACGCCGACGTCGTCGAACGGCTCACGCCCGTCGCATACATCGGCCAGCTCTAGCGCCCGCGCCGCTCTGGCCCCCCACCCCTCACCACCGCAGCACCACCTCCACTCCGCCGTCACCACCCATCGCCCCGTTCCGCTGTGTCGCCGCTCCATTTACGCCGGCAGCCGCGCCCCGACGCAGCACATACAGCGGCGCCTGGGGCCGGCACCCGAACCGCAGCCCCGGCCAGGCCGCCTCGCCCAACCCACGGCTGATGCACCCCAGCGTGCTGCCCCCGTCCGGCCGCCTCGCCCGCACCACCCCCGCCGCCCACCGCCCCGGCAGGTCTGATGACGTGTGCAGCACCCACCCGCCCAGCCGAATCTGCCCCCCGTGCGTGTGCCCGCACAGCACCAAGGGCAGCCGCACCGCCAGCCGGCTGCAATGCACAATCGCCCCCGGCGCGTGCGCCAGCGTGATCACCAGCCCCTCGCGCGTTGCCGCTTCGGCCTCCCCCGCACGCCGCAGCACTGCAAACGGATCCTCCGGCCAGTTCAGCCCCAGCAGCCGCAGACCCGCCGGCAGCGGCTGACATGAGGCCCCGCCGCCCACGCCGCCCTCTTCCCCCGCCTCGCTCAGCCGGTCCTCCAGCCAGGTCACCCGCCCCGCCGTCGCCGCCCGCACCGCCGCCCGCACCGCCGGCGCGTCGTGGTTGCCGAACACGCCCCAGCACCCCCAGCGGGGCCGCACCCTGGCCACCAGCTGCGCCACCGCCAGCCCCGCCGCCGCACCATCGCCCGGGCCATCGGCATAATCGCCCGTCAGGCACACCACGTCGGGCCGCAGGCCCGGCAGCGCGTCCGCCAGCCTCGCCAGCACCGTGCCCCCGCCCAGCCCCCCCAGTTGCCCCGCCCGCCCGCCCCCGCGCCCGCCCCCCACCAGCCGAGAGGCACGCCAACGCCGCCTCACGTGCAGATCCGACAGGTGCAGGATCGTCATCCCCTCCAGATCCGCCGGCAGGTCCGGCACCGACAGGTCCACCATCTCCACCGGCTCGGGCAACCCGTTCAGCCGGAAGTGCGCCGGCCGCGGAACCCGATACGGCAAGGGCATCCCCAGCCACCCCCGCCCCCCCGAACCACCCGCATGGGCACCGCCCGCCCCCGTGCCTCCGCCCACGCCACCGCCCAGCCCCGCGCTCACCCCCACGCCCGCCACCGACCGACCGCCACCTCCGGGCCCCTGAGCACGGTCAACCAGTCCCACTTTGCCCGGCAACGCTGCCACGTCTGCATCGTTGCCCCCCGGAACCGCCCGGATCGGACCCCCAAACCGCCCCCGCACTGCAACCGAACAACCGCTCCGCTCGGATCAGGTCCGGGACGAGCGCCTGTGGGGCCGGTCCGCCGGGGGGTATAGGCCGGGGGGATAGGCCGGACGGCGACTGCCCCAGTGCCGGCATCCGGGGTACCGTTGACCCCTCGGTCGGCCAGTCTCGGCCCGCCCGTCCGTTCTCACCCCTGTCACAGCCCTGCTCCGCGGCCCACCCGCCGCCCAGTTCACACGGAGACCCCCGCCCATGGCCAAGATGTTCTACACCGCCGAAGAAGCCGCCAAGAAGATCGGCGTGTCGGTTGAGAAGGTGCAGGAGATGGCCGCCTCCGGTCAGTTGCAGGAGTTCCGCGACCGCGACAAGCTGGTCTTCAAGCGCGAGCAGGTGGACATGCTCGCCGGCAGCGACGAGGGCGGCGCCGACTCCATCCCGCTGGCCGACTCCGGCGAGATGATCTCGCTGGCCGCCGATGACTCCAAGAGCGGCTCGGGCAGCGCCGCCGGAGCACAGACCAAGGACAAGTCGGGCATCTCGATCTTCGACGCCGACGACGACGCCGACCAGACTGACGCCTCCGCCCAGACGCAGATCACCTCCTCCGTCGGCGGCATGACCGTGCAGAGCGACCCCGGTGCCTCCGGCTCGGCCATCCTGGACCTCACCCGGGGTGACGACACCAACCTCGGCGCCAACCTCCTTCAGGACGTGTACGGCGACAACCAGGGCACCGGCGCCCCCATCGGCGCCGGCGAAGAGAGCCCCGGCGACAGCGGCCTGTTCGAGGGCACCGACACCGCCGGGGCCGCCCTGGCCGGCGCCGGCGTCGCCATGGTCGCCGCCGAGCCGTACGACGGCGCCGCCTCCGGCTGGGCCGGCGGTCTGGCCCTGGCCATGATCGTCTGCCTCGGCCTGCTGCTGGCCGTCACCGTGCTCACGCTCACCGGCGGCTCGGCCGATCTGCTCGGCACGCTGGCCGGCAACTTCTACGCCGTCGTCGGCGGCCTGGCCGGCTTCACCGCTCTGGCCGCCGGCCTGGGCTGGTTCCTCGGCCGCAAGGGCTGAAAGCCCGGCTGAAAACGCCCGTCCCGGCCCCAACCTGATCCATCACCCGGCGCCGCCCGCACCACGCGGGCGGCGTTTGTTTTCTGCAGCACCCGCCTCCGCGTTCACCCCGCAGTTCGCAGCCCCGGCTCGCCCGCCGACGGCTCGTCCTCCCCGCCGAACCGCGAAGGCTCGAACATCGCCAGCGTCACCCGCCGGTTGCCGATGCGGTCGCCGATGTCGAACCCCTCCAGCATCGGCAGCCGCACCGGCGCCCGCCGCGCCAGCGCCCGCTCGGTCGCCACCACCAGGTCATGCCGCGCCGTGCCTTCGCTGTCGGTCAGCAGCACCAGCAGCAGCCCGGCGTGCAGCACCTCCGGGTCGGCCGCCAGCTTGCGAACATCCTGCGTGATCGCCCGCGTGAGTTCCGAGCCGTACTGCCCGTTGGGCCCGGGCACGCCGTCGGTGTGGCAGAACTGCCCCACCAGCTTCACCTCCAGCCAGAACGCATCCTCCGCCGTCGCCACCTGCGGTGCCGGCGTCGGCGTCACCCCGGTCTCATCCGGCTCGCCCATCCCCGGCCCGCCCGCCGCCCCGCCCTGCGCCTCGGCTTCCGCCATGCGCTTGCCGGCGCGAGCCCCCCGCTTGTTTCCGGTCTTCGCCTTGGCCGAGGGCGGCCTGCCGGCGATCGGCTCAAACAGCGTCCCCGCCGCCAGCCGCCGGTCCTCCAACGCCTCACGCTGCTCGCTGAGCGTGTCGCCCAGCACCAGGTCCGGACGCTCCAGCAGCACCAGGTCGCACCGCTGCCGCTCGCTGTTCTCCGGCAGCACCCGCCGCCGCCCCTGCCGCTTGCGCCACTCGGCCGGGTACGGCCGCTCCCGCAGCACGCCCAGCCCCGCCGACGCGAAGCCCGAAGCCAGAATCGGATGCAGCGACACCTCGTCCAGCACATCCAGGTTGTGCACCGCCTGCTCCTCGCACAGGCGATCGTGCTCCACCCGCAGGGCGTGGCACGCCAAAGCCAGAATGTCGCCGGACAGAAGCACCACCCCAGCGTATCGGCCCCGCCAAAAACAAACCGCCCCGGAGTCGCGAAGACCCCGGGGCGGACACGAGTCAGAGGATCACCGAACCTGTCGTCGGCTCACGGGCAGCCGGCGGCAAACGCGCCGATGAACGCGTTGAAGTCGTCGCCGGTCAGCAGGCCGTCGGCCGGCGGCTCGCCGCCGATGCCGACGATGTCCGCCAGCAGGTCGTTGGCGGCGAACGCGCCGATGAAGGCGTTGAAGTCGTCGCCGGTGAGGATGCCGTCCGGCGGGACGCCCACGCCGCCGATGCCCACCACGTCGGCCACGTTGCAGGCGCCGCCGGGCAGGTTGTAGCGGAAGTTCACCGCGTAGCCGTTGGCGCTGCTGTCCACGTGGTCGGTCACCACGCGGAAGCTGTCCACGTTGAACTGCGTGGTGGCGTCGTACATGGTCGCGGCCAGCCAGTAGGTGCCGGCGGCCAGCGTACCGTCGCGACCGTCGCGGGCAGTCGCGCCGGGGATGACCTCGGGACGACCGGTGGTGTCGGTGGAGCCGAAGCTCAGCTGGCTCTCGATGACCACCGCGGCGCCGCCGGCGTCGTCGTTCTCGGCGATCAGCCCGCCGTTGTTGTCGTACAGCCCGATCCACGTGTCATCCCGAGGCGTGACGGTGGTGCCGGCGGTGTCGATGTCCAGGTAGAACGCACCCACAGCCGGCAGATCCACCGGCAGCGTCAGCTTGTACCAGCGAACGTCGGCCGGACGGATGGGCAGGCCGGTGAAGCTGGTCGTCCGGTTGCCGCCCAGCGTGCCCAGATCGTTGGTGGCGATCGGCGTGCCCAGCGCCGGAGCGCTGGCGTTGTAGCGGAGGTTCATCGTGAGCGAGCCGGCGTTGGCGCCGTCGGAGTTCACGTTGAAGTTGTCCAGCGTCGAGCCGCCGGCCGCGGCGCGAACGGCGATGAAGTACTCACCCGGAGCAAGCATGGTGCCGTCACGCCCGTCGGTCCGGTGGGCCAGCGCAGCGACGCTCTGGTTATGCGTGCCATACGAGAGCTGGCTGAGGAACTCGGTGCCCTGATCGGGGTCCACCCGGCCGGCGGCGGGGCGGGTGCCGTCGGCGTTGTACAGCAGGATCGTGGTGTCGTTCGCCGGGGCCAGGTTGGTGCCCTCGGTGTCGATATCGAGCGTCGCGTCGAACGCGACCGTCTCGGGCACCGTGAAGCGGAACCACTTCACCTCACCGGCCTCCACCGTCGTCGTGTTGCTCACCACACCGGTCTCGCTCAGCGTGCCGAGGTCGATCGCCGTCGGCGTCACCGGCGTCACCGGCGGGGCCACCACGTACCGCACGTTCACCGTCACGTTGCCGGTGTTGGCGGCGACGCCGTTGGCCACGTCGAAGTTGGTCGCGGCGTAGACGGCCTCGTCGCCGCCGGTCACCGCCAGCCAATAGGTGCCTGCGGGCAGGCTCGTAAAGCCGGCCGCGTTGTTCTGGCCGTAGAAGTTCCACGTCGTGCCGATGCGGGGCCGGAAGCCGCCGCCGAAGCTCAGCAGCGACAGGGCGCCCTCGCCGCTGTCAAAGTTGGCGCCCAGGCGGTTGCCGTTCGCATCATACAGGCCGATCGAGGTGTTCACCGCCGGGGCCAGGCCGCCCGAGCCGGGGTTGGACGTGTAGATGTCCAGCACGTCGGCCGTCGTCACCGCCGTCGGCAGCGTGAAGCGGAACCACTTGGTGGTGCCCGCCGCCACAGCGCCGGTCGCGCTGGTGAACGTCAGGCTGTCGTTGATGGTGCCCATGTTCTGGGCGGCCAGCACCGTGTCGCGGATGGTGCTCAGCGCCGGGACGCCCGTCACGCGGCGAACCCGCAGGTTGATGTTGCCCGTCGCCGTCGAGTTGGTGATCACCGTGTAGCCGGCCGCAAAGTTGTTCGTCGTGGCGTACCCCACCACCGCCACGTAGTAGTCGCCCGCGGGCAGCGTCGCGCCGTCGCGACCGCTGAAGTTCAGGCCGTTGCTCGTCGCAGTCTGGTAGCCGATCGGCGAACCGAAGGTCGCCTGGCTGGTGAAGCCCGCCGCGTCGTCATCGTCCACCACGGCAATGGTGCCGTCCGGGCGGTACACCGCGATCACCGTGTCGTTGGGGAACGGGCCGCCCGTCGTCGTGCTGCCCTCGGTGTCGATGTCAAGCCGCGAGCCGGGGCCGATGGCCGAGGCCAGGTTGAACCTGAACCACTTCACCTCGCCGGCCGCCAGGGCCGCCGAGGCCGTGCCGAACGAGCCATCGCCCGGAACCGTCACGTTGGTGAACGTCGCCGGGGGCGGGCACGGCGTGCCCGCAGACGTGCCGCGGATGTTGAACGCCAGGTCCTGCCCGCCGCCCGCCGCGGCGCCGTTGCCGTCGACGGGGGTCCAGGTGATCGCATCGGTGCTGTTCAGCGAGTTGTCGCTGCCGCGAGCCGGCGTGATCGGCGCGATCCACGGGCCCGAGGCCACGCTGCCCGCCGCCGTCATCGACACCCAGTAGATCCCGCTGGTCAGCGGGGGGCAGCCGGTCATGTCCACCACCACCTCCTGCAACTGACGCGAGACGCTGGTCAGCGTCGTCGCCGTCGTGCGGAAGATGTTGGTCGTGTTCACCGTCACCGTCCCGCCGACCGCGCCGCCCGCGGTGAAGATCACCGTGCCGCCGGTCCGCGGGTCGCCGTTGTAGATCTTGATTTCAGCGCTGGTGATCGTCGTCGAGCACGGGAACGCGCCCGTCTGATACGTGAAGAACCGGAACTGCGAGGGGTTCCACGTCACGCCGCACGGCACCGCGAAGTCGTCCGCAACGCGGAAGCCGCCGGTGGCGCTCGCCGCCGTGTTCATGTTGAAGCCGAAGGTCGTGAAGCCGGCTTCGATGGCGCTCGAGTCGCCGTTGCCGGTGAAGCACCCGCCGTTGGCGGCGCCGTCGGCGCCCGCCCCGGCGTTGGTCACCAGGGTGCCGTTGTTGAACAAAACCGACTGGGCGTGGGCCGTCCCGGCCGCCGCCATTAACAGTGTGATCGCCAATGCACGCTTGTTCATACTGCTCTTTCCTTTCTCGTCTCTGTTCACCGACATGCTGCGGCACCGCCAACACGCGGACCGCGCCGTTCGCCACTGCTTGGCCCCCATGCTGCCGCCGGTTGTGCCGACGACCGACTCCCAGGGTGTTCACGATGCTGCCCGCTGCGCCGGGCCATGGCCAGTCCGGCCGGCAGAACGCCGGCCGCTTTGAGACACACACACCTGTGAAGATACCGCAAGAATTGGATGTTTGAAGACCGCCACCAAGAAAAATCTGCACCAGATCATCACCACAAACGTCTTATAACCACTCTCACCCGGTGCCGCTGCGGACCGCACAAAGAAAAAGCCCCGGAACCGAGGTTCCGGGGCTGGGGGTTACACGGGCTCACACAGATTCACACCGACCGTCCAACCGGCAGACCGACCTCTCCCTGCCGCCGACTCACGGGCAGCCCAGCGAGAACGCCGAGATGAACGCGTTGAAGTCGTCGCCGGTGATCAGGCCGTCCGGCAGAGCGGGCGGGCCGCCGATGCCCGCCACGTCGGCGAGCAGGTCGTTGGCTGCGAAGGCGGCGGTGTAGGCGTTGAAGTCGTCACCGGTGATGATGCCGTCGGGCAGGGTCCCGATGCCGCCGATGCCGACGATGTCGGCGATCGAGCACTGAGGCACGATCACGTAGGGCTCGGCGCCCAGCGTGCCGTTGTTGGCCGAGAAGTACAGCCGGCTGCCGTCCGGTGACACCGTCAGGTTGGCCGGGTTGGAGCCCGAGCCGCCCACGTTGATGTCGGCGACGGGCTCGACCGTGGTGCCGTCGGTCTTGAACAGCTCCACGCCGATCTGGCCGTTGTTGCCCACGAAGTACACGCGGTTGTTGAAGTTCACGTACGCGCCGATCGCGCCGTCCGCGCTGCCCGGGTTGAGGTCCTGGATCAGACGCGGGTTGGTCGGGCCCACCGGCTGGGTGGTGTCGAACGCGTGCGGCTCAAAGCCCAGGCCCTGGCCGTTGTCGCAGTCGAAGATCAGCGTGCTGCCCACCGCCGAGAACGGACCGGGCGAAGAGCCCGTGGCCCCGGGGTTCAGATCAGCCACCATGAAGGTGCCCGCCTCGGTGCCGTCCGTCCGCCACAGCTCAACCCCGTTCACGCCGTCGTTGGCCGCGAAGTAGGCGACGCCGTTGATGACCTGGAAGGGGAAGTTCACGAACGAACCGACCGTGAAGGCGGTGCCGTTGATGTCCTTGACCAGGAAGGCGCGGCTGCCCTCGGGCCGGGTGGGGTCGTAGGCCCACAGCTCGGCGCCGAAGTTGCCGTCATCGGCGTAAAAGATGATCGAGCCGGCGCCAAGGTTGGCGTTGCTCAGAGCCGCGAAGTTCCGCGGAGCCGAGCCCGAGGAGCCCAGGGCGATGTCCGCCGCCAGCACGGTGCCGGCCTCGGTGCCATCGGTCACCCACAGCTCGCCGCCGCCGCCGGCCACCGCCGGATCAGACTCCGTCGCCGTGCCGCCGTCGGCCGCCGAGAAGTACACCACGTTGCCGACTCTCAGGAACGTCGGCAGAGCGAAGACCGAACCCACCGGCGTCGCCGCCGGGTTCTCCCAGCCCAGCGAGCTGCCCGACCCAAGGTTGATGTCCTTGATCAGCACGGTGCCCGCAGCGGTGCCGTCCGAGGCGTACAGCTCGCGGCCCAGCGTGGTCGGGGGCAGCGTCAGGTCGCTGTTCTCGTTCCGCTCACCCATAAAGATGTAGCGGCCGTTGAGCTCAACGACCGAGGTGCCGCCGATGAAGACCGTGTTGCCCACGCCGATGGCCGGTGCGCCCTGCGAACGGGCGACGGCCGAGCCGTGACGGTTGTTCGGGAACTGCACCGCGTCGGCGGCGAACAGGTCCACGACCGTGCTGGACGTGGTGGTCCCGATCGCCGTGGAGACGCTGCGAAGCTCGAAGCCGTCGCCGGTCTGCACGATGTTGGGGTCGACGCCCGTCGTGGAGGTGTTGAAGCCGCCGTAGATCAGGTTGCTGCCCGCAACCTGCAAGTAGGCCGGAAGGGTGCTGGCGCCGCCGGCGTTCAGATCGGCCACCTGAGCCGTCGTCGTCGGGGTCGCCGAGTCGGAACGCATCAGCTCAAGGCCGTTGGCCGTCGTCGTAGCGCGGAAGAACACCGGCATGTCGCTGCCCACCGTCGCCGTCACGAACTCCGCCGGGTCCGAGTTGCTCAGCGTCACGTTGATGTCGCGGATGCGGCGCATCGTGGGCAGCGGGCTGGTGAAGTCGATCACCACCGGCTCGCGGCCGTTGGTGCCCGTGAACGCCGAGCACAGCACCGCGTTGGCGCTCTGCTCAGCGAAGAACAGCGGGGTGCCCGAGCCGGCGGTGTTGAAGTCCGCGACCAGCTCGTACGGAGCGGCGGGGTCGTTCAGCGGCAGTCGATACAGCTCGCTGTTGCCGCCGGCGCCCAGGCCCTGAGCGGCGTTGGGCGGCGTGCCCACCGTGGCGCCGGTCGGCGTCGCGGTGAAGTACAGGAACCCGTTCTTGATGAACGGCTCGGCCGGCACGTTGGTGTTGGCGCCGTCCGGGCCGTAGGTGGCGATGCCGGGGCCGGCGCCGGGGTTGAAATCACGCACCAGCGTCGCCGTGGTGCCGTCGGTCCTGTACAGCTCCCAGCCGGTCTGCGTCGTGCCCGAGACGCCCTGGGCGACGAAGTACGCCACGCCGTTGGCGGTGTCCACCACCGGGGCCCGCGGGAACGAGCCGTTGGCTCCAGGCTGAATGTCGATCTGCGTCGCGTTGGGGAGGGGCAGGGCCGGGTCATGCGCCCACAGTTCGGTGTTGGCGCCGCCGTTGTTGGCGATCATGAGGATCTTCCCGTTCGGCAGCGCCGTGAACGGGAACTGCACCCGCAGGCCCTGGCCCGCAGCGAAGATGTTGGTCGCCTTCACCGGCGGGTTGTTCAGGTTGCCGTCCCAGCGGTACATCTCCAGCCCGGTGGCGGTGGTGCCGTCGTTGCCGGCGAAGTAGAGGCTGTTCCCGACCACCACCGGCGGGATGTTGCCCGTGTAGCCGTTGCCCGCCGGGTTCAGGTCCGCAATGCGGGTGGTGGTGTCGGTCGCCGGGTCATAGATGTACGGCTCGACGCCGTCGGTCGCGTTGCCGGCACCGAAGAAGACCTTGCCGTTGAAGACCGTCAGGTCGCGCGGGCCGGTGAAGCTGTACGTGTTGGCCGCGGTCGGAATGCCGTTGCTCAGGTTGGTGCCGCCGGCGGGCATCGTGCCCGCCACCGTGCCGTCAGACTTGAAGATCTGCGGACCGGCCGGAATGCCGCCCGTCGGCGTCGGACCGGCGTTGGCGTAGAAATACGCGACGCCGTTGATCGTCACCATCGGCAGATCATTGAAGTTGCCCAGCCTGAGGAAGATGCCGCCGGTCACCGAGGAGCCGACGCCCGGGAAGATCTCCGCCAGCTTGAACGTGCCCGAGTCCGAACCGTCGGAGACCCACGGCTCCCAGCCCGTCGCCGGGTTGAACGCGTAGAACACCACGCGACCGCCGCCCAGCGAGGTCACCGGCTGGTACTGCACCACGCGGGCCGGCGTGCCGCCCGTGTTCACGTTGATCACCGAGCCGCCGACGCCGGGGTTGATGTCGCGCACGAACACCGTGTCGAACGCCCCGTTCGGGCTCGCCTCGTCCGTCCGCCACAGTTCAAAGCCGTTGATCGGGTCGTTGGCGAAGAAGAACGACTTGTCCGCGGACTTGAAGAACCGCAGAGGGTTCGAGCTGCCCGTCAGGCTCGGCGGGTTCGCGTTCACATCCGCAATCAGCGAAGGCTTCTGAGCCATCGCCGACGATCCGACGCCGATGCTGGCGCCGACCGCTGCCAACAAAACCAGGGGGCTGACATGCTTCTTCACGGGGTTCTCCCAATTCTGCGGACGTCAGCAGAGGTGGCCTGCCACGAGTTGCCCATCTCCTCCGACCGATCGCCCTGTCACTCGAATGAGTTGCACGAACGTCACACGCGCGCAGCCAGAGAAGCTCCGCACGTGGCTTTGAAAGTACTACAAAAAAACCATCTGGACAACATCCACCGCCTGACTTTCTGATTCTCTGACCTTGACTCGGGGGAGAACGAGGCAGGCAAACCCCGCATACGTCCGAGAACCATCCACCTGATCGGGGGGTAACATCGCCACGCCCCGGCCCGTACCCACTCGCTTCCTCACGCAGGCATACCGCTCTCAGCAGCCCGGCCCGCCCTTGCGATCCGCACCCCCACGTCCCACGGTTCCCGCGGCTCGCTCCGCTTATCTTCAGCTTGCATGAGCACCCCTCCCGCCCCCCACCCCCCTCAGCCCTCCGGCAGCCCGGCCGCCTCCGCCCCCCGCCGCACCACCCTGCCCGATGCCCGCATCACGCCCCGGTTCGCCGGCCTGACCAGTTTCTGCCGCTACCCCCGGCTGCAGGATGTCGCCGCCCCCGGCCTCCCGGTGGATTGGATCCTCTACGGCGTGCCCTTCGACACCGGCGTCACCTTCCGCCCCGGGGCCCGCTTCGGCCCCCGCGCCATCCGCGACGCCTCCCAATACGTCAAGCCCTACCACATCGAGCACGACGTCGACGTCGCCCAACTGCTCAGCCTCGCCGACGCGGGCGACGCCCCCGTCTCCCCGTTTGATCTCAAGGGCACGCTCGACCTGGTCACCGAGTTCGCCACCGATCTGGGCGAGGACGACGCAGCGCCCGCAGGCGCCTCCACGCCCGCCCGCCTGCTGGCCGTCGGGGGCGATCACTCCATCGCCTACGCCAACATCCGCGCCACCTTCATCCGCCAGGGCGAGCCCCGGGGCGGCCTGGCCGTCGTCCACTTCGACAGCCACCTGGACACCGTCGACGCCGTCTGGGGCGAGAAGTGGTCGCACGCCTCCCCCTTCCGCCGCGCCATCGAAGAAGGACTCATCGACCCCAAACGCATGATCTCCATCGGCGTCAAAGGGCCGCTCAACACCGCCGCCGACTTGGATTACGCCCGCACCCAGGGCGTCACGCTGCTCACCCGCGAGGCCCTCCGCACCGGCGTCGCCACCGACCGCATCCGCGACTACCTCGCCCGCGTCGGCGACGCACCCACCTACCTCACCTTCGACATCGACGTCGTCGACCCCGCCTTCGCCCCCGGCACCGGCACGCCCTCGGTCGGCGGCCTCTCCTCCATCGAGGCCCTGGAACTCCTCCGCCGATTCAAGGGCATGAACATCGTCGGCGCCGACGTCGTCGAGGTGCTCCCCGACCGCGACGTCGCCGGCATCACCGCCCTGCTCGCCGCCCACATCCTCTTTGAAATCCTCGCCCTCGACGCCGCCCGCCGCGTCGCCCGAAAGCCCTGATGCAGCGCCGCCTCAGCCACGAGTTCATGGACGACCCGGACGTCGACCCCGTCCAGCTCGCCCGCGCCCTGCGCTACATCCGCCTGGTCAACCGCCTGCTCGGCGGGCAATCCGCCCTGCTCTCCAGCCTCCGCCGCTGGTCGGCCGCCTGGCCCGCCGGCCGCCCCGTCACCCTGCTGGACATCGCCACCGGCTCGGCCGACCTGCCCATCGCCGCCCGCGCCTGGGCCCTCAAGGCCGGCTTCGACCTGCGCATCACCGCCGTCGACGTGCACGAGAAAACCCTCGCCGACGCCCGCGCCCAGCTCGCCGCCCAGCCCCCCGCCATCCGCGACGCCATCACCCTCCTCCCCGCCGACGCCTTCGACCTCGTCGAACGCTTCGGCCCCGCCTCCTTCGACTACGTGCACGCCGGCCTCTTCCTCCACCACCTGCCCGACCTCCGCGCATTGACCATGCTCCGCATCATGGACCGCCTCGCCCGCCATGGCCTGATCTGGAACGACCTGGTCCGCTCCCGCGTCGCCCACCTGGCCATCCGCCTGCTCACCCTCGGCCAGCCCCCCATCGTGCGGCACGATGCCCGCGTCAGCGTCGAAGCAGGCTTCACCCGCGCCGAAGCCCTCGACATGGCCGCCCGCCTGGGCCTGCCCGCCCCCCGCTACCGCGCCTCGCTCACCTACCGCTTCACCCTCACCAGCGAAAAGCCCACCCCCTGACCCGCTGCCCGCCCCGGATAGCATCCCCCATGCAGCCCTCCGCAGCGATCATCGGGGCCGGCCCCGCCGGCGCTGCCGCCGCCGTGCTGCTCGCCCGCGCCGGCTGGCGCACCACCCTGCTCGAGTCCCGACCCTTCCCCCGCATCAAAGTCTGCGGCGAGTGCATCTCCCCCGCCGCCACCCCGCAACTCCACCGCCTGCTGCCGCCCGAGCATCTCCGCCGCCTCGGGGCCGTGCCCGTCAGCACGTTCTCGCTTCACCTCCATCAGCCATCGTCAACCCGCACGCTCAGTTGGCACATGCCCGCCCCCACCTGGGCCCTCTCGCGTGGAACCCTCGACCTCGCCCTGACCACCCTCGCCCGCGACGCCGGCGCTGTCATCGCCCAGCCCGCCACCGTCCGCGCCGTGCACTACCACGCCGATCACGTCGCCCTCACCACCGCCGACGGCCACACCCTCACCGCCGATCTGGTCATCCACGCCGACGGCGTCGGCCGCCACGATGCGCCCCCCGCCCCCCCTGCCCCCCCCGCCCCCACCCCCACGCCCAGCCGCCCCGGCGTCCTCGGCCTCAAGTGCCACCTCCGCCCGCCCACCCCGTTCACTGACCTGGCCATGCACGC
>Ga0315900_10002101_pt1 | contig 31173 bp, 23 predicted proteins | sample LakEriMetagenome_FD_203521 | JGI IMG/M metagenome (GOLD analysis project Ga0315900, IMG submission 203521) | Freshwater fungal communities from buoy surface, Lake Erie, Ohio, United States - Buoy 12 MA114 | ecosystem: Environmental > Aquatic > Freshwater > Lake > Lake biofilm | place: USA: Lake...
AATATTCAGGAAGTATGGGTCGCTACAGACGATGCTCGTATTCTGGAACATGTGCAAGGGTTTGGTGGGAAGGCTGTACTTACCCGAACCGATCACCCCAGTGGTACAGATCGATGCGCTGAGGTTTGCCGATTGTTTCCAGAAGCGGAATGGGTCTTGAATATCCAAGGAGACGAACCCTTTGTGCAGCCTGAGCAAGTCCAGCGATTGCTCCAAACTATTCAATCCAGCTCTGCGGGGATTGCAACCTTGGCCAAAAAAATCACCGATTTCAACCTGCTGTCCAATCCCAACACTGTAAAAGTAGTTTTTAACCAATCGGGTCATGCTCTTTATTTCAGTCGCCATCCGATTCCATTTGTCCGAGGTAGCGAACCGGCCGATTGGTTGGAATCGGGCCTCCATTACAAACACATCGGTTTATATGGCTTTCGGCGTTCGGCTCTGCTTGACATTACCCAATTACCCACTTCTCGACTTGAAACTGCTGAATCCCTCGAACAGCTGCGCTGGCTGGACAACGGATATTCCATTCAGGTTGGGTTGACTGAACTCGAGACCATCGGGATTGATACCCCGGAGGACCTGGAGCGAGTGGCTTCAATTTCTTAGCTAATGTGTCTATTCCCCTTCATTGCTTGAATTAACGTTGAATTAAATTTGCTGTATGCGCGCTGTCCTTATTCTCCTTTTTTTCCCTGTCTCCCTGGTTGCTCAGGATAGTCTTTCCCTTGTAAAGGCAATTACGATTGCTTTGGAGCGCAACTATGATATTCGGCTGAGCAGCAATGAGTCCGCGATTGCCCGATTAAATAACACCCGTGCCAATGCGGGACTGCTTCCGTTGGTAAGCCTAAATGCCAGTGATAACCTTTCCGCCGTGAATTTTCAGCAACGGCTCTCCAATGGGACGGAGATTAGCCGGCCCTTAGGGATCAACAATGCCTTAAATGCCAGCATTAATGCCAGTTACACCCTTTATAGTGGGGGGAGACTTTACTTGGAAAAAGGCCGGCTGGAAGCCTTAGATGAGTTGGGTAAAAAACAATTGCAAGCGCAAATCAAACAAACTACCTTGGAAGTAAGCCTAGCTTGGTTTCAAGTTGCCATCCTTTCCGCTACCGTAAATAACCTGCAAGAAGTACAACAGGCGGTGACGGAACGTTTTGAGCTGGCAAAAAATCGACTCGAATTTGGTTTTGGAAATCAAGCAGACGTACTGCAAGCACAAATTGACCTCAATCAACGCAATCAAGCCCTGATTTTGACCCAAAATAACCTGAATGCTGCAAAGTTTGCCCTCAATACACTCATTGGGCGGGATCCAGGCATCGCTTTTCAAACCACGCCCATGGAAGAGGCCAACCGTTTTCCAGCTTTAGATACCATGGTGCAGGAACTCCTCCAGACCAACGACAACCTCGAAGTGCTTAGGCAGACCCTTCGGGTTTCAGAATTGGTGGAACAACAGACCAATGCTCTACAAAAGCCAACGGTAACCCTAAATGGTGCCTATAATTTCACTAGAAGTGATAACAATGCCGGTTTTTTTCTATTTAACCAACAACATGGGCCCATCGTTGGACTGAATTTTAGCATGCCACTCTATACCGGGGGAGATATTGAGCGGCAGCAGGCAGTAGCCAAGCGCAATCGGGCAGCAGCAGAATTGCGGGTAGAGCAATTACAAGCCAACCTGATTCAACAACTGTTTAGCCTTTACAATCAATTTCAGGCCCTTGAACAGACTAAAGGACTGGTGGCAGCGAATGTGGAATATGCCCGGCAACAACAAACCATCGCCCTAGAGCGCTTCCGCCAAGGACAATCTACCGCCCTCGATATCCGGGAAGCCCAGCTCACATTGGAGAATGCCTTGTTTGCCTTAACTCAAAATCGATTTGATTTACACTTGACCGCTGCGAGGTTGACTGCCCTGTTTTAAAAATAAATTAGGTAATGTCGAATTATAACATTATCTTTGTGTCGACTTCGGTCGCTTTTTTTCAATTTTTAAATTTTATACAATGCAAAAAGGAACGGTTAAGTTCTTCAATGAATCCAAAGGATTCGGCTTCATTACTGACGAATCTACTGGAGAAGAAATTTTTGTCCATGTTAGTGGCTTGCGCGATGATATTCGCGAAGGCGACGTGGTTGTTTTCCAAACACAGCCAGGACGGAAAGGTATCAATGCAGTGAATGTTCAAATCGCACGATAAGAATTCAGTTACATTGTAGTACGGTAATGAAAAAGCTTCAGGAGGTTTGTCCTTCTGAAGCTTTTCGTTTTAGTGGCTGTTTGTGGAGTTTTGGTACACCCTGAGGTATTGCTCAGCTACCAACTCTGGGCAATAATGCTTTTCCACCCATTGCCGCGCATTTATTCTCATTTCTTCAAGGTTTTCTTCTGATCCGACCACCTGCTCCACCGCCAGGGCCAGGGCCTTGCTGTCGCGTTGTGGGGCTAGTTTTCCGTTATAGCCACTTTTTACCATCTCCGGCACTCCTCCTGTTTCAAATCCGGCCACCGGGGTTCCGCAAGCCAGCGCTTCCATTACTGTATTAGGTAGGTTGTCCTCCAACGAGGGAATCACAAATACATCTGCCATTCCGTAGGCTTGCACCAGTTGCTGGTCATCCCGGATCAAACCCAGGGCGTGCACAGGGTAGGGGAGTGCTGCCAGTTCTACAGGGTCTGCTTTTCCAAGGACTACTAATTCCAGTGGTAAATCTGGCCGTTTTTCTTTGAGCCAGTTCAGACTTTCCAGCAGATAAGCAAAGCCCTTCCGTGTTTCGCTGACCTTCATAGCAGCAAATAAGAGGAGTTTACTTTTGTCTGAAATACCCAATCTGGACCGGTTTTTTGCCCGTTCTTCAGGACTTATTGGTTTGAAAATTGCAGTATCAATGGGATTGGGGATGGTTTGAATATGGAAGTTTTGGAGCAAGCCCGAGGATTTGGCTTCTACTGCCAACCAGTTGCTGCAGGTAACAATTTGTAGGGAAGTTGGAAAAAGGGTCTTCTTTTTACTCCATATTTGGTAAGAAAGGTCGTTCGCACTCGGTTGGCGCAGGTAGTTGCATTGACCACAATTCGTTTCGAAATTTCGACATCCCCGGCTGTAGTGGCATCCGCCCGTAAACGCCCACATGTCGTGTAAGGTCCAGCAAATAGGTTTCCCCAAGGCCGCGAGTTGTTGTATGTTTTTGAGGGACAAGAAACCTTGGTTAACCCAGTGGAGATGGATAACATCAGCGGCTTGTACTACTGGGTGCTTACTTAAATCGGTCCCGTAATTGGCTAAGGAGAAGGCAAACCGAACGGATTTGTCTTTCTCAAAGGGTAAAAAATGGAGGCGTTCAGCATAAAAAGGCCACTTTTTACCAGCAGTGTCGCGGGTGAGCAAGTTCACCTCATGGCCCTGAGCAAGCAGTGCTTTTTGAAGTCTCCGGCAGGCGATTCCCGCTCCTCCCTGCGGATAGGTGTTGATGAGCGCTATTTTCATACCGATTCAAGGTAATGGGCTACTGCCCGTGCTACATTTTGACCATCCATGGCCGCTGAAATAATACCTCCTGCATAACCTGCGCCTTCCCCGCAAGGGAACAGTCCTTTCCAATCTGGATGCTGGAACGTTTCTTTTTCCCGAGGAATCCGAATGGGAGAGCTGGTTCGGCTTTCTGTTCCAATCACATTGGCCTCAGCGGTGTAATAGCCTTTCATTTGCTTATCAAACTGGGAGAGGCCCTCTCGCAGCCTCTTATACACAAATGCTGGTAGCAGTTCGTACAAGGGGGCCGGGAATAAGCCCGGGATATAGGAGGACTCGGGCAAATCAGCCGATAATTTTCCTTTAATAAAATCTGTTAAACGGAGGGCAGGGGCTTTTTGGGAGCCATCTCCTGCTTGAAACATGTTCCGCTCCACTTCTGCCTGAAATTCCAGGTGAGCAAAGACCCCATGTTTGGCCCAGGGTTTCAAATCTTCTGGTTCAATGGCCGTTACGACCCCGGAGTTGGCATAGGCTGAATCCCTTCTGCTCATGCTCATCCCATTCACTACAATCTCTCCAGGAGAAGTAGCGGCTGGGACCACCAATCCACCCGGGCACATACAAAAAGAAAAGACCCCCCTTCCTCCCACCTGGCAAACCAAGCTATAACTTGCAGCCGGTAAATGCTCTGAACGAGGATGCTGTTTGTATTGAACCCGGTCCACCATTGATTGGGGATGTTCTACCCGAACGCCCAAAGCAAATGGTTTTGGTTCTATTTTGATGCCTTTTTGGTGGCAAAGGTGGTAAATATCGCGGGCAGAGTGGCCGGTGGCCAGAATAACTGCATCGGCCTTCCACTCCGTGCTGCCGGGCATTGACGAATCGGTACCCGTATAGTGGGTGATACAGCCTTTAATTTGACCGTCTTGAAGTATAAAATCGGTTACCTGCTGCTCAAAATGCACTTCCCCTCCGTAATGGACAATGGTGGCCCGAATATTCTGAACAACCCCGGGCAACTTATTGGATCCAATATGGGGATGCGCTTCAACCAGTATTTCCGATTGTGCCCCATGTTCCACGAGTAGTCGAAGGGCTTTTTGGACAACCCCTCGCTTTAAGGAACGGGTGTAAAGCTTGCCATCTGAGTAAGTACCTGCTCCGCCTTCTCCAAAGCAATAATTGGAATGAGGGTGTACAATTCCAAACTGTTGTATGGCCTTTAAATCCCTTCTCCTCGCCCGGGCGTCCTTTCCTCTATCCAGTACAATCGGCTGGAAGCCCAGTTCCAATAATTCTAAAGCAGCAAAATAACCAGCAGGTCCAGCACCGATAACCAGCACTTTTCCTTTTTTTCCATCTACTGGCTGGAATTGTTCTAGAAGCGCAGGTTCCGGGTGAAAGGTTTCGGTGGCGTCGAAAACTTGTACTCGCAGCCGGTAAACTGCTTGCCGACTGCGGGCATCCAAGGAGGCTTTGAGGATTTCGAGGTGGGTAATCTGGGAGGCTGGAATGCCCAATTGCCGGGCGGCCTCGATAATTAGGATTCCCTGGTGGTGTCGATGCTCGGGTGCTACCGCAAGTTCTATTGTACTAGGCATAAAGTCGGGATCCTGTAGTTATCAGGAAGATCCAGGTGCAAAAGTAGCCAAAAGGTGTTGAAGCACCGGCAACAGTCGCTAAATATCCGTTTGAAAACCGTTTTTAGACCATAGATCCAGCGGATATTAGCCTTCACTAAAACCTCCCTGAATGATTCCTCCCCCGACCACATCGTTGCCCTCGTAAAAAACCGCGCTTTGACCAGGTGCGATTCCCTTGACATTGGCATGGAACTCAACAGAAACATCTTTCCCCATCGGAAACAAGGTAGCCATGGTCCCCGCATCTCGATAGCGAACTTTGGTGACGGTTTCAAGGCCAGTCTCTGGAATCGCTGCGTATTTCATCAGGTTTACCTTGCCTACCATCATTCCATTTTTTATTAACTCCTCTTCTTTGCCAAGTACCACCGTGTTGGTATCAGGTCTGATTTCCGTGACAAACATGGGTTCTCCCAGTGCAATACCAAGCCCTTTTCTTTGTCCAACGGTGTAAAAAGGGTAGCCTTCATGTTTTCCCAATACTTTTCCTGTCTTGTCCACAAATTGACCGCCCGCAACTTGCTCATCAAGTCCGTCGATTCGCCTCCTCAAGAAGCCTCTGTAATCATTATCAGGCACAAAACAGATTTCATAGCTCTCCGCCTTTTTACTCAACTCCAGGTAGCCACGTTCGGCAGCCATCTGTCGCACCTCTGGTTTAGTGAAAACGCCTAGAGGCATGCGGGTTCTATGCAAACATTCTTGACTGAGGCCCCAAAGGACATACGATTGGTCCTTTTGTTGGTCAACTGCTCGTGTGATGTACTTTCTGCCCTCCAGCTCGTTGATAATCCCATAATGGCCGGTGGCGATAAATTCACAATCCAACATATCTGCTCGGCGGAGCAAACTGTTCCATTTAATGTGGGTATTGCAGAGTACGCAGGGATTCGGTGTTCGCCCTGCCATGTATTCATCTACAAAGTTATCGATGACATAATCACCAAATTCATCTCGGATATCCACTATAAAATGGTGAAATCCGAGCCGAACTGCCACTTGTCGGGCGTCGTTAATACTATCCAATGAGCAGCAACCTGTTTCCTTTTTGGATCCTCCTGAGGTGGCATAATCCCAGGTTTTCATGGTGATTCCAACCACTTCCCAACCTTCTTCGTGCAGTAGCACCGCGGTCATCGTCGAATCAATACCGCCAGACATGGCTACTAATGCTTTTCCGTGTTTAGACATAATTCAAAAATAAAGAGAAAGTCAGGCAAAGATCCTGACTTTCTCCGTTCAAAACACCTGATTACCGGGATTGTTTTTTGAAAAATCCCGGCTTGCTTATGATTTTTTCAATTCATTCAGTAATTCTTCCGTGGAGGAGTAGTCTTCCTCTGTTTTTTTCGCCAATGCGATGGCTTTTTGTGCCATTTTTCGCGCTGCTTTTTTCTTGCCAAGTTTGCTCAATAAATGGGCGACTGTATCGGTGTTCGAGTATTGTTCTTCCAGTTGAACGGACTTTTCTGCCCACTTCAAAGCCTTGCCGAGTTGCTCTTTGTCGTCTGAATTTTGATAAAAATACCAAGCAATCATATTGAGCTCTTTAGAGTCTTGGCTGGAAAACTCCTCATAATGATTGGCCGCGGCCTTCATGAAATTAGGGATGTCTTCCTGCATGTAGAACATGGTCATCCGGATTTGTGAAGACTTTGCTGCCGAATTTTCCGGGAGCGCTTTCTGAATCATTTTCTCTGCCTCCGACCATTCCAGCTCTGGATGATTCACAAAGTGGTAGGTCAGTACGCTTTCGATACGGGCTTCGACCTCTTCCGCTCCAAATTGTTCGTCAAAAGCTGCCCGGTTATCCAACAAATATTGAAAAGGTGCTTTAGTAGGTTCAATTGCATACTGAGCAATCAATAGGCGGTTTTCCTCCGTTGCGTAATCCGTTTGGCTATCCAAATACTCGCTTGCAACCTCAAACGCCATGGGGTCTTCCATCTCGGACAAAGAAGCAAGGTACTCCCGAACAAAGCCAGGGTCGCGATCTCCCGCTTCGTACCGACGTTTCATGGATCCTGACTGAGTGGCGGGATTAATGGCTTTTTTTCCGACTTCAATCAGCTGCTCCGGGCTGAGGTAACCCATTGCGCGGTGAACTTCCACCCCATTCGAATCCACAAAAATCAGGGTTGGGAAAGCGGCTACTTTGTATTTTTCAGAAAGCTCCACCCCTTCTCCTTTTTCCATATCAATTTTTGCATTGACAAAATGCTGGTTGAAAAAGGAGCCTACTGCTGGGTCTGGAAAGGTGAAGTTCGACAGTTTCTTACATGGGCCGCACCAAGAGGCATAAGCATCTAGGAAAACCAACTTTTTTTCTGTCTTGGCTTTGTTTAAAATTTCTTGCCAGCTACTAGTTTCAAATTGAATTCCTTGAGCACTTGCTGTGTTGAGGAGTAAGAAACTAGCCGCAACGAATAAAATGGAGCGAATGAACATACACTAAAAGATAGTTTAGTTAAATAAAGGGGTTGAATTCAAATAAAATTTGCTCCGCGTCTTTCATGAGGAACAAACGTTTGTTTGAGGAAACAAAAATAAGTGCAGTTTTCTTTTTTTACCACTGTTTTTTGGGATAACGGCCAACGAATGCAATAAATTGTTCGAAGGAAAGGCAGATTTTTCCTGGGATGTGAAAAAAAAGCCTCTTCCAGGTTCGATCTCTTATGGCTTTATGTATTTCTTTAGGCGCTTAACCTGGGCAGGAGGGAGGTCTGGATGCAATTGAAGATATTGATGAATTACAATTTCAATCCGCGCATCTACCCGATCTTTTCCAAAGCGACGGGCAAATTCTGTTTTATTTTTAAGCAGGTATCGAAAGGCGGGTTGTTCGGGATCATCTGCATAAGTAAGTATCCATTTTTGTAACTCCAGTGGTTGGTAATTGTTCTGTTGGAGAAGGTAAAAGTTGGCAACCCGAGTAGCCAAGGGGTCAGCAGCACGCTCCAGCGTTTTAAGTAACAAAGTCAGTAGATCAGTTGGACAATTCCCCTCCAAAAATGCTTGCTTCAACCGAGCAAGTTGATACTCCGGGTTATTGGCTTGTTCACCAATTTCCAATAATTCATTGGCTGAAAAATAACCGACTGATCGATGGACTTCCGTTCCGCTGGTATCAAAAAAAAGAAGGGTAGGGTAGGCATTAATAACCCAGTCCTGGTTGAGCAGAGGGCCTTCCCCTTTTTCGAGGTCGACTTTTACATTGATAAAATGGGCATTGAAATAAGCCCCCAAGGCGCTATCTGGAAAAGTGAATTCCTGTAACATTTTGCAGGGGGCACACCAGCTCGTGTAGGCATCAACAAACAGGTTTTTTCCAGTACGGCGAGCCAGTTCCTTCGATTCTTTCCAAGAAAGCTCGGAAAAAACTAGGCCTTGTGCAGTATTTTGAGTCGGAAGCAATAGAATCGCCAACAGAAAAGGAAGGGCGATCCGTTTTTCTTTCCAGTCAAATGACAGCCGCTGCCAGCTAAGATGCTTATTTGGGATCTTCAAATAATTGTTGATAGGGGTTTTCAGAGGATTTAGATGCCCCTTTCCCACCTGATTGGGCCGGCTTGCTCTCAATTTCTTCAAAATCTACAAATTCTTCTTTGGGAGACTGCGGTGGGGGAGATTGGAAGGAACCAAATGGACTTCCCGAAGGGCCACCGAAAGTTTGGCGCATTCTCTCCAATCGTTTGGTGGCCAGCGCCGCCAGTAACCAATAGAGGGTGAGGACCGGGAACAAGACCACAGAAAGTGCTGCTACTAACAGACCAAGCAAGGGCCTGCGGGTAAACAGCTGAATAAATTGTTGACCGGCTTGAGCAATGACCCTCCAATTAATGATCAGAGTAAGGATAAACAAGCCAGGAGCGAGGTACATCAGTAATTTGTACAAGCCCTGTAATACATAGAACAGGCCAACCAAAAACAAGCCTGCAAAGATAAGGCAACCGAGGTTGCCTATGAGTCCGCCTCCAGGGCGGTTGCTGGATACAAAAATCATAAGTGCCCTAAAGTTGGGTCAATCCCATGTCCAGGATAGTGAAAAATTCGTCCGAACGCAGGGGCATTACCGACAAACGGGCGTTTTTTACCAGTCCTACCTCTGATAAAACTGGATTTTTTTTGATCTCCGCCAAGGTAACCGGCTGTGTAAATGCTTTCACCGGCGCCATGTCCACCGCCGACCAATCTCCCGAGGTTGCGGTTGGGTCCGGGTAAAAAGTCTTGCTGACACGGGCGATTCCAACCACTGCCAGTCCTTCATTGCTATGGTAGAAAAGGCACAAGTCACCCAGGCTCATTGCCCGAAGGTTGTTGCGGGCCTGGTAATTTCGAACTCCATCCCAACGAGTAACCCCATCGCGGACCAGGTCCTCAAAGCTAAATACAAAGGGTTCTGACTTTACTAACCAGTAGTTCATGCAAAAAAGCTGGATTCAATTAATCGTTGTGTGGCCGGATGAGCAGGCTGGCTGAGCAGCAATTCGGTTGGGCCCTCCTCCACTATTTTTCCCTGGTCTAAAACCATGGTATGTTGGCAAAGGTAGCGAACCACAGATAAATCGTGCGCTATTAACACCATGGAAAGCTGTTTTGTTTGATTCAGCGTTGCCAATAAGTCCAAAATAGCCCGCTGGTGAACAGAATCGAGTGCGGTGGTAATTTCATCGCAAATTAGTAGTTGGGGTTGGAGTGCCAGCACTCGAGCGATGACTGCGCGCTGCAGCTCTCCTCCAGACAGCTGATGGGGCAATCGCTCTGCAAACTCCGCTCCCAATTCGACTAGCTCAAGGAGTTGAATCGCTTGTTTCTTAGCGGCTGCATTGGAGTCTGCCAGTCGATGCCGCAAGATTACTTCTGCGATGGCATTACCAATTGTCTGATGCGGGGTCAGGCTACTTTTGGGATGTTGTGTAATCAATCCGGTTTTACTTGTTGCACCTCCTGCTTTTTGAAAGATTGCTTTGGCCAAGGAACTTTTCCCAGACCCGGAGGCTCCCACAATTCCCAAACACGCGCCCCTCCAAAGGTTCACCTGAACTTGATCGACGGCTTTGAACTGTTCTGATCTCTTCCAAAAACTATTTTTCTTGGTATATTCAACGGTTATTGGGGGTAGTTGAAACAGCGGTTTTTGTTCTTGTAGCGCCAAAGCACGGGAGGTCATCAAGCTAGCGGCTTGTAGCTGCAAGCCCATGTTTGATTGAGGCCGAGCGATAATTGGTTCCGTTGGCCCCATTTCAACTATACGACCCTGATCCATGATCGCGACCTGATCAGCCATATACTCCACTACCTGCAGATCATGGGAAATAAAAAGTAGGCTACAGCCGAGTTCTTGCTGAATGGATTTGAGTAAGTAGAGCAGCTGGAGTTGCACCTCTGCGTCCAGAGCGGTAGTTGGCTCGTCCGCAATCAATAATTTGGGTTGATGGCAAAGGGCAAGCGCGATCAGTACCCTTTGAAGCTGCCCGCCGGATACTTGAAACGGATAGGATTGAAAAATGCGTTCTGGATCTTTTAGTTCGACCCTGGTAAGCCATTCCAGCGCAAGTGTTTTCGCCTGAGAAATAGGCATTTTCTTTTTAACTAAAAGGGCTTCGACAAGTTGTTGTCCGCAGGTATGCAGGGGATTTAAAGCGTGCAGGGCATCTTGAAAGACCACACCGGATTGTAACCGGATTTTTTGAACGGCAGCTAGCTCAGAGAAAGAAATGGGTGGATCTGCATCCCAACAAAATTGTCCAGAGAGGATGGCTTGATTGGGCAACAAACCAGGAATGGCTAAAGCGACAGTACTCTTGCCGGAACCAGAGGTTCCTACAATGCCAAGCGTCTGACCTTTGGCCAGTGTAAAGGAGAGGTCCTGTACAACTGTCGCTGAGCCATACGAAACGCATAAACCTTCAACGGAAAGAATAGGCGTTGTTGTGTTCATTAGTGGTGGTGGCCACCCTCACCGTGGATATGACCGTGTTCAATCTCGCTTGGATCGGCTTCCCGAACATTGTGTACGTGTCCTTTGAAATACAGGTCAACACCTGCCATTGGGTGGTTAAAGTCCACTTTAACGGTGTCAGCACCTACAGCGGCTACCATACCTTGCAGGTGGTTGCCCTCTTGGTCCATTAGAGGGAGGATATTGCCGATTTCTAGCAATCCATCTTCGATTTTTCCTTCTACTTCAAAAACACCTTTTGGGATATCGACCAACATATTATCGTCGTATTCACCGTAGGCACGGGCGGCAGCAATGCCAAATTCAAAGGATTCTCCCGCTTTTTTTCCTTCAATATTGGTTTCGAAATCAGGAATCATCATTCCAATTCCAAAAATAAAGGCAAGAGGTTCGCTGTTGTCAGTGGTTTCAACTAAGGGGCCTTCAGCAGTACCTTCGGTCAACGTGTAGTGAACAAATACTGCTTTGTTTTTTTCAATTACCATTGTGATGTTCAGGGGTGGAACCCCTATCAATAAAGTGAAAAGATAGAATTTTAGAGTTGGAGCAAAGGTACATCTTTTTACTGATTCGGCTTTTTACAGGATTTCTCTTTTTGTTAATACTCTTTAATCTTCCGTTAAACCGAGGTTAATCCGAAAGCCTATTTTTAACTAAAAAAGACTCTTATTAATTGTAAATCAATTGTTTATTTGAATAATTGTTCAAATAACTTAAACCTTCTCTGCAACTAATTCTGACTGGAATGCGTCTATGTATCAGGCATTCAAAGGATACACACTAATTTTGAGCCGAAAAAAGAGATTTTTCCTAACACAAAACAAAAGTTGATTAGCCATGAACAAGCACATTTTTTCAACCTTATTGCTGAGTCTTACGCTCTTCTTTTCCGCCCAGGCCCAAAAAATCGCCGTAGTGGACATTACGGAGGTATTGGAAAATATGGCCGACTATCAAAAAGCGCAGGAACAGCTGGATAAAGTCGCTACCCAGTGGCGCCAGGAAATTGCGGTTGAGCAAGATAAAGTTAAAGCCCTTTACAGCAAATTTCAGGCAGAACAGGTGTTATTGAGTGAAGAAATGAAGCGGCAGCGTGAAGAGGAAATTACCAACAAAGAAAAAGAGGTGCGCGAAATGCAACGCCAAAAATTCGGACCAGAAGGAGCCCTTTTCAAAAAGCGCGAGGAGTTGGTGAAGCCTATCCAAGACAAGGTATATGATGCCATCAGCAGCTACGCCTCTAACCGTGGTTTTGATTTCATTTTTGACAAAGGGGCGGCTGCGGGACTGTTGTTCTCCAATCCATCTTTTGATAAAACCGCAGATATCAAGGCCATTCTGAAAAAATAATTCTTTCTTCTGATAATTTAATATTTTTGCGACCACCGGCGTAGTTTCAGGAACAATTTGTTGGGTTTTTCCCACTACCTGTACAGCTGTTTATCGCAAGCTTATTCACTTATTTCTAATTAAAATGTTTAAAAAATCGTTTATCGCCGTTCTTGCACTTGTTTTGGCACAAAGCACGGCTTCTTTTGCTCAAAAATTTGGCTACTGCAACTCCTTAGCACTCCTTGCAGAATTGCCTGAGGTTAAACAAGCAGACAGCGATCTGCAAGCGTACCAGACCCAGCTCCAGAAAAAAGGGCAAGAAATGGTCAAGGCATTTCAAGAAAAAGCGCAAGAATTGCAGCGCAAACAAGAGCAAGGCACCATTTCTCCAAAAGATTTTTCTGAACAAGAGGCTAAATTGACGAAGGAGCAGGAGGACATCAATAAGTACGCCCAGGAAGTGGACCAAAAATTGGGTCAAAAAAGGGAGGAGCTGTACAAACCTATTTTGGAAAAGGTGAACGCTGCTATGCAGGAGGTTGCTAAAGCTGGAGGTTATACCATGGTATTTGATACCAGTACTCAAGTACTTTTGTTCGCAGACGAATCCATGGATGTGACCAAAGAAGTGATTGCAAAATTAACAGCCCAGAAATAAGAGACTTCTTTCGGGTCGTTTTACCGATTCTAAACCCCAAAATTCCAAATTTTAGCTTTCCGCCGTCTAATTTTCGTTCCGTCCCATCCGGAACCTCCTTTGTTCAGGTGCCATTTTTTCCGCAGAACAAAACAATTACAGTTTCGCAGCGTTACTGATACCGAATCTATCTCGAACCCAAAATGCGTTTTCTTGCTTTTTTATTCCTGTTTACCCCTTGGTTGGCTTTTGCTCAGTCAGATGGCTGGGTGCTCAAAAACCGAAAGGATGGTATCAATGTCTATTACAAAAAAACGGCTGATTTCCATGAGCTTAAACTCACTACCTCGATCCAAAGCTCGCTTTCTGGGATCATACATTTGCTGAACGATACGGATCGGTATCCAAATTGGGGCTATAAAATCATGCACTCCCATTTAGTCAAAAAAATCAGTGATCAAGAATCCATTTATCGTTCTACCATTGATTTCCCCTGGCCCCTAGATGACCGAGATGTGGTAATGCACTCAAAGCTTACACAGGATGAAAAAACCAAGACGGTTTATTCAATCAGTGAGGCAGTTCCGACTGCTTATCCATCTCAAAAGGATTTAATTCGGATTGTTACCTCCAAAACCAGGTGGACTCTGGTACCTGGGGCAAATGGCTGGGTTTACGTTGAATATTACCTCTACTCCAGTCCAGGTGGAAGTATTCCAGATTGGCTGGTCAACCTGGCGATTGATGTAGGGCCCCGAGAAACTATCCTTCGAATGAAGAATGTGCTCCAACAGCCTGCTTACAAAAACGTAAAATTAGCCTACATCAAAGAATATTGATCCCACTTTGCTTCCCAAAAGGAACAAATGCTATCTTAAATCTTATTGGATCCGTCTAATAGCGTGAAAAAAACAAAGCTTCATTTCCTGGAAAGGTTCAAGTAGAACCAAGCGTCAAAATCAAGTCTGCTTTTTTGCAGGAATCCTTATAGTTTGATCAAGGGGGCCCATCGTACTTCATTTCCGAAAAGTAGCACCAACCAATAATTCCCAGATTGGATTTGTTCCAGGTTCAGCAGTGTCTGGCCTGGTCCTGACCAAGGTTGTTGCTGACAGAGTTGGCCTGCTGCATTGTACATCCTCAGCCAGCCCTGTCCTTCTGGAAGGCCTACTGTAACTTGTTGGGTGGCCGGGTTTGGCTGAATCGACATCCTTACCGAGGGTTCCTCCCAGGTTCCTACTCCCTCATCGCTGACGATGACCACGGTCTCCAAGATGGAGGCTCCACAGGTGTTTTGTACCTGAAGCCGGACGGCATAGGCTCCCGGGCCTGGAAAGAGATGAAGTGGATTGGGCTCAGATGATCCAGTTGAGCCATCGCCAAAGTCCCAGTCATACAGCAGGGCGTCCACTCCGGTGAAGGTAAATTGCACATTGTTGCCACCCGGCAAATCCTGCCAACTGTAATCTGCTACTGGAAAAGGCAATAATTGAACAATTAAGTTCCTCTGGAAGGTATCTCGGCCAGCTCCATTCTCTACTACTAACGTAATTATATAGGTCCCGGAGTTGTTGAATTGGATGGAAGGGTTGTTTTCTGTGGAAGTACTTGGTGTACCCCCTTCAAACGTCCAGTTCCAACTCAATGCACCCTGAGATTCATTTTGAAACACTACGAAAGGAGGATTGCAAGAAACGACTTCGGCTGGTCCACTAAATTGAGCAATTGGAGGTAATTCAATTAAAACTTCCTGAGAGATGGAAAGGGTATCACATTCATTAAAGACCGATAAGGTCACTAAGTAGGCTCCATTTTGGGCATAATGATGCAGGGGGTTTTCTTCAATGGAACTGGATCCATCCCCAAAATTCCAGAGCTGCCCGTTGTAAAATTGGCTGTTGTTGTAGAATTGAATCGTGTTGCTACTGAGCATGTCTACCAACAGAGCGGGCAGAGGGTCCTTTTGGACTTCTATTCTGACGGTATCTGAGTAGAGCTGAAAACAAGCTGCGCCATCCACCTTACATCGGTAGGTTCGGCTTTGGCTGGGAGCAACTTCCAGTTGTGGCAAGGTTTCACTTGGGAGGTCTATCCAGTTATTTCCGTCCAAATACTGCCATTGAAGGGGCCCGCTCCAACCGTTGAGTATAAAAGAGAGCACAGTGCTTTCTCCTTGACACAGGGTATCTGCCAAAGGCTGACCTTGTACAGACGGGGCTGTCAAGACTGGAAGGCCTGTTTCGAGTGTAAATATAGGGAAGGTGGAGCCTGATTGGCCAGCTTGAGCATCATTGGTACTGCCATTGCAAGAACCACTGGAATTGGTTACTATCCCTGCGGTACCGCCCGTGTGCTGTGCCACCAGGTTGCTTACATTGGTGAAAAGTGCTCCGCCGCCGCCGCCGCCGCCGGGTCCAAAACAGCGGTTGGCACCTCCTCCCGAGGCATTTCCCCCATTTCCACCTACACAACGCAATTGCAGATTTGCGGGCACACTGCCTGCTTGTAGCCAGATGCTTCCTCCGGCTCCCCCACCTCCTGCTCCATCACCGGCGGTGGTTTGCCCCCGTTCTCCTGAAGCACTTAAAAGCGGAAGCGCCCCGTTGATTTGACCGGCCTCTAACAAGATAATGCCCCCACCATGGCCCCCGTCGCTGTTGAGGCTGTTGTTGGCATGTCCACTTCCGCCACCGCCTCCCAAAAACAATCGTTCTGTATAATTTCCGAGGGATTTCCCTCCAAGCCCGGGGTAGTATCCATCACAACCAAACGCGCTGGGTTCATCGTTATCACCTCCCGCGCCTCCAGCACCGGCATTACTACCGCCTCCGCCACCTGAATTATGATCATTGCCCCCACCTCCTGCATTGGCAGGCGCACCTCGTCCAAGCTCTTGAGCAGCTGTTCCAAGAGCAATTCCCTCTCCTTTTACCCCGCCTCTCCAGTTGCCAGACCCATAAAAGTAACCTACTTCTGGAACCAGCCAGGTACAGTTGTTGTTGGGAGCGAGGTAGGAGGTGCCGCCTCGAAAGCCTGCTTTATCTGCCCAAATTGGGGCATTTAAGGTCAAAGTGCCCGTCACCCGCAGTGCAATCACTCCTCCCTTTTCGCCATCCCAAGCCAGTGCGCGAAGTGTATCCGTTACAATGGCCTGGTCAAATGTAGGGAAGGTCACCACCTGAGCGACCGTTCCTGGTACAACCGGGTACCGAAGGCGTCGTTCCAAAAAAAGTGTTCCCGCCAGCCTGGATTGGATCCGGATGCGTTCGATTCTACCGGCCTGCTTAAGGTCCAATATGGTACCGTAAGAGGCATTATTTTCCGTATTGATTTGTGCCCCCTGCAAGTGTAGCAACAAGACCTCTGACCCAGGACGAAAGCCAGCGGTGTCGCTGACCGACAGTCGAGCGCTACAGGAGTCATACCCAGTTACCGCCGCATATTGATTGATAATTCCGCTTAATGGTGTAGGTTGGGCCGTTAAGTTGTGGAAGCAGAGTAGGCACAAAAACAAAAAAATACAGCGTATTGGCATGGGTGACAAAATAAAAATTGAGGAATGGGCGTTTAACTGAGTATTTTTTTGCTGAACAACGCTCAAATTATTCAGAAAATTAATTTATTTTTCTTGAAGGGCTGTCAAACAAAGTTCGGCAAATATTGTTGGGTAATTTTTCTTTTATCACTTAAAAATACCCGCTTTAATTCTTGAAAAGCCGAAATTTTGGCCATCTTTCAAAATTTACATAGGTAATATCAAAAAATAATTGTTTAATATTTTTTATGACCGTATCTTTGCGGGACATAATCCAAACAAAATAAAATTTTATCTATAATTATGTTAGCAGTGACTGAGAAACTTGATAAGATTGACCTAAAGATTTTAAAAATACTTCAGGACAATAGTAAGATTACCAATTTAGATTTGTCTAAGAAAATTGGACTTTCTCCAGCGCCGACTTTGGAACGCGTAAAAAAACTGGAGCAGAACGATATTATTCAAAGCTACCACGCAAAAGTAAATCCAGTCCAAATGGGTTTAAACGTAAAAACCTTTGTGTTGGTTACTTTGGCTTGGAAACAAGAGGATGCTCTGAACCGTTTTATTAGCAAAATCGAAAAAATTGATGAGGTCACTGAGTGCTACATCATTACTGGTGAGGCTGACTTATTGATCAAAGTAATTTGCCGTGATATTCCAACTTATGAGCAGCTTCTTTTCAAGACGTTGAGTCAAATCGAAGAAATTGAGCGCTTGAAGACCCTCATGACACTTTCAACGGCCAAAGAAACAAAAATATTGCCTTACAACTACGATTAGTAAGGCTATTTTTCAGTCGCCCATTAGCAGAATCTATTACTGCCCTCTTATAAAAGCCGCTTTGGTCGAAGGACAAAAGCGGCTTTTTGTATGATTAAGTCCAAATTTCCACCAAAAAAAAGTGGACCCGGCATTACGCGCGGTTCCACTAAACTAACCTGTTTCGTATGAAGCGTTATAGACGTTTATAAACGCAAAGGTCCGTTTAGTGACTGTTTATCACCGCATTCGGTGGGTTAAGTAAAGATTAAGTTTGACCTCAAGGCCGCAGCAACTGTCGAACAACAGGCAGGATACGTTGGCTCAACCAGGCACTGTATTGAAGTGCCGAAGGATGAAGGCCATCTGCGGCAACCCAGTCTGGCTGCTCCAACCCTTTTCGAGAGAGGTCGGTGACAAAGACGTAACTTGTTCCAGCCTGCAAAGCGGTGTTCCGCTTCATTTCATTCCACTGATCTATTTCTGCAGTGATTCCCGATGGGCCACCAAAACCGGGATAATTTTGTCCAAAAGGAGTGAAACCCCAATCAGGAATGGAAATGACCAGCACCCGCTCTGGTCGGTTGCCTGCCCTTTCAATGGCCTCTTGCAAAAGTTCTTCCAATTCAATTCGGTATTCCTCCGGGTCTCGCTTTTGAAACTGGTTATTAACGCCTATACAAAGCGTAACCAAGTCGAAGGTTCTGGTTTGAACATCGGCCTGGTTTTGGTAGGCAGCCAGCAGTTGATCTGTCCTCCAGCCCGTCTGGGCAATCACGAGGGGTTCCGTTGGTTCACTCGTAAGGTTCGTTGCCATTAAACTGTCTTTCAATTGATTTGGGAAATTGGTGTTCCAATCAATTCCCTGCCCTTTAGTGTATGAGTCGCCGAGAGCAAGTATGGCTACGGTGTCTCGAGCAAAGAGGGGCGGACCTATTTGAGGTGGTTGTTCCTCCGGACGGCAGGAAAAAAACAGGTTAATTACCGGTAAAAAAAGTAAGTATCGAAGCATAAAACAAGATTTGAAGAGAAAATCAAACAGAACTGGGCAAGATTAGTTCAGTTTCAAACAACTGTTGTACATTAGCAGGACCTAATAAGCGCATTGGCTCATTTGATTACTATGAAAAAAGCGATTCTGGTGGTTGGCTGGGTATTTATCGCCCTCACTTCAGGTTTGTCTACCCATATTGTGGGAGGTGAAATTACGTACACCTGTTTGGGAAATAGCCAATACGAGGTAAAATTGAGCGTTTACCGAGATTGTTTTAATGGGGTGCCTCCTTTTGATGATCCGGCTTCCTTGGGGGTGTTTACTTCCACCGACTCCCTCTTATTCGCGGTGGAACTGGTTTGGAACCAGCAAGAGGATACCTTGCCGATTTATTTAAATAATCCTTGTCTGACCCGTCCACCCGACGTTTGTGTGCACCGCACCACTTACACGACTTTTCTGACCCTTCCTATTCGGCCGGGCGGCTACAAGCTCGTTTACCAACGTTGTTGCCGTAATCAATTGATTCGCAATATCCCAGACCCGGAAGCGGTGGGTATCACGATTATTTCGGAAATAAAAGATGAATCGCTGGCGCTTTGTAACAGTAGTGCCGTCTATAACTATTGGCCGCCCTTGGCGATTTGTGCCCATGAGCCGGTCGATTTTGATCACTCTGCCACAGATCCGGAAGGTGATTCGCTTCATTATCGATTATGTACCCCGCTTGACGGAGCAACTCCCGACGATCCGATGCCGCAGCCGCCTTTTGAGGGGCCATACCTGGAGGTCATCTGGGCGCCTCCCTATGGCTTAAGTAACCTTTTGGGGGGAGTACCTTTGGCCATCGACCCCAACACGGGTTTTATGACAGGTGTGCCCAACACAGTGGGGAACTTTGTAGTCGGTGTTTGTGTAGATGAATTCAGGGACGGGGTTCTGCTTTCCACCACTCGACGCGATTTTCAATACAATGTTTCTGACTGTGGTGTACCAGTAGCGGCTTTCACAGCACCCGTTCGCCAGTGCAATGATTTAGATGTGTCTTTTCAGAATTACACCGATTTAAACGATTTGGGGATTGTTAATTGGTATTTCGACTGGGCCAACAATCCCACTGTTTCCTCAACCGAGTTTAGTCCTTCCTTCACTTATCCCGATACGGGCCGGTATCAAGTGGCTTTAGTGATCAATCCTGGGTATAGTTGCAGCGATACCATCGTGCGGGATGTATGGTTGACTTCCACTACCGCCACAGCGGCGCTTGAGCTCGACTACCGCGCCTGCGATGAAAATGGTTTGCGTATCCGCGCCAATAACCTAAGTATGGATACGGTGTACAACCTCACCAGCGCCCAATGGCAGGTGACTGGTCCCGGCAACTTTCAGTTTACCTCCAGTTCCCTTAAACCGGAATTTACGGTAACGACTCCAGGGACCTATAACGTGTTACTTACCGTCATAAGCAGCAACGGCTGCTCCGACCAGATAACCCTTCCGTTTGATCTTCCGTTTTCGCCCGCGCAGGATCAGTCTGCAGCCTGGAGCATTTGCCTCGGGGACAGCATTGCCCTTTATCCGGATGCTCCTCCTGGCCTTGTGTATGAGTGGGAGCCAAATCCTGATTTTCAGGAGTTAGGAACCCCCAATCCCTGGGTTGCTCCAGATACTACCCGCACTTACCTGCTTCGTATTAGTGATCCGGCCTTACCTTGCACTTGGGAAAAGGAGGTGCTGGTTCAAGTCCTTGGTGACGGGCAGTTGTCGGCAACCGCCAACCCGGGCACTATTCTCCCCGGTGAAGCCAGTCAGTTGGAAGCATTTTTCCCTGGTCCAGCCATGTTCAGCTGGGAACCGGGTCAGACACTAAGTGATCCAACCTTGGTTGATCCTGTTGCACAACCCACCGTAACCACTACGTACACGGTCCGTGCCACCAGTTCCTCAGGCTGTACACAAACCACCCAAGTGCAGGTGGTAGTCCTGAATCCTGTCTGCGGAGAGCCTTATGTGTTTTTTCCAACTGGTTTTTCACCCAATGGGGATGGAGAAAACGAGCGGCTAAAGATGGAAGGACGGTTTGCCACAGAGGTTTATTGGATGATTTATAACCGGTTTGGAGAAAAAGTGTATGAATCCTACAGTTTGGAGGAGTCGTGGGATGGTACCTACAAAGGACAGCCTCAGCCTGCTGAAACGTACGGTTACTATTACCGAATCGTCTGTGCGGATGGGGAAGTAAGTGAACGAAAAGGAAATGTAACCTTGATTCGATAATTGTCTCAACGATTAAAAAGCATTTATTTCTGATTATTCTAATTTCCTTCAATACCGATTCTGCCGGTGGTAAATTCCTAAATGGGAATTTTTCATTAGCAAAACACACCAACTGCTTCGTATGAAATATTTATTTATTACAGCATTTTTATGCTTTTCAATTCTGGGAAATACCCAGGATAAAAAATGGGATGTATCCAACCCCGGTGGCCTTGATTACCAAACACACGAGTTTACCGTAACAGAAGGTACCTGGATGAACCTGGATGTTTCACCCGATGGACAGACCATAGCCTTTGATTTATTGGGGGATATTTACACCATGCCAATTTCAGGCGGGGAAGCAACTTGCATCCGAAGTGGCCTCGCCTGGGAAGTCCAACCACGTTTCTCTCCAGATGGAACCAAACTTCTCTTTACTTCTGACGCCGGAGGGGGGGATAATATCTGGATGATGCAGGTAGATGGATCGAATGCTCGTTCTGTTACCAAAGAGAGCTTTCGCTTATTGAACAATGCGACTTGGATGCCGGAAGGAGATCATTTTGTAGCCAGAAAACATTTTACGAATACTCGTTCGTTGGGAGCGGGTGAGCTATGGGTTTATAATATCCATGGTGGGGATGGGATTCAGCTAACAAAACGAAAAAATGACCAGCAGGATGTCAATGAGCCTTCGGTGAGCCCCGACGGTCGGTATGTCTATTTCAGCGAAGACCTTTATCCGGGTGGCTATTTCCAATACAACAAGGACCCCCTCAAGCAAATTTCTGCCGTTCGCCGCTACGATCGAAAATTGGGTAGAATGGAGGAAGTAACAGGTGGTTCCGGTGGTGCCTGTCGTCCACAGATCAGTCCGGATGGCAGTTGGCTGGCTTTTGTTCGCAGGGTTGATACCAAATCAGTCTTGTACATCCGGGAGGTAGCCACTGGAAAAGAATATCCGATTTACGATGGATTAGATAAGGATCAGCAGGAAGCCTGGACCGTTTTCGGGGTTTATCCTGGTTTTGCCTGGATGCCTCGCAAAAATAACCATCAAATCGACTGGCAAATTGTGATTTGGGCGGGTGGCAAACTCAAAAAAATTAGTTTCAACACCCTTTATATTCACAACCGCAAAGAATACAGCGCTTTTTACGGTGTGGAAGAAATTCCGTTCATTTGCAAGGTGAAAACCCAGCTGGCCACCACCTTGCGTCAGCAGCATCCGGTGTACGAACCTACGTTCACCGCTAAAGCTATTCGACAGGCAGTCACCAGCCCCGATGGAAAACTGCTCGTATTTAATGCAGCTGGCTATTTGTATAAAAAAGTACTTCCTGACGGAAAGCCAGAACGCCTTGTTCAATCCCCATACAAGAAAATCAACTACATTGGGGCAGAAGTGACGGAGGCAGAAATGCTCGAATTCGACCCTTGTTTTTCACCGGACGGAACGGAAATCGCCTACGTGACCTGGAACGATATCTGGGGAGGTGCTCTGTGGAAAATAAACCTCCTTACCAATGAAAAAGTGCAGATCCGCCCTGGTGGAATCCTCCGGATGCCCAATTTTTCCCCAGACGGGACCAAACTGGTATATGTCTCTCAATCGGGGGACGATCAAACGGGTCCCTCTGTTCTGGGGCTTCCAGGTGTTTACCTGCATGACCTCTCCATCACCGGGAATGATGGTCTTTATGGAGAAGAAACCTTTATCGCCGATTACGGAGATAATCCGACGTTCAGTCCCGATGGTAAGCGAATTTTGGTCAATACAGGAGGCGCTTTGTTTGGTGACCTCAACAAATCACTGGTTTCCTATGACTTAAATGGACAGGACAGAAAGGTGTTGTTTAAAAGTAAATATGCTACCAACTGGACACCTTCTCCAGATGGAAAATGGCTGGCCTTTACCGAATTGTTCAAAACCTATATTTGTGAACTGCCGAATCACGGGCAAACAATTGATCTAAGTGCTGATTCCAAATCAGTTCCTATTGCTCAGGTATCCAGGGATGCCGGTTACAACCTGCAATGGAGCCGCAACAGCAAACAGCTACATTACACCCTCGGTGATGAGTACTATACGATTGACTTAAACAGCCGTTTCCCCTTTTTGCCGGGTGCTCCGGATTCCCTGCCTCCTCTGCCCACTACCGGCCTGAAAATTGGATTGGAGCTTACATACGATACTCCAGATGGAACGCTCGTGTTCAGCAACGCACGGCTGATCACCTGCGAAGGCGATCAGGTGATTGAAAATGGAACCCTTGAAGTCCAGCGTAACCGCATCACCTTTGTTGGAACCAATGCCGCATACAAGAAAAAGGGGGGGGCACCTGCTGGCGCAAAAGTAGTGGACTGTAAGGGCAAATCTATTATGCCCGGCATGATTGATGTGCACAGCCACTCCGGTAATTTCAGGAATGGGCTGAACCCTCAAAAACAATGGGAATATTATGCCAACTTGGCGTACGGGGTCACTACCATGCACGATCCTTCCGTAAACAGCGAAATGGCTTTTTCCAATGCGGAAATGCTGAAATCAGGAGCGATGGTTGGCCCTCGCTTATTCAGTACCGGTACCATTTTATATGGGGCGGATGGGGATTTCAAAGCTCCCATCAATAGCCTGGAAGATGCTCGGAGCGCGCTTCGGCGAACCAAAGCCTGGGGCGCTATTTCTGTCAAGAGCTATAACCAACCTCGTCGGGAACAACGCCAACAAGTAATGACTGCAGCCAAGGAGCTTGAAATGTTGGTTGTTCCGGAAGGTGGATCTTTTTTCTACCACAACCTAACCCAAGTGGCAGATGGCCATACAGGGGTAGAGCACAACCTGCCAATAGCCACCCTCTATGAAGATGTGGTGCAGTTTTGGAAGCGTACCAAAGCACACAATACCCCAACGTTAATTGTGAGCTATGGAAGTGTGACAGGGGAATATTATTGGTACCAGAAGGAGGATGTTTGGAAAAAACAACCGCTTCGCTCCTTCACTCCCGGTCATATCTTGGATCAACGTGCCCGCCACCGGACCATGATTCCGGAGGAGGAGTATGAAAATGGCCATATTTTAATCAGTAAAAGCCTGAAAAAACTTCAAGATAATGGAGTAAACATTAACATGGGCTCTCATGGTCAGATCCAGGGGATCGGAGCACACTGGGAGGTCTGGATGCTACAACAAGGCGGTATGTCCAATCTACAGGCTTTGCGTTGCGCTACCATCAATGGAGCTGCCTACCTCGGCATGGACGAAGAAATCGGTTCTCTTAAAGTCGGCAAACTCGCTGATTTGGTCATCTTGAACGCGAATCCAGTGAGTAATATCCGTAATACGGAGAAAATCCACCAAGTGATGGTCAATGGTCGTCTGTACGATGCTGCTACCTTGCACGAAGTAGGGAATTATGACAAGAAGAGAAAACGGTTCTGGTTTGAACTGCCCGGTTTTTTTGGTGGTACATCCGGTATGAACCATACCTGCCAACAAATGCGCTGTGTTTGTGGGCACTAATCAGGGAGCCTACTTTCCTCGAGGGAGTAGTAAAGCCCGCTTTTTAAGGCTTTACTGCTCCTTTTGCTAATCTCAGTTTTACCCAAAAAAAAGCCCACCCAGAATTGCTGAGTGGGCATTTTTTATGCTATTCAACTTGTTTTACATGTAGGCTTCCATAGGAAGGCAAGTGCAAACCAGGTTGCGATCTCCATAGGCTTGGTCAATTCTGCCCACGGTTGCCCAGAATTTATAGCCCTGTTGGAGGTAGGGAAGTGGCCAAGCTGCCTTGGATCGGGAGTATGGGCGGTGCCAATCATCTGCAGAAATGACGGCCATGGTATGAGGTGCGTTGTGCAGCACATTGTTTTCAGTTGGATAAACCCCGGTAGCAATTTCATCAATTTCTTTCCGGATTTCCAGGAGTGCGTCGCAAAAGCGATCTAACTCCGCTTTACTCTCGCTTTCTGTTGGTTCTATCATAATAGTCCCCGCCACTGGGAAGGAGAGGGTAGGAGCGTGGAACCCGTAGTCAATTAGTCGCTTGGCGACGTCCTCTGCACTCACGAGCGCTTTAAACGGGCGAAGGTCGATGATGAGCTCGTGCGCTGTGCGGCCATTTTCCCCAGTGTAAAGTACTTGATACTGCTGTTCTAGCCGAGCTTTGATATAGTTGGCGTTCAAAATTGCCACTTTCGTTGATTCGGTCAAGCCTTTTGATCCCAACATCCGGATGTAGCCGTACGAAATCAACAAAATGCTGGCGCTGCCCCAAGGAGCAGCACTTACCGCGCTGGTGCCATCTGGATTTCCCATATCCACCAAGACGTGTTTGGGCAAATAGGGAGCCAAACTATCATTGCAGCAGATAGGGCCCATACCAGGGCCACCACCACCATGAGGAATTGCAAAGGTTTTGTGCAGGTTTAGGTGACATACATCCGCTCCAATATTGGCTGGGCTGGTAAGCCCAACTTGCGCGTTCATATTCGCTCCATCCATGTAAACCTTTCCGCCATGTTGGTGGATTAGATCACAAATATCTTTAATGGCCGTTTCGAATACCCCGTGGGTAGAGGGATAAGTGACCATCAAGCAAGACAAATTATTGGAATGTTGTTCTGCTTTTGCTCTTAAGTCGGCGAGATCAATGTTGCCCCGTTCGTCACAAGCCACTACCACCACTTCCATACCGGCCATAACCGCACTAGCGGGGTTGGTTCCATGTGCAGAGGAAGGGATCAGGGCTACATTCCGATGGTGGTCGCCTCGATGCTGATGGTAAGCGCGAATAATCATCAAGCCTGCATATTCGCCTTGTGCACCCGAGTTGGGTTGTAAGGAACAGGCGGTGAAACCGGTTACCTCGCAAAGGTAAACTTCCAGTTCCTTAATGATTTGAGAATAGCCTTCTACCTGGTTGAGGGGCGCGAAGGGATGAATATTGGAAAACGCCTCCCAGGAAACGGGTATCATTTCGGTGGCAGCATTGAGCTTCATCGTGCAGGATCCCAAGGAAATCATGGAGTGCATTAACGATAAATCCTTGTTTTCCAGGCGCTTAATGTAGCGCATCATTTCGCTTTCGGTATGGTAACTGTTAAATACCGGGTGTGTAAGGTAGCTAGACGTACGAGTTAGCGCTGCAGGTAACTGACCTGGCTTTTCTTTAAGCTCTGCCTTGATTCCGAAGACCTTCAATACGTCCTGGAGGTCTTCAAGGGTGGTACTTTCATCTACGCTGATCTGGATTCCAGTTGCGTCGTAGTAAAAGTTAATTCCCATCTGCTCTGCAGCGGATCGGATTTCTGCTTGTTTAGCGCCTGCTATTGGCAATCTGAGGGTATCAAAGAAATGCGTTTCGGCAATTGATAGCCCTGCCGCACGGAAGGCGTCTGCCAGTGCAACGGCCATCTGATGGGCTCGAGCTGCAATACCTTTTAGTCCCTCAGGTCCGTGGTAAACAGCATACATGGCGGCCATATTGGCCAGCAGTGCTTGAGCGGTACAGATATTGGAAGTGGCTTTTTCCCGGCGGATATGTTGCTCGCGGGTTTGAAGAGCCATTCGAAGGGCGTATTTTCCTTCTACATCTACTGAAACGCCGATGATACGGCCTGGAATTTGTCGTTTGAACTCGTTAGAGCAAGCAAAGAAAGCGGCGTGTGGTCCACCATATCCCATTGGAACGCCAAAGCGTTGGGAGTTGCCCAAGGCAACGTCCGCTCCCCATTCTCCAGGAGGGGTTAACAAAGTAAGGCTGAGTAAGTCCGTTGCAACGGCTACATACACTTGTTGTGCCTTTGCTTTTTCAGTAAATGCCCTGTAGTCTTCTACCGCACCTTCTGAATTGGGATATTGTAACAGTACCCCAAATGTTTTTTCGTTGAATTCGTAGGTTTTCCAGTCGCCCACCACTAATTCAATTCCCTGCGGAAGCGCCCGGGTTTTTAATACATCGAGGGTTTGTGGAAGCACTGTATTGCTGACGAAAAAGTGGTTCATCTCTTCCCCTTTGGCGCTACGCTTGTTTTTTTCAGCATAAAACATGTGCATGGCTTCCGCAGCTGCCGTCCCTTCATCCAGAAGACTGGCGTTAGCGATTGGAAGTCCACACAGGTCGCTCACCACCGTTTGGAAGTTGAGCAAACTTTCCAGTCGGCCTTGTGCAATTTCTGCCTGATAAGGGGTGTACTGTGTGTACCATCCTGGATTTTGGAATACATTCCGAAGGATGACATTAGGGGTTACGCAGCCATAATAACCCATTCCGATAAACGACCGGAATACCTTGTTTTTAGCGGCAATTTGCTTCAGCGCTTTCAGATAGTCCTGCTCATTTAATGGGGCTGGAAGCTGAAGCTCTTTTTCCAGACGGATGTTGGCTGGTACGGTTTGATCGATCAGCTCATCCAGGCTGGATACCTTTAATTCGCGGAGCATGGCCTCGGTTTCTGCTGCACCGGGTCCAATGTGGCGACGCTGAAACGCGTCGGGATGCGAGAACTGGTTCATATTATATGGTTTGGTCGTCTAAACGATATAGGTAAAATTAAACTGCGCAAAAGTACAATTTATCTGATGGAAAGCTACGAGATCCTTGTGAATGATTTAACAGAAAAGAATCGGTGTAGTTTGCTCCTCTGCCCTTACTTTTGCAGGAGTGCTTATTGGCTTTCTTCCTGTTCTCGCTCCCAGTTGACATTGGAAAGGAAGAATAAAACCGCTCCACTTAACACCATTAAAATTTTAATGAAAAAAGAAAGCAGTCGGCCTCCGGCCTCCAACCATCCCAAAAAATACCAATGAACCCCCACCATTTGCAATAAGAGGGCTGTTACCCCAAAAATTATCAGGAGCATTCCTCCCAGCATACCGAAATTTTTGTTTTTGATCATTATTTTTTCTAATGTCTGTTCAGTTGTCGAATAAATTGCAGTTAATTGAGTGCCCCAGGGATGCGATGCAGGGCTTGCATGATTTCATCCCCACAGAGATAAAGGCGGACTATATAAACCAACTTTTGCGGGTTGGGTTCGATACTATTGATTTTGGCTCCTTTGTAAGCCCCAAAGCAATTCCCCAAATGCGGGATACCGCCGAGGTGCTGGCAAAGTTAGACCTTTCTGTTGGTTCCACGAAATTGTTGGCTATCGTTGCGAACCACAGGGGGGCGGAGCAGGCGTGTTCTTTCCCAGAAATTCAATACCTGGGCTACCCATTCAGTATCTCTGAAACCTTTCAGTTGCGGAATACCAATGCAACCATCGCGGAAAGCCTTGAGCGGACCGCTCAGATCCAAGAACTTTGCCAAGCCAATGGAAAGGAGCTGGTACTGTATATTTCCATGGGTTTTGGGAATCCTTATGGGGATCCTTGGAATGTGGAGATTGTCCAATCTTGGGTCAATCAATTGGTCCCGCTAGGAATCCGCATTTTTTCCCTTTCCGATACCATTGGCTGTTCCAATCCAGAAAATATTCGTTACCTGTTTCAATACCTCATTCCAGCCTACCCAACGGCAGTTTTTGGGGCTCATTTACACACGCAACCTCATAACTGGCGGGAAAAAATTACAGCAGCCTGGGAAAGTGGCTGCCGGCGCTTCGATGGGGCTATCCTTGGTTTTGGAGGCTGCCCGATGGCCAAGGATGACCTCACTGGTAATATGGCAACCGAAAACCTGGTTTACTTTTTTGATGAGGTGGGAGCAGGTTTAGACCTCAATCGAGGCGATTTTGCAAAAAGTATTACCATGGCTAGAACGGTATTCCCTATCTAAGCAAGCTTTTTTATTGTTTTTCCTCAAAAAAAATCCCTCCAACGGAACACCGCAGGAGGGATTTTGATACAGGAGGTATTCAACTTTTTACTGTTTTACCAAACTAGCCTGGTAGCGCTTGCCTGCCTGGCGAACTTGTACTTGGTAAAGGCCAGTGCTCCAGTCAGCTACCGGAAGGGTGTACTTCCAGTTGCCAGCGTTGATCTCCACCGGCAAGGAACGAAGCAGTACTCCAGCGTTGTTGTATATTTCGATCAATGCTTTACCAGCTGTTGCCTGGTCAATGCTTAACACTGCAACCTGCGAAGCAGGGTTCGGTACTACCTGGACCGCTAAAGCCACCAAACCAGGTTCTTGGCTGCTGATTGTCGCCCATTCGTACGCTCCTGTATCGGGATTTTCCCCCCTCGATACTCCCTCCAAATCATAGGCGGTTGCACCGAACAACACGCCCCCGTCGATCGCCGAAGTACCTGTTTCCAGGTGGTAGTTACCGTTGTCAGAATCCACAAATGTGTTGGTGGTATTATTTAGGTCTTTGGCAAAGTTCAGGTCGGGCGTCATAGAATCATCCGAGCTTTGGTTGCCACCGTTGGATTTTAACACAGGAGCCCCCGCTTCGATGGCGTAGTTTTGTCCGTCAGGATTTTGTACGAGTGTATTTTGAATCCTCATTTCTGCGTTGCTGGCGTCGGCTTCATACTGTGCCAAGCCGGCACCCAAGGGTGCCAAGTTGTCGGCAACGGTGCAATTAGTAAGTGTGATAATCGAGTTCAGAGAATCAGTGGCATTGTTGATCAAGGCACCGCCTGCGCCACTGGAACTGAGGTTAAGGTTGCGAACCATCAAGCAATTCTCGATGGTTGCCAGCACATTGGTGAGGTCCATCGCAGCGCCTTGGACCAAAGCAAGGTTGTCAGAAAAAATGCTGTTGGTAACTACTACATCTCCTTTTCCGCGCGCTAGAACTGCTGCTCCGTTTTCTGCAGAGTTTGCTGAGAAGGTCGCGTTGGTAATGCTGAGCGGAATATCTGCGTTTTTAAGGATCGCACCACCGGTGGTTTGCGCCCCGTTTTCGGTAAAGAGTCCTCCTTCAATGGTCAATTTTGTCCCTTCATTCTGTGTAAAAATCGCTCCTCCGAAATTGGCAGTATTTGCTTGGAAGGTACAATTTTTATAGGTTACATCCGATTCAAATCCATTGCTTACTGCGCCGCCTCCATTGGTAGCCACGTTGTTCCGGAAGGTACAATTATCAAATACGCCACGGCAATCCAGCCCATAGTTTGCAATCGCAGCAGCGTAGTTGCCAGTGTGTCCTTCAAACAATGTATTGGTTACCGTAAAGTCCGTTGAGTCGCTGTTGTAGATTGCGGCTCCGGAGCTTGGTGCTTGGTTGTTGAGGAAGACGCAATTGTCGATCAAATGGTCCGCTTTCCAATTGAAGATCGCTGTTCCACCATAATCGGTAGAGCTATTTCCTTCAAACAAACAGTTGACTATTTCCACCAATTTGCCATGGTCGCGGTTGTCGTTGTAAATGCCAACGCCGTTGCCACCTACGTTGTTGAGAAACTGACAATTGCTTAACAGCATATTGCATTGCCAGTTAAAAATGCCTGTACCGTAACCATCGCCAAGCGCATTGGTATTTTCCTGAAACAAGCAGCTGTCAATCACCACATTATCAGAGGTTCTAGGGTACAAAGCCCCACGAACTACCTTGTTTTTTATAAAGCTGCATTTTCTGATTTCCACTCCATTAACATCAAAAAAGTAAATACCGCCGGCCCGTACGGTGCCTTCATTGTTTTCAAAACGGCAGTTGTACACTTCCAATCCATTGGCTACACTTCCTGAAGCCATTACGCCTCCACCTGATTCCGCTTTGTTCTCCGTAAACAGACAGTTCCGAATAGCTGCTCTGGTTTCTACCAGAATGCCAGCTCCACGGCGGTTAACTGCGGGGTCAGTGGCTGCCAATTGTGTTTGACCTCCCTTGATCGTGAATCCATCCACAACTGCTGGTGTGGTAGCAGCTGAGTTGGTAAGTCGTAGCACATGGTAGGAATTGTCCTCCCGGTTTACCTCCAAATTACCCGGAAGGTCGTTGCCATTGATGTCCCCACTGAGGATAGTTGGGTATACTATTATGTTTCGCTGACCCAATGAGGTCTCAACGCCTTCAAAGCCTCCATACAATGATACACCAGCAGGCATACTAAAGCTGTGGTTAGGGGCAGGGGTGGAAGGTTTGTAGGTGCCTTGCGCTACCCAAATTTGTGAACCATTCACCGCTGCTGCCAAGGCATTGTCCAAGGAGGTGAAGGCATTCACCCAGGAGCTACCATTGTTTGCTCCAGTAGCAGTTGTTTTTACATAAAGGACATTTTGGGCGGACAGGCTGGAAAAGCCGCAAAGCAAGATAAATAGGTGTATGAATTTTGTCATGCGATTAAGTTGTTTAGTATTCTATAATTGTTACCGACCACAAATCTACATTTTGTCTCGGATGTATTCCAATATTACTTGTAATTCTTCCTTAATAACGCGGTTAGAGCCAATGAAATTATTACACATAAAACTAAATATCAGTGTTTTACCTTTATTTGTCGTCAAATAGCCTGCCAAACAATACACGCCACTCATGGAGCCTGTCTTCGCGTAGACGTAGGGAGGTTTTTCTCCGTTTCCAAACCATTCTTTGAGGGTGCCAGTTTGTCCACCTGCGGGAAAGAGCTGTTGAATCCAGTCTATCGGCT
>Ga0315900_10002102_pt1 | contig 31172 bp, 23 predicted proteins | sample LakEriMetagenome_FD_203521 | JGI IMG/M metagenome (GOLD analysis project Ga0315900, IMG submission 203521) | Freshwater fungal communities from buoy surface, Lake Erie, Ohio, United States - Buoy 12 MA114 | ecosystem: Environmental > Aquatic > Freshwater > Lake > Lake biofilm | place: USA: Lake...
GCGTCCAGGTCGCAGCATTGGCCATAGAGATCGACCGGCACCACCACGCGCGGCAGCCGGCCGCGCCGCGCCGCCTTGGCGAGTTCCTCGGCCAATTGGCCGGGGTCGAGCGTCGCGCCGGCCTCGGCGATGTCGAGGAAGCGCGGCGTGGCGCCCATCTGCACCGCCGGGGCAATGGTGGCGACGAAGGTGGAGGCCGGCGCCCAGACCTCATCGCCCGGCGCCACCCCGAGCACCCGATAGCCCAGGTGCAATGCTGCCGTGCCTGACGTCGTGCCCAGGACCTCGGGGAAGCCGGTGGTAGTGCTGATGGCGGCTTCGAAGGCGCGTGGCGCCGGACCGGCCGGGGCGAGCCAGCCGGATTCCAATGTCTCCCGCAGGCGGTCCAGCTCACTACCCGCCAGATGGGGCGGAGAGAGCAGCAGCCGGCCGGGCAGGGGTCCACCGGGAAAGGGCAGGATGGCGGCATCGAGCGGCAGCGGCTGGAGTCGGGCCATGTGAACCACCAGGTTGAAAGCCCTTTTCGAACTTAGTCATTCTGGTTGTGCTTTTAACTCAAAATCAACCCTTGTCTTCAAGTTTGGGTGATTTTCAATCCGGCGTCGATCGCCCCGTCATGGACTCGCCCCGGAAGGGTGGCATGGTCGCATGGCCGGGCGCATGAACCCCTGCCCCGCGCAGCCAGACCCCGAGCGTTCCCCAAAGCAAGACAAGGTCGCGCGGCAGGCTCGGCCCGGCGGCGGCATAGGCGGCGTCCAGTTCCAGCCGGCGCGGCCAATCCACCGCGTTCCGCCCCGCCGCCACGCCGGGCCCGGCGAGTCCCGGCTTCACGCGCAGGCGCTGCGCCTGGCGCGGCGAGTAATGCGCCACATAGGCGAGCGGCAGCGGGCGCGGCCCGACCAGGCTCATCTCCCCGCGCAGCAAGTTGATCAGTTGCGGCAATTCATCAAGCCCGCTGGCCCGCAGGCGGCCGCCGAACGCATCCAGGCGATCGGCATCCGCGCCGGTGCCCTCGGCCATGGAGCGGAATTTCAGCAGGATGAAAGGCTGCCCGCCGAGCCCCGCGCGCGCCTGCCGGAACAGCAGCGGCCGGCCCAACGCGCGCCAGACCCGGATCGCCACCAGGACGAAAACCGGCGCCAGCAGCACGAGCAGCACCGCCGCTGCCATGCGATCCAGCACCGGCTTGCCGAGGCGCGCATAGATCATGCGAAGGCCTGCCTGGGCGCGGGCCGTGCCGCCACGCCGAGCGACAGCACCAGGCCCAGGGCGAACCACGCCATGCGGTTGCCGAGATCGGTCGAGACCAGCACGGTCAGCCCCACCGGCAGGCTCAGCGCCAGGATGCGCGCCAGTGCCGCCGGCGCCACCTGTCGGGCGAGTCGCAGCGCCACCAGGACGGCACCGCCGAAGGCCATCAGCCAGAAGATCAGCCCGGGCAGCCCACCCTCGGCCAGGGCCTCCAGCGCATGGTTGTGCGGGTAGAGGCCCCGCCGCTCGCCATGCCCGGCCGCCAGGGTGAAGCCACCGGTGCCGAGCCCGAAGGGCGCCGCCCGCCCGGCCCAGTCGAGTGCAGCCGCCCACAGGCCGCGCCGGGCCTCGAGCCCTGCGGGTTCGCCGGTCAGACGCTCCAGCGTGCGCAGCCCATCGGCTTCCTCCGGGTTCAACAGCAGCGCGAGCAGGAAGGCGCCCCCGGTGGCGGCGCAGGCGGCCAGCCACCACATCGCCGCGCCCCATCGTCCCGCCAGGCCGAGTCGCAGGGTGGGCGCGAGGGTGACGCCCAGCGCCAGCGCCACCAGCGCCGTCCGTCCGCCCGGCAGCAGCGCCGCGAGGCCAAGCGCCCCGACTAGCCCGAGCCAGGCAAGGGCGGCCAGCCCGCGCGACTCCACCGCGCGCACCGCCGCCAGCCCCGCGGCGCCGGCCAGCGCGATGCCGGCCAACTGGTATTGCACCCGCGCCTGCTCGGGATCAGCCAGGGCCGCCAGCGCCGCGCCGCTCCAGAAACTCCAGGCGATGATCGCGCCGATTACCACGCCGAGGGCCAGGCTGGTGCCGACCAGGGCGCGCCGTGCCATGGGCTCCGCCCCCGCGATCAGCCCCGCGGCGAGCATCACCGGGCCGAGCAGCACCGCTTCGGGCAGTTTCTGGCCGATGACCAGGGTTGAGGCGCTCCAGACGCCCGCAAGCACCAGCCAGAACCAGAGCAGCCCGGCCCCTGCCAGCGGCAGGGCCAGGGTGGGGGAGATCGCCCAGCGGCGCGTCACCACCACCAGGAGCAGGCCGGGCAACACGCAGGCCAAAGCGAGGATTGTCAGGTCGAAGGGCAGGCCCGCCAGCCCCGGTGCGGTCTTCAGTGCGCCAGCCAGTTGCAGCACCCCGGCGCTGGCGCCGAAGAGTGCGGCCAAGGCGGGGTTCACTCCGCCGGCTCCAGGCGCAGGTTTCGCGCCCGCGCCGGTCGCGGCGCGGCGAGCACGCGCGCCGCCATCACCGCGACAGCCGCCATGGGCGCTGCGACCAGGAGCAACAGCAGCAGCAAGGGGCGGTTCGGCTGGGAGGCGCGCAGCTCGACCATCGGCGCCGAGACCAACCGTGCCGCCACCGCCTCATCGGCCGCGACCACGACAACTGTTCGCTGCTGCAACGCCAGCAATTCGTAGAGCGACTGGCGGATATAGAGGTCGGATTCGCGGGCCAGCCGATGTTCCAGCGCCAGGATGCGCCGCCGCGCCATCTGCTCCAGATCGGCCCGGACCTTGCCCTCGGCGAAGGCGTGCAGCCGGTTGAGCATGTCGAGCGCCAATTCGCGGTCCGGATGCGCGATGCCGAGCGTCCAGGTCACGGCGCCGAGCGTCTGCGTCACGGCCATGTTGCGCTCGAGCCAGGTGCGGACATCGTCGAGGTCGGCCGGGCGCTCCAGCCCCAGCGCCGCACGCAGGACCGCCATCGGCCCCTCGCGTCGCCGCGCATCGAGCCAGGATTGTAGCTCCGTGCTCTCGGCCAGCAGCGTGGCGGCCTCGGGCGAGCGCAGCGCGCCGAGATAGATGGCGAAGTTGCCGGTCGGGCGGGGGTCGAACAGGCCGGAGATGGCCGGCGCGGCAGCAAGCAGGCTGGAGGTGGCGATGCCCGTGGTCTCGGCCGGGGCCACCACCGCCTCCGCCACATAGTGCCGCGGCCAGAGGAAGACGGCCGTCGCGCCACCCGCGAAGAGCAGCGCCGCGAGCAGCAGTGTGGCGAGACGCCTGCGCCACAATTCGGCGAGCAGCGCCTCCAACGGCATCATGCGGCGGGCTCCGGGTCCGGCAGGATCACGGTCGTGACCAGGCGGGTGAGGGGGGCGGTGGCCTCCAGCACCAACAGGGTCGCGGGCGCTATGGCGCCGTAGCCGGGGCTCTCGAAGCCGGGCGCGAGGCGCAGCGTGAAGGGCGCATCGGCGGCGAAGCGCAGCGTCGCACGCGGGCTGGTCGCGCCCTCGGGGCCGAGCACCCAGGCCGAGTCCGGCAGCCGCCAATGCCAAGCAACCCGGCGGAAGGGGCCGCCGAGCGTATCGGTGATGGTCCAGGCTGTCCCGACGACGCCGACCCGTCGCGTCGCCCGGTTGCCGCGGGAATCGATCAGGGCGATCCCATCGCCCGCCGCGCGCATCCGCGGCCAGCGGGCGAGCAGGAATCGGCCGGCGCGTGGCATGGGCTCTGCCGCATCGAAGACCGGGCCGTTATGCGCCGCCGCCCCGGCCAGGGCGGGCCCCCACCAGGCGGCGGGCGGGTTGTAGGCGCCGGTGCCCCCGTCGCGCAGGATCTCCACGCCGTCGCGCATCAAGGTTAGGTGGAGCAGATCCGCCTGGGCGGGGCGGAAGCGGAGCTTTCCACCGCGAAAAACCGCGCAGTCACGGCCGCGCCGCCAGCCCAGTAGCCCCTCGGCCCGCCAATGCGTCGGGCGGTCGAGCGTCGCGGACGGGCGCGGCAGGCCGAGCCAGGCGCAGCCGGGATCGTCGGGCAGGTCCGCGCCGGTCTCGGCGAAGAGCCGCGCCGCGCGCTCCACGCTGGCCCGCGCATCCCTTGGACCCGCCCCGGAGAGATCGCCGAGCGCCGAGCCATCTTCCACCCCCAACCGGGGTGTGGCGCCGGTTTGCGGGTCGGTCAGGCGGTGCAGCCAGGCTGTGGCCGCGGCGGCGCGAGCGGCGAAGGGGGCGGGGAAGGGGGCCAAGCCATGGCGCCGGCGCAGCCATTCGACCAGCGCCAGGCTGTCCAGAAGCAGCCGCGTGTAGCCTGGCGAGACCTGCGCGAATCCGCCTTCCGGGCCGACCAGCCGGGCCAGTCGGGCGGCGATCAGCCTGCCATGGCGCGCGGCATCCTCGCGCTCGTCCAGCAGCAGCGCGCAGGCGAAGGCGCCTGCCGGTTCCGAGAGGGCGTGGTTGTTGTCCTGCGCCGCGCCGTAATGCGGAGTAGCCGCGATCCGTCTGGCGCAAAGTCGCAGCAAGCCCCGTGCACCGGGCGGCGGATCGCGATCGGCATCGAGTAGCGCGAGCGCCAGGGCGAGGTGCAGCGCCCGCAGCGCGGCCTCCTGCGCGCAGGCCCAGGCGGGGCCGAGGAAGGGCGGGTTGGCCACACACCAGGCGCCGAGCAGCGCCTCGGCCCGGGCCAGATGCCCGCCGCCGGGATCGAGCCGCGCGGCCTGGGCCAGCAGGGGTAGCGCGGCAAGGCGATTGGCCTCCCAAATCGGGCGCACATCGCCGGGGCCGAACAGGTCGAGGTCGAGCGATGGTGCCGTGGCGGCAAAGGGGCCATGCCAGTCTGGCTGGGTCGGCAGGGCGGCAGCGGCTTGCACCACGCGCGCGCTCGCTTTCGAATCGATCTGCGGGGCAGGCGGCGCGACGCTTGGCAGGAAAGGCATAAGCGCTGGCTCGGCACCGGCCAGCCGCCGTTGGGGAAGGGATAACGCCAAGGCGGCGCGGTGCAGGAGATACTGGCCGACGGGGCGGGGCCCCAAGCGCCAAGCAGCATCCGCGGCCAGGCCCACACGCAGCAAAGCGCCGTGCAGCCTGGGCGCAACCTGTAGGCGGCGCGGAAGGCGTTGCGGGGCGCGAGTAGATGTAAACATACTGTGTATGCTACATCAGGTCGTAGAGAATGCTTTCACTTTTCACCCTGCGGTTGAGTTTTTTGCGTGCCCTCGGCCTGGCCGCGGCGAGCCTTGCCCTCGCGCCCGGCCTCGCTGCGCAGCAGATGGGCTTGCCCAGCCCTGGCCTGACCCAGGGCTCGCCCCTGGCCCCGCCATCCCTGCCGGGCACGCTGCCCGGCGGCATCCCCCTGCCGGGTCTGAATGCCGGCGCCCAGCAGGAGATCATGCAGCGGATCCTGGATGCGGCGGGCGGGCGCCCACCTGCCGCGCCACCCGGCCCCCTGCCTGCCCCCGCCACCCAGAACCTCGCGGCCCCGCCGGCCACGGCCGCGGCGGCCCCTGATGAGCCGCTCTCCCACACCGAGGCTTTCTTCGCCGAGCGGCTCGGCCTCACGCTGCGGCAATTCGGCTATGACAGCTTCCGCGCCAGCCCTACTGCCGCCCAGACCATCGGTGCGCTGCCCGACGACTACCTGGTGGGCCGCGACGATGAACTCGTGTTGGCGCTGCGCGGGCGCACGCGCACCACGCTCAATCTGCGTGTGCTGCGCGACGGCACGATCGTCACGCCCGATTTGCCGCCCATCCCCGCCGCCGGGCGCACGCTGCGGGAACTCCGCGCTGACATCGAAGCCCGAATCGCCCGCGACATGCCGGGCACCGAGGCCTTCCTCTCCATCGGCCAGGTGCGCCAGATCGCGGTGTTCATAGGCGGCGAGGTGCAGCGCCCGGGGACCCAGGCGATGACGGCGCTCGCCTCGGTGCTCGACGCACTGCAGATCGCCGGCGGTGTGCGCAAGACCGGCAGCCTGCGTGCCATTCGCGTCGATGGTCCGCGCGGTTCGCGCATCGTGGATCTCTACGCCGTCATCTCCGGCACCGGCGGCGAGGTAGATCTTTCGCTGCGCGAGGGCGAGCGAATCCTGGTGCCCCCTCTGGGCGGGGTCATCGCTGTGGCGGGCGAGGTGACGCGCCCGGGCATCTACGAACTGCCCGCCGGCACGCCGAGCCTGCCGCTCGCCTCCCTGCTGCGTTTGGCGGGTGAACCGCTGCGCCCGGCGGGCAACCGCTTCCTGGTGCAGGGCACGGATGGCGGCGGGCGGCGCAGCTTCACGGAACTCCGGCCGGGCGATGCCGTGCGGCGCGGCGATTCCATACTTGTGCAGCCGGGCGCCGATGTCTCGACGAACCAGCTGCGCCTGGCCGGGCATGTCACCGCCCCCGTCACCCGCGCGCTGGGCCGCCAGGGGGCGACGCTGCGCAGCCTTCTATCCGACCCGCGCTTGGTCCGCGCCGACCCCTACCCGCGCATGGGCGTGATCCTGCGGCTCGATCGCGAGACGCGCATCCGCAGCTTCGTGCCCTTTGACCTCTCCCGTGCCTTGCAGAACCAGGGCTCGGTGCCGCTGGCCGAGGGCGATGAGGTGATCGTGCTCGGCAATGCCGACATTGCCTGGTTGGCCAGCCCGCCTGTGCAGCGTGCGCTGCGTGGTGAGGCCCCGGCGGCCGAGGCCTGCCCCGCCCTTACGCAACTCGCCATCGCCGCACGCAGCGCCCCGGCGCGCTTCGCCCATGCGCGCGGCGCGGGCTTTCCCGATATCGGCGCCCCCGGCTGTCCCGACGTGTTCCGCGACTACCCGCCGCTGCTCGCCTTCCTGCTCGATACCTCGGTCCTGCTCTCGGGTGAGGTGCGCCAGCCGGGGCTCTACCCGATCCAGGACAATACGGGGCTGGACCAGTTGCTGGCCGCGGGCGGGGGCGTGACCGATGGCGCGGACCTCGCCGCCATCGAACTCGCGCGCGAGCCCACGGACATGTCCGGCGCCATCCCGCTGTCGCGCACGCTGCTTGATCTGCGCAGCCGCAACTTCCGCGCCGTGCGGCTTTCGCCGCGCGACGTGGTGCGCATTCCGCGCGGCTTCTCGGACCGGGAGAACGGGCCGGTCACGTTGGTGGGCGAGGCGCTGCGGCCGGGCGTCTACGACATCCGCCGCGGCGAACGGCTTTCGGAACTGCTCGCCCGCGCCGGCGGCCTTACCCCGCAGGCCTATGCCTATGGCACCGTCTTCACCCGGGACAGCGTGCGCGTGCGCCAGCAGGACGGCTTTGCCCGCACGGCACGCGACCTCGAGACCTCGCTCATCCAGGTCGCTGCGGGCCAGGCGACGGCCGGCGCGCGCGGCAGCAATGTCGATGTCGGCAGTGCCATCGCCGCGGGGCGTGAACTGGCCAATGCACTGCGTCAGGCCCAGGCAGCCGGGCGCATGGTGGTGGAAGCCAACCCCGTGGTGCTCGCTGCCCGGCCCGAACTCGACGTGCTGCTGGAGCCAGGCGACCTGATCGTCATCCCCAAACGCCCCAACGAGGTCACCGTCGTCGGCGCGGTACTGAACCCTGGCAGCCTGCAATTCCAGACCGGCTGGCGCGCCAATGACTACGTGCGCGCCGCGGGCGGCCCGCAACGCTTCGCCGATGGCGGCCGCGCCTTCGTGGTACTGCCGAACGGCCAATCCGCGCCGGCCGGCCTCTCCGGCTGGCAATCGGGTGGCCCGCCCATCCCACCCGGCAGTCTCGTGGTGGTGCCCCAAGACCCCTCGCCGTTTGAGACCTGGGGCTACATCCGCGACCTGACCCAGGTGCTGAGCCAGGTGACGATCTCCTCCGCGGCCCTGGCGGTCATCGCCCGGGAACTGCGCTGAGGGTGCGAGGGCGAGTGGCAAGGCAGGGGGCGCTGCCCCCCTTGGACGCATGCGTCCAAGCCCCGCCGGGGAGCCTTAGGCTCCTCGGCCCCCACAATCTGTTTTCAGCGCCGCAGGGAGGGGAGGCCGAAGTGCCCCCCCTCCCTGCGGCGTTAAGCAGAATCGAGGTCCAGGAGGCTAAGCCTCCTGGTAGGGGGTTCAGGGGGGCAAAGCCCCCCCGCCTCGCTCTCACCTTCCTCCTCGCGCAACTCCTGGCGATGCCGCTCAGCGCGCAGGAGGTACCCGCGACCGGCTCGAATTATGGTGGGGTGGGGTTGCTCGAGATGCGCAATGCGCGGTTTCGCCCCGATGGCACGCTCGAGGCCGGGGCGGCGTTGCGGCATCAGCGGCGGTTCTACTTCCTGTCTTTCCAGGCCTTGCCGTTCCTCGAGGCTACGTTTCGGCTGACCGAGCGCCTGGATGGCACGACAGGGGCGGGCATGACGAATGACCGCGCCTTCGACCTCAAGCTGCGGCTGATCGAGGAGGGCGATGTGCTGCCGGCCGTGGCGATCGGGTTGCAGGATTTCATCGGCACCGGGATCTATTCTGGCGAGTACGTCGTGGCCTCGAAGCGTTTCGGGCCGTTCGACATTACGGGTGGCATCGGCTGGGGGCGGCTGTCCACGGCGACGGATGTGCAGAACCCTCTGACCCTGATCTCGCCGCGCTTCGAGGATCGCCCGCGCGAGGTCGGCGAGGGGGGCACGATCAATGCCTGGCCCTTCTTCCGGGGCGAGGATGCGGCCTTGTTCGGCGGGCTTGAGTATTCCTTCCCGCCGCAATGGACCCCCTTCGGCACGCTGGAGAACATCCGCGGCAAGATCGAGGTCACCGGCGATACGCTGCGCGATGAGCGCGGCGGCTATCCCGCGCGCACTACCAATCTGCGCGGCCAGCAGGGGGCTCGGGTCAATGCGGGTCTGCAATGGTCGAATCATTGGCTCGATGCGGGGGTCAGCTTCGTGCATGGCACGGATCTGTTGTTCCGCCTTTCCGCCCGGCTGGACCCCGAGCGCCCGCCGGAGCCCCTGAGGCCGCCCGTGCCGGCCATGGCGGCGCGCCCACTCGCCCCCAGTGCCGATCCGGTGGGCGATGCGAAGACGGCGCTGCGCGCCGCGGGCTTCCGCCCCGTGGCGGTGGAATTGCGCGGGCGCCAGGCCTGGATCGCGGTGGCGGGGGGGCGGCAGCGGCGCCTGTCGCAGGCGGCGGGGCGTGTGGTGCGCGCGGTGCAACCGCATCTGCCGCGTGATGTCGAGGTGATCGTGCTCTCCTGGCGCCAGGCGGGGGTGGAGATCGCGCGGCTCACGATTCCACGCCAGGTGTTGGAAGCGGCGGCGCGCGGCGATGGCAGCGCGGAGGAAGCCTTCTTCGCTGCACGGCTCGACCCTGCGGGTGCGGATGCATTCGGCCGGCAGGATGGCGGGATGGGCTACACCTGGGGTGTGGAGCCGCGCATCACGACGCTGCTCGGTGATCCCACGCGCACGCTGCGTTGGCAGGTGGCGGCGGTGGCGGGGGCACGCTTCGAGGTCGGCCAGGGCTTCGCGCTCGCGGGCAGCGTCTCGCAGACGCTGGCGGGAAATCTCGATGGTGCGCCGCCGTCCGACAGCCAATTGCCTCGGGTACGCAGCGATATCGGCCGCTATGCCGAGGAAGGCACCACGGCAATTCCCGCGCTCTACGCCGAGGCGATCCGCGGCCTCGCCCCGGATGTCTTCGGCCGCGTGACGGTGGGGTATCTCGAGCCGATGTTCGCCGGTGCCTCGGCCGAGGTGCTGTGGCGGCCGCAGGGGCGGCCATGGGGCCTCGGCGTGGACATCGCGCAGGTGCGCCAGCGCGACTACGATCAACGCTTCGGGCTGCAGGACTACAATGTCACCACCGGGCATGTGTCGCTCTATGGCGATCTGCCCTGGTTCAACATGTATGGCGTGCTGCGTGGGGGGCGGTATCTCGCGGGCGATTGGGGCGGGACGATCGAGCTCGGGCGTCGTTTTGAGAGCGGCATCGAGGTCGGTGCCTTCGCCACCTTCACCGACGTGCCGTTCAGCACCTTCGGCGAGGGCAGCTTCGATCGCGGCATCTATGTGCGCATGCCGCTCGATCTGTTCGGGGTGGAGAGCCGCAGCGTCTCGCAAGCGACGATCCGCGGCGTGACGCGAGATGGCGGTGCGCGGCTCGCGGTGGACAATCCGCTATGGGAGGTCACGCGCGGCGGGCGTGCCGCGGATCTGCGGCAGGGGTATTCGGGGTTTACGCGATAAGTTCCTCGGGCGTGACGGCGATTTTCCGCTCGCGCAACCAGGCTGAGATGGCGGGATCGGCAGAGAGCACACACAGCGGCACGGCCAGAATCATGCCGAGCGTGAAGGGTAGCGCCAGCAGCAAGGCGGGCAGCGAGACCAGCGCGTAGCCGAGCGTCAGCGCCACACCGATCAGCGTGTGCGGCCAAAGCAGTCGGATCGCATCACCCCAGGCCACGCCGCGATCCGCGCGATTTTGCGGCGCCCAGCCGGTGCGCGCGCCGAAGGGCAGTAACAGCAGAAAGATCGCCTTGTTGACCGTGGAGAGCGGCTCGAATCCCTGCATGAAGGCCAGTTCCGCCAGCGCGCCGTGCGCGAAGACGCGGCGCCCGCCATAGGTCGTGGCCACGTCGCGCTGGATCAGCGCCTGCGCATAGCCCGCAAGCTTTGGGGCGAAGTAGCAGAGCCAATGCGCGAAGATCGCAAGGGCCAATGCCCCCATTGGCGTTCCCGCCCCGCCGCCCGTCAGCCCGTTCAGCGCAGCCGCGAGCAGCATCAGCACGTAGAGCGGCGCGCCGGCAAACAGCAGGATCGCCTGCACGAGTTGCAATCGTCCGAGCGCGGTGAAGTTCGGCAGGCGCAACAGGTGAAAATACTGCATGTTGCCCGCGCCCCAGCGCTCGTCGCGCTTGAGGAATTCCGGCATGGCGGGCGGGTTCGCCTCCATCGAGCCGTCTTCCGCCGGCAGGCAGCGCACGGCCCAGCCAGCGGCCTGCACGCGCACGCTCTCGACCATGTCGTGGCTGAGGATGCGGCTGCCATCGGGCAGGGCTTCGAGCTTCGCGTGCTCGCGGAAGGGGGCGACACGAAGGATCGCATTGTGCCCCCAATAGGGCCCGGCATCGAGTTGCCACCAGGCCTGGCCCGTCGCCCAGGCGCGCATGCCCGCGCGCATGCCGAACTGGAACAGCCGCGGGAAGGCCGCGGTGGCAGGCCTTCCCACGATCAATTGCTGGCAGATGGCGAGATTCGGCGAGACCTCCATCACCGCGACCAGCCGTAGCACGGCGGCGGCACTCATCACGCTGTCGGCGTCCAGCGTGAGGAAGAAGGTCTCGTCCGTGACGTGCTCGTCGAGGAACTGCATGACGTTCCCGGCCTTGAAGCCGGTATTGTCCAGCCGGCGGCGGTAGTGCACCGGCGTGGCGCGGCCGTCGCGCGCGACGGTAAAGGCGCCGATGGCGGCGGCCTCGGCCTGGGCGAGCGCGCTGTCCTGCGTGTCCGAGAGAAGCCAGAGGCGGAAGCGATCGCCCGCGCTGGCTTCCTCCAGCGCATCGAGCAGCCGCCCGAGGGGGGGCAGCACCGCGCCCATATCCTCGTTGCGGAGGCAAACAGCGATGGCGGTGACGCTCTCGGGGTGTCCTGGCCGGGCGCGGCCCAAGGCGGGCAGCACGGCGGCGGGCGGGTCCTTCGCGGTCAGCAGGATCACGAGCCCGACCAGGGAATTCGCCGCAGAGAGCGCCGCCCAGGGCGTGGTGCCGGCCACGCCCAGCAGGATCAGCCACTCCCACAGGCTCACCCCACCCGGTAGTAGGGCGCGCAGCGTCAGCCACAGCAGGGCTGCGGCGATCAGGGCGACCAGCGCGGCAAAGCTCGCGCGGCGCAGCAGGGCGGGTTCCGGGGACATGGCGCCTCTTCGCCTAGCATCGTGGCGCCGCTGCGGCGACCCTCAAGGGGAGAGCGCGATCCCCGCCATCGCCGCCGCATAGGCCCCTATGGTCAGCGCCGACCAGCCCAGCGCCGCCGTCAACACGCCCAGGCTGCCCGCGCCCAGCAAGGCCAGCGCCGGCAGCGCTTGCATCGCGTGGACGCCGAGAAAATGCGCCACCCGTAGATCACCCCCTGTGGACGACCAGAAGAAGGGCGGCCAACTCCCCGCCACGCCGCCGACAAGCGGCGAGCCGAGCGCCGAGATGCTCGCCCCCGTCACGCCGCCCGCCACGCCGGCGATGAGCAGGCCGCACCCCAGCGCTAGGCGCCAGGCGAGCGGCTGCGCCCGGTCGCCGCGCCAAAGCACCAGCACGCCCAATAGCGCCGCCATGGCTACCAACAGCACCGCGAAGAGCCCCATCAGCCCATAGGCGATGGCGCCCAGCGTATCTGTGGCGAAATGGCTTGGTTGGCCGAGTGCCGCACGGAAGGTGATCCAGACCTGCTCGTAGAGCCCCGCCACCACCGTGCCCCAGAGCACGAGCCCAGCCAGGAAGCCGCGCCGCGCCGTCGGTGCCAGCGCCCCCCAGGCCCAGGCAAGCGTCCAGAGCCAGAGCACGAAGCTCGCGGCGAATTTCGCCGGCTTCACCCAGACCGACACGCCGCCGATCTGGCGCGCATCGACCGCCATGGGGAGCAGGCAGAGTGCCAGCAGCACCGCCATCGCCGCCCCCAGCCGCGCCAGCACGGGCTGGCGAGCATCGAGTTCCCGCCAGAGCGCGCTCATCGCCGCACCGCCCGGATGGCGAGGAACAGCAACAACCCGATCGGTCCGGCGAGGAAGGTCGGTGGCAGGCAGGCGCGCACCGCCCAGGGATTCACCCCCTCCGCCGCGCCGCGCCGGCAGATCCAGGCCCCGATGAACAGGTCGAAGGCCAGGTAGTGCACCCAGCCCGCCAGCAGCACGCCCGGCGTGGCGAACAGCGCCCGCACCCGGGCAAGGGAGGAAAAGCTGCCCTCCGCACCCGGCGCGTGCAGCGCCAGCAATACGGCATAGGTGGCGCTGAGGATCACGGGGATGGCGATGCCCGCGATCCACCAGGTCGTCAGCCGGGCTCGGGGGGCTGCCAGCAGCGCCAGCCAGCCTGCCATGGCGAGCATGTTGGCGGTTGAGAACAGAGTTTCCATGCACGGGTGCCTTGTAACTGTCCAGTGGTAAGTTGTGGTGGGATAAACTTTCCGTTGTCAAGTTCGATCTGGCGGCCCAGACTCCGTCCATGGCCGTCATCCTCAAGCAACACGGACAGCACCATCACGGGGCGTTGCGCCGCGCGCTGCTCGATGCCGTGGCCGAGATCGTGCTGGAAAAGGGGCCGGACGCGGTCTCCTTGCGCGAATGTGCCCGCCGCGCCGGTGTGTCCCACTCCGCCGCCGCGCCGCATTTCGGCGACAAGCGAGGTCTGCTGACCGCCTTCGCGACCGAACGGTCGGCGCGCCTTGCGGCCGCAATGCGCGATGCCGTGGCGGCGTTGCCGGAAGGTGCGGATGCGAAGGCGCGGCTATACGCCACCGGTCAGGGCTACATCGCCTTCGCGCGGCAAAACCCCGCGCATTTCCGCATGATGTTCCGCACCGACCAGGTGGACACCACCGACCCGGAATGGCGTGCCGCGGTCAATGCGAGCTGGCGGCCGCTGCAGGTGGCGATGGACGCCGTAGCGATGGGTGCCGATGCGCGTGCCATGCGCGCGAGGCTGGTCTTCGCCTGGTCGGCCGTGCACGGCTTCTGCACGCTGCGCGCCGAAGGGGCGAGCGGCTCGCTGCTGCGCCCCGAAGCCCAGGCCGAGGAGGTGGCCGCGGATATGCTTGCGCTGTTGGTCGAGGCCTGCGGCTAACTGGAAGCCGGGATGGCGCGCCGGTCTATGGGCTACGCCGCCATTCGCCGCACCGCCGCGCCATAGATCCGCGGCCCGATCAGCGCCAGCAGCGCGACGATCAGAATCACGAGGCTGATCGGTCGCGTCACGAAGGTCGTCCAGTCGCCTTGGCTGATGGTCAGCGCCTGGCGCATCGCCTGTTCGGCCATCGGCCCCAGGATCATGCCGATCACCACCGGTGCCACCGGGAAATCGAAGCGGCGCATGAACATCGCGATGATGCCGATCCCATAGAGCAGCAGCAAATCCACCACCGAATTGCTGATGCCGTAGGTGCCGATGGTCGCGAACACCAGAATCCCGGCATAGAGTTGCGGCTGCGGGATCTTCAGGATGCGCGCCCACAGCCCCACCAGCGGCAGGTTCAGCACAACCAGCATGACATTGGCGATGAAGAGCGAGGCGATCAGCGTCCAGACCAGGTCCGCTTGGCTTGTGAACAACATCGGTCCCGGCTGGATGCCGTAGGACTGAAAGGCGGAGAGCATGATCGCCGCCGTCGCCGAAGTCGGCAGGCCCAGCGTGAGCATCGGCACCAGGATGCCGGCCGCGGCTGCGTTGTTGGCGGCCTCCGGCCCCGCCACACCCTCGATCGCGCCCTTGGTGCCGAACTCCTTGGCGTGCTCGGGCTTGGCGAGTTTCCGCTCTAGGTAATAGCTCAACATGGTCGGCATCTCGGTGCCGCCGGCGGGCATGACGCCGAAGGGAAAGCCAAGTCCCGCGCCGCGCATCCAGGGCCAGAAGCTCCGCTTCCAGTCAGATTTGGACATCATGATGCTGCCCACCGGCAGCACCTCCTGCTTGCCCTCGACATAGCGCCAGGCGAGGAACAGCGTCTCGCCCACCGCGAAGAGGGCGACCGCCACCAGAACCACATTCACGCCGTCATAGAGTTCAGGGATGCCGAAGGTCAGGCGCGGCTGGCCGGTCTGCAGGTCGATGCCCACCAACCCCAGCAGCAGTCCGAAGAACAGGCTGGTCAGCCCGCGCAGCGCCGACCCACCCAGCACGGCCGAGACGGTGACGAAGCACAGGATCATCAGGCAGAAATACTCGGCTGGGCCCAGTTCCAGCGCCAGATCGACCACAACCGGCCCCAGGAAGGCGATGCCCAGCGTGCCCACCGTGCCGGCCACGAAGCTACCAATGGCGGCGGTGGCTAGCGCCGGCCCTGCGCGCCCGCCCTTGGCCATGCGGCTGCCCTCGAGCGAGGTAATGATGGAACCACTCTCGCCCGGGGTGTTCAGCAGGATCGAGGTGGTCGAACCGCCATACATCGCGCCATAGAAGACGCCGCAGAACAGGATGAAGGCCCCCGTTGCGCTGACCGAGAAGGTGATCGGCAGCAGAAGCGCGATGGTCAGCGCCGGGCCGATGCCCGGCAGCACACCGATTGCGGTGCCCAGGAAACACCCCAGCAGCGCCCAGCCCAGATTCGGCAATGTCAGCGCGTGGGAGAACCCGAGCGCCAGCCCCTCGACAGCCCCCATCAATCCGGTACCCCGAAGATCAAACCCTCGACGACGCCCGCGCCGATATTCACGCCCAGCAGTTTCACGAAAAGCGCATAGGCGCTCAGCGCGACCACGAAGGCGATGGCGATGTTGCGGGCCCAGGCGCGGGAACCAAAGGCTGCCGCCACCAGCGGGAATTGCGCGGTGGCCGCTACCGTGAAGCCGAAGGGCACGATCAGCGCAACATTCACCAGCAGCCCGGCCAGCAAAAGGCCGAGCGAAGCGAGGTTGAAGGGCGTGCCGTCCTGCAATTCCTCGATATCACGCGACCAGCCACCGCGCAGCGCCGCGACCAGCAACCCGGCACCCAGCACCACCAGCGCTGCCGCAATCAGATAGGGCACAGCCTTGGGCCCGACCTGCGCATAGAGGGGCGAGGTCGGGATGACGCTGGCCTGCCAGGCCGCGGCAAGGCCCATCGCCAGCACGAACAGCGCCGCGCCGAGATCAGCGCGCGCCGCGCCGTTGCGCCCTGGCGTCATCGTGCCTGGCTCAGCTCGCCAGCCCGATGTCGCGCAGGACCTGGCCGGTATCGGCCTCGTCCTTCGCCAGGAAGTCCACGAAGGCCTGCCCCGAGAGGAAGGCATCATCCCAGCCCTGGCGCGTCACGATCTCCCGCCAGCCCGCCGAGGCGTGCAGCGCGGTGATATAGTCGGTCAGCGCCGCGCGCTGCGCCGCCGAGATACCCGGTGCGCCGAACACGCCGCGCCAGTTGCCCATCACGATGTCGATGCCGCTTTCCTTGAGCGTCGGCACGCCTTCCAGGCTGCGGGTCTCGCCCGTGGTCGCCAGGGCGCGCATGCGCCCGGCCTTGATCTGCTCGGCGAATTCCGAGACGCCCGAGATCCCTGCGCGCACCTGAGCGCCCAGGATCGCGGCCTGAGCGGGGCCGCCGCCGGCGAAGGCCACGTAGCTGGCTTCGCGCGCATTGCGGCCCAGGCCCTTGAGCATCAGGCCGAGGATGATGTGGTCGATGCCACCGGCGCTGCCGCCACCCACCGAGACCGCGCCCGGATTGGCGCGCAGCGCCGCGGTGAAGCCAGCCAGGTCGCGGAACTCGGAATTCGCCGGCACCACGATGACACCCGGCTCGGTCGTCATGCGCGCGATCGGCGTCACGTCCTTGAGGCCGACAGGGGTGCGGTTGGTGATCACGGCACCGACCATGACCGCGCCACCCACCATGATGGCATCGCCCCGCCCGCGGCGCTGGCTGACGAAGCGCGGCAGGCCGACCGTGCCGCCCGCCCCGCCGACATTCTCGAACTGGAAGCTGCCGACCAGCCCGGCGGCGCGCGAGGCCTGCTCGATGGCGCGGCCCAGGCCATCCCACCCACCACCGGGACCGGCGGGGACGAAGACATACATGCTGTTGAAGCGCTGCTGGGCCGAGGCAGGGCTGCCGATCAGGGCGGCGGCGGGCAGGCCGGCGGCGGCGGCGATCAGGGTACGGCGGGTTGTCATGCTTCCTCCAAAGGGGTTCGGTCTTGCTGCCGGGCCGCGAGACTGCGGCAAATGCACGCAAAAGCCTAGCCGGCCTTGCTGTTGCCCGAAAGGTGCGGCATCGAGGAAGCGTGATACCGCCGCGTGCCGCTCGGGGCCGACGGGCTTTGTCACGGAACAGGGGGGCCGCGCATGGCTCGAATCAACACAACCGGTTTCGGCGCCTTGGCGCTGCTTGTCTCGCTCTTCGCGACGCCGCTCGCGGCGCTTGCGCAGGCCCCCGCGCCCGCTGCGCAGCAGCCGCCGCCGAACCGCGAGTTCACGGTGCAGAATGAGACCGACCTCATCCTGCAAAACCTCTACGTCTTCCCGCCCAATGGGCAGGATCGCGGTGCGGATCGCCTGGGGTCGGATGTGGTGCAGCCCGGGGGCAATTTCCGCGTCCGCCTCGGCCGTACGCGCGACTGCACCTTCGATATCGTCGCCATCTACCAGGACGGCACCGAAGACCTGCGTCGGCGCGTCGACATCTGCCGCAACCAGCGCCAAGTCTATGGCGACCCGAGCCTGCCGACCCTGAATGTCGCCATCACCAATGCCAGCCAGGTCATGCTGCGCGAACTCTACGTATCGGCCCGGGGGGCGGAAGCCTGGGGGCCGGACCGGCTGGGTGCCGGCGTTATCGATCCGGGTGCGAACCTCTCGATCCGCCTGCGTACGCGCGACTGCGTCTTCGACCTGCGCGCCGTCTACGGCGATGACCGGGAGGAGGTGAAGGCGCGCACGGATCTTTGCGCCAACCGCGCCATCAGCTTCGACCGCAGCGGCATCCCCCGCCCGCCTTCGCGTCCGCTGGAGGTGCTGAACCGGCACCTCGTCACGGTGCAGGAGCTCTACATCTCCGATAGCACCGAGACCGAGTGGGGCCCGGACCGGCTGGGGGCGAATGTGCTTGAACGCGGCAGCAACCTGCCCCTTACGGTGGAGACCGGCTGCGAGGTCGATGTGCGCATCGTCTTCCCGAATGGGGGGGCGGAGGAACGGCGCGAGGTCAACATCTGCGACACGCCGCGCCTGGTCTTCGCCCCCGGCTGGGTGGTCGAGACCGCCGCTGATCCAGGGGATGGCACTGGGCGCCGCGTCGCGGGGCCCAATGCACTGCGCCTGCGCAACGCCGGCACCCTGCCGGTGGTCGAATTGTTTGCCTTCGCCCCGGGCGGGCCGCGCGGCGAGGATCGTCTTGGCGCCGACACGCTTCCGGTCGGCGGCACCTTCGAGATCGACGCGCCCGGCCCGCAGGCCTGCGCCGCCGATCTGCTCGCTGTCTTCCGCGATGGTCGCGAGGTTGCCCGCTCGGGCGTTGATCTGTGCACCGGCCAGGAGGTCGAAATCCAATGAGAAAGCTGCTCCCGCTGCTCGGCGCCACGCTGCTGGCGCTGGCTGCCCCAACTCTGGCCCCCGCCACTCAGGCGCAGGGAGTTCCTGAGGCGCTGCGTGGCGCATGGTATGCCGGCGCCTGCACTGATCCTCAGGCGATGCTGGTGCTGACCGGCCGCGCCGCCGCGCGCATCGAGGCGGAAGCCCCCGCACGGCTGCTGCGTTTCCGCGAAACCCGTGAGGTTGCAGGCTGGACACTCGGCGTTTCCGTTGGCGCCGATGCCCCGCGGATGATGCTCCGCGCTGCAGCGGAGGGGCTGGAGACGGTGGAGCCCGATCCCAAGCTGCGCGATGATCGCCTGCCGGGCGATGCAAGCCCCGCCGTCTGGCGCCGCTGCCCGGCCGCGCCGCCGGCGCTCGCCATGCTGCACGGAGAGGGCGTGGCCTTCCTGGCTGCCTTTGAACATCTGGAGGCCGCTTGTTCCGGCAGTGGTCAGGGCGTGACGCCGGGTGCCTGTGCGGCGGCCATCGTGACGCAGGGCGATGTCAGCGGCGACGGCAAGCTCAGCGTGGCAGAACTCGGCCGTCTCGTGCGCGGTGGCGCCTGGGTGATCGCGGCGATGGAGGGCGCGACGCAGGACGTGCTGCTCGGTGCCGTGGGTGCCGGCACGCTGGGCGGCATCCTCGCTGGCCGCCTGGTGATGGAGAGCATGGACTACGACAATGACGGTCTGCTCTCGGCAGCTGAACTGGCGCATGACTCGGTGGCTTTCGCCCGCGCCACCGGCACACCGGCCGGCCAGCCGCTGCGCACCCAGGGGCTGACCGAGGGTGCAGGCATGCTGCGCGGCCTGATGGAAGGGCTGATGGCGCGGTAGGCTGGGTCACTCCTCGCCGGGTCGCTGCAGGAGGTCCGGCAGCGGCCAGGCGAGGGAGAAGCCCTGCCAGGGCAGGGGGGGTTCCTGCCCCGCCGCCCGCAGATCCGCCCAACTCACGACGCGCAGGGCGAGTGGCGGCAGCGAGAGGGCGAATTCGCCGCCGGGCGGCAGCGGCTCCGTCGGCGCGGTGGTGATCGGGGGCGGGCTCACGGGCAACGCGGGTGGTGACACGCTCGGCGGGTCGGTCACCCCCGGCGGCGTCGCGCCGCAATTCGGCACACCGATCGGGCAGGCATTGAACCGGTAATTCGCATCCCCGCCTGCCAGTTGCGCCGAGATGGCCGCCGCCGCCCCGGCCACGCCGCCGACGCTACCAAGTAGGAAGGCGCTGCTGCCCGTCCCGAGCAGGCCAAGCCGGCTCGCATCCACCACGCCCAGTGCAGGTCCGGAGTCGAGCAGCAGGAACACGGCCGAGTCCGGTGCGACCATATCGAGCACCACCGGCCCACCGGGCGCGTTGCGTGCCGTGCCGAAATCCGCGAGCTGCGTTGCCTGCTGCTCCGGCGGAAGGCCAGGGATATCCGGCAGGATGACCGAAGGCAGGGTCACCAGGCCAGCGGCACGCGAATCCACGATCAGCACCGGCGCGCCACCAGGGTTGAGAGCGATGAGGCTGCTGGGCTGCCCACCGGCAAGGCCGAGCGGTGTGGCCAACAGCACCGCGCGCCCGGCGGTCAGGCGAACGCCATCAAGCGTCATCGGCTGGGCCGCGGCGAGCAGAATGGTCGCGCCAGTCACCGGTCCGGCCACGACCAGCGCATCGGCGCTGCGCAGCTCGAATTCGCCGCGTGCAACGCCTAGGGTGAGGCGGGCGATGCCGTTGCCTGCCTCGGGCAGGGTCACCGCACCTTGCGCTGCCTCCACACGTAGGGCGCCGGCCACCCCCAAGGTGCCGCCGGCGGCCTGGCTGATATCCCCAGCGCTGGCCAACAGTGTCGCGGACCCGGCCGCCACAGGCGCGGCGAAGCCAATGCTCTCGGCCGACAAGGCCAGCAGCCCACCAATGGCCAGCGGGTCCACCACCGAGAGCGTCGACTCGCTCACCAGGGTCAGGGCGCTGGCGCGGCCGCCCAGGGCGGGCACGACATGGCCGGGCGCGTCCAGCGTCACGGCGCCGCCGGAATCGAGCGTAAGCATCGACGTGCGCAGCGCGCCGCCGCTGCCCTGCACAAGGCCCTGCGGCAGCGCCAGCGAGATGGAGGGGGCGGAGATCAGCCCTTCCAGCCGAAGCGGTGCCGCCCCGGCATGGGCGAAGAAAAAGCCGCCCTGTGCGCCGCCCTCGCCGAGAGCGCCGATCGCGTTGCCCGCCCCGTCCAATCGCACTTCGGCATTTATCGAGCGCGCGTCCAGGCGCGTCGCCGTCAGCCCTGCGCTGCCGGTAAGCTGGCGCAGCGTATCGCCGGCCAGCAGGGCGAGGCTGCCGCCCGCGACAACCGGGCCGGAGAGCGTCATGGCCCCCAGCGCGAAGAGCCGCACATCGCCCGCCGCGGTGACGCCAAGAACGTTTGGCAGCAGATTTGTTCCATCGGCCAGCAGCACCGAACCGGCTGTGGACCGTGCCTCCAGCGTGCCGGCCGAGAGCATGGCGCCGGGGAGTTGCAACAGGTCGAAACGCGATTCCAGGCGCGCCTGGGGCACGGTGATGGCGTCCAACAGCGTCAGGCCCGACAGCGTGGTGAAGCCCAGCCCGCCCGGCGCCACCATGCGGCCGAGCCGGGTCACGCGATTGCCCGCGGCGAGATCGATGCGGCCGCCGGCGAAGGCCTCCAGGCGGTTGGCTTCAATCGCCGGCCCACCGGCCGCTTGCACCAGATCGCCACCCGCGGTGAGCGCGACCTCCGGTGCGGCAATCGCGCCGAGGTCTGGGCTGCCACTGGTGGCGAGGCGGAATTCGAACAGCGAACTGCCCGACACCGCTGCCAGCGCATTGCCACTGGCCTCCAGCCGCACCGAGCCTTGCGGGGAGAGCGCGGTGAGGCTCGGCGCGGCGAGCGTGCCGCCTGGCAGTTGGGCGACATCGCCGGCCGCGGCGGACAGGCTCAGCCTGCGTCCGGCCCGTACCGGGGCCGCAATCTCGATTGCCCCGGCGTTGAGGTGCAGATCGCGCCCCGCATCCAGCGCGCCGAGCACGCCGAGCGGGCCCGTGCTCGCCAAGTGAAGGTCGCGCATGGCGCCACTGCCGCCGAGGGTACCGAAGCTGTTGCCCGGTTGGTCCAGCAGCGCATCCCCGCCAAGCGCCGTCACGCTGAGTCGATCCACGCCAATGCTGCTGCCGCTCGCCTGGGTGATCGCGCCCGTCGCGCTCAGCGCCAGGCTCTGTGCCGTGACGGCGCCTGTGATGCGCAGATCGCCCTGGGTCGTGAGGTTCAGCGCGCCACCGATGCTCGCTGCCTCCAGCACGGCGATCCGATTCAACGGATCGTCGAGGAAGGCCGCGCCTCCGATAACACTGAGCCGCAGCGTCCCGGCGGTTAGGCGTGCGCCCTGATCCTGTGCCAACTCCCCGGCAAGGCGGAGATCGACGATATCGGCCGAGATCGGGCCGGAGAGCAGCAGGTCTCCCCCGGCATCGACCACGAAACGGTCCCGCGCCCCGCCGAGCAGCGCGCCTATGGAATTGAGCGGCCCGTCGAGCAGAACTGAACCGCCCGGCGCTCGCACGCCGAGATCCGGGCTTGTCAGGCGAGCGGTCACCGGATTCTGGCTGAGTGATCCACCTTCCACCGTCAGCGTGATCTGCCCACCGGTCACCTCACCGGTCAGGTTGAGATCGCCCCGTGCCGTCAACGACAGGCCGCGCGGCACCAAGGACTGGCCGAGGCTGGTGATGCGGTTGCCCTCGCCGGTGAGGTTCACCCGGCCGAGCGGCGCTTCCAGAACCAGGGTACCGGCTGTGATCCCCGCGCCGCCAGACGCCTGGGCAGTTCCGCGCAGTGCCTCGAGCAGCAGCGTATCGCTGGCATTGAGCGGTGCGTTGAGCGTCAATAGCCCTGTCGGAGCCAGCCGAATCAACGGCGCGGTGATGGCGCCATCGACGACAAGCGGCGTGGTGGTGGCAACATCGAAGCCGTTCGCGCCGCCGCCGCCGGCCAGCGCCCGGATGACGTTGGTGCCGGCATTGAGCCGCACCGCCCCGCCACTGCTCTCGGCGAAGAGCGTGCCGGCCAGGACGCGCGCGCCTGAAGCATCCTGGAAGATGTCGCCGGCTGAGCGCAGCGTCAGGTCGCCGAGCACTGTCACCGGGCGGTTGATCCGGATGCCCTCGCTCGGCAGGGCGGTGGCGTTCGTGGTCTCGAGGGTCAGCGGGCCTTGCTGCTTGTTGATCGAAGCCTCGACGATGATCGTGCGCTCGGCCTGGAGCGTGAGAGCGCCGGTGGTGGCGTTGATGCTGGCCGCGGTGACCTCGGCGGGCTCGGTCGCGCCGGAGAGGCTCGAGACCACGCGCAGCGTCACCGGATCGATGAGCACCAGCGCGGCCTCCATGGCGCCGTCGACGGCGAGCGCCCCGCGCGATGAAACCTCCACCGTGCCGCGATCGGCCGAGAGCCGGCCGTGATGGGCGGTGCGTGTGGTGCTGTGGAGGATCACCTCGCCCCCTTGCCCATCGGCCCGTGCGGTGGCGCCGCGTTCCACCGTGGCCCGTCCGGCCAGGCGTTGCGGCGCACCGGGACGGGACTCCATGCTGCCACCGATCACCACCCGCCCGCCGCCGCCGCTCGCGTCCAGCAGCGCACCGGTGGCGAGCCGCACCTCGCCGTTGGCCGTGGCGGCGATGCGTCCGCTGGCGGCCTGCACCGCACCGGTGATCCTTACCCCGCCGCCATTGGCCTGCAGCGCGACCTGCCCGCCCGGGGCGATGATCTCCCCGCCCGCAAGGACAAGGTTCTCGAGAACCCCCGAGGCGGCGGTGGCGCTGAGCAGCACCTGCCCACTGGCGGCTTCGATGCGCCCGGCGTTGGTCACCAGCGCGACGCCGCCGTCCGGCGCCTGCTGCACCTGGCGCGTGACATCGATGCTGAGCAGCCCGTCTCCGGCGAGGTCCAGCGCAAAGCCTTCCGCCCCGCCGGCCATGGCCACGCGGCCGAACCGGGCGCGGATACTGCCGGAATTGGCGACGCTTGGGCCGACAAGTGCGGCGAGGCCCTGCTCGCGCACCGTGATCGTGCCGCGATTTTCGATCCGGGCGCCGGGGTGGGGGCGGCCCTCGAAGGCCATGCGCCCGGCCATGAAATTCTGGTTCGTGATGTCCGATCCGGTGGCGATCAGCGCACCCACATCGACCTGCGCGCCCTGGTGGAAGACGACGCCCGCAGGATTGACCAGAGCCACGCCGCCATTGGAGGTGACGCGCCCCGCGATCGCGGACGGACTGCCGCCGGTGACCCGCTGCAGGGACCAGGATTGCGCGCTCGGCTGGCGGATATCCACCTGGTGGCCGGCGCCGACATCGAAACCCTGCCATTGGATGATGGCACGGTTCGAGGATTGGGCGATGTCGGTCCTGCCTGGCGCATGCGTGATGCGCGCGGTGCCGGCCACCACCTGCCCGCCCTGCGGCGATTGCGCGGCGGTCGGCAGGGGCAGCACCAGGGCAGCGGCGGCGAGCAGGGTGCGACGGCGAGACATGTGCCCAGTCTGCAACGTGGCGAATACAACTTGAAGATGAATTTTCCTGCCTGAATTTCGCGCAATCGCAAAATGGAGGACCCCTGGTGTCGCCTTTCGCGCCGCGCCAGACTGATCGGACAAGGGAGAGACGGCATGGATGTGTTCGAGGCGCTGGCCACGCGCCGCAGCCTGCGCGGCTTCCGCCCCGATCCCGTGCCGCGTGCGACGATCGAGGCAATCCTGGGCGCCGCATCCCGCGCGCCCTCGGGCTCCAATGTGCAGCCCTGGCAGGTGCGCGTGACCATGGGGGCCGAGAAGGCGCGCCTTTCCGCTGCACTGCGCGTCGCGCATGATGTCGGCGACGCCGTACCGAGAGAGTATCAATACTATCCGCGCAAGTGGCGGGAGCCCTATCTCGCGCGGCGCCGCAGGGTGGGCTGGGATCTCTATAGCCTCGCCGGCGTTGCGCGCGGCGATGTCGCGGCGGGGCATGCACAGCGTGCGCGCAACTTCGACTTCTTCGGCGCGCCGGTCGGCCTGTTTTTCCTGATCGATCGTGACCTCGAGCAAGGTAGCTGGCTAGATTACGGAATGTTCCTGCAATCGGTGATGCTGGCGGCGCGCGGCCATGGCCTGGATACCTGCGCGCAGGCCGCTTTCTGCGACCATCATCACGTTGTGCGGCGCGAGTTGGCCTTGGGCGATGATCGCGTGCTGGTCTGCGGCATGTCGCTCGGCCATGCCGACGAACAGGACCCGGTGAACGCGCTGGTGAGCGAGCGCGCGCCGTTGGCGGAGTTCGTGACCTTTGGGCCGGAGGCGTGAACGCCGCGGCCACCGACCCGGAACCGGACAGCCGCGCGGCCTGGATTCGCCTGGCCGCCATCGTAGCCCTCTCCACCCTCGGCGGAGCGGGCATGTGGACCGTGGTCGTGACCCTTCCCTATGTGCAGGCCGAGTTCGGTGCCACCCGCGCCGAGGCTTCACTGCCCTACACGCTCACCATGCTCGGTTTCGGTGCAGGCGGCATACTGATGGGGCGGCTTGCTGATCGTTTCGGGGTCATGGTGCCGCTGCTCGGCGGCTCGGTGATGCTCGCGCTCGGCTATATCGCCGCAGGATTATCGACCAGCCTGCTGATGTTCGCGGTCAGCCAGGGTGTGCTGATCGGCCTGCTGGGCTCCTCCGCCGCCTTCGGTCCGCTGATGGCTGAGGCCTCGCTGTGGTTCCGCCGGCGACGCGGCATCGCGGTGGCGCTGGCGGCCTCTGGTAACTACCTCGCCGGGGCGGTCTGGCCGCCGATCCTGAATGCGCTGATTGGGCTGCAGGGCTGGCGCATGGCGCATGTGACGGTGGGGCTCGTGCTGCTCGTCTGCATGTTGCCGCTGGCCCTGCTGTTACGCGGGCGCGCACCCGGCACCGGGGCCAATGCGCCGCCCCGCAACGCCAGCGCCGCGACGACTGCGCGCCCGCTTGGCATGTCACCCAACATGCTCACCATATTGCTCTGCGTCGCGGGGATTGGCTGCTGCGTGGCGATGGCGATGCCGCAGGTCCATATCGTCGCCTATTGCGGCGACCTGGGGTACGGCGTAGCGCGCGGTACGGAGATGCTGAGCCTGATGCTACTCTGCGGCATCATCTCCCGTCTTGGGTCGGGCCTCATTGCGGACCGCATCGGCGGTCTGGCGACGCTGTTGCTCGGCTCGATGCTGCAGGCGGTGGCTCTAGGTTTCTACCTGTTCTTCGACAGTCTGGTGTCGCTCTATCTGATCTCGGCGATGTTCGGCCTGTTCCAGGGCGGCATCGTTCCCTCCTACGCCGTGATCGTGCGTGAGCATTTCCCGGCCGCGCAGGCCGCGACCCGGGTTGGCGTGGTGTTGATGGCGACGCTGTTCGGCATGGCCCTGGGGGGGTGGCTCTCGGGCTTGGTGTTCGATGTCACCGGCAGCTACGCTGCGGCCTTTCTGAATGGCATCGCCTGGAATGCGATGAACCTGATGATCATCGTGCCTTTGCTGCTGCGCAGCCTGCGCCGCCGCGGATGATGGCGGAGCGCCTTAACTGAGCGGTCCCGCCGCGTGCTTCGCATATGCCGGATGAGCCAGCAGGCGCTCATACCACGCACGCAGCGCGGGCATCGGGTGCCGTTCGATGGGCATGGCGAACCAGCGATGGACATAGATGCCGAGCGCGATGTCGGCGATCGTCATGCTCGTGCCACACAGGAAGGGCCGGTCCTGGAGTTGCCGATCGGCCATGGCCCAGAGGGTGGTCGCCTCGGCCAACGCCGTGTGTGTGGCGGGCCAGTCGCGCTGCGCCTCGGAGGTTCGGACATAGGTGAAGAAAATCACCGTCATCGGCCGGTTCAGCGCACTGGTCTGCCAATCCATCCACCGATCGCAATTCGCGGCCTGGCGCAGGTCGGCCGGGTAGATGGCATTGCCCGGCGCGCGGGCGCGGGCGAGGTAGCGTAGGATCGCGTTGCTCTCCCACAGGGTGAAGCCATCGGGCTCCTCGATGGTGGGGACCAGCGCGTTGGGGTTCTTCGCCAGGTAGTCCGCTTCGCGGGTGCGGCCGAAGGCGCCGCCGGCATCGATACGCTCGAAGGGAATGCCCAGCGTGTCGCAGAGCACCAGCACCTTCAAGACGTTGGAGGAATTGGCGCGACCCCAGATGCGCAGCATGGCGTTCCCTTTCTTGCGGCCGGACGAGGGTAGCAGCGTCCTGGGCCGGGTCCAGTTGCGGTGAGGCGCGGGTGGCGCGATCCTGCGGCCATGCCTTTTCCGCTGATGGTCCTCATGCTGGCGGCCGCCCCCCCCCTGCTCGCACGGGGGAGCGAGATCTGGCCCGGTCTTGCGCCCTGCGCGCTCTGCCTGTGGCAGCGCTGGCCCTATTGGGTGGCCGTGGGGCTTGCCGCCTTGGCGCTGGCCTTGCCCGGTCGCACGCGGGCCTGGGCGTTGCGCGCGGCGGGGCTCGCGGTGCTCGGTTCGGCCGCCATCGCCGCGCTGCATATGGGCGTGGAGTTCGGCTGGTGGCCCTCGCCCCTACCGGCCTGCCAGGCGGCGCAGGTGGGGGCGGGGGTCAGCGTCGATGACCTGCTGCGCAGCCTCAACCCAACCCCGAGCAAGCCCTGCGACGAGCCCGCCTATCTGATTCCGGGCCTGCCCCTTTCCATGGCACAGATGAACCTGATCTATGCGCTGGCGCTGACCGGATTCGTGTTCCGCGGCGCCGCCGTGAGGAGAGCCTGATGCCCGAGACCGCCGAACGCCGCCTGCCCGGCGACCCCACGCCGCGCGAATACGTCGAGCGAACCATCCGCGTGGACCATGCCGGCGAGTATGGCGCGAAACGCATCTACCAGGGCCAGCGTGCCGTGCTCGGTCGCACCAAATTCGGCCCCGTCCTGCAGCACATGCAGGAGCAGGAGCAGGTGCACCTGGATACCTTCTCGAGTCTAATCGCCAAGCGCCGCGTGCGCCCCACCGCGCTGCTGCCGATCTGGCATGTGGCGGGCTTCGTGCTGGGAGCGGGCACCGCGCTGCTCGGCCATCGCGCCGCCATGGCCTGCACCGTGGCGGTGGAGGAGGCGATCGACGAACACTACCGCGCCCAGGCCGAAACCCTCGGCGATGATGAGGCGGCGCTGCGCGCCGACATCGAGCGCTTCCGCGCCGAGGAATTGGAGCACCGCGACATCGGCCTCGCCAATGAGGCCGAACTCGCCCCCGCCTACAAGCTGCTGAGCGCAGCCATCAAGGCGGGCTGCAAGGTGGCGATAAAGGTGAGCGAGCGGGTCTGAACCCCGCTCGCCATCACCTCACCACACCAGGTCGCGGAGCTGGACGTTGTCCACCAGCCCGCCATAGCTGTCATTGCCGGCGGCGAGTTCCGCGAAGCTCAACGTATCCATCCCGGCGCGGCCGCTTACGGTGAAGCTGTAGGTGGTCCAGACGCCGGCAGTCGGGTCGATGCGGCCCAGCGTGGTGCCGTTCCAGATCACCTCGAAGGCCTCGGAGGTCGCGCTGTTGGCCTGGCGGGCGCGGGCCTCGAAGCTCAGCAGATAGTCCCGGCCCTCGACCATATCGACGCTCTGGCTGATGCGGTCGAGGCCCATCGCATGGTCGATCTCCATGTGCTGGCGGCCTTCAGGCGAGGCGATGCTGAAGCCCGCCCAGATCTCGATCGCGCCGGCGCTGTTGGTCCAGCCGGTCACGTCGTTGCGCGCCGCCCAGGTGCCGGCGGTCAGGCCGGGGCTCTCGAAGCCGCTGTTGATCAGCAGATTCGCGCCGAGGTCGCTGCGCCCGGCGATGCTCACCGCGATCTCTTGCGTATCGGTGCTATCGAGGGAGGCGACGATCAGGCGATCCACCACACTCGTGCCGGCCGCCAGCCCCTGCACGGCGCCGGATGCGTTGTTGAGCAGATAGCCCCAGTCGCCGGTCGCGGCATCGAATGTGAAGCGGCCATAGCGGCCTTCTAGCGCGCCCGGGGTGGCGAAGGCCGCCTGGCCGGCATCGGCGTCGGCGACGCTCAGTCGGCCGCTTGCTGCAAGCTGGCCATCTTCGGCCACGCTGCCGGTGGCATTGCCAACGATCATCGCGGCGTCATTGGCGCCGAGGATGGTGATGGTTACGCCGGCGCTGCCGGTATCGCCATCGGCGTCGGTAGCGCGGTAGCCGAAGGTGACGCTGCGGGACTCGCCTGCCGCGAGCGACTGGAAGGCGGCACCGCCATCCCAGGTGAATGCGCCATCCGCGCCCAGCGCCAGCGACCCGGCCGAGGCCGGTGAGGTCAGGCTTACAGCCGCCAGCAGGTCCGCGATGCTGTCATTGGCGATGACGTTGCCGCTGATCAACGCGGAATCCTCGCTGACCGTGAAGCTGTCGGCCACGGTCAGCACGGCGTCATCGGTCGCCGAGAGGGCCGCGCCATCGACCGTCACGGCGGCGGCTTCGAAGCTGCGCACGGTAAGGTTCTGGGGCGCGAAGCGGAAATCCGCCCAGGGGGTGGTGCCGGCATGCACCAGGAAGCGCGCCAGGTCGGCCTGGAAGCCACCATTGAGCCACTCCGCGCGGGTCAACTCAAAGCCCAGCGTGTCGAAGCCCGCGCCGCCATCATAGATGTCGCCGCGCGCCGCGCCGACGGTCATCACCACCAGGTCGTTGCCGCCATCGGCATGCACCCGGTCCGCGCCAGCGCCGGCGAAGAGCCGGTCATCGCCCTCACCACCATGGATCGTGTCATTGCCATCGCCGCCGAGGATAGTGTCCGCGCCCATGTCGCCGGTGGCGAGGTCATGGCCCGCGCCGAGGTCGATCAGGTCGTCCCCGCCATTGCCCCAGGCGACGTCATTGCCAGCGCCGGTGCTGACCATGTCGCGGCCCTCATCGGCGGCGATCGTGTCATTGCCTGCGCCGGCGGTGATGCGGTCATCGCCCTGGCCGGCCCAGACGGTGTTGTTTCCGTTGCCGGCCTCGATCGTGTCGTCGCCGGCGTCGCCGGTCAGGCTGTCATGGCCCGCCCCGGCGCGGATGCTGTCATGGCCCTCTCCGCCGACCACGGTGTTGCTGCCCTCCGCGGCCAGCAGCGTGTCATTGCCGGCACCGCCCTGGAGGCTGTCATCGCCCGCACCGGCATCGATATGGTCATCGCCCTCACCACCATAGGCGCTGTCATGGCCACCGCCGGTGAGGATACGATCATGGCCCGCCTCGCCCCAGGCCTGGTCATTGCCCTCGCCCAGGTTCATCCAATCCTCGCCCGACCCGCCCCAGAGCTGGTCGTTGCCGGCGCCGCCATCGAGGCTGTCCGCCCCCTCGCCGCCGTAAAGAAGGTCGTTGCCCGCCCCGCCGATCAGCGTGTCCGCGCCGCCCTCGCCCCAGAGCATGTCATTGCCCAGGCTACCATCCAGCAGATCGCCAAAGCGGGAGCCGAAGGCGCCGTCATCGCCTGCGCCCAACGGGGCTTCCACCGCGTCACTCGCATTCTGCAAGTGCAGCCAGTCGCTATATGCAGTGCCGCGGGCAGTGACGCGTGACATGGACCACTCTCCTCAGGGGCGCGAGCCGGTTCCGTTGCAGAATGCAATCGCATCTTGCGACGGGGGCGCCTTCCAAAGAGGAAAGGGCAGAAAGCATGCCAGAGCGGGAGATCAGGCCTCCAACTCAGAATCCCAATAGAGATAGTCCCGCCAGCTCTCATGCAAGTGGTTTGGCGGGAAGCTGCGGCCATTCTCCTGCAACTCCCAGCTCGTCGGCTGGCGAGGCTCCATGCGGGGCTGCATGTTGCATTCGCGTGGCAGCTTATTGGCCTTGCGCAGATTGCAGGGCCCGCAGGCGGTGACAACGTTCTCCCAACTCGTGCGGCCGCCTCGCGAGCGGGGGATGACATGGTCGAACGTCAGGTCCGGAGTGGGCTTCGCATGGCCGCAATACTGGCACTCGAAGCTGTCGCGCAGGAACACGTTGAAGCGCGTGAAGGCGGGGCGCCGTGCCGCCGGGATGTAGTCCTTCAACGCGATTACGCTGGGCAGGCGCATGGTGAGGCGCGGCGAGTGCACCATCGTCTCGTATTCTGAGAGTACCGAGACGCGGTCGAGGAATACGGCTTTCACGGCGTCCTGCCATGCCCAGATGGAAAGTGGAAAATAGGACAAAGGTCGGAAATCCGCGTTCAGGACGAGCGCCGGATATCCCTGTCCGCCATTGAAGTGTCCGCCATCAGGCAAGCGCCACTCCTATCGGAGGCAGCTTACCAAGCCCTGGGGCCGAGAACGTTAGTGAAGCCCCAGATACTGTGGCATCGCCGCGTTACAGCTTCCTTCATGCCAGCCACTTGGGTGCAGCGCAACCGGCGCCGTTGCAGGATTCACGCGCCGGTCACGCGGCGCCGCTGAGCATGCGCTGCAGGCTGAGCGCGCCTAGGCTGATTCCCGCCTCATCCAGCCCATGGCCGAGCCCTGGTCGAAAGGCAGCTTCCACCGCCACGCCAAGCCCCCGCAACACCGATTCGGCCTGCCGGCTTGCCGCCGCGGGAACCACTTCATCCGCTTCACCGTGCACCAAAAGCACTGGGGGCCGGGCGAGGATCTCGGTGGTAAGGCTGCCCGGGCCAGGCAATGCGCCCGCATAGGCCAGGATTCCCGCGCAGGCGGGTGCGAGGCGCAGTCCGGTGAACAGCGCTGTCATCGCCCCCTGACTGAAGCCCATCAGCGCCAGATCGGTGTGGCAAAGTCCAAGCTGTGCCATTTCCGTGGACAACCAGGGGATGAGCCGTGCCGCCGCTGCCCGCGCCCCGGCCTCGAGCTTGGCCGCCGCGCGGTCCTGCAGGCTGAACCATTGCCTTCCATACGGGGCGAGGTCGCAGGGCTCGGGCCCATGTGGGGCGATGAACAGTGCCTCGGGAACCGCCTTGCCCCAACCGGGCGCCAGGTCGATCAGGTCGAAGCCATCCGCGCCGACGCCGTGCAACAGCACCACTAGCTTGCGCGGCGCCCCGCCGGCGGCCGGGCCCCAGCGTGGTCCTTCGAGCGTCATGC
>Ga0315900_10002103_pt1 | contig 31167 bp, 27 predicted proteins | sample LakEriMetagenome_FD_203521 | JGI IMG/M metagenome (GOLD analysis project Ga0315900, IMG submission 203521) | Freshwater fungal communities from buoy surface, Lake Erie, Ohio, United States - Buoy 12 MA114 | ecosystem: Environmental > Aquatic > Freshwater > Lake > Lake biofilm | place: USA: Lake...
GCACGTGCTTGCCCGCCCGCATCGCCTTGATGGCCGCCTCGGCATGGAGGTGGAGGGGCAGGGCGATGACCACCGCCTCGATGTCCTTGTCGGCCAGCAGTTCCTCGTAGGCTCCGTATACCTTCACCTGCTTGCGGGCCTCGTCCTCCGTCGCCCACTTGTACTTGGCCATGAGGCCGGGGCGTGCCGTGGTGGCGCTGGGGCTCGACGCATCGCCGTGGAAGGCGCGGAACACGTTGTAGGGGCGGATGTCGGCGATCGCCACGACGTTGAGATAATCCGGATTGTGGGCGCCGAGCAGGACGCTGCCTTCGTCGCCTGTGCCGAGCACACCGACGCGGAGCGGATTGCCCACGCTCTTGCCGTAGCCGAAGTAGATCGACCCCAGGCCCGCGCCGGCCGCGAGCCCGGCCGCCACGGCGCCGCCGAGGAAGTCGCGCCGCGTGATGGCCACGGCATCGGTGAAGTTTTCCTTGCCGATCGCCTTCTGCTGCTCGGTCAGGTTCATCGGGTCACCTCGTTCGGAGTCGGGCAGCTCCCCGCACACCGGCGGCAGAGCGGACACCACTGCTTCAGGAAATACTCGAGACCGCTCCAGCCGCCGACCGGCAGGGCCGCGATCGCAAGCAGGGCCGCCAACTCGACCCATTGATCGTAGGTGGATTGCGCACCCGCCACCCAGAACGGCTGCGAGGCGATCACGCTGGTGAGAAACATCGCCCCGCCCATGGCGTTGAATTTCACGAGGATGCCCAGCACCAGGCAGGCGCCGATCGTGACGAGCGACCAGCTCACGAACCGGTCGGCCTTCCACAGGGGCGTCGGCTCGACCGCCGCGGCCGCCCGCCGCCGGTCGGCATCGGAGCCCAGCTGGCGGTCCCAGTCTGCCACCAGCTTCGTCCCGATCGCCTCCGCGTCCTTCATCCAGCCCGCGGCACGACCGGCCAATTCACTGCGCTTCTTCGCCACCCGCTCACGCTCGAAGGGGATGGCGGCGGCCCCCGGCTTCTCCTGCATGCCAGTCAGGCGTTGCACCTGCAGCCGGTAGTCGAGGAGATCGTCCGCGATCGTCCCCACGTAGGCGGCGAGTTCCGCCTGGGCGGCTGCCAGCGCCGTCTCGGCCACCGCCCGGGCGTCGGGCGAGAGCGGTACGAGCGAGGTCCGTCTGGTCAGCAGCGCACGCCAGCCCTGCACCACGCTCTCCTGCCACCGGGTCGCGGCGGTGGCCGCATCCTCCGGGCCGCGGGAGCCGAGCGTGCCCGTCCAGTCGCCCGTTTGGGGCAGTGAGCTGCGATACCAGTCGCCGAGCGGCCCGACGGCGGCCTTGCGGAAGCCGGCGCTCGACCAGTCGGGGTCGCGGAGATGACTGATGCCTTCGAGGAAGAAGTGGAGCCCGACCACGATCCGGAGGAAGGCCAAGGCCGCCACGGCGAGCAGCGTCGTTCGCATGAAATCCACCAGCGGGATGGCGGGCCTCGGGCGGCCCTCGGGCGGCAGGTCGGTGTGGAGGGACGAACCTTCCCCTTAGTTGAACCTGAAAAAATCGGCACGACAAGTAAAAAAATTGAAACCTGACCGGGAACTGCCGGGCCGCGGCTTGCAGTCTTCCCGCGGCTCCTGCCACAACAGGGGGATGCGCATCGTTCTCTGCTATCCCGTCGAGCCCCGGCATCTGGCCCAGATTCAGGCCGTCGTGCCCGACGCCGAGCTCGTCGATGCCGGCCAGGAGCGGGTCGCCGCTGAATTGCCGGAGGCCGACCTCTTTTGCGGCCACCCCAAGGTGCCGGTGCCCTGGGACGACGTGGTCCGCCGCGGCCGCCTCCGCTGGATCCAATCTTCGGCCGCGGGCCTCGACCACTGCCTCGTGCCGAGCGTCGTCGGTTCCCCGATCGTGGTCACGAGTGCATCGGGGGTGCTGGCGGACCAGGTGGCCGAGCACACGCTCGCCCTGATCACGGCCTGCACCAGGCGGATTCCGCTGTTTCTCGACCAGCAGGCCCGCCGCGAATTCGTCCGCCGGCCCACCCGCGACCTGACGGGGGCGACGGTGGTGATCGTGGGGCTGGGCGGCAACGGCCGCCGATTGGTGGAGGTGCTCGTGCCGTTTCGCGTGCGGATCCTGGCGACCGACTGGTTTCCGGTGCACAAGCCGCCGGCGGTCGAGTTTCTGGGCGGCCCCGACACGCTCGCCGACCTGCTGCCGCAGGCCGACATCCTCCTGCTCGCCGCACCGCTCACCACACACACCCGCGGCATGATCGACGCGGCGGCGATCGCACGGATGAAGCCGGGCTCGATCATCGTCAACGTGGCCCGCGGGCCGCTCGTCGACGAGCAGGCGGTCGCCGAGGCCCTGGCCAGCGGCCATCTCGATTCCGCCGGGCTCGACGTCACGCCGGAGGAGCCGCCGGCTGCCGACAGTCCCCTCTGGACGGCCCCGCGGCTCGTCATCACGCCGCACGTCGGCGGGCAGTCGGCCCGCCGAATCGATGCGATGACCGATTTTTTCTGCGAGAATCTGCGGCGGCATCTGGCGGGGAGGCCCTTGCGAAACCTGGTCGACAAGCGACTGGGCTTTCCCGAGCCCCCCTTCGAGTCACCGCACCCTTGAGTTGTGCAGCATGAGCGCATCGGATCCCGACGGCATGTCTACGGCCATCTTTCGCGAGGAAGTGCCGACGATCGCCGTGAGCGGCGACGTGGGCAGCGCCTGCCCGCAGGAGCTGCTGGCCCGCTACAGCGAGATCGTCGCCGGGGGGCGGCTCCATTGGACCGCGTATCACCATCTCGAACGGCGGCTCGGCTCGGGCGGTCAGGGCGTGGTCTATCTCTCCACCCGTCGGGGCACCGACAGCTTCACGCTGCCCGTCGCGCTCAAGATCTTTTCGCCGGAACGGTACGAAACGGAGGAGCACTACGTGGAGGCGATGAATCGGATCGCCGCCGTCGCCGCCCGCGTGGCCCAGATTCAGCAGGACAACCTGCTCGACGTGCAGAACTTCGTCGAGCAGCGGCGAATTCGCATCATGGAGATGGAGTGGATCGACGGCTACGACCTCTCCCGCCTCCTGGCCCCCGATCTTCTCGACAAGACCCGGGCGAGCGTGAGCGACGACCGCTGGCGGCATCTCAACGACGTGATCGTGACGGCCGGCCCGCGGCAATCGCGGCTCAAGCCGGGCGTGGCGATCGCGATCGTGCGAGAGTGCCTCGCGGCCCTGGCGGCACTGCATCGCGAAGGGATCGTGCATGGCGACATCAAGTCGGCCAACATCATGGTGAAGCGGACGGGCAACGCGAAGATCATCGACATCGGCTCCGCGCATGCGATCGACGAGCCGCCCCCCACCCGCACCTGCACGCCGGCCTATGCCGCGCCCGAGGTGCTCGAGGGCCGCGGCAACACGCCGCGATCGGATCTCGCGAGCCTCGGCTACGTGCTCGTGGAGATGCTCGGCGGCCAGCAGCCGTTCGCGGGCCTGCAGTCCTTCGCCGATCTCCTCGAGGCGAAGCGGTCGCTCGTACATCGACTGCCGCACCTGCTGCCGTCGGAGGTGACCTGCAACGAACTGCTCATGACGTTCTGCCGCGGTCTCATCGCCGCCGATCCGGCGAAGCGCTTTCCCAGCGCGGAGGACGCCGATCTGGAAAAGGGGGGCGCGGCCAGCTTCCACCGGCAGCTCATCGTCGGCGGCCTCGCCAGCGAATACGACAACGACGTCCGCGCCTGGCTGGAGGGGCTCGAGTAGGCCCTCGGCTTACGGAAGGCGGTGGTAGGCGAGCCGCAGGAGAGCGGTCACGGCCCGCGGGGCCAGTCGCTTCAGTCGCCACAGCCAGCGGGCCCGCAGGCCGACCACGACATACCGGCGATTGCGGTGCACCGCATGGAGCACTCGGCGGGCGACCCGATCGGACGTCCACCGGGTGGCGTCCATCCGGCGGCGGGCCTCGCTGGCGGCCGTGTGCGACGTGAAGTGCCAGGTGTCGAGCAGTCCCGAGCGGAAGAAGCCCGGACAGACGACCGTGACGCCGGGGCGGCCGCGCGGACACTCGGCGGCGATCGCCTCGGACAAGGCGACGACCCCTGCCTTGCTGGCCGAGTAGGCGCTCATCGCGGGGATCGCGAGCGAGGCGGCGATCGAGGCCACGTTGACGACGTGCGTGCGTCGGGGCCGCTCCCGCAGCCACGGCAGAAACGCCTCGCAGGCCAGCGCCGTGCCGAGCAGGTTGGTGTCGAGCACTCGCCGCCACTGCTCCGCCGGCAGCGTGCCCACCTCGCCGGCCGCGCCCACGCCCGCGGCGTTGACGAGCAGATCGAGGCTGGGCCATTCGCGACGGAGGTGGGCGCGCAGATCGGCCCAGGCGCCGGCCTCACGGACGTCGAAGGGGAGGTCGAGTGCCGAGGAATCACGGTCCACCGGCGGCCACGCCGGCCCGGGAAGATCGAGCCGAGCGACCTGCCAGCCGTCGGCGATGAGCCGGGTGGCGATGGCCTGCCCCAGTCCGCTGGCGGCGCCGGTCACGATCGCATGGCCGGGGGCGAGGTGGCGGCGAGAGGGAATCACGCGGCGGAAACGTCCTGCGGTCGCCGAAGCTGACGAGTGAACAAGCGAGGGTGACGGGACTCGAACCCGCGGCCTCCAACGTGACAGGCTGGCGCTCTAACCAACTGAGCTACACCCCCGTAAGCGTCGCGACTCGGCCGGCCCCGGAATCGGGAGGGACTCGTCGCGACGACGGGCGTCCACGTCGTCGAGGCCAAGTATACCGCCGGCCGCCGCGTGCGCAAGCCCGGGCCCTTTTCCGGCTTGTTGCCCTGCATGATTCACCGTACCTTGCCTTTCTACCGCCCGGAGCGATGACAGTGACGCCAACTTTCGATGCCGACGCGGAGTTCCTCGGTCGGGTCACCCGGCGTCTGGAAGGCTGGCTCACCGATGACGACGCCGAGGTGACCGCCGGCCTGCTCCGGCTGCAGGAGGCGGCGGAGGGCGACGCGCCGCTCGTCGAGATCGGGGTCTACTGCGGCAAATACCTGTCGCTGCTGATGGCGTCGGCTGCCCGAACGCGGTCGCGAGTGCTGGGTATCGACACGTTTCAGTTCAAGGATCTGGCCTCGGTCACGGCCGGCCTGACGGATCTGATGCCGGACCTGGTCGCCGGCCTGTCGCTGCACGCGGGGTCGTCTCGGGACATCACGCCGGAATGGTTTCTGGGCATGCTGGGCAGGCCCGCGCGATTCATCAGTGTCGATGGCTCGCACGACTACCCCGACGTCCTGCACGATCTCCGGCTGGCCGATGCAGCGGCCGCGCCGGGGGGACTCGTGGTGGTCGATGACTTCCTCAATCCACTGACGCTGGGCGTCAACCGCGCCGTCAACGCGTTCATGGAATCGGGGCCTGCCCTGGTGGGCCTCGCCTGCGGCGCCAACAAACTCTATCTCGTCCGGCCGACGCATGCCGCATTCTATCGGGAGCATCTCGAGCAGCACCTGCTCACCACCCCGGCGGACCGCGGTGAACGATTCCGGAAGCGGATCGCGACGTGGCGTGGACTCGTCGAGCAGGACTTCTTCGGCAGCCCGACGCTCCTGTTCGATGCGTCGCGCTAAAAAATCCCACGGGAGGGATCGAAGCCCTTCTGGGCGGCGATCTCGAAATCCTGGCGGGCCTGGGCCTCGAGGCCGGCGGCGCGGCAGGCGAGGCCGCGGTGCTGGTGCATCACGGCGAGTCCGTGGTCGAGTGACCGCAGGCGTGAGACGACCTCGTCGGAATCGGTCTGGCCGAGGAGCGTCGCCAGCCGCCGCTGCTGCGTGACGGCGGCAGTGATCGCGAGGTTGAGCTGGTCGACGGCCTCCCGATGGCGGCCGAGCAGGTGGAGAATGAAGCCCCGCGTATCGAGCAATTCGGGCGCCGCTCCATCACTGACGCGGAGGGCCGTGTCGATGTCGGCGAGCGCCGCCGGGAGATCGCGGCCGACGAGCGCCCGGATGTAGGCGCGGTGGTTGAGGGCCTCGGGATTCCCGTTTCCGGCGGCGACCACGGCCGCCTCGGCAGCGGCGACGGCCTCGTCGGGATCGTCGAGCATCACGTGGGCAAGGGCCTGCACCCGGTGTGGCTGCGTTGACGAAGGGGCTGCAGCGAGCGCGGCGGCGGCGTCGGCCAGTGCGGCCTGCGGATCACGGTTCTCGATCCGCAGCATTGCCCGCCAGCAGAGCAGGCGGCAGCGGAGCACGGCATCGTCGGGGCACCACTCCACGGCCCGGCCGACCTCGGCGACGGCGGCGGAAACCTGCCCGCGGGCCTCACGGCCCACCGCCCGTTCGAGCGACCACATGACCACCGCTTCACGCATCAGCGGCATCACCGCCGGAGCGACGAACGACGCGACGATGCCGAGCAGGGCGACGGCCACGACGAGCCGCTTGGTTGGGCCGGCGGCCGGCCGTCCGGAACGCGAACGCGAACGCACCCCCGCGTCCGGCTCATCGGCCGGCGGGGTGAACTCCGGAGGAATCGGAAATCCCAGGTGGTCGTAGTTCATGCGGCAGACGCGGCGACTTGTGGCGGCTTTCCCGCCTCCAGTATCCTCATCCTACCGGTTCGTCAGCCCCAAGGAGCACGCCATGCCGCTTTTCGAGATCGAGACCAGCGGCCACATCATCATCTCGTGGGCTGCCGACGACGCCGCCGCCGAGGCCGTGGTGCGGCAGGCCTATCCAGACGAGGATATCGTGCGACTGACCCGCCGGCCCCGTGATACGTGGGTCATTTCCAAATCGGCCCTGGGGCTCACCGACTCCCGGATCAATCCCTGCAGCACGGCCCGTGAGTGCCTCGCCAAGGCCTCCGGCGACAAAGTGCACGCGATCCGACTCTACATGCACGAGACGGGCGACGATCTCGATCGTGCTCGCAAGGTGATCGAGTCGAACATGGTCATGGGTTGGTGAGCCGGAAGGTCACCAGCAGGGTCGGAACGTTCGTGCCCCCGTTGTCGGCGATGGCGACCACCGCCCGCCCCCCCTTCGCGAGCGGCGGTCCGGTGGCCAGGCCTTCGAGGTTGACGCCGACGGCCGCCTTCCAGAGCAACTGCTTCGCGACACGGCTGGCCGCCGGCCGCGCGGCGAGCCCGCCAGCCACGCCGGCGACGTCGGGTGCGCCGCGGCTATCGACGAGATAGATCCGGCTCTCGAATGGAGGCAGGCCGGCTGCGAACGACCGCTCAAGCACCAGCAACCGTTCGTGTCCCACCGCCACGATCGCGACGACGCCGGAGAGCGAGTCGCCTGGCACTGGCCGCACGGCCGCATGTGGAGGATCGACCGAGTAGCCGAATTGTCGCGTGGTCGGCGCCGCAGCCGGAGAGTCCGTGATCGGGATTCGTGTAAGTCGCACGACCGTGCCGCCGGTTTCGGCGGCTGCCGGACCATCGGCCGGCAGGGCCTCCTCGGTGGCGGTCCAGACGCAATCGCCTTCGGCATCGACCGCCACTGCTTCGAGGCCGCGGTTGGGGCGTCGCGATTGGAGCATGGCAGGAATGCCGACGCGGCCCAGTTCGCTGCCGGCGGTGAAGGCGACGACTCGGAGAGCCGGCGTGTCTTCCTCGCAGAGGAGCAGCCACGGTGGTGGCGGGACCGGGGGCTGCGCCGCAACCGTGGCTGCCAACGCGGCCTCCAGATGCGGCGGACAGAGAGCCACGTCTTCGTAGTCGTGCCCGTGCTGCAGCGGTCGCACCGCCACATCGGACACGCCGGCCGGTTCGCCTTCCGGACCAAGCGCGAGCCGGAACGTCGCGAGTTTGTCGCTGTTGTCGATCGCGGCCACCCAGCGGTCGTCGCCGAGCCAGGCGAGACCACTCACGCCAGTCAGGGGCATAGTCGTGCCCCCGCCGGCTTCCACGTCGGCGGGCAGTTGCAGCGTGCCCACCTGCTCGAGCCGGAAGCCGGCTGCCTCCTCGCTCCGCGCGGCCGGGAGGGGGATGGTGAGAACCAGGACGACTGCTGCGAAGAGAGCGCGAGTCATGCCGGCGTTGTACCACGCCGTGGAACCATCGATCGCACCCGTCGCCGGTGTCAGGGCGTCGCAGGAGGTGAGGATTCGAAGCTGACGGGCTGGATGGCCCCCTCGCCGCCGAGCATGTCGCGGCTCGATCGGTAGCTCGACGTGCCGCCGGGGCGATAGCCGGGGTCGGGACGACGCGCGGGGACGGCTGATGGCGCGACTGCAGGAGGCGTCATCGCAGGCGTTGCGGCCGGCGGTGCGATCGCGGCCGGCGCGGCGGGGGGCGGAGTCGCCGGGGCGGTCACCGGAGGGGCATCGATCGCTGATGGCGTCCATGCCGGCTGGGATGGCAGCGGCTCGGCAGCACCGGTCGATCCCGCGAAGCGACTGCCCGTCGCGGCGCCGTAGCGCGACGCGTTCGGGTCGGTTGTCACCGGTGCAGAGGACGGCCACGACGAACCGCCGCGGGCGTCGGCCACTCGGGCCGCGGGGTCGAAGGCAGCCGGTGGCGTCGAGAAGGCCGAGCCGGCTGCTGCGGCCGGTGCCGCTGGAACCGCGGCCAGACCAGCGGCGGGGGTGGACGGCAGCGATGATTCCGGCGGGCCGGCGGTCGGCGGGGCGGCGTAGGGTCCCACCTGCGGTGCGATCGACGAGAGTGGCGAGGACGGAGGGGTGAGTTCGGGCTGTGCCGCGGCGGCAGGCGAAACGGCGGGGGCAGAGGCGATCGTGGCCGCAGCAGCCGGAGCGGGCGCAGGTGTCGATCCATAGGTGATGGCTGCGGGGGCCACGGCTGACGGCGCGGCCGCCGTTCCTGCAGCGTCCGCGTTGGCCAGCACGTAGCCCTCCGGCGTGGACGTCGTCGGGTATGGCTTCGCCGTGGCGGAGGGCTTGGTTACGTCATCGGAAAACGATGGCGCCGCCGCAAGTTTCGCGGGGTCAGTGGTGCCGGCGCCGCCCAGCGTCCACCACGACGGCTTGGCCCCCCAGGAGCCGCTTTTGCAGCCGCTGGTCGCCGCCACCGCGATCGCCAGCATGACAGCCCCGTGGCCCAGACTTCGCCGCACCGTGCGCACCGCGTTCATGAAAAAAGCCTCCGGACGAAAACCATTCTCCGCGAGGCGGGGAAATAGAGTTCGTCCGGAGGCCGAGTCAACGCCAGCACGGGGCGACAGGATGGCTTCGCTGCGGCGGCGTGAATCTGGGTGGTTCGGGAGGACGGGCTACTTCTTGTGGGCGGCGAACCGCTTGCCGACGGCGTCCCAGTCGATCACGTCGTAGATGGCGGCGACGTAATCGGCCCGCTTGTTCTGGTACTTGAGATAGTAGGCATGCTCCCAGACGTCGATGCCGAACAGCGGCACGTTGCCGTGCATGATCGGGCTGTCCTGATTGGCCGTGCTTTCGACGAGCAGCTTGCCCTTTGGGTCCAGCGACAGCCAGGCCCAGCCGCTGCCGAAACGCTTCATCGCGGCGTCGGAGAGCGCCGTCTTGAAGTTCTCGAAGCTGCTGAACACCGAGCGGACGGCCTCGCCGAGATGGCCCGCGGGCTCGCCCCCCTTGCCCTTGCCGAGCGACTCCCAGAAGAGGGTGTGGTTGGCATGGCCGCCGCCGTTGTTGCGGACGACGGTGCGAATCGCCTCGGGCACCTTCTCGAGGTCGGCGATCAGTTTCTCCACCGGCAGCGCGGCGAGGTCGGGATGGGACTCGAGCGCCTTGTTGACGTTGTCGACGTACGCCTTGTGGTGGCGGTCGTGGTGGATCTCCATCGTGCGGGCGTCGATCGACGGCTCGAGGGCGTCGAAGGCGTAGGGCAGCGCGGGCAGCGTGTAGGCCATGAGTGGGTTCTCCGTGCGGGGCAGGGGACTGGGCAAGTAGGACGCGGGATCGTAGCCCACCTGCGGCTGAGCGGCAAATCGCCCTCCGCCTGCCGCAACCCTGACGATTGCAGGGATGGTGCCGTCCACTCCCGCGGCGCGGACCCTGCCGACCGTGCCCGTGATGCCTGCTGCGGCAGCGCGGCGTCGACGGCATGAATACCCGCGCCGGCAACGGCCGATCAGCATCACAGCAGGCGGCACTGCGGAGGGCAGGAGGCCACCGTCGTCTGCGCGGGATGTTGACCATCCCGCTGCCATGAAGGGATTCGGGTTGTTCATGTCGATCGCCAGTTCCCCGCGCCGCGACCAGCGGCGGCGGATGCTCGTGTCATGGAAGCGGTCCGCGTCGGCCGGCGCGGCCGGCGCAGGCGGTGCCGCCCGCGCGCCGGCCGAATATGCGGCCGAGGCTGCGCCGGAGCGGCAACGCGGCCCGGCGGTGTTGCTGCCCACGACCGCGGGCGGGCTCGCGTTCGCCATCATCGCCATCCTGCTGCCCGTCGCAGGCGGCATCGCGTTGGGGGCCTGCGAGGCGGTGGTCGGCATGCGGCCGATCACGGCGGCGGGCCGGTTCGGCCGCACGCTCCAGGCGGTGGAGGCCTGCGTCGACCCGAGGTCGATCGCGTCGCTGCAGGCGTGGCTGGCGCAGCTCTTTCTCGTCGCCGCGGCCGGCATCGCCTGCATCGTGCGGCTCATGCGCCGCCACCGCCGCGACGACTATCACGGTCGGTTTCGCGCCTGGGGCTGGCTGGCGGGGCTGTTTCTGCTCACGGCATGTGCCGGCGTCGTGCCCGTGGGGCCGCTCATGGCCGCGCTCGCGGTCGACGTCACGGGCATCGAGATCGGTCCCGGCGGTGTCGGCTGGTGGCTCACGCTGGCCGCGACCGCATACGGTCTCGTGGCACTGTGGGCGGTGCTGCCGCTGCACGAGCGGCTGGGCACGGCCTTCTGGCTCGTCGCCGCCCTCGGGGCGTGGGCGGGCTCGGCGGCGGCCGTGTGGGTGGGGGGGCGGTGGCCGCTCCATGCCGTCGCCGCCGGATCGCTCTGGTCGCTGGCCGCCGCGTTCGCGCTGATCGCGATGCTCACGGCGGCTCGGTCGGTGATTCGCGAGGTCCGCGGGCTGCCGGCTCGGAAGCCAGCCTCCGACCGCGCCGGCCGCCCGGTGCGGGCCGAGCCGGTCGCCGCGATCCAGCGTCGGCGCGAGGAGGATGCCGAGGAGGCCGAGGAGGATTCGCCGGACTTCACGGCGACCGACGACCAGGCCGACGAGACGGCGTTTACCGACGGCAGCGAACCGGAGCATCGCCACCTCTCGAAGGCCGAGCGGAAGCGGCTGAAGAAGCTGGCCCGGATGCGGGAAGCAGCCGCCTGAACCGGCGGCCGCGGATTGACGCGGGCCCGTGTGGCCCGCGATAGTCGCGGCTCCGCTCGCACCGCAGGAACCGACCGATGACCGTTCGCACCCGCTTCGCTCCGAGCCCCACCGGCTATCTGCACATCGGAGGCGTGCGGACGGCGCTCTTCAATTGGCTCTTCGCGCGGCAGCACGGCGGCCAGTTCATCCTGCGGATCGACGACACCGACGTGGCCCGCAACGTGGACGAGGCGCTCGAGCCGATCCTGTCGGGCCTGAGGTGGCTCGGGATCGATTGGGACGAGGGCCCGGGCGTGGGCGGCCCGCATGCGCCCTACTTCCAGTCGCAGCGGGCCGAGGGGCACAAGGCCGCGGTGGAGAGACTGCTCGCGTCGGGCCACGCCTACCGCGACTTCGGCCGCCCCGACGAGCTCGACGAGGAGCGGAAGGCCGCGCAGGCGGCCGGCACGCCGTTTCTCTACAGCCGGCGGTTCGCCGCGTTCGATGCGGAGACGGCACGCCGCTTCGAGGCCGAGGGGCGGGCGAGCGTCGTACGGCTCAAGATGCCGCGGGAGGGCGCGCTGGTGATCGACGACGCCGTCCGCGGCCGGGTCGAGTTCGCCTGGGAGCGGGAGCAAGACCATGTGATCCAGCGGGCCGACGGCTCGTGCCTTTATCACCTCGCCAGTGTCGTGGACGACCACGATCTCGCGATCACGCACGTGATCCGGGCGGAGGAACATCTCTCCAACACGCCGCGGCAGGCCTTCATCGCGCTGTCGCTGGGCTACCCGCTGCCGGCCTACGCACACCTGCCGCTCGTCGCCGAGCCGGGCAGCCGCACGAAGCTCTCGAAGCGGAAACTGGCCCAGTATCTGAAGAACAACGACTTCAAGCAGGTGATGGAGCACGGCCTGAAGATCGCCGAGCGGATGGGCGTGAAGGCCGAGGCCGACACGTTCAATCCCGTGATCGTCGATTTCTACCGCGAAGTCGGCTACCTGCCCTGGGCGATCGACAACTATCTCACGCTGCTCGGCTGGTCGTACGACGACAAGACCGAGTTCTTCAGCCGTGACGAACTCATCGAGCACTTCACGCTCGAACGGATCAACTCGTCACCGGCGAGTTTCGATCCGAAGAAGCTCTGGGCCGTGCAGGACCACTACATGGCGACGCTCTCGACCGACGAGAAGCTCGCCCTGATGCTGCCGTTCCTTGCCCGGGCGAGGCTGGTGGCCGACCCACCTGCGGCCGATGCGGTGGAGACCGTCCGCCGCGTGATCGAGGCCTCGGGCGACCGGCTCAAGGTGGCGGGCGATATCCTCGCCTACGCCGACTTCTTCCTCGTCGCGGAGCCGCCGCTCGACGCCGCCGCGGTGCAGCAGCGGCTCGCGAAGTCCGGAGTGAAGGATCTCCTGGCGGCCTTCGGCAAGGCGATCGAAACGGTCGAGCCCTTCGAGCCGGCGGGCCTGGAGGCCGCGCTCAAGGGCGTCGTGGAGCAGGCCGGCGTGAAAGTGGGCGACCTCGTGCACGCCGTGCGGGTGGCCGTGACGGGCAAGACGGTCGGCCCCGGCCTCTACGACTGCCTCGCCATCCTCGGCCGCGACCGCTCCCTCGTCCGCATCGCCCACGCCCTCCCGCTCTGCGGATGAAAATCTGGGACATGGCTGTGCCCGGCTCGGGGGCGGCAAAAGTCTCGTCGCGTGGGCCGCGGCGGCCCAATGCTCCTCGAGCGTTCGCCGACCAGCGCAGCCAGGATGGCGAAGCGCACGCGGCATCGAGCGAGCGAAGAACAGGATGTTCGTAGCGAGCGTCCGGCGAGATGGCACGGGCAACCCCGACCACCGAGACAGGCCGCGGCTTTCCCCGCCCCCGGCGACAAACGGCCGGAATCCCGTTATACCTGTGGCGACTTTCGGTCACGAGGCATTCACAGCGGAGACGTGTTCATGGCAGGTGCGGAAGCGTTCGCGGGCATCGGGAAGATTCGCTACGAGGGGCCGTCCACGAAGAACATGCTGGCCTTCCGGCACTACGACGCCGACGCGCTCGTGGAAGGCAGGCCGATGCGCGACCACCTGCGGTTCGCCGTCTCCTACTGGCACACGATGCGGGGCACCGGCGGCGATCCGTTCGGCCCCGGCACGGTGGTGCGGCCGTGGGAGACGGAGAGCGACCCGCTGAAGGCGGCGCTCAAGCGGGTGGACGTGGCCTTCGAGTTCCTCGACAAGCTCGGCTGCGACCTCTACTGCTTCCACGACCGCGACGTGGCGCCCGAGGGGGTGACGCTGGCCGAGAGCAACAAACATTTCGACACCGTGGCCGACGCCCTGGAGAAGGCCCAGCAGCGGACGGGCAAGAAGCTGCTCTGGGGCACGGCGAATCTTTTCTCGCATCCCCGCTACGTGCACGGGGCCGCGACGAGCCCGAATGCCGAGGTGTTTGCCTATGCGGCGGCCCAGGTGAAGAAGGCGATGGAGGTGACGCACCGGCTCGGCGGGGCCGGGTATGTGTTCTGGGGTGGTCGCGAGGGCTACCAGTGCCTCTGGAACACCGACATGAAGCGGGAGGTGGAGCATCTCGCCGCGTTCATGCTCATGGCGGTGGACTACGCGAAGGAGATCGGCTTCACCGGCCAGTTCTACTTCGAGCCCAAGCCACGGGAGCCGATGAAGCATCAATACGACTTCGACTCGGCCACCTGCATCAATTTTCTGCGCACGTATGGGCTAGAGAAGCACGTGAAGATGAACATCGAGACGAACCACGCCACGCTCGCCGGCCACGAGATGCAGCATGAGTTGGAGTATGCCGGCATGCAGGGCTTCCTCGGGTCGATCGACGCCAACACCGGCGACACGCTCGTAGGCTGGGACACCGACCAGTTCCCGACGAACATCTATCTGACGACGCAGATCATGTACTCGATTCTCAAGTACGGCGGCTTGGCGCCCGGTGGCGTGAACTTCGACGCCAAGGTGCGGCGTGAGAGCTTCGAGCCGGTCGATCTGTTCCATGCCCACATCGGCGGCATGGACGCCTTCGCCCGGGGCCTGAAGATCGCCGCCGCGATGCGGGCTGACGGAGCGATCCAGAAGCTCGTCGAAGAGCGGTATGCCTCGTGGTCGAGTCCGCTCGGCAAGCGGATCGAGGCCGGCGGCGAGTCGCTCAAGTCGCTCGAAAAGGAGATGCTCGCCAAGGGCGAGGCGGCGGCCAGCATCAGCGGCCGCCAGGAACTCTTCGAAAACGTCATCAACACCTATCTCTAGGATTCTCCGGTATGTCTTTGCTCGTCGTCGGTAGCGTTGCTCTGGATTGCGTCGAGACCCCGTCCGCGAAGCGTGACGACGTGCTCGGCGGTTCGGCCGTGTTCTTTTCGTATGCCGCCAGCTTCTTCTCGCCGGTGCGGATGATCGGCACCGTCGGTGAAGACTGGCCCAAGCAGCACACGCAACTGCTGGCCGATCGCGGCATCGATACGTCGGGCATCGAGACGATCCCCGGCGGAAAGACCTTCCGCTGGCGGGGCCGCTACCTGCCCAACATGAACGACCGCGAGACGCTCGAGGTGCACCTGAACGTGTTCGGGGAGTTCAAGCCGAAGCTCAACGGCAGTCACCGCGACAGTAAGTTCGTGTTTCTCGGCAACGCATCGCCAACGACGCAGCTCTCGGTGCTCGACCAGGTGCCCGAGGCGAGCCTGACTGTGGCCGACACGATGGACCTGTGGATCAACATCCAGCGGGACGAACTCGAGGCCCTGCTCAAGCGGATCGACGGCCTCGTGCTCAACGACTCCGAGGCCAAGCTCCTCGCCGAGGACGAAAACCTCGTGCGGGCCGGGCACGCCGTACGGAAGATGGGACCGAAGTTCGTGGTGATCAAGAAGGGGGAGCACGGGGCGATGTTCTTCAGCGAGCACGAGATGTACGTCATGCCCGCCTATCCGACGCCGCAGGTGGTCGATCCGACCGGCGCCGGCGACAGTTTCGCCGGCGGCATGATGGGCCACCTCGCGAGCCTGGGCCGGTTCGACCCGCAGGCCCTCAAGGAGGCGCTCGCCTACGGCGTGATCACTGCGAGCTACACGGTGGAGGACTTCAGCCTCGACCGCCTCGCGGCGATCGGCCGCCACGACCTCGACCGCCGGATCACCGACTACCGGCAGATGCTGTCGTTTTAGCGTCGTGCGTCTCGGCCTGCGGGATCACTACCACCCGACCCGCTTGATCCCCGAGATCGCGTCGAAATGGACGTCGCGAGAAACGATCGGAACACCCATGTGCCGGGCGATGGCGGCGATCCATGTGTCGTTGACCGGAATCGGCGTGCCCGCTTTTTTGAGTTCGAGTCGAACGGCGCCATATGCCTTCGCGACTGCATGGTCGATTGAAACCACTTCAACGCTGGCGAGATTGGTATCGAGCCAGTCTGCGTATCGTCGGTAGTGCCTGGACATCCGAATTCCGAAATCGAATTCGCCGATAACGACTACCGGAACGGCCAGCATGCTTGCCGATCGGAGCACGGGTTCGATCGCCTGTTCTCCCTCCGCCCATGCCGAGAGAGCGTTGGTATCGAGGATCACGTCTCCGGCTCCGGCTCGACTGTCTCGAATTCCTCTTCGATCAGGCCGCGGATCCGGGCGGTTTCAGCCCTAAGGTCGGCGAGGTCGCCGAACCCCTTCATCCATGGAGGATCTGTTGCCTGTGCCTGCCGGCCTTCGTGCTCGAGTTGCGCCCGGATGGTGTCGGTGACGAATTGCCGCAGACTGATGCCATTGAGAGAAGCCCGGGCTTTCGCAAGTCGGAAAAGGTCGTCGGGGATGTCGATGGTGGTTTTCACTCCAGCATCATACCCGTAAATACGGCTCGTTCAAGGCCCTTTTTTACGGGTCATTGATCTGCATTGCCGGCACCTGATGAGCTCGGAGTCCCGGTGTCCGCGGCTAGAAATGGGAGCAGTCGCTGAGTCGCTGTGGCCGCGGTTCGCCGGCGCGTGTCGCTGTCGTTGGCATCGTTGGCGAGCGCCCGTCGCACCGAGTCCTGCTGCATGGCGCCGCGGCGATCGCGGCGGCTACCGTGGCGTCGCGCGACGTCCCGGGCCTCGGTTCGGGATTCAGCCGTGCCGCGGACGGCCGCAAGCCGCCGCTTCGCCTCCCGCACGGCAAGGGCGTGGTCAACGAGCGGTTGCGGATAGTCGCGGCCGATCAGACAACCGGAGGCCTGCTGCACGGAGATCGGCATCGTCCACGGCATGTGCACGTAGGCCGCTGGGACGCCGGCGAGTTCCGGCACCCAGCGGCCGATGAAGATTCCGTGCGGATCCTGCTCGATGGCCTGTTTCGTCGGGTTGTAGATCCGCAGCGTGTTGATGCCCGTCGTGCCGCTTTGCATCTGCAGCTGTGACCAGTGAATCCCCGGCTCGAAGTCGAGGAAGTGCCGGGCGAGGTGAAGCCCGGTCGGCCGCCCGCAGCATGTTGTGAAACTCGATCGCCGGCTCGTCCTCCAGCTTCTGCATGAAGTGGCAGTGCCAGTGGAGCCGCGACAGCACGCCCTTCAGGCTCCGTTGCCAGGCCTTGAGTTCAGCCCGCTCACGCGGCGTCACAGCTGTGGCGAGCGATGCGGTGACATCGAGCCGTCGGGCTTCGCTGGCCTGCCAGACACGGCGCATCGAGATCGAGCCGAAGGCGAGAAATGGGCTCAACCGCGAACAGTTCGTCGGCGCCGAAAGCGGGCTCGAGATACCGCCGGAGTAGTGACGCCCACGGCGGATGAGAAAATCGTCGAGCACGCTTTCCGCCGCCCGCTCGCCCCCGCGCTGCCGGTCCTTCGTGTCGGCGGGGATGCCGAGGTCGCGGCGGTCGAGGATGCCGGAGGTTGCCAGCCGGGCGATCGACTCGCGGCCACCGTGGCCGGTGCTCCGCGGCAGGGGAGCCTGTGCCGCCTCCATCCGCTTTTCCCAGATCCTATTCCAGCCGTTTCACGAGGCGAACCGGCGGACGCCGCCGGTCTGCGGCAGTTCGAGAAACTCGACGCCCGCTTCGCGGGCTCGAGTCCCAATCGGGCGGCGCGAGCACTTCCGGCTCGAACAGGAAGAGGGTGAACACGGCCCCGCCCCTGGGCCCGGGCAGCCGCCTCGGAGACCGCCGGATGGTCGGTCACGCGAAGGTCGCGCTTCAGCCGCACGCAGACAGGGGAGGCAGGTTCGGGCATGGGATATCGGGGAAACAGGTGATTTTGCGGCTCATTGTGGGTGAGTCACGATGTGTACGGCCGTCCAGAAAATCTGCTTGCCAAGCCGGGGGGGAGCCGATAATATACCCGCGTTCAGTGTACGGTTTCGCGGCAAATCGCTCGATTCATGGTGGCAAAGCAACCACCCCGACGAGGCGCCGGGAAGCGTGGGAGGCAGTCGCCATGGTTACGGCAACAGCAGGAGCGAACGGACGGATGGCCAAAGAAGTGAAGGATGCGAAGGAGAAGTCCGCCAAGGAGGCGAAGCTCGACGAGGGCAGGGGAGGCAAGAAGGCCGCGAAGGAAGGGCTCGCCTTCCTCGACGCCAACCCCACGCTCCGCAATACGCTCTCTCAGATCGAAAAAGAATTCGGCGAAGGCTCGATCATGCCGCTCGGCGTGGATGCCCAGGCGCCGATCGAGGGTATCTCCTCGGGCAGCCTGTCGGTCGACCTCGCCCTCGGCGGCAAGGGCTTCCCGCGGGGCCGGATCATCGAGGTGTTCGGGCCGGAGTCTTCCGGCAAGACGACGCTCGCCTTGCACGCCGTGGCCGCCGCCCAGCGGTCGCCCGGTATCTCCGGCAGCGGTGGCGTGGCGGCCTTTATCGACGCCGAGCATGCGCTCGACCCGAGTTGGGCCAAAAAGCTTGGCATCTCGCTGGAGAAGCTGCTCGTCAGCCAGCCGACGAGCGGCGAGGAGGCGATGCACATCTGCGAGCTCCTCATCAAGAGCAACGCGGTGGACATCATCGTCGTGGACTCCGTGGCGGCGCTCGTGCCCCAAAAGGAACTCGACGGCGAGATCGGCGATGCGTTCGTGGGACTGCAGGCCCGGCTCATGAGCCAGACCATGCGGAAGCTCACGGGAGCCATCGCGAAGAGCAAGACGACCGTGATCTTCATCAATCAGATCCGTGAGAAGATCGGCGTGATGTTCGGCAGCCCCGAGACCACGCCGGGCGGCCGGGCACTCAAGTTCTACGCATCCTGCCGGGTCGATGTCCGTCGGATTGGCCAACTCAAGGATGGCGAGGACGTGGTGGGCCAGCGGGTGAAGGTGAAGGTGGTGAAGAATAAGGTGGCGCCGCCCTTCCGAGTCGCCGAGTTCGACATGATGCACGCCAACGGCATCAGCGTCGAAGGCGACATCCTCGATCTCGCCATCGCCGCCAAGCTCGTCGATAAGACGGGCACGTGGCTGCGGTATGGTGACGTGCACCTCGGCCAGGGCCGGGAGAAGGCCCGGCTCTTCCTCAAGGAAAATCCGAAGGTGGCCCAGGAGCTTCGCGAGAAGATCCTGGCTGCCAAGGACACCGTGATCGCGATGGCGAGCGATTCCGCCAGCGAAGAGTAGGTCGCTCCTACTTCCCGTCGGCAGGACGTTTTCGCCCGCCGGCTGGCACACTGACCAGCACGCTCCCCCCGCCCGTGCGCGGCCGACCCAAGCGGCCGCCGCGGGCGGTGCTGTTTTCGGGACGGGGCCTGGCGACTTTTTCGGGATTGAAACCAGCATCCCGCGCCGAGGGCGGGGGCGTGTATAGTTCGGCTTTTCCTCAGCCGAAAGATCCCCCGGAGCCCTGCAGTAGATGAAGGCCGACGATCTCCGCGAAGCCTACCTGGCATTCTTCGAATCGAAGGGCTGCGTCCGCCGCCCGAGCGACGTGCTCGTGCCGCGGTGGGATCCGTCGGTGCTGTTCACGCCCGCGGGCATGAATCAGTTCAAGGATCACTTTCTCGGCAAGTGCAAGCTGGAGTTCACGCGGGCCACCACCTGCCAGAAGTGCCTGCGGACGGGCGACATCGACAACGTGGGCCGCACGCCGCGGCACCACACGTTTTTCGAGATGCTCGGCAACTTCAGCTTCGGCGACTACTTCAAGCGGGAGGCGATCCACTGGGCCTGGGAGTTCCTCACGGCTCGGAACTGGCTCAACATTGCCCCCGAGAAGCTCTCGATCACCGTCTACCACGACGACAACGAGGCCTTCGCCATCTGGGCCGACGAGATCGGCGTGCCGGCCGCACGGATCACGCGGATGGGCGAGGACGACAACTTCTGGCCGGCCAGTTCCCCGTCACAGGGACCCGACGGCGTGTGCGGGCCGTGCAGCGAGATCTTCTACCGGATGCCCGACGGCAGCGACGTGGAGATCTGGAACCTCGTGTTCACACAGTTCAATCGTGTTGGTCCCCCCCCCGACAACCTGCATCCGCTCCCCAGCCGCAACATCGACACCGGCATGGGTCTGGAGCGGACCTGTGCCATGCTCCAGGGCGTGGACTCCAATTTCCACATCGACATCCTGCGGCCGGTGGTCGAGGCGGTGGCTGACGTGTGCGGCCGGCGGTACGAGCCGGCCACCGACGATGGACGGCGGATGCGGCGGATCGCCGACCACGTGCGGGCGTGCACGTTCGCGATCCACGAGAACGTGCTGCCGGGCAACAACGAGGAGAAGTACGTCGTCAAACGGCTCCTCCGTCGGGCCGTGCTCGATGGCCGCCAGATGGGCATGCAGGAGCCCTTCCTCCACAAGCTGCCTCCGATCGTGGCGGCCATGATGGCCAAGCCCTATCCGGAACTGGCCGATACGGTCGGCCGGGTCGCGACCGTGATCGAGCGGGAGGAGGAGTCGTTTCTCGCCACGATCGACGGCGGACTGGAGCGGATCGAAAAGCTGTTTGCGGCCATCGGCTCGTCGGGCAAGGCCATCGTGGCGGGGGGCGATGCCGCGGAGTTGTATACGACCTACGGGTTCCCGCCGGAGCTGTTGGAGACGCTCGCCGCGGAGCGGAACTGCCGGTTCGACTGGGATGGCTTCCGGGCGGCGATGGAGGAGCACGGCCAGCGGTCGGGGGCAGGCAGCCGAGTGGAGGTGTTTGCCTCCGGACCACTCGATGCCCTCAAGAAGACGATGCACGGCTCCGACTTCCTCGGCTACGACACTATGAGGGCCGAGGGGAAGGTGGTGGGCATCATCGCGCAGCACGCGCTCTGCGACGAGTTGCAGGAGGTGGGACATGCCGACCCCGTGACGGTCGTGCTCGACCGCACGCCCTTCTACGGCGAGTCGGGCGGCCAGGTGGGCGACAGCGGCTGGCTCGAATGGCCGGGCGGGCGGTTCGAGGTGACCGACACGCAGCGGGAAGGGGGCTTCATGCTCCACGTCGGCCACCTTCGCGCCGGACGGCTCGATCTCGGCCAGGCCGTGACGGCCGTGGTGGACGAGTCGCGGCGGTCAGCCCTGCGACGTGCCCACTCGGCCACGCATTTGCTCCATGCGGCGCTGCAGCACCACCTCGGCACGCACGCCGTGCAGCAGGGGTCGAAGGTGGATGCCGACCTGCTGCGATTCGATTTCTCGCATACCAGCTCCATCGACACCGACACGCTGCGGAAGATCGAGTCGATGGTCAACGACCACGTACTCGCCGCGGTGCCCGTGTCGGCCCGGCTCCTGCCGCTCGCCGAGGCCCGCCACGAGGGGGCGATGATGCTCTTCGGCGAGAAGTATCCCGACGTCGTGCGAATGGTGACGATGGACGGCGTGAGTCGCGAGTTGTGTGGTGGCACGCACGTGTCGAGCACCGGCCAGATCGGCCTCGTGCGGATCATCGGCGAGGAGAGTGTGTCGGCCGGCACCCGTCGGATCACCGCCGTCACCGGCGGCAGGGCGCTCGAGCGGTTTCGGCAGGCGGAGCAGACCGTGGCCGAAGCGGCCGGGGCCCTCAAGGTGCCAGCGCACGAACTCTCGCATCGCCTCGCCGCGGTGATGAAGGAGCTACGCGACCTCAAGAAGGCGAAGCCGGTCGCGGCTGCCCCCGGCGCCTCGCCCGACGAGCTGCTCGCCGCCGCCACGGAGATCGGCGGCACGAAGGTCGTGGTGGCCGAGGCCAAGGGGAGCGATGCCGGCGCGATGCGGCAGTGCATCGATCTGCTGCGGCGGAAGGCCAGCCCCATCGCGGTCTTTCTGGCCGCGGCCGAGGGAGACAAGGTGACGCTCGTCGCCGGCATCTCCCGCGAGCTGGAGGCCCGCGGTCTCTCCGCGGGCAACTGGATCAAGGAGCCGGCGGCCGTCGTCGGCGGCAAGGGGGGCGGTCGGCCCGACCTCGCCCAAGCCGGCGGCAAGCTCGTGGACCAGGTTCCAGCGGCCCTGAATGCTGCCCGTCAGGCGATCGCGACGATGCTCGGCGGGTGAGGCCTGTAGCCGCGGAGTGGTACGCTGCGGTCGGTGACGGTGTGCAGATTACCAATCTGCACCTACGGCTCGTGAGGCGTTCACAGCCCGCCCGTGTCGTACAGCGTGCGGCCGTGTGACTGGAGGCGGGAGATCCGCTCCGTCGCGTAGAGGCCTGCGAGCACGAACTCGATGCAACTCGCCCGCACCGCCGGATCCTGCGACGCGTTCACCTCGAAGGCCTTTTCCCATATGGCAGGCACGTCCTCGACGACTCGCTCGTAGGCGGCGCTGGGCAGCATGTCGCCCACCTCGATCTTCACGCCCTTGGCGAACACCTTCGCGATGTCGTCGAGCCCATGGGCCTCGACATATTCCTCGAACACCGTGGCAATGGCCTCGGCGACCACGGCGTCGAGCACCTGCCGCTCCGTCATCTGGTGGCTCCCCATGAGGTCGAGTTCGAGCTTGCCCAGGCTCGACGCATAGAGGTGGCCGAGGTCGCTGATCCGCGGCACGGCCGGCCGCTCGCCCAGCCGCACGCCCCGCTGCCGGGCGCTCGCCACCATCGTCTCGTAATTGGCGATCGAGAACCGGGCGCTCACGCCCGACTGCTGGTCGATGTATTTGCTCTTCCGGGCGGCGATCGTGATCTGCTCCACCACCTGTTTCATGAACCAGGGCACGACGACCGGCCAGTCGCCCCCGAGGTCGATGCCCGCCTCCTGCTCCACCATCCGGATGCCGAGGTCGCGGTCTCGCGGATAGTGAGTGTGGATGACGGTGCCGATCCGATCCTTGAGCTGCGGGATCACCTTGCCGGAGCGGTTGTAGGTTGCGGGGTTCGCGGAGAAGAGCAGCATCACGTCGATGTCGAACTTCACCGGATAGCCTCGGATCTGCACGTCGCGCTCCTCGAGGATGTTGAACATCCCCACCTGCACCAGCTCGTCGAGCTCGGGCAGCTCGTTCATCGCGAAAATACCGCGGTGCATCCGGGGGATCAGCCCGAGGTGGAGGGCCTCCTCGCTCGCCATGCTCGTGCCGCCCGCCAGCTTGGCGGGATCGATCTCGCCGATGATGTCGGCGAACTTCGTGCCCGGCGCCAGCCGCTCGGCATACCGCTCGTCGCGCGGCCACCAGGCGATCGGCACTTCCTCGGCAGGGCGGTCGGCCACGAGCCGGCGTCCGGCCCGGGTGATCGGCGCAGAGGGATCGTCGTGGAGCGGGATCGCGGGATCGTCGAGATAGGGGAGGTGCTCGTCAAGAAACCGCACGAGCAGCCGCATGAGCCGGCTCTTCGCCTGCCCCTTCTCGCCGAGGAAGAGCATGTCGTGGCCTGCGAGCAAGGCGATGTTGATCTCCGGGATCACGGTGTCGTCGTAGCCGACGATGCCGGGAAACAGTTCGCTCCCCTCGCGTAGCAGCCGGAGAAAGTTCTCCCGCACCTCGTCCTTCACGGAGCGGCTCTTCCAGCCACTCGCCCGCAGTTCGGCCAGCGTCTTCGGCAGTCGGGCATGAGTCATCGCGCGAATCTCCGGGTGTGGGCCAGTATTGTAGACGTCCGCGGGCCGGCGACGGCGGCACGGTGGAGCGGGCTATGGGGCGCCGGCAAGGATGGCTGCGGCGTCGCCGACGCCCAGCCGCGTGCAGCCCATGTCGAGATACATGACCGCGTCGTCCCAGGTGCGGATGCCCCCCGAGGCCTTCACCTGGAGCCGGCCGCCGACGGTGTCGAGCATGATCCGCACGGCCTCCGGCGTGGCGCCGATCGGGCCGGAGGCCGGCATGCCGAAGCCGGTCGATGTCTTCACGAAGGCGGCCCCCGCCCGCTCCGCGATTCGGCAGGCCGCCGCGATCGCTGCGGGAGCGAGATAGCAGGTCTCGAGGATCACCTTCACCAGCACGCCGTGGGGCCGGGCCTCGGCCACCACCGCGGCGATGTCGGCCTCGACGGCCGGCTCGTCACCCGAGCGAAAGAGGCCGATGTTTATCACCATGTCGAGCTCGCAGGCTCCGTCGGCGATCGCCAGTCGGGCCTCCAGCGCCTTCACCTCGGGCCGGCAGGCGCCGTGCGGGAAGCCGATCACGCTCGCCACCACGACCGGGCTGCCCGCGAGGAGCCGGGTGGCTTCGGCCACGTCGCTCGACCGGACACACAGGCAGCCCACGCCCAGGTCCACGCACATCGCCGCATGCTGGGCCAGGTCGGCCCGCGTGAACGTGGGCTTCAAGACGGCGTGATCAAGCGCCGCGGCGACCTCGGCGACGGAGCGGGCAGCCATCTCGATCTCGCTCTGGTCTCAGCCCGCCGTTGCCGCGAGCCGGCAAAGCGCGGCGATGCCGCGGTCGAGCGTGCGGTCAGTGACAGTGTAGGCGATCCGGAAGTGGGTGTCGGCGGCGCCGAACACGCTGCCGGGCACCAGGATCAGCTTCTCTTCCTCGGCGGCGCGGGCGGCGAAGGCCTTGCCTGAGCCCCCCGGGGCGCGAGGGTAGAGGTAGAAGGCGCCGCCGGGCTGCACGAACTCATAGTGGCTGCGGAGGCCGGCCATGAGCCGATCCCGCTTGCGGCGACACTCGGCGAGCGGCCCTTCCATCGGCGCGTCGAGGGCGGCCAGCGCCGCCCACTGACCCACGTGCGGTGCGCAGACGAACGTGTATTGCTGGAGCATCGTGCAGGCGTCGATGATCTCCTTCGGGCCATGCACCCAGCCGACGCGCCAGCCGGTCATGGCGTGCGACTTCGAGAAGCCGTCGATCACGACCACGCGGTCGGAGTGAAGGGCAGGGGAGGCGAACGGGGCGTCGTAGCAGTAGGACCGATAGAGCTCGTCGCTGATCAGCGTCACGCCATGCCGCTCGGCGAGAGCTGCGAGGTCGCGGACCGTGGCGGCATCGGCCACGAAGCCGGTCGGATTCGCCGGCGTGTTGAGCAGGATCGCCTTCGTGGCCGGCGTGATCGCCACCGCCACGCGATCGACGTCGATTCGAAACGAGGGGGACGTGTCGATCGCCACGGCCCGGCCGCCGAGAAACTCGACGAGCGGCCGATACATCACGAACGCCGGCTCGAAGAGGATCACCTCGTCGCCGGGATCGATCAGGGCCATTAGGGCGAGCACGAGCGCTCCGCTCGAGCCGCTGGTGACACAGAGCGTCCGGCCGGGCTGGCCCGTTTCACGACGGACGTCCTGCGCCAGCCGCTCACGCAGCTGGGGTATGCCCTGCGTGGGCGTGTAGCCGTGCTTGCTGGCGTCGATCGCCTCCTTTGCCGCCGTGCGGGCCGCCTCCGGCATCTCGAAATCGGGCTGGCCGATGGCGAGATTGATCGGATCCTCGAGCCGGGCCGCCAGGTCGAAGGCCTTGCGGATGCCCGAGGAATCGAAGGCGGAGGCCCGCCGGGAGATCGGGCTCCTCGGCGGCCTCTGTGGCTGCGGTGTCGGCATGCTCACGCGACGGGTCTCCAGACGCCGGGCTCAGCCCGCGTCCTTGAACAGCTCCGCGAGCTTCTCGCCGAGTTGTTCGCCCCGGGCGTTGAGCGTGATCACGTTGCCGTCACGGCCGATGAGGATCAGCTGCGGAATGCCGGTGATGCCGTAGAAGGTCGCCAGCGGGTGCTGCCAGCCCTCGCCCCCGGGCTTCTCGAAGAGAACCGGCCACGGCAGCTTCTTCTCGTTCACGAACTGCACGAGGGCGTCGCGGTCTTCGTCGAGGCTCACGCCGACGATCTCGAAGCCCTTGTCGTGATACTTCTCGTATTGCTCGAGCATGTTGGGGATCTCGGCCACGCACGGTCCGCACCAGGTGGCCCAGAAGTCGACGAGCACCACCTTGCCGGCGACGGAGGCCTGATTGAACGGCGTGCCGTCGAGCAGCGTGCCCTTGATCTCCATCGGCTTGCCGGGCAGGGACAGCCGTCGCAGCGTGCCGGCGAAGCTCTCGCCCATTTGTTTGATCTGCGGATTGCTGCTCTTGGCGAACAGCGGGCCAAAGGCCTGCAACGACGCCGCGGCCAGATCCTCGCCGCCCGGCAGGTTTTCGAACGCACCGGAGAGTTGCATGGCCAGGCCGGCCGTCTCGGCGTCGTCGGGATTCGCGGCGAGGAGGGCCGCGGTCCGTTCGACGAGCTTCGCGCCCGCCTGCAGGTCGCCCGTCGCGAACATCTGCTGGGCGTCGGCCACGACCATCATCCGCTGGGCATCGGCCGCGAGTTCCGCGTTGGGGCTGGTGGCCAGCGTCTTGGCATAGGCCGCCATGTCGGCGGCGGCCTTCTCGTCGCCGAGCCGGCCCAGCATCATCAGGCTCTCGAGCTTGAGCTTCGCGGCCTGCACGGCAGTCGGATCGGCGGGCTGCACTTGGGCGAGGATTTTGTCGGCCGCCTGCACCGTCACGGTGGCGACGTCCTTCATGTACGACATCATCTCCTCCCGCGACTTCGGGCGGACGGTCGGCTGCCGCAGTCCCTCCACGAAGGCGAGCAGTTCCGCGGGCGTGCCTGCAGGCAGCGGCGGCACCTTCAGGCCGCCGGCGGGGGCCTCGGCCGTTGCAGGCTGCCGGGCGAAGGCAGGCGAACCTCCGTGGAACCCAGCCGCGCCAATGAGGCCACCGGCCAAAACGGCCGCCGAGAAAAAGAGTGAACGCTGGGACATGAATGCCTCGGATAGGTCGCCCACGAGAGGGCAGGGGAGGGGAGGAACCAGAGAGCCGAAATGCTACCCCGGTCGGCAACCGGGCCGCAACTTTGCGGTTCTTACCGGACGAGGGTGCGGAACCGCACGAAGCCGCTGGCACCGGCTGGGAGCGGCTCCGTGAACCGCCACTTCACGACGGTCGAGCCGTCGTCGGCCGTCTCGGTGGTGATGGCGGCGGGGAGGTTCGCGGCCGCCGAGCCGGGGATGTAGTCGAGCCGTTGTGGCACGGCATCCACGAGCACGATGTCGGTGAGCGGCCGGTCGCCCGAATTGAGCAGCACGATCGTGAAGTCGAGCTCCTCGCCCGGCTTCGCCGTATCACTGCCGGCCCGCTTGCAGAGCGTGAGTTCGGCTCGGCCGGGCTCCTCGAACCGGAGTGTGGCCGTGCCGCGGTCGGAGGCCACGATGCGGGGCTCGCGGCCGGCGGAGAGGACGTTGGCGGCCTGCACGCGAGTCCATGCGATCGGCACGTCGAAGCCGACCACGGCGAGCGGCCGCCGCGACGTGCGGGCGAGTTCCGGTGCGTCGTCGAGCGCGTGGGCGACCGGCTGCACGACGTTGTCGTCTTCACGCGGCATCGTTCCCTGATCGACGGCGAGAGGGCCGAGACGTTCTTCAAGCGCCACGCCAGGCAGTGTCTTGCGGGCGAGCTGCGGTCCGACGGGCAGCGTGCGGGCGAGGGGGGGGAGCCGTTCCGACTCCTCGCCGACTCGCTCGTCGAGCGCGAGCCCGCGGGGCCCCTCGGGCCTGGCATCCTCGAAGGGCTTCACGATCTCGCGGACGGAGGCGAACCGCGGCGCGTAGACGCAGGCACAGCTGGCGACGGCGATGTCGACGCAGTCGGCGTCGGGGCCCTCATCAGCGGGACGAAAGCGAGCCACGGTGTCGCCGGCCGTGAGATTCGCGAGATCGGCATCGCCCACCGGTTTGGCGGGTGCGCCATGATCGCCACCGTCGCAGACGAGGCAGGGGCGGACGACGGGCACCGGCCGCGGCGGGCAGACGCAGGCCACCGGTCCGCAGGTCTCGCAGGTCTCGCACGGGGCAGGGGGGCAGCCGCCGGCAGCCACGGGCGGCAGGCTGCGGCACGACGCGAGAATGACGGCGGCCACCGCGATCGCGAGGATTCGCAGCCACCGCGTCGAACCGTCCGCTGCGTCGTGTGTCATCGGCCTTCGTTCGTCGAGGGAAGTCTGTTGCCGATCACGAGCTCGGCGACGGGGTCGCCGAGCGTGCCCGCCACCGCCAGGGCATCGTGGCCCGGCTTCACGTCGAACCAGGCAGCCGGCAGAATGTCGGGCTGTTCGGCATCACAGGCGGAGTAGACGACCCGCCGCACGTGGGCGCCATCGAGCGCGAGCCGCAGGTCATCGGGCTCGATCGTGACTTCGATGGGAAACCGCCAGGCCTGGCCGGCCGGGGTGGCGAGCTTCGCGAGCACCCGCACCGACGGAAACACTTCCTGCCCCTCGGAGCCCTCGATCCCGCCGATGCGGATCCGATAGGCCTCGCCGACGACGAGGCCCATGCGGTAGGGGGCCGGCTTCAGGGGCGACCAGCCCGCGGCCGTTTCGATCGAGACGAGCATGCCTTCGGGGCCGCGGATCTCGACGGGCTGGATGAAGTCGGGGCACACCGATTCCGGACGGGGACCGAGCTGAGACCCATGCGTGGCGCCAATCGCTCCCGGTTCTGCACGCACGGCGATCCGCTCGATTCGCTCGGTTGCCGTAGCCGGGCAGGGAATGCCTGCCAAGGCCACGAGCACGAGCAGAGTGATCGCCGGCTGCCAGCACGGGTTCAGCAGCACGGTCCCTGTCCGGAAAAAGTGTGGTATGTCGATTCGTCTCCAGCGTGATGGCACGGGTGTCACTCCATCGGCTCGGGCGGGCAGGGGGCCCCGCCGAGGATCAGGCCCGGGCCGAGGGCGTCGGGGTCGGGGCCGCCGTTGCCGACGAACCGCGTGCGGTCTTCGGGCGGCTGCCGGAGCTTGATGTGGGGCACGTCGTGCCGCTCGGCGACGTAGGCGTGGCGGGCCGGCTTCGGGTAGCTCAGGCCGGGGGCTTGCTGCACGTGCAGGCCGACCGACCGCGACGGCGGCGGGATGTGCATCTTCGTGTGGTTGGTGATCGAGTGCCGCTGCAGGCCGGCCGGGATGCCGAGCGGGATGTGGGCCGGGCCGGGCAGGCCGATCGGTGTGCCGACCCGCGGCATGCCGTATTCGGGAGCGGTCATCCCGGCGACGAACGCCGGCGGCAGCTGGGACGGATCACCCCCCGCGGGCATGCCCATGGGCGCCGCGATGCCGCAGGCCTCGCCTCCGGCACCACCGCCTCCGCCGCCGAAGCCCGCTGCCGCGAGGCCGCCGCCCGCGCCGGCCGAGCCGGGTGCCTGGAGATCCTTGTTGCCGATGCGGATGATCGCGAGGATCGAGCCGCGACGGTCGGCTTCGACCACGGGATCGCAGCCCGGATCGAGCCGCGTGCTGACGAGCGTTTCGACGCCCGCAACCGCGAGTTCCTGATATTCCGCGTCGGGCAGGTAAACGACCTTCGTGACGAAATTGCCGGTCGTGACCTGGTCGAGATCTTCTTCGGTGAGCTGGAACGGCACCGCGTTGTGGGCCAGGTAGGCTGCCGTTCGCGGCGTCACCGGAGCGACCTCGAGCGACGGATAGAGCTCCAGCCCTTCGCGGCCTGGAACGTCGGTGAGCTTGAGTCGATAGATGCCTCCTTGCGGGAAGTCGTAGCGACCGGGGCTCACGAGCGGCGGCGAGTCGAAGCCGCCGGCCGTCGATATATCCCAGCGCACCTGCATCCCGTCGGGGCCCATGAAGCCGATCTGTGACGTGGGGGCGAATGCGGCACCCATCGCCGCGCCATCGCCAGCGCCGCCAAAGCCACCGGGGCCGCCACCGGCGCCCGACGCATCGAGCGCGGCCTCGTAGGAGGCGGGGGTGATGATGCCGGGGCCGGGGCCTTCCACGCCCGGACCGGGGTGCTGCAGCATCGCCGCCGGCGGCAGCACATTGGTGTGCGGGGTCGCCACGGGGCGAATCTGGGCCAGGCCGCTGAGCGGAGAGTTGGCCGCGATGTGGCAGCCTGTCAGCGAGGCCACCAACGACATGCCGACGAATCCCTGCAGACGTCGGTTCAGCATGAGATCACCTCCGGGCCTGAAAAACGTGTTGCGCCGGCCGCGACCGGCGGTTTTGCCCACGGTTTCGCCGTGGGCCGAACCAGCCTCGATTCCGTACACTCCCGGCCCGCTAGCCACGGTGGCCGTTCGTGTGCGACTCGATCGCTCCGACGGAGGTATTTCGACGTGGCCGCGGCGGATTCTTTGGCAAAATCCTCAAACTCGACGCAGCCGTGCATCCCTTCGTCGCCCCCTCTTTTCGCAGACTCCCCGGCTTGCCATGGCGGCTGCTCGTGCCGGTGTGGGCCGCGGTCGTCGGCGCGCCGGGCGGAGCCTGGGCGGATCCGCCGGCCGCGAGCGTGTACAGCCGCCGACCGGCCACCGCCCTGGCCACCACGACCACCCCGCCCGCGCCGCCGCGACCCGCTGTCGAGGCGGTGGCCGACGCCGCCGACAGTCCCCAGGCGGAGCGAATCGTAGCGGGGGCGCTCGGGGTGATCTCACGGGCCGACTCGTTCTCCGCGCGGATCAGGCAGAAGGCTCGGATTGGGGATCGCGTGCTCGTCGGCGCAGGACGCTACGTGCAGGCGGGGCAGGGGGGAGAGCGCCGGTTTCGCTTCGAGTCGACGTTGAAGTGCGACACCGAGACGTTCGAGCAACTCGAGGTCTGCGACGGCCTGTTCTTTTGGCACTATCGCCGCAACGGACCCGAGCCGGCCCTGCTCGAGCGGGTGGACGTCCGTCGCGTGCTCGATCAAATCGACCAACTGAAGGCACCGGAGGGCAGCGATCCCACGCCCTACCTTGGCGGGCTGCCGCGCATCCTCTGGCTGCTGCGGGAATCATTTCGCTTCACGGCTGCGACGGCCGCGGAATTCGGCGGTGAGAGCGTGTGGATCGTCGAGGGTTCGTGGATCCCGGATCGGCTCGCCGGGCTGATGCCCGATCTCGCCAAGCAGGCGCGGCAGCCCGAAGGCGTCGCTGCCGCCGCGCTCCCCGACGGCACGCCCTGGCGAGTTCGTCTGGCGATCGGCCGCAACGACCTGCTCCTGCGCCGCGTGGAGTGGCATGGCATCCCGGGGCCGCGGCCGGCCGCTGCGAACGCGGTGCCCGAGCCGATCGCAGTGCTCGACATCGACGAGCCGCAACTCGGCGGCCCGGTCGACACGGCGGCCTTCTTCTATCAGCCGGCCACGACGGGCCTGATGGACGTGACCGAACAGCACGTCAAAACGCTGCACCTGATGCGGCCGTGAGCGGACGCTGCGCGTGGACGAGTCGCTCGGCGGCGTCGATCGCGGCGAGCATGCTCGCGGGATCAGCGGCGCCGGTGCCGACGATGTCGAAGCCCGTGCCGTGGGCCACGCTCGTCCGCACGAGCGGCAGCCCGAGCGTGATGTTCACCGCCCGGTGCATTCCGAGCAGCTTGATCGGGATGTGGCCCTGATCGTGATAGAGGGCGACCACGCCGTCGAACTCGCCGCGGCTCGCCCGCAGGAAGAGCGTGTCGGCTGGGAGCGGGCCGGTGGCGTCCAGGCCCGCGGCGCCGAGCTCTGCCACGGCCGGCATGACGAGCCGGAGCTCCTCGTCGCCAAACAGTCCCCCCTCGCCGCCGTGTGGATTCAGCGCGGCCACCGCGATCCGGGGCGGGCGGCCGAGCAGGGGAGCAAGCATGGCCGCAAGTCGCT
>Ga0315900_10002108_pt1 | contig 31067 bp, 35 predicted proteins | sample LakEriMetagenome_FD_203521 | JGI IMG/M metagenome (GOLD analysis project Ga0315900, IMG submission 203521) | Freshwater fungal communities from buoy surface, Lake Erie, Ohio, United States - Buoy 12 MA114 | ecosystem: Environmental > Aquatic > Freshwater > Lake > Lake biofilm | place: USA: Lake...
GCAGCGTGCTGATCGCCAGCTGGCTGTAGAACCAGCCGCGGGTCTGGTCGATCGCCTCGGAGATGAAGTCGGCGGGAAACTGCCGCGCGAACTCCTCCTGCCCCGCATGCGGCCAGCCCCACTGGGCAAAAGGCATGGCCCCCGAGTCGAACCAGCAGTCGATGACCTCCGGCACGCGCCGCATCCGGGCGCCCGCGGCAAACGGAGAGTCGTAGGTGACGGCGTCGATGTAGGGCTTATGAACGGCGAGGTCGTCGGCGAGTTCCGGCCGGACGGCCTTGGCCTGGGCGAAGACCTCGGTGCCCGTGACGCCCGGCTTGGCCAGCAGGGCCGCATAGGACGGCACCGCCTCCATCCGGCCCGTCGATTCGCACTTCCAGATCGGCAGCGGCGTGCCCCAGTAGCGCTCGCGGGACAACGCCCAGTCGACGTTGGTTTCGAGGAAGTTCCCGAACCGGCCGTCCTTGATGTGCTCCGGCAGCCAGTGGATGCGGGCGTTGTTGGCGAGCATCGCGTCGCGAAACCGGCTCGTGCGGATGAACCAGCTCTGCCGCGGGTACTGGATGAGCGGATCGGCGTCGGCCCGCCAGCAGAACGGATAATCGTGGACGTACTGCTCCTGATGGACGAGCAGCCCGCGGGCCCGCAGGTCGCGGGTGATGTCGCGGTCGCAGTCCTTCACGAAGCGGCCGCTGCCCAGCGGAAACGCGTCGGTGAAGGTGCCGTCGGGGGCGACGGCGTTGAGGAGCGTCGGGCCCGTGCCGGGGGCGAAGCGGGCCTGCTCGGTGACGAGCACGCCATAGTCCACCTCGCCGAATGCGGGGGCGATGTGGACGACACCGGTGCCGGAGTCGGTGGTCACGAAGTCGGCGGCCACGACCCGCCAGGCGACGGGGGCCGTGCCGCCGACGACGAGCGGCGCGGTGGTGGGCGGGCCGGCCGGGCGGAAGGTGTCGAACGGCGGCAGGTAGGAACGGCCGACCAGATCGGCTCCCGGCATGCGGGCGACGATGTCGAACGACGTCTTGGTTTTCTCGCCGAGGGCGGCGGCCAGCGGCGCCGCGACGACGTATTCGGGCGCAGCGGCGTTTTCTGCCGCCCGCAGCACGACGTACTCCAGGTCGGCCTTCACGGCGGCGAACTGGTTCGAGGGCAGCGTCCACGGAGTGGTCGTCCAGGCCACGAGGCTCCGGTTCGTCGCCGCGCCCGCCGCATCGAGCAGCGGAAAGGCGACGTACACGCTCGGGTCGGCGACCTCCCTGTAGCCCTGGCCCACCTCGCCGCTGGAGAGGGCCGTGCCGCCCTGGGCCCACCACCAGACGATCTTGTGCCCCTGGTAGAGAAGCCCCTTGTCAAAGAGCGTGGCCAGGGCCCACCACACGCTCTCGACGAACGACTTGTGGTAGGTGACGTAGGCGTCGGACAGGTCGATCCAGAACCCGATCCGCTCGGTGAGCGTCTCCCACTCCTTCATGTACCGCCACACGCTCTCCTGGCACTTGTGGATGAAGGGCTCGACGCCGTAGGCCTCGATCTCAGCCTTGGAGTGGATGCCGAGCTCCTTGCAGACCTCGACCTCGACCGGCAGGCCGTGGGTGTCCCAGCCGGCCTTCCGCTCGCAGTACTCGCCCCGCATCGTGCGGTAGCGGGGGTAGAGGTCCTTGATCGTCCGCGTCAGGCAGTGGCCGGGGTGGGGCATCCCGTTGGCCGTGGGCGGACCCTCGAAGAACACGAACCGCTTCGCCCCCTGCCGTCGGGCCAGCGACTTGGCGTAGGTGCCCCGCTCCCGCCAGGTGCGCGCGACCGCGGCCTCGAGGGCGGGAAAATCGGGCTGGCCGCGGACGGGCTCGAACATGACGAAAAGCGTACCGTGAGGCGGTCGTGCCTCACAGGGGCCGTGCCGCAGGCCGCGGCCGCCACTACCGCGGCGGCATCTCCAGCCCGCCGCGGCGGGACCGCACGGCCGCGGTGATCAGTGACCGCAGCTTGGGCTCGGCGGTGCGGGCCGCGGCGAGGATGTTCTCGACCGTGGCCACCTCGAGGTGGTCGGGCAGGCACATGTCGGTGATCACCGAAATGCCGAGCACCTCCAGCCCCGAGTGCACCGCCACGATCACCTCCGGCACCGTCGACATCCCGACGACGTCGGCGCCGATGCCGCGCAAGAAGCGGTATTCGGCCCGGGTCTCCAAGTTCGGGCCGGTCACCGCCACGTAGACACCGCGGTGGCAGGCAAAGTTCTCGCGGCGGGCGGTCTCCAGGGCGGCGTCGATCAAAGCCGGGGTGTAGGGGGCCGACATGTCGGGAAACCGCGGCCCGAGCCGCTCGTCGTTGATGCCGATCAGCGGGTTGTCGTTGAGCAGGTTGATGTGGTCGTCGATGACCATCAGGTCGCCGGTGCGGTACTGTGGGTTGAGGCCGCCGCAGGCGTTGGTGACCACGAGCAGCCCGGCACCGAGCCGCTTGAGGACGCGGACCGGAAACGTGATCTGGGCCAGGGGATATCCCTCGTACGCATGCTGCCGGCCCTCCATGACGACCACCGGCACGCCCTCGAGCAGGCCGCAGACGAGCTGGCCGGCGTGGCCATGGGCCGTGGAGCGGGCGAAGTGCGGGATCGAGTCGTAGGGAATCGTCACCTTGTCGGCGAGCGCCCCCCCGATGCCGCCGAGGCCGCTGCCGAGGATGATGCCCACCGCGGGCCGCGGGGCCCACTGGCTCGTGATGAAGGCGGCGGCTTCCGTGATCTTGTCGAACTGATCGAGCATGCCTGCTCTCCGGGATCGAGTGGACGCCGAGGGCGTCACTCGCCGCCGAGAAGAGCCTGGAAATCGGGATGATTCCGCAGCGACTCGAGATCCGGGTCGGCCTCCATGTGGGCGAGGTCGTCGTATCCCAGCAGGATGGCCCGGGAGAGCGAATCGATCGCCTCGTCGGAACGCCCCGCCCTGGCCAGCGAGCAGGCGAGATTGTAGCGGGCCAGGAAGTCGTTGGGCAGCAACTCGACGAGCCGGCGATCCAGGTCGACCGCGCGATCGACGAGCCCCTTGCGCGAAACCAGTTCCGCCAGCACCCGCAGCACCTCGACGGAATCCTGCTTCCGGGCCAGAAGCCGCTCGAAGAAGTCGATGTCGAAGTCCAACTGGTTCAACGCGCCGAACCAGTCGGCCGGCTGCCGGCGGCCGCGAGACTTGCCCCGGGCCGGCTTGCCGCGCGACGCCCCGCCCGCCGCGCCCGGGTGGGGATCATCCGGCGTGAATTGGGGAGAGTCGCGGCCTGACATGGCTCGGTCTCGGTGAGGGGGCTTACTTCTTCTTGCCGGTTCCCTTGCCGGGGGGCGGCTCCTCGTCGCCGTCGTCGGGGTGATCCCAGTCGGGGTCGTTTTCTTCTTCCTCGAAATCGTCGTCGAACTCATCGTCGAAATCGTCGAAACTCGATTCCTCGTCGGCGAGCGGCTGCGCGACGGCGAGATCTTCCTCATCCCCGAGGTCCTCGTCCTCGTCGTCAGGCTCGCCGGCTGCCGCGATCCACCCCCGGCGGCCACCATCCACCGCGCCGGCCGACGATGGCCCCCACACCGGCGGCTGCGGCAGCAGTTCCGGAAGCGACGGCGGGCAAACGGTGAGCGACGGGACGGCAAGGATCATCGAGCGTGGACTCTCGGGGGACAGGGGGGAACGGGAGAGAGCAAACCGTTTTGCCCGCGCCGCGTCAAGGCTGGGCATTGTACGCATTTCCCGCCGGCGGCGGGGCGAGGGAATTTCCGAGCCTCGCATCCGGGCGATCGCTGGCCGACACATTCGGCCTGTGGCGCTACCGCCCGGATTCGCAAGCCTGGAGGCTTGCGCCACGGTGCCTGGTTGCCGTGTGTTGGCAAAACATCGCATCGTGCGATTTTTGCCTGGCGGGCCTCCGCCCGCAGGTATCGACCCGGCCATCCTGGCCTGACGCCTGTCGCGGCGGTCGCTGACCGTCGCATTCGGCCTGTGGCGCCACCGCGGCGCGGATCGACGCCTCGTCGAGCCGCCGCGCCGCCGCCGCTCCGCGGTGGCCACGGTCGCCCGGAGGTGCGACCGCCCGGCCGGCCGGGCACACTTCAGCTGTGCCCGCGGCGGCCAAAGCCTGCCGGGGGCATGGATGCCCCGGCAGGCTTACATATGGATGCCCCGGCAGGCTTAGGTGTGATAGTCGGCGTTGAGATGCACGTACTCGGCCGTCAGGTCGCTCGAGTAGAAGCGGATCGCCCCGGGGCCCGAGCCGAGATCGAGCTCGATGAGCGTCTCGCGGGCGGCCTTGATCGAGGCCGAGACGGCGTCGGCGTCGAAGGGCACGGGAGCACCTGCCTGGAACAGCAGGGTGCCGTTGAGCCGCAGCCGGGCCTGCGTCGGGTCGAACCGCACGCCGGAGTAGCCCGCCGCCGACACGATCCGGCCCCAGTTGGGGTCGGCGCCGTGCACGGCGGTCTTCACGAGCGGGCTGTCGGCGATCGTGCGGGCCACCTGCCGGGCCTCGTCGCGGCTCGCACAGCCCGTGACCTCGATCCGCATCACGTGCGTCGCCCCCTCGCCGTCGTCGGCCATCTCGCGGGCCAGGGTTTCGCAGGCGGCGGACAGCGCGCGACCGAAGGCCGCGAGGCCCGCCCCGTGGAGCGTGCCGCCGCCGGCGGCGCCGTTGGCCAGCAGCAGCACCGTGTCGTTGGTGCTCATGTGGCCGTCCACGCTCACGCAATTGAACGACGTCTCGGCCGCCTCGCGGAGCAGTCGCTCGGCGTCGGCCGGCTCGATGGCCGCGTCGGTGAGCACCACGCCGAGCATCGTCGCCAGCCGGGGGCCGATCATCGCCGCCCCCTTGGCCATCCCGAAGAGCGTGTAGGACGTGCCATCGGCCGTGAACGTGGAGCCGGCGAGTTTGGGGCGGGTGTCGGTCGTCATCATGCCCCGCGCCGCGGTGACGATCGCTTCGTCGTCGTCGGCCAGCCGGGCCGCGGCCTGCTCGAGGCCGCGGGTGATCTTCTCCAGCGGCAGAAACTCGCCGATGATTCCCGTGGACAGCACGAGCACCTCGTCGGCGGCCGCGCCGATCAGTTTCCCGGCCGCTGCAGCCATCGCCCGCGCGTCGTCGAGGCCGCGGGCGCCGGTGCAGGCGTTGGCGTTGCCGGAGTTGATCGCCACGCCGCGGAAGTTGCGGCCCGGTGTGAGGCTGCGGTCGTAGGCGACCGGGGCCGCGTACACGAGGTTCGTCGTGTAGACGCCCGCCGCCGTCGCCGGCAGGTCGGACGCCACGAGCGTGACGTCCTCGCGGGATGCGTTCCGCTTGATCCCGGCGTGCACCGCGGCCACGCGGAAGCCGCGGGGCAGGGGAGGAATGGGCAGGCGGATCGGGGTGTCGGTGATCGTCATGGGGTCATGCCAGCCCGGCGTGCTCGGGCAGCCCGAAGAGGATGTTGAAGTTCTGCACCGCCGCCCCGGCCGCCCCCTTCACGAGGTTGTCGAGGCAGGAAATGAGGAGGATGCGGCCGCGGACCACCCGGGCGGTGATGTCGCAGAAGTTCGTGTCCACGGTGTCTTTCGTGCCGGGCAGGTGGTCCACGATCCGCACGAACCGCTCGCCGGCGTAGGCCTCGCGCAGCAGGTTCATCACGTCGGCCTCGGCGACCGTCTTCCGCGGCTTCACGTAGATCGTGGAGAGGATGCCGCGGTCCATGGGGGCGAGCTGCGGCGTGAAGATCACGGCCGGCCGCGTGCCGGCATGGCGGGCGATCACCTGCTCGATCTCGGGCGTGTGCCGGTGGCGGCCCACGTTGTAGGCCGACAGGCTCTCGTTGCACTCGGGGAAGTGCGTCATCAGTTTCGGCTGCCGGCCGGCGCCGCTGACGCCGCTCTTGGAGTCGACGATGATGTCGTCGGTCTCCACGAGGCCGCTCTTCACGAGCGGAGCCAGTGGAAGAATGGCGGAGGTCGAGTAGCAGCCCGGATTGGCCACGAGCGTGGCATCGGCGAGCTGTGACCGGAACAGTTCGGGCAGCCCGTAGACTGTCGTGCCGAGCCGGGCGGGATCGGGGTGCTCGTGGCCGTACCACTCGCGGTAGGTGTCGGGGTCGTCGAGCCGGTAGTCGGCGCTGAAATCCACCACCTTCGCTCCGGCGGCGAGCACCTGCGGCAGGATCTCCGCGCTGGCGGCGTGCGGCAGGCAGCCGAAGACACAGTCAGCCCGTTTGCCGACCTCCTCCGGACCGAGGTCCTCGAGCGGCAGGTCGAGCCGCGACACGAGGCTGGGATGGACGGCCGAGATCGGCGTGTTTCCTTCCTGGCGGCTGGTGACGGCGACGATCTCGGCGTGCGGGTGCCGCAGGAGGATCTTGATCGCCTCGAGGGCGGTGTAGCCGGTGGCGCCCAGGATGGCGACGCGGACACGCTGCGGGGATGTGGTCATCTCGGGATTCCGGTCGCGTGGTGAGAGGAACGTTTATAGCGGGCGGCCAGGCGGGCCTCCACCCGAGACGCGATTCTATCAGCCCTCGGGGACGCCCCAGGACCAGTCGAGGGGCGCGCGGACGTCGTCACACGGCCAGAAGGCCGGCGCCGCGGGCCGGCGGGTTGTGGTCGGAGAGACCGCCGATCTTCATGGGCGACGACGCTTCGCGACAAGCAGCGATTCGATCAGCCGCACGAGCCAGCCGGCCACGGCCCGTTTCGAGGCCCGCTTCGAGCCGACGTGCTCATGCCGGGAGTCATAGACGGCCACGGCGGTCGCGTCGGCCTCGAGGGCCGTGACGTCGTTGACCACGATCAGGTCACAGCGCTTGGCGGTGATCTTTTCGAAGGCCCGGCGTGGGTCGCCGCCCGGCTCGAGTGCGAACGCCACGAACCACTGGCCCGGCCGCTGCCGTCGGGCGAGCGTCGCGATGACGTCGGTCGTGGGGCCGAGCTCCAGCGTCAGTCCGGCGGCCGTGCGGGGAATCTTGCCCGCCGACCGTCGCACGGGCTCGAAGTCGCAGGGAGCGGCGGCGGCGATCACGCCGTCGCACTGCGGCAGTTCCGCGACCGCGGCCGCGAGCATTTCGGCCGTCGTGACGACGGGAATCACGCGGGCCTTCCGGGGATAGGCGATCTGGACGGGGCCGCTGACGATCGTCACCTGGTGGCCGCGGGCCAGGGCGGCCGCGGCCAGCGCCTTGGCCATGCGGCCGCTGGAGGCGTTGGTGAGGTAGCGGACGTCGTCGAGGTAGGCGCGGGTCGGACCGGCGGTGAGGAGGATCTTCGCCATCGGGCCGCTCCTGCGGGTCAGGAGGAAGATTTGCGGGGCGTGTCGGCCAGGGCCGTGACGATCGCGGTGGCGATCTCCTCGGGTTCGGCCATCCGTCCGGCCCCGTGCTGGCGGCACGAGAGCCAGCCGGTCTGCGGCGCGACGATCCGCAGGCCGTCGGCCGCGAGCTGCGCGACGTTCCGCTGCACGGCGGGCTTGGCCCACATGGCGGAGTTCATCGCCGGCGCCAGCAGCACGGGGCACTCGGCGCACAGCAGGAGGGTCGTCAGCAGGTCATCAGCCACGCCGCCGGCCGCCTTGGCGAGCAGGTCGGCCGTGGCCGGGGCCACGACGACGATGTCGGCCCGGGCGGCGAGCTCGATGTGGGCCCCGAGGGGAAAGGTCGCCGGGTCGAACGAGCGCGAGGCGACCGGCCGGCCTGTGAGGGCGGCGAACGTGGCAGCGCCGATGAACCGCCGCGCGTTTCGCGTCAGCACGGCGGTCACACCGGCCCCGCGCTGCACGAGCAGGCTCGCCAGCATCGCCGCCTTGTAGGCGGCGATGCCGCCGGAGACGCCCAAGACGATTTCACGACCGGCGAGCATGTTTACCTCCCGGCCGCCCGGACGAGCGGCCGCCGGCAGCCGGAGCAAACCTCGGCTTTGCGACCGGCTGCGTAAGCCCGCAGGGGCCATGGATGGCCCTGCGGGCGCGATGGACGGCAGGCGGCGATGCCGCCGGAGACGCCCAAGACGATTTCACGACCGGCGAGCATGTTTACCTCCCGGCCGCTTGCCGCCGAATGGTGATGCGACCATCCGGGTTGCCGAAACGATGCCCTTGAAGCCCGAGGCGTGAGCCGAGCGGAATGCGGCTTGCTTCCGGATCGACGGCGCGGATTCCCTCAGCTTGCGCTTCGGGCTTCCCGGCAGCGGCGGTGGCATGCGAATTGGCGGTGCCGCGGCTGTAATCGACCATGGTTACGTCTCGGATGACGGCGATGGGCACGACGGTCGGAGACCGCAGCTCCAGGACGGGCGAGCGCCATGCGGCCGGCCGCAGGCCACCGGCCGCCCGGAGGTGCGGCCGCCGGCAGCCGAGGCACACCTTGGCTGTGCCTCCGGCTGCCCGAGCCCGCAGGGGCCATGGATGGCCCTGCGGGCGCTATCACATGATGCCGGGATCGAAGTCGAGGGGACCGCCCGCCTCGGTCGATTCACCGGTGATTCGCAGGTTGAGCGAGGTGTCGAGGAAGATCTTGTCCTGTTTGATCTCCTCGATGACGATCGCCATCTTGTCGTCGGTGTCGACGTTCACCAGCGGGCGGCCGCCGGCGTTGAGCGCCACGAGCCGCTTCTGGATGAGCGTGGAGAGCTTGAACCGCCCTCCCACCTTGTTCACGATTTCCTCTTCGCGCAGATCGTCGATCATCGGTCATCTCCGGGGGGATGGTCAGGAGGAAGCGTTGGTGTGCAGGGCGGACCGGCCGGTCGTGTCGGCGACGCGTGGGAGGCCGGTCGCGAACAGGATCCGTTCGATCTCCGCCAGCGCCGTGTCGACGTCGTCGTTGACGACGCGGTGGCGGTAGCGGTGCGCCTCGAGGAGTTCACGGCGGGCCACTTCCAGCCGCCGGGCCATCGCCTCCGCCGACTCGGTGCCCCGGCCCTGGAGCCGCTGCAGCAATTGGTCGGGGTGCGCGGGCTCGACGAAGATCGTGATCGCGTCCGGATACCGCTCGAGGATCGAGAGTGTACCCTCCACGTCGATCTCCAGCACGACCCACTTTCCGGCCGCCAGCCGCGGGGCCACCTCGGAGGCCAGGGTGCCGTACCAGTGCTCCCGGCCGTAGACCCGGCAGCATTCCAGAAACTCACCGTTCGCCCGCCGCCTCTCGAACTCGGCGAGGGGAATGAAGTGGTAGTCGACGCCATCCCGTTCCCCGGCCCGGGGGGGGCGGGTGGTGGCCGACACGCTCGGCACGAGCTGGGGCACCTCGGCCAGGAGCCGCCGCAGGATCGTGCTCTTGCCGACCCCGGAGGGGCCTGAAATGACGACGAGTTTGCCCGGCCGGACGTCCATCCCGATGTTGTACCGCGAGTTTGCGGCGGTTGAAAAGTCGGCTGCGGAAAGCCCGTCACTCGACGTTCTGGACCTGCTCGCGAAGCCGCTCGATGCGGGTCTTGAGCTCGACGACGGCGTGGGCCGTCTCCACGTCGAGGGATTTCGAGGCGATCGTGTTGGCCTCGCGGGCCAATTCCTGCGCCAGGAAATCGAGCGATCGGCCCGGTGAATCGTCGCCCAACAGCCGGTCGAACTGCGCGACGTGGCTCTCCAGCCGCACGAGCTCCTCGGCGATGTCGGAGCGGTCGGCGATCAGGGCCACCTCATGGGCGATGTCGGCCTCCGTGAGGGCCGTGCCGTGCTGTTCGAGCAGCTTCGCCACGCGGTCGACGAGCCGCGCCCGGTGATCCGCGAGCACCCCCGGCACGCGCGCGCGGATCGTCGTCACGAGCGTCGTGACCTCACGAAGCAGTTCGCGCATGGCCGTGGCCAACGACGCCCCCTCGGTGCGCCGCATGGCGTCGAGTCGATCGACCGCCTCGGTCACCGCCCGGGCCACGAGCGGCCACGCCTGCTCCGCGACGGCGGCGTCGGGCGGAGCGTCGACGAGGACGCCCGGCAGTGTGAGCAGCGCGTCGACCGACTGCGGCCCGGGCAGGTCGTGCGTCGCACAGAAATCGGCGACGTCGGCGAGGTAGGTCTCGAGCTGGCCGCGGTCGAGCCGCCGGGCCGCGGGGGCCGCCGGACCGCTGACGTCGAGATTCATCTGCACCGCGCCGCGGCGGATGCGGCGGCGAATCAACTCCTCGATCCGGCCTTCGAACCCGCCGAACCCTTCGCGAGCTCGCAGGGAGAGCTTGAAGAAGCGGTTGTTCACGCTCCGCATCTCGACCCGGCAGGCGTTGGCGCCGTCCATCACGACGGCCTCGCCGCATCCGGTCATGCTGCGCGGACCGATCAGAGTGATGGCGGACGACGCGGACGTCATGCTCGGGCCAGGGTCACTTGGCCGCTTCGGCCGGTGCGGTGGCCGGCGCCGCAGCGGGCGACTCCGGTGCGGCGGCCGGCTGCTCCGTGGCGGCGGGGGCTGCGTCGGCAGCGGGCTTCGTCTCGGGCGTCGCGGGCGTGGTTTCCGGAGTGGCGGGCTTCGTCTCGGGCGTCGCGGGCGTCATGCCCTCCGGAGCGGCAGGCCCGCCGGCAGGCGGCGTGACCGGAACGGCGCCCTGCGGTGCCGAGCCACCGAGCGTCGGGCTGAAGAGCGACGACTGCCGGCCGAGAACGTTGAGCGACAGGATGCACAGCAGGATCCAGAAGGCGGCCACGGCCACCGTGATCTTCGTGAACACGTCGCCCGCCTTGGTGCCGAAGGCGCTCTGGCCGCCCGCTCCGCCGAACGCCCCGGCCAGACCGCCGCCGCGGCCCCGCTGGATGAGGACCAGCAGGATCAAAAACAGCGACGTGAGGACGAGCGAGAAGCCGAGAAAGAAGCGGATGAGGGCGGTCATGGGGAACGGAGGGCTCCAGGGCCGGGATGGATTCGGGAGCACAAGATTAACCGACACCCGCCCCCCGGCCTACCCCGGCCGCTTCAGCCTGCGAAGGCCTTGGCAATGCCGAGGAAGTCGTCGGCCTTGAGGCTCGCGCCACCGACCAGGGCGCCGTCGATGTCGGGCTGGGCGGCGAGGTCGGCGGCGTTGTCGGGCTTGACGCTGCCGCCGTACTGAATCCGCACCTGCGCGGCAACCGCCGCCGACGAAAGCGCGGCGAGCTGCGAACGGATCAGGGCGTGCACCTCCTGGGCCTGCTCAGGCGTGGCCACCTTGCCGGTGCCGATCGCCCACACGGGCTCGTAGGCGACGACGATCTTCTCCAGATCGGCGGCCGTCAGGCCGGCGAGCGAGCCGTGCACCTGGGCGGTGACGACGGCCGCCGTGCGGTCCGCCTCACGCTCCGCGAGCGTCTCGCCGACGCACACGATCGGCGTCAGGCCGGCCGCGAGGGCGGCCTTGGTCTTGGCGTTCACGACCGCGTCGGTCTCGCCGCAGAGCGTGCGTCGCTCGGAGTGACCGAGAATCACGTAGCGGCAGCCGAGGTCCGCGAGCATCGGGGGCGACACCTCGCCGGTGAAGGCGCCGCTCGGCTTGTCGTGCACGTTCTGCCCGCCGAGGCCGATGTCCGACTTCGCGGCGGCCAAGGCCGTGCCGACGGTCTCCACGTACAGGGCAGGGGGACAGAGGACGAGTTCCACGGCCGCCGCCGCGCCGCGGCGGGCCGCGACGGCCGCCGTCAGTTCCCGGGCCTGCGTGCGGTCGAGGTTCATCTTCCAATTGCCGGCGACGATCTTCCTGCGGGACATGCGGTGGCTCCGGATGGGAAACGGAAAATTGACAGCGACAAGGTAGCAGATCGGGGATCGGGTCCGCTGCCGCTGATGGCGGCGCCGGCCTCCCGATCAGCCCACCGCCCCGGCGGCGGCGTACGAGCCCAGGATCACGACCCGCTTGCACCGCTTTTCGAGGGCGGCGATCGCGCGGCGGGCGCGGAGATCCTCGCGGTGGCCTTCGAGCTCGACGAAGAAGATGTAGCCCCGCTCCGTGCCGGGCAGCGGGAACGATTCGATCCAGGTCAGATTGAGCTTCTGCTTCTTGGGGATCGAGAGGGCGTCGGCCAGGCCGCCGGGACGGTGCTCGATCTCGAACATGATCGCCGTCTTGTCCTTGCCGGTGCGCTTGGCGTCGGCATGGCCGATGACGGCAAAGCGGGTGGTGTTGCCGGCCACGTCCTCGATCTTCTCGGCCAGGACGTCGAGGCCGTAGTGCACGCCGGCCTGACGGCTGGCGATCGCGGCGGCGTGCGGCTTCTGGGCGGCCATCTCGGCGGCCAGGCTGGTGCTCGTCACCTCCACGAGGCGGGCCGCCGGCAGGTGGCGGGCCAGCCAGTTGCGGCACTGTGAAAGAGCCTGGGGCCGGCTGTAGACCTCCGCGATCGCGGAGCGGTCGCAGGCGGCCAGCAGCGTGTGGTGGATCCGCAACGGCACCTCCGCGCAGATCTTCACGGGCAGCCGCGAGAAGTTGTCGAGCGTGTCGGCGATCCGGCCGTCGGTGGAGTTTTCCAGGGGCACGACGCCGTAGTGGGAGTGGCCCGCGTGCACCTCCTCGAAGGCGGCGGAGATGCTTGCGACCGGCACGAACTCGACCGAACTGCCGAAGCGGTGCAGAGCGGCGAGATGGCTGTAGGTCCAGGCCGGGCCGAGATGGGCGACCCGCAGCGGCTGCTCAATGGCCCGCGAGCCCGAGATCAGTTCGCGGTACACCGCCTTGAGGCTGTCGGCCGAGAGCGGCCCCTGATTCGTGGCCGTGACCCGCTCGAGTACCATCTCTTCGCGGGAGGGATCGTAGGTCTCCTGGCCCGACGACTTTTTGAGGTGTCCGATCTGGCGGGCGACCTCGGCCCGGGCGTTCATCAGCCCGACCAGTTCGCGATCGATGCGATCGATCTGCGCCCGGAGGGCGGCGAGACCCGTGGGCTTGCCGGCGTCGGAGTTTGGAGGGACGCGAGGGCTCTTGGCCATGGGGGCTCGATGTCGGGCCCCACAGAGGAGCGGCCAAAATGGCAGCCATCCTGTGAGGCTGGAAATGGGCCTCCAACTCTACCCTGCGGAACCGCGGGGTAAATACGGTCAAACCGCGGCCTGAGAGCCGTCGAGAGCCGGCTGGCACGGACTTTGCATCTTCGGACGGGCGACTTATGCCGGGCCAAAAATGACGTTCGGCCCCGGCCTCGAGCCGCCACCGCAACGACCGAGAGGAAACCAGCAACCATGGCAACGAAGCAGGGCGAAAAGATCATCGGCATCGACCTCGGCACGACGAACTCCGTCGTCGCGGTGATGGAGGGCAAGGAGCCCAAGGTGATCGCGAACAAGGAGGGCAATCGCCTCACGCCGAGCGTGGTCGCCTTCAACGACAAGGGCGAGACGCTCGTCGGCGACATCGCCCGGCGGCAGGCCGTCACCAATCCCAAGCGCACGATCTACTCGATCAAGCGGTTCATGGGCCGGCGGCACAACGAGGTGGCCTCCGAGGAGAAGATCGTCCCCTATGAGGTGATGGGCGGGCCCGACGACTACGTGAAGGTTCGCGCCGGCGACAAGGAGTTCACGCCGCCGGAGGTCTCGGCGAAGGTGCTGCGGTCGCTGAAAGAGGCTGCCGAGGCCTACCTCGGCCACAAGGTCAACAAGGCGGTGATCACGGTCCCGGCCTACTTCAACGACGCCCAGCGGCAGGCCACCAAGGACGCCGGCCAGATCGCCGGCCTCGAGGTGATGCGGATCGTCAACGAGCCGACCGCGGCGGCCCTGGCCTACGGCCTGGAGAAGAAGAAGGACGAAAAGATCGTCGTCTTTGATCTCGGCGGCGGCACGTTCGACGTGTCGGTGCTCGACGTCTCGAAGGACGGCGTGTTCCAGGTGGTGAGCACCAATGGCGACACGCACCTCGGCGGCGACGACTTCGACCAGACGCTGATCAACCACGTCGCCGACCAGTTCCAGCGGGAGCAGGGCATCGACCTGCGCAAGGACCCGATGGCGATGCAGCGGCTCCAGGAGGCCTGCGAGAAGGCCAAGAAGGAGCTGTCGAGCGCCCAAAGCAGCGACATCAACCTGCCGTTCATCACGGCCGACGCCACGGGGCCGAAGCACCTGCAGATGACGATCACGCGGGCCCAGTTCGAGCAGATGTGCGACGGGCTCATCGAGCGCTGCCGGGGGCCGGTGCTCCAGGCGCTCCGCGACGCGAAGCTCGATCCCAAGGACATCGACGAGGTGGTTCTGGTCGGCGGCTCGACCCGGATCCCGAAGGTGCAGGAGCTGGTCAAGAAGCTGTTCAACAAGGAACCCCACAAGGGAGTGAATCCCGACGAGGTCGTGGCGCTGGGCGCGGCGATCCAGGGGGGCGTGCTCGGCGGCGACGTGCAGGAGGTGCTGCTGCTCGACGTCACTCCGCTGTCGCTGGGCATCGAAACCGAGGGGGGCATCTTCACGAAGCTCGTCGAGCGGAACACGACGATCCCCACCGAGCGGAAGCAGGTGTTCAGCACGGCCGCCGACAGCCAGACGGCCGTGACGGTGAGCGTGTTCCAGGGCGAGCGGCCGATGGCCCGCGACAACCGCCTGCTCGGTCAGTTCAACCTGGAGGGCATCCCGCCGGCGCCCCGCGGCACGCCGCAGATCGAGGTCAAGTTTGACATCGACGCCAACGGCATCCTCTCGGTCAGCGCGAAGGACCTGGGCTCGAACAAGGAGCAGACGGTCCGCATCGAGCAGTCGAGCGGCCTCAACGAGACCGAGATCGAGCGGATGCGGAAGGACGCCGAGAGCCACGCCGAGGAAGACAAGCGGAAGTACCGTCTGGCCGAGGCGCGGAACAAGGCGGAGGCGCTCTGCTTCCAGACCGAGAAGCTGATCAAGGAGAACGACGCCAAGCTCTCCGCGGCCGACAAGGCCCCGCTGGAGGCGGCGGTGGCCAAGGCCCGCGAAATGAGCAAGGGCGAGGACGTGGACGCGATCAACTCGGCGCACGACGCGCTCGAGCAGGCGGCGCACGCCCTGTCGAAGGTGCTCTACGAGGCCTCGGCCACGGCCCAGCGTGGGGGCGCGGCCCCCGAAGCCGGCGCCGCCCAAGCCGGCAAGGGGCCCGATGACACGATCGACGCGGAGTTCGAAGTGAAGGGGTGATACGGATCCGGTCCATGGATGTTCCGCAGCCGCGCGAGTGACTTGGGGTTGCCCACGCCCCGTCGCCGGACGTTCGCTGCGGCCATCCTGGCCTCCGCTCACTCGATGCTGTCCGCGCTCCGCCATCCCTGGCTGCGCTGGCCAGCAACGCCGGCTCTCAGGGCATGGGCAACCCCTCGCGGTCTCCCCGGTCCGGAGGCACGGGGGCATGGGTTCGACAGGGTTCCGTATCGGTGGCTGTGGAGGAGGGAGACGTCATGCCGTTTCGTTTCGACAAGTTCACGATCAAGGCCCAGGAGGCGGTGCAGGCCGCCGTGGAGCTGGCCGGCAATCGCGGCAATCCGCAGGTGACGCCGGTCCATCTCCTGCACACGCTCCTCAGCGAACGCGAGGGGATCGTGCGGCCGCTGCTGGAGAAGATCGGGACCGACCGCGGCCACCTGGAGCGGATCGTCGAGGCCGAACTCTCCCACCTGCCCAAGGTCTCCGGCGGCGCCCAGCCGCAGCCCGACCAGGAGCTGATCAAGGTCTTCGAGGCGGCGACGGCCGAGTCGCACCAGATGAAGGACGAGTTCGTCTCCACCGACCACCTCTTGCTGGCCTTGGCCAAGGTGCCCTCGAAGGCGAAGAACGTCCTCCAACTGGCGGCCGTCGGCGAGCAGGAACTGCTGGCGGGCCTGCAGGCCGTGCGCGGCCAGTCGCGGGTCACGGACCAGAATCCGGAGGAGAAGTTTCAGGCTCTCGAGAAATACGGCATCGACCTCACGAAGCGGGCTGCCCAGGGCAAACTCGATCCGGTGATCGGCCGCGATGCCGAGATCCGCCGCGTGATCCAGGTGCTGTCGCGGCGGACCAAGAACAACCCCGTGCTCATCGGCGAGCCGGGCGTGGGCAAGACGGCGATCGCCGAGGGGCTGGCCCTGCGGATCGTGCAGGCGGACGTGCCGGAGAACCTGCGTGGCCGCCGTGTGGTGGCGCTCGACCTGGGCGCGCTGATCGCCGGCACCAAGTATCGCGGCGAGTTCGAGGATCGGCTGAAGGCGATCCTGCGGGAGGTGGAGGCGGCGGCCGGAAACGTGGTTCTGTTCATCGACGAGCTGCACACGGTCATCGGCGCGGGCGCGGCGGAGGGGGGCTCCGACGCCGCCAACCTGCTCAAGCCGGCGCTGGCCCGCGGCGAACTGCGGTGCATCGGCGCCACGACGCTCGATGAGTATCGCAAGCACATCGAGAAAGACGCGGCCCTGGAGCGGCGGTTTCAGCCGGTGTTCGTCGGCGAGCCGAGCGTGGAGGACACGATCGCCATCCTCCGCGGCCTCAAGCCGCGGTATGAGGCACACCACAAGGGGGTGAAGATCAAGGACTCGGCGCTCGTGGCCGCCGCCGAGCTTTCGCACCGCTACATCGCCGACCGCTTCCTGCCCGACAAGGCGATCGACCTCATGGACGAGGCGACCAGCCGCATCGCCATGGAACTGCAGAGCGTGCCCAGCGAGATCGACGAGGTGCAGCGGCGGCTCGTGCAGCTCGAGCTCGCGGCCCGGCAGCTCGCCGAGGAGACCGAGGAGCATGCCAAGGAGCGGCTGGCGGAGATCGAAGCGGAGGCGGTCGGGCTGCGGAAGAAGCTCGCCGACCTGCGAAAGCAGTGGGAAGCGGAGAAGAGCGGCGTGGGCAGCGCCCAGGAACTGCGCCAGCAGCTCGAGGCGGTGCAGCTGGCGTTCGACCAGGCCGGCGTGCAGATCAAGGAGCGGCAGGCCTCCGGGCAGCTCGTCGGCGAGGAGATGTACCAGAAACTCTACGAGCTCGACGTGCAGCGGAAGGCCCTGCAGCAGCGACTGGAGCAGGAGGGGACCGAGAAGGAGGCGGGCAAGCCGTCCGCGAAGCGGCTGTTGCGCCGCGAGGTCGGCCCCGAGGAGATCGCGGAGGTCGTCAGCGCCTGGACCGGCATCCCCGTGACGCGGCTGGTGGAGACCGAGCGGGCCAAGCTGCTCGTGCTCGAGGAGCGGCTCCACCAGCGGGTGGTGGGGCAGGAGGAGGCGGTCGAGGCGGTGAGCGACGCCGTCCGCCGCAGCCGGGCCGGGCTCCAGGACCCGAACCGGCCGATCGGATCGTTCATCTTCCTCGGGCCCACGGGCGTGGGGAAGACGGAGCTCTGCAAGGCGCTCGCCGAGGTGCTGTTCGACGACGAGAACGCGATGGTGCGGATCGACATGAGCGAGTTCATGGAGAAGCACACCGTCGCCCGCCTGATCGGCGCCCCCCCGGGGTATGTCGGCTACGAGGAGGGGGGGCTGCTCACAGAGGCGGTGCGGCGGCGTCCGTACTCGGTGGTCTTGCTGGACGAGATGGAGAAGGCGCATCGCGACGTGTTCAACGTGCTGCTCCAGGTGCTCGACGATGGCCGGCTTACCGACAGCCTCGGGCACACGGTCGACTTCACCAACACCATCGTGGTGATGACGAGCAACGTCGGCAGCCAGGCGATCCAGGAGATCACGAAGGAGGGGGGCAGTGAGCAGGAGGTCCGCGACGCCGTCAAGGAGGCGTTGCAGGCCCGGTTCCTCCCCGAGTTCTTGAACCGGATCGACGAGACGATCGTCTTCCACCCGCTCGACAAGAAGCACATCCGCCGGATCGTCGACATCCAGGTGAAGCGGCTGGTGAAACAGGCCGAGAAGGCCGGCATCACGCTGGAGTGCACCGAGGCGGCGCTCGACGAGATCGCTCGGCTCGGCTACGACCCGGTGTACGGCGCCCGGCCGCTGAAGCGGGTGATCCAGCAGCAGCTGCAGAACGAGTTGGCCCGCGAGCTGCTCTCTGGAAAGTTTCCGGAGGGGAGCGCGGTGCGGATCGACTTCGTGCAGGACGGCTTCACGTTCGCGAAGGTCGGCTGACGCCGCGGTCGCTCGCGGCGCAGAGGGCCGAGGCGGTCTTCTGCGGCCGTGTGATCAGCGCTTGCGATCCTCGAGGCCCATGCGGGCGATGAGGTCGTTGCAGCCGGGGGTCATCTTGCGGAGCTTTTCGGCCATGGCCAGCTTCTCGCTGGTCGTGGCCTTCTTGAGCTTGGTCTGCATCTTCGCCAGCTTCTGCCTGCGGTGCCGCCGCCGCTTGACTTCCTTCATCCGGTTGCTGATGCCACCCATGAATCCTGCGTTCCTGTGGGAATGATCGGGAAAGCCGAAACTTTAAGAAAAGATGGGAATCCCGTCAAAGCCGCAGCGGAAGGCCCCGGCGAAAAGGCGGTAGACTGTCGAGGTCGAACGGCAGCTGTCACGAGGCGGCCGCCGGCCTCGGATGGGTGGCAGAGCGGTTGAATGCACCGGTCTTGAAAACCGGCAGCGGCGAAAGTCGCTCGTGGGTTCGAATCCCACCCCATCCGTTTTGGCATTCCGCAGAGAACCGCACAGTTCCGCATAGACACGCATAAGTCGTTCAACGCCAGGGTATTCCGTCGCGTCGGTCGGCTCGGTGCGTTTTGGTGCGGCTGTGTGCTGCGTGGCTTTTTGCGTTCCGAGTGCGTTGGATTGTGCGTTACGCCTCGGGGCGTGTTGCGGGGCGTCGGCCGTCGTCGGATCCCTCCGGACCGTGGGGGCCGCCGCCGACTGGACCGCGTCTGGGGCGGCGGGCTCACCGACCGCGGCGGCGAAGTGGGCATCCGTGACTTGGTAGTAGTGCTTCCTGGCGATGTCCTCACTGTTGCCCATCCACGAGCAAACGACGTGGGAGGGAAACACCTCTGCCAGTTCGGTCTGACGCGAACTGCGGAGGGGTCAGCGGCGTGTGTGGGGCGATCTTCCGGGCAGCTGGAATAGAACTGACCCCCTCCCGGTTTTTGTACCAGTGCTCATAAGAGATTTGGGGAACAGTCCGCGTGGTGTGTCGGAGGGAGGGCCGCAGCCCCGATCGGAGACACACCAAGCGACGCCGCCGGGACCGCCCCGGAGGTCGTATCGTCCAGCCCGGCAACGAAGGCCGCCCGGGTCATCCACTTGAGGACGCCAAGATGCCCATGAATGCGTGGCTCCCCGGCTACACGCAAAGCCAAGTCAGTCGCGGCTCCGGAGTTTTGAGAGCAGCCGGAGGATTTCCATGTAGAGCCAGACCAGCGTGACCATGAGGGCGAACGCCCCGTACCACTCCAGATACTTGGGGGCCCCGCGTTCAGCCGCCTGCTCGATGTAGTCGAAGTCGAGAACCAAGTTCAGGGCGGCGATCACCACCACGACGAGGCTGAACCCGATGCCGATGGGGCCGGCCGCGTGGATGTAGGGAATCGGGAACCCAAAGAAGCCCCCGATCATTGACATCAAATAAACAAGGCAGATCCCGCCCGTCGCCGCCACGATGCCGAGTTTGAAGTTCTGGGTCGCCTTGATGAGCCCGGACTGGTAGGCGAGCAGCAGGCCGGCGAGCGTGCCGAACGTGCCGCCGACGGCTTGAATGACGATTCCGGGGTACTGGGCCTCGAGGCTGGCCGAGACTCCTCCCAGAAACAAACCTTCGGCAAGGGCATAGACCGGGGCGAGAGCAGGGGCCCATGTGTGCTTGAAGCAGATGACCAGAGCTGTGATCGCTCCCACCACCAGCCCGCCCAAGGCCCAGGGCATCGCGGCTCCAGGGGCGGCTTCGACGGCCGAGAAAGTCTTGGACCACGTGAAGCAGGCAGCCCCCACCGCCAACGCCAGTAAGAACAGCGTCTTCTGAGCCGTGCCATTGATGGTCATGACGCCGGCCGGAGACTGCTCGCTGGCCAGGTTCCGCCGGTAGACGCCGAAGTTCTCGAACGTCTTGTCATTCAGTGTGGGGTTGCCGGTTCGCATGGTTCTGGGCTCCGGGGCTGGAAAAGGGCCGCGTGTGCTTGAAGAATAGCACAACCGGGGGGTGTGAGTGACCAGCAAGTTGGCCAGTTATTGCGGGCTTTATTTTCGAGCCAGGGCCTTCACCCACTCGACCTGCATCTGGAACTTGCCCGGCTTCTTGTCGCTGAGCATGAAGCCCAGCCCGTTGATCTGGCTTGGGTCCACCGGCCCCATGCCTTGAACCCGCCTGCCGAACGCCGTGGGTATGAAGTCTGCCAGCGGGATCTCAACTTCCCGCCACTCGTCTTTGGTGGTCGGCAGCGGCGCCCTGTAGGAGAAAGGCATCCGGCGGCTCTTCGTGTAGATGTTCATGACGTACTCTCTGCCGTCGCCTTTCACCCGGACTCGCTGGTGCCTTGGCCGCGGAATAATAGAGCAGTCCGACCAAAAGCATGCCCGGCGAACTTCCCCCAAGTGCGGCCGATACACCCTCAAGTCCCGGGCTGAGATCATCGCGGAGACGTTCGGCGGCCACGTTCCGCCGACGCTTCCCGAACGATTCAACATCGCCCCGTCCCAACTCGTGCTGGCTGTTCGAGAAAAGCCGGGGAGCCATGAGCGGGAACTCGTGGCCCTGAAATGGGGGCTGATTCCGTTCTGGGCTGACGACCCCGAGATCGGCAACAAGATGGCCAATCCAAGGTCTGAGACAGCCGCGACCAAGCCCGCCTTCAGGTCGAGTTTTCGCGCCCGTAGATGTTTGATCGTGGCGGACGGCTTCTATGAGTGGCAGGCCCGGGATGGCAAGAAGCAGCCCTTCTACATCACGGGGTGTGGCAAGCCTTTACGGGCAGTGCACAGGTTCTGCCGGCGCATGGTTGCGATCGAAAGCGGCCGGGTTGCAGGATGATTTTCAGAACGCCATGAATAGCCACCAGATCGCGATCCCGAGGCAAACCAAAGCCGTGAGGAACACCCACAGTGGTTTTCTCGGCCCCGCATGGTCTTCCTCGGATATGTACCGCTCGCAGTGAGGACAGAAGGGCGAGTCTTCGAGGATTTCACGCCGGCAGTAGGGGCAGGGGATCGTCGGCTCCTCTTCCGATTCGTCGCCGTAATCTGGTCGCTCATCGTCCCAGTCGTCCTCGTCTTCATCAGCTTGTCGGTAGGCGTTCATGGTCTGACCTGCGTATTCCCTTCGACGTACAGGCTCGCCAAGACCCGATCATCGAGGCAGTACGTCAGGCCCCAGAGGACCGATGCCAGGACAGCCAGACCAAATCCGAGGTAGTTCATCGCCTGGCTCCTGGTTCAAACCCGCCCCAGGCCCTGAACCCGCCGCCAGGCCGAGACTTGTCCCAGGTGCATGTTCTCATGGGCGGCCATGACGAACACAAAGCAGTCGCCCAACGTCGGCAGAAACCCTCTGACAGCCTCCAGCGGCGTCGCTTCAGACCAGCGGACCTCGGGAATACCGGGCAGGGCAGCGGCGATTCCAGCGTGGGCGTCTTCGAGGGCTTTCAGGAGCGTGGCCTTCGAGGGGTAGCGGCTGGCTTCACTGGAGGGGCTGGAGTTCCAGTCGAAGCGGGCGGCCCAGTCAGGCGGGCAGACGGGCTTCACGCCGATCATGGCCCCGAGCATGTCCGCTGTGCAGGCCAGGTGCCCCAGAACCCAGGCCGCGTGGTTCATGCCCGGGGCCGGCTGCAGGGCCAGCTTGTCGTCGGGGATATCGGCGACCAGACGCTTCGCGTAGCCGAGGTTGAGGTTCCAGGTGTGAAGCAGCGGGTTGGTCATGGGGGCCTCCTGGTTGGCGGACTTTGCTGACAATTAAACAGCATGATGCCGTGGCGGGCGGGCTTGGAGGAAAGAAGCCGGTCTTTCTGCGGCCGGGAGAGCTTCTTGATGGCCACCTCCCGCTTCAGGGCCGCCGATTTCGATTTATGAGGCTCGCTGTAGGCCAGGGCCACCGGAAGCCTGGCCCGGGTGTATCGGGACGCCTTGCCGGCAGCGTGGGCCAGCAGCCGCTTGGGCAGGTCGTTGGTGATGCCGCAGTACAGGGAGCCGTCATGGCAACGGAGGAGGTAGACGAGCCAGCAGGGGTTTACGGGCCGGTGACGCTCGGGAAGCGGCATTGGGTTCTCAGCCCGCCGTGCTGCCATGGTCGGCAGAGTGTGACCGTTCGGGTGGCGAATTGAAGAGAGCAAACAGGACTGCCAATAAATCCGGCGGCATCGTGGCGATTCGATGCACCAGAAGGAGAACTCGGGCGGCGTGGGGGCACCGCCGACGGCGGTTGAAAACGGCAACGCGGGGCGGTCGAAAATGGTGGCGCTGGGTGGCGTTGACCTCTCCTGATTCCGTGGGAGTGTCGCGGGTCGTTCGGTCGCCTCGTCAGTCTGTGCGCATCCGACGGCTCGGTCAGCCGAGCAGAGCGTCCCGATAGTTCTCGGACACTTTCTGGCCCTGTTTCCCGGCGGTTCAGCTGGGGCCAAGCCCGCTGTGTCCAAGGCCCGTAGGATTTTCGCAGAGCCAATAACACCGGAGTCCATCATGCACGCAGCGACAAAAGAGGCTGAACTGCTCGAAAAGATCACCCGCGTCGTGGAGGCTGCGGGCGGAAAGGTCTCCAGCAGGGACGCCCACGCAATTTCGGGCACGCTGACGGCCATCAAGGCCAAGTGGTTCCTCGGGGGGCGGCAGGTCACCGATCGTGTGACCTGTAGGCTCGTCCCCGACGCCCATGAGGTGCATCTCCAGGAGAACGCCGTTGAGACTTCGTGGGGCTTTCCGCCGCCGACGCTCACGGTCGAAACGTCGAGCCAGTACGGCAGCCGGGTGAGCCAGTCCCGAACTGACAGAGCCATTGGCGGTGGCGGCCGACTCGAGTTCGGCCGGTTCCGCGAAGACGTCGAGAAGGTGGTCAGCGAGAGTGGCTGGAAGTTCGTCTTCGAGGTGGGATGAGCACGGCGCAAACTTTTCTAGGGCCCGATACTTCTCGGCATAGAACTCCTCGATGTCGCGATAGACCAGCACGCCCGGGTTTTGCCTGATCTGTTCCCGGCAGGCGTCTATGTCCCGCTTGCCTTGTGTGGCAATCGTGGCGACGTCTTGGCTGGAGATGGGGTCGCAGCCGGTCGCGTCCAGGCCCAGAGCAAGAGCCTCTGCGACGAAGCTCCCCGGCCCGCAATGTGCACGAGAAATCCCACGGGCCCGGCCAGGAACGTGAGCACGAGTGCCAGAGTCCTGAGCGGCCAGGGAATCCCGAGTTTCACGCTTTCGCGGGCGATCCAGGCCCCGACGGCCATGTCGAACACCAGGTAGTGGGTCCAGGCTGCCGCGAATACCCAGTCGTCGCTGAAGACCTCCCGCAGGCCCGCGAGCGTCATCACGTCACCGGGCGGCGGGCCATTTGTGGCGAGTTTCCAGCCGATGACGCCTGCGTAGGCCAGAGCGAGCACGCCGGGCACGACCAGGGCGCAGAGCCAGCCAGACACCAGTTTCTTGCCCGGGCATAGCACCAGTGCGATCCAGGCCAGGAGTGCCAGGGTGTTGGTCGCTTGGAAGAAAATTTCAGCAGTCATGGGTGGTCGCCTTCCTACCGTAAGCTGTGTGAGTCAACCGCGGATAGAGTATGCCGATAGCCAAACCCCGTCGTCGTCCTCACGGCCCCTAACGACCATGTTGCCTCATAGAAAGCCTCTCCTTGCGGCGGTCAGCCTTCTCTCGCTGGGCCTCCTTGCTGCCCATGCCGCCGAGCCCACGCCCCAGGAACTCTTCACGGAGGCAGTGGAGCTGTTCTTTGATGCCAAACCAGTCGAGTCAGCCCGAAAGTTCGATCAGCTGGTGTTGGCCGTGCCTGGGGCGGAGCCGGAGTTATGGCAACGCGGGCTGGCGCTGTATTACGCCGAAAGATTCCAGGACGGCCGGAAGCAGTTCGAGCTGCACCGGACCGTGAACCCCAACGACGTCGAGAACCCCGCCTGGCACTTTCTCTGCGTCGCCAGGCTCGAAGGGATACAAGCCGCCCGTGGGAAGCTTCTGCCAGTGGGAGCAGACCCGCGTGTGCCCATGAAGGAGATCCTCGACTTCTATGCAGGCCAGTGTGAGCCAGCCGCCGTCTTGGCTGCCGCCGAAAAGGGCGAAGGCGAAGCCAAGAAGAACCAGTTCTGCTACGCCCACCTCTATCTGGGGCTCTACTACGAAGCCGCCGGTGACGCCGTGAAAGCCCGGGAGCACATGACTCAAGCCGCCGGGCCTTTTCGCATGGGCCACTACATGGGCAAGGTGGCCGTCACGCACGCGAAGCTCAGGGGCTGGCCGGTCGAAGACGCAGCCCGGTAGCAGACCCGAAGGCTCGGCGGAGCGTTGCGGCTATCTGGGGGCTGGCGTGACCAGCCTGGTGCACTTTTCGGGCCGCTGGTGGGTGCCCGCCCTCGTCTCGCTACGCTCGACTCGAATGGGCACGCACCGGCGATTTACAGAAGGAATGTTGCACTAACGGCCATTGGTGGTCGTGTCTTCGGTGGTCATGGCCGTCGGCGTCGCAATCTCATTCTCGTCCGTGGGCCAGTACCTCGGGTTCACGCGGCTGCCAGCCTTGTACTGGCCGTTGCTCGGGCTCTCGATCGTGTGCTACGCCGCGCTGACGCAGGGAGTCAAGACTTGGCTCCTACGACGGAATTGGATCTGACTCTGGACGCTGGTCCGGCACCGTGCAACCCGGCCGCATCCGCTGAACCGCGGAAAGTGTCTGACGTGACGTATGCCTGCCGCTGCCGCACTGTCCACGCGTGTAGGCCGCGGCTCGTGTGTCGCGTTCACTTGTCAGGCGTGTTGGCCAGCGGCACTACCCGCTGTCGGGTTTGTCCACGGTGAGCGTGCCGCGTAAACATTTCTCACATCAGGCTGTGCTTTCGGCATCGGAACGGCCGTGGTGTTCGGAAGGAGGTGTTCCCGTGCTTCGCTGGGCCATTCTGTTTCTTATCGTGGCCGTCATTGCCGCGGTGTTCGGCTTCGGGGGTATTGCAGCGGCAGCGACAGATATCGCCCGACTGCTCTTCGTCGTGTTCCTGGTGCTGTTCGCGATCACGCTGTTCATGGGGTGGCGCAGCGCGGCCCCGCCATCATTCTGACGCGTCCGACTCGCCGGAGGCGCAGGTTTTGGGGGCAATCCATTTGCCCGAGCCTGGCAAGACGTATACGTTTTCCCGGGCGCTTCACACGCACGTGAACTCGCTTTCCTCCAAGGCTGGGCCGCCCGCACTGTTGCCTTCTGTGGAGGAAGCCGCGATGAGTTTCACTCTCGAGTACGAGCACGTTGGCGAGACTGCCGGGTGCAGTGACCATGATCACGACCTGATAGCAGAGCTCAGTCGGCGACTGGATAACGTGTGGCGGTATGACCAGTACATCGCCAACGCCGAGTGGCGCAACGACCTGCGGCAGTTCTGGATGGATGCGAAGGCGCTGGACCAGCAAGCCATTTCCAGGCTGAAGCAGCTCGTTTCTCAAGAAGTCCGGAACGGCTGTTTCTGATCGCATGCGTGTCTGCCCGCTGCCCGGTCGCGCCGACCGAGGACGGGAGCCACCATCGTAGACGGCGGACGGCGCAGTGTGTCCTACGGCGGATCTCTTGAAAACCAAAGTGTGTGTGGGCTGTTCCCTTCCATCCCGTAGCGAGCGTTTCTATCGTCCCCTCGACCGGTGCGACTCAACCGTTGAGCCGACAGGTTGTTTTTCTCTTGTGAGGTACCTGACCCATGAAGACTGTTCTTGTCACACGTGCCATCCCGATGCTGGCACTGCTCGGGGTCAGCATGGCCGCGACCACCCTGTATGCGGAACCCCGCACCGAGCGAGGAACCGTCGCCCCTGCGGCGACGAAAGACATCGTTGCCACGGCAGTGGAGGCGGGCCACTTCAAGACGCTCGTGAAGGCGCTCGAAGCGGCCGGACTTGCCGAAACGCTGAAAGGAAAGGGGCCGTTCACGGTATTTGCCCCTTCCGACGAGGCGTTTGCAAAACTGCCGTCGGGCACCCTCGACAACCTGCTTAAGCCGGAAAATAAGGAACGGTTGAAGGCGGTTCTGTTGATGCACGTCGTGCCCGAGGATCTTCTGATCGCTGATGTGAAGAAGATCAAGGAGGCCAAGACGGTCGGCGGGGCGCGGGTCGAGGTGACGCATCATCTCCTGACAGGCGTGCATATCGGCACCGCCAAGGAGATGGCCCATGTCCAGAACTCGGACATCCATGCCTCCAACGGCGTTCTTCACGTCATCGACAAGGTGATCATGCCGTAGAGTCCGATTGTCGTAGCGTCGGGCGTCAGAAGCGCAAAACACGTGCCCTGTGCGAAAGGAACCGACCGCACGGGGCACGTGTGAGCGCAGGGGAGAGGCAGCCCGCTGGCCTGCTCGTCAGGACCGGAAAGCATTCCGCACGTTCTGGGCACGGACTCCACAAAGTCGTTTTGATTCTTTTTTGCAAAGGAGCGAACTGTGAGTCCGATCGTACTGATCCTTGTCGTGATCTTGATCCTGTCACTGCTGGGGGGTGGCTACGGCTTCCGCAGCGGGAACACCGTCCTCGGGGCGGGAGGTGGCCTGCTTGGCCTGATCCTGATCATTTTGTTGATCCTCGCCATCCTAGGCCGTTTGCCACTATGAGCTGGCGACCGCTGTTCGGATAGGCCAAAGGATTGTGTGCGCACAGCGTTGCGAACAGTTGTCGCTGGGGAAGGAGAGCAAGCCCCGGCGATCATTGGGCAGCTCCGACTGCGTGCGACCCTTTGCCGTTCGTGCCGATGCGAACACCGCCGCAGGAGACCTGACGGCGATCATGGGATGCGGAGGGCTGCCTTGACTTCTGCGGCTCTTGCTGCCGTGTGGCTGTTGCTGCTGGCGACAAGTGGGCTGTCGGTATGCACCGCATGGGCTGTTCCCGCGGACGACCGAGCCGCATCGGTTGGGATGTGGGACGTGGTGTCGGTCGAGGTCAATGGAAAACAGGTGGACCCTGAACTTGTGGCCTTGCTGCAGGTCGCCTACCGGGCGGACGGGTCTTGGTCGGTGCTCTTCAAGGGCCTGCCGGTGGCCGAGGGGACGAGCACCAATGACGAAACAGCAACTCCGAAGACTTTCGAAATGGAAACGCTGGCGGGCGAGCATGCGACGCCGCTGAAGTACACGGGAATCTACCGACTCGAGGACGACACCCGGCAGTTTTGCTTCGTGGAGGCTGACCAGCCTCGGCCCGACACGTTCACCGCACCGCGAGGAAGCAGGCGGGTGTTGGTGACGCTCAGGCGTGCAGCCAGACGGTGAATCGGCACCCGCACGGGCTTCTTGAACCGGCACGCCCACGCTCCATGAGCCGAGCGTCCGCGACGGTCGCCGTGAAGCAACCGGGCGACATCGCGGTGATCTCGATCCACCGGGGCACGAACTGGGGATTCGACGTCCCCGCGGACTTCATCCAGTTCGGCTCACCACCCAGTGGCGCTAAACCTTCCACAGGAACTCCGACTGCCCAGAGATCGGGGGCCACCTCACTGGTTCGGCTGGCGAGGGATTGTCCGGACGATCTGTCCCGTGCTGCGGCTTCGGCCCCCCCGGCCCCTACTGGACAGTTCATCAAGACCACACGAACACTTTCAGCGAGACCGTCCACGGAAGAAAGGAGGAACGTCGATGTGGCAGTGGCACATGCGAGTCCGCACGTGGATTGGCGTCTACTTCGGGGCCATTATGATCTTTGCCACGGTGTACTTCCTATTGCCCCAGGGCCAGTTCAGCCAGCCGCTCTCCCTGCTGGACGCCGTCTATTTCAGTGTCATCACGATTACGACCACGGGCTTCGGGGACATCGCCGCCCATGGCAACGTGGCAAAACTCTGCGTGAGCGTCGAGGCCACGGCGGGCATCACAATCGTCGGCCTCTTTCTGGCCTCTCTGTGGCGAGACTTTACAGTGCGCGTGGAAGCAACGCAGGCGGCACAGTTATTTCGCGCCCAGCGTGCGATGAGCCTTGCCAGCCTGTTGGTCTACTGGCGGTATATCGAGACGACGATTGTGCAGTACCGGAAGGTGGCTGCGGCCGTCACGACACCCTTGCGCCGCCGCAACGGACCGCTGAAGTACAACGCCGCATTCCGCTTCTGTGATTTACAGGACCTGATGACGACACCCTCGGGGCCAGGCGACGGGACGCAGCGGACATTGCTCGAGACGTACTTTGAAATGGAAGACCGGCTGGAAGGCGACCTGAAATACCTGCTCCAAAACGACGTGATCGCCGAGTTCACACTCGTGCGCGGCCTGCTGATCAATGTGCTGTCGTTATTGAGAGCGTTCGAACTGCGAGAAATGCTGTTGAGCATGCAAGATGCCCGCCTGCGGGAGGAGTTGCGACATGCAATCGCGGCGACGACCAAAGAGCCTGATGCCGAACAGGAGAGGCTGAACCTCATTGCCCCCGTGGTCATGTTCGCGAGCCATGTGCGTCGTACGCAGCAGGCCCTTGACGAACTGACTGCGGCGATGGGCAAGCTGTTGTCGGAGCCGGCGGGTGAAATGCCGAAGCCGAACGGCATGCTGAGGACCGTCCCGATGCCGGTTTCAGCATCGGCCTGACTCTATTGGCGTTTGCGGACGGCTGATCAGGGGCCGCGGAGGCTGCCGCCAGAAGCCGATATCCGCTCCACGCAGTGCCTGTCGGTGGAAACTTCGCTTTCGGCCGGGCAGCCCTACGCGGCGTCTGGACGGGATGCCAAAGCGTTCTGGTATGCCTCGACGGCCACGGCGATTGCGTCCAAAGCGTCGAACACGTTGGCCTCGCCGCGGCTAAAGGCGTCCGTCGCGGTCTTGATCTCGGCAATGGTGAGAACCGCGGACTGGGCAATGAACAGAGCGTTGGGCATCTTCATGACGACATCCTTGTTTCCTGGGTTAGCCCGACCGTCCTGATGGGCTTTCGACGGGTCATTGAACAGGTTGTTCTCGATGGCGTCTTGTCGGAATGGCCGTTTTGTCACAACACGATCACGGCGTGCATTTCACGCGGCTTACACGCCAGCGTTGCGTGCTGCGAAGACCAACGGTGCCGATTTGGGTTCGAGTCCGAGAACGAACAAAAACATCCGCGGCGTTGTGGTCCTCCGGAGGCGAGCGGTTAGGATGCCGCAGTGAACAGGACGGGGGCCATATGGACGAAACATGCGACTCCCCTTTTCAGCACTACGCATGGCTGGGCACGTGGAAGACTGATACTGGCCGCGGTTCCACGGTCGCAATCCACATGCGACAGGTGGCTCATTGTTGTATCTACACGAGTCACGCCACCGCTTCCGTGCGCTTGATATGCCGTGGCTCGGAAGACCAGTTCGGCGTAGATGCTGGCACGGTGCAGTTTGTGCCGGCCGACGGCGAGGTGCATGCGCTGATCCACCGGTGTCATCCCGGACACCAGTTCTACATGCTTCTCATCCCGCGTGCGCATTTGCAGAGCGTGACGGAGTCAGAAGGCATCTCGGCCGTTCCTGAGCTGCGACATTCGCTGTCTCATCAAGACACGGTGCTTACGTCCTGCATGGCACGAGTGTCGCGATTCTCTGGCACCGCTTCCGGGTCGGTGGATGGCGGGAGAGAATTGGCAGCCCGCAGTCTCGTGCTGCGGCTCTTGGAGATGAATGGCTGTCGTCGCCCCGAGTGGATGGCCGACGCAAGCGTGTTTGAACGAAGCACACTTGCGAATCTCGTTGCCTACATCGACGAGCATCTTCGGCTGGCTCCTTCATTGAGCGACCTGTCCGTACGCGTCGGGCTTTCGCCGAGCCACTTCGCCAAGAAGTTCAGGCGTTCGACGGGCTTGAGCCTTCACCGCTTCATCAATCGGCGGCGAGTAGGCAAGTCGCTGGAACTGCTCAAAGCCCATGCTTCCACCCTGGCCGGCGCCGCCCTTGATCTAGGCTTTTCTTCACAGAGCCACTTCACGCGGCTGTTCAGCGACCACACCGGCATGACGCCCGCGAAGTACCGCAAGCAGTTCAGACGGATGGTGGGGTGACGCCGTATGCGAGCCCCTCCCATTCCTCTGTCCCTGCCCGCCCGACCCCCGGTATTATCGCGACGGTTGCGCCCGAAGCCGCCGCACACGCGACGGCAGCGAGGGCCGCCGGTATGATCTGAGCGACCGTGCGCGAACTTCCCCCGGAGCCTCACCCGATGACCGATGCCGTTTCCGAGACCAAGGCCTGTGACCTGCTGTCCCGCCTGTTCAAGTCCCGGGGATATGCCTGTTCCCGGAACGTGATGTTCCGCGAGTATGGCGTCGATTTTCACGCGGACGGCTGGGATCCACGGGCCCGGGTGGGCTTCGAGTTTCTCTCCAGCGAAGACGACGACCATGATGACCTGACGCTCGCGGAGTATCAGACGCTGATGGCCGCCCAGAAGCGGGGCGAGCTGTCGCTGTTCATCATCGACGAGGTCGAGCCGCTCTCGGCCACCGACCTGGTGCGTGCGGCCACGGACTTTCTCGACGAGGTCGAAGCGGCGCGGGTCCGCCGCGGGGCCCGCGGGTCGAAGCCGACCCGCAAGGGCCGCGCGGCGAAGCCGCCGACGGCGGGGCCCGGCGGCGCGAAGGCCGCCAAGTCCGCGGTGCAGCGGGCGGCCAAGCCGGCGGCGAAGAAAGCCGCGGTGAAAAAGACGGCCACGAAGACGACGGCCCGGAAGAAGACCGCCAAGAAGACTCCGGCGCGGGCGGTGGCGAAGCAGCGAAAGGCGGTCCGCGGCGGGCGTCGAGCCTGATCCGTCGGCACTGAACGCCAGGCTTCCGCTCTGGGATTCGGCGTTGGGGCCCGAGGGCCTGCACCCCCGCTGCGGCGATCCCGCCCTGCGGCCGGCGTGTCCGTCACCCGCCGGCCAGGGCGAGCGTGTCGGCAAACGACCGCAGGCCGGCCGTGGCGCCGATTCCCGTAACGCAGCAGGCGGCCGTCGCGGCGCCGAGCAGGCCGGCACGGCGGATCTCCATGCCGCGGAGCAGGCCCGTCAGGAGCCCGGCGAGGAACGAATCGCCGGCCCCCGTCGTGTCGGCTACCGGGCCGGGAGCCGGCACGCAGGGGATCTCCAGAAACTCGCCGGCCGCGGGCGAGAGCAGGGTGCCGCGGGTGCCGAGCTTCACGCCGAGAATCCCCGGTGCGCCGCAGGCCCGGTAGCGTTCCACGA
>Ga0315900_10002111_pt1 | contig 31060 bp, 40 predicted proteins | sample LakEriMetagenome_FD_203521 | JGI IMG/M metagenome (GOLD analysis project Ga0315900, IMG submission 203521) | Freshwater fungal communities from buoy surface, Lake Erie, Ohio, United States - Buoy 12 MA114 | ecosystem: Environmental > Aquatic > Freshwater > Lake > Lake biofilm | place: USA: Lake...
CGGCGGCCGGTTGCGTGATCGAGATCGACGAGGTGTTGGACGCGATGATCACGTTGGGCGTCAACAGGCCATCGAGCTGCTGCAGGATCTTGACCTTGAGCGCTTGGTTTTCGGTGGCGGCTTCGATGACCAGCTGGGCCTTTTGGAGGTCGTCGTACTGGGTGCTGCCCTGGATGCGACCGAGCGCAGCCGCCTTGTCGGCTTCGGAAATTTTTTCTTTCTTGACCAGGCGGTCCAGGCTGCCGGACACGGTGGCGACGCCCTTGGCCACGGCGGCTTCGGAGATGTCGACCATGACGACGTTCACGCCCGAGACGGCGCAAGCCTGCGCGATGCCGTTGCCCATGGTGCCGGCGCCGATGATGCCTACGGTCTGGATGTTCATGCGGTGTTTCCTGAGGAGATGAAAAGGGGTTGGCCTGATCTTAGCGACTTGCGCCGGCCCTCCAGCAGGGGCCGTCCAGTGGCGGTCCTTGAGGGAGCCTTGCTTTTGTGATTTTGCATATGAAATCACAAAAAACGTGATCAATAATCACATTCAAAAGACGGCGGCGTCGTAACTTCGCCGCATGGAACGCATTGCAGAATCCCAGGCATTTTCCGAGCGCTTGCGCAAGGCGCTGGAAGCCGCGGGGGTGCGTCCATCGCCCACGCTCGTGGCCAATGAATTCAACCTGCGCCACTGGGGCCGCAGCATCACGCCCCACACCGCGCGCAACTGGCTGCTGGGCCAGGCCTTGCCCACCCAGGACAAGCTGGTGGTGCTGGCCGAGTGGCTGCAGGTCAGCCCCGACGAGCTGCGTTTCGGCAAGGCCGCTTCGGGCTTGCGTCTGGCGGACACCGACCCCGAGTTCGGGCCACTGGACATGGCCGACCGGGAAATGCTCAAGCGGTACCTCTCGCTGCCCAAGCCGGACCGCAAGACGGTCCGGGAGGTGGTGGCCGCCATGGCGGTGGCCGCCGCCCAGCACCCCAGAAAGTAATCCTTCAGGCGGCACCCTTGGTCCGATGGCTGGTGTGGCCTGCCGAGGGCACAATCGGCCCATGCCCGCGCCCGCCACCCTGTCTGCCCCCCAGAAAGCCCTGCGCAAGCTCGGTCTGGCGCGTGACATCGACCTGGCGCTGCACCTGCCCATGCGCTACGAGGACGAGACCCGCATCGTCAGGCTGAGCGACGCCCGCGATGGCGATGTGGTGCAGATCGAAGCCACCGTCACGGCTTGCGAGGTGAGCTTCAAACCACGCCGCCAGCTGCTGGTGACGGTGGATGACGGTTCGGACACCTGCACACTGCGCTTTTTCACCTTCTACCCCTCGCACCAGAAGGCCTTGGCCGTGGGCCAGCGCCTGCGCATCCGGGGCGAGGTGCGCGGTGGCTTCATGGGGCTGGCGATGATGCACCCCAGCTTCAAGGCGGCGGGTGGCGAACTGGCGCAGGCGCTGACGCCGGTGTACCCGACCACCGCCGGCTTGCCCCAGCCCTATTTGCGGCGGGCCGTGCTCAATGGCCTGGCCCATGCCGATCTGAGCGAGACCCTGCCGCCCGGCATCCGCTGGCCCGACCGCCGCACGGCCATGACGCTGCGCGAGGCCCTGCAGTTCCTGCACCAACCGACGCCCGATGTGGCGCTGGCCACCCTGGAAGACAAGACGCACCCGGCCTGGACACGCCTGAAGTGCGAGGAACTGCTGGCCCAGCAGCTGTCGCAGCTGACGGCCAAGCGCGAGCGCGATCTGCTGCGTGCGCCGGTGTTGCAAACCAGGCCGGATGGCCTGCAGCTGCGCTTGCTCGCCAGTTTGCCCTTTGCGCTGACTGCGGCGCAGCAGCGCGTGGGCCATGAAATCGCCGGTGACCTGGCCCGGCCGGTGCCCATGCACCGCCTGCTCCAGGGCGATGTGGGCGCAGGCAAGACGGTGGTGGCGGCATTGGCCGCGATGTTGGCGATCGACGCCGGCTGGCAATGCGCGCTGATGGCGCCGACCGAGATCCTGGCCGGCCAGCATTTTGGCAAGCTGGTGGGCTGGCTCGAGCCGCTGGGGGTCAAGGTGGCCTGGCTGACCGGCAGCCAGAAAAAGAAAGAGCGCGCCGAAATGCTGGCGCTGATCGCGTCCGGCCAGGCGGCGCTGGTGGTGGGCACCCATGCGGTGATCCAGGAGCAGGTGAAGTTCAAAAACCTGGCGTTGGCCGTGATCGACGAACAGCACCGCTTTGGTGTGGCCCAGCGCCTGGCCCTGCGCGGCAAGATGCAGGAGGCGGGCATGGAGCCGCACCTGCTGATGATGAGCGCCACCCCGATTCCGCGCACCTTGGCCATGAGCTACTACGCCGACCTGGACGTGTCGGTGATCGACGAGCTGCCGCCCGGGCGCACCCCCATCGTCACCCGGGTGATTTCGGAGAGCCGTCGCGACGACATCATCGAGCGCATCGGGGCCCAGCTCCAGCAGGGCCGGCAGGTCTACTGGGTTTGTCCGCTGATCGAGGAAAGCGAGGCGCTGGACCTGACCAACGCCACCCAAACCCATGCCGACCTGAGCGAGGCTTTGCCGGGCGTGATGGTGGGCCTGCTGCATTCGCGCATGCCGGTGGCCGAGAAAAAGGCGGTGATGGATTTGTTCACCAGCGGGCAGATGGGCGTGCTGGTTAGCACCACGGTGATCGAGGTGGGGGTCGATGTGCCCAATGCGTCGCTGATGGTGATCGAGCACGCCGAGCGTTTTGGGCTCAGCCAGCTGCACCAGCTGCGCGGGCGTGTCGGACGCGGCGCGGCGGCATCGGCCTGCGTGCTCTTGTATGGCACGGGCGAAGGGGGTCGTCTGGGCGAGACGGCGCGCGAGCGCCTGCGCGCCATGGTGGAGACCAACGACGGCTTCGAGATCGCCCGGCGCGACCTGGAAATCCGTGGGCCAGGGGAGTTTTTGGGCGCGCGGCAGTCTGGGGCGCCCTTGCTGCGTTTTGCCGACCTCAGCGTCGACGCGCACCTGCTCGATTGGGCGCGCGAGCTGGCCCCGCTGATGCTGGACCGCCATCCGCAACTGGCCGAGCGCCACGTGGGCCGCTGGCTGGGCGGCAAGGCCGAGTACCTCAAAGCCTGAGGCGCTTCTACAATGTTCTTGCCATGACACTCACCGAGCTCAAATACATCGTTGCGGTGGCCCGCGAAAAGCATTTCGGCCGCGCGGCCGAGGCGTGTCATGTCTCCCAGCCCACCCTGTCCCTGGCGATCAAAAAACTCGAGGAGGAGCTCGACGTCAAGCTGTTCGAGCGCAGCGCCTCGGAAGTGGCGGTCACCCCGCTGGGCCAGGAGATCGTTCGCCAGGCCCAGAGCGTGCTGGAGCAGGCGGCTGAGATCAAGGAAATCGCCAAGCGCGGCAAGGATCCGCTGGCCGGACCGATCCGGTTGGGGGTGATCTACACGATCGGCCCTTACCTGCTGCCCGACCTGGTGCGCGAGGTGATCCGCTCGGTGCCGCAGATGCCATTGATGCTGCACGAGAACCTGACCGTCAGGCTGCTGGAGATGCTGCGCACTGGCGAGATCGACTGCGCGATCCTGGCCGAGCCCTTTCCCGATGCGGGCCTGGCCGTCGCGCCCCTGTACGATGAACCTTTCATGGCGGCCGTGCCGGCCAAGCACCCGCTGGCCAGCCAAGCCACCGTCACGGCCGAAGCGCTCAAGAACGAGACCATGCTGCTGCTGGGCACCGGGCACTGTTTTCGAGACCATGTGCTCGAGGTCTGTCCCGAATTCGCCCGTTTTGCCAACCACACCGACGGCATCCGAAAGTCCTTCGAAGGCTCTTCGCTGGAGACCATCAAGCACATGGTGGCCGCGGGCATGGGCATGACCCTGGTGCCCCGCCTGTCGATCCCCGAGCTCAAGCCGGTCACCCGCCGCGCAGCCAGCCGCATGGACGACCCGGTGCGTTACCTGCCGGTGGTCGACGCCCATGGGGGGCCGCCCCCGACCCGCCGCGTGGTGCTGGCCTGGCGCCGCAGCTTCACCCGTTACGAGGCGATCGCGGCGCTGCGCAATGCCATCTATGCCTGCCCCCTGTCGGGCGTGCAGCGCCTGTCCTGAAGATGCCCGACAAACTCCGGCTGTACCTGGATCTGATCCGCTGGGATCGCCCCGCCGGCTGGCTGCTGTTGCTCTGGCCGTCGCTGGCGGCGCTGTGGATTGCGCAAGGCGGCTTTCCGGGCTGGCACCTGCTGGGTGTGTTCACGCTGGGCACCATCCTCATGCGCAGCGCGGGCTGCTGCATCAACGACGTCGCCGACCGCGACTTTGACCGCCACGTCAAGCGCACGGCCCAACGGCCGGTGACCAGTGGCCGCATCGGCACGCGCGAGGCATTGGCGGTGGGCGCGGTGCTGGCGCTGTGCGCCTTCGCTCTGGTGCTCACCACCAACGCAGCCACCATCGCCTGGTCCTTCGCTGCGCTGGCGGTGACCCTCATCTACCCCTACGCCAAGCGCCACGTGTCGATGCCGCAGGCGGTGCTGGGGGTGGCCTTCAGCTTTGGCATCCCGATGGCTTTTGCGGCGGTTCAAGGCCAGGTGCCGCTCCTGGCCTGGCTGCTGCTGCTGGGCAATCTGTTTTGGGTGCTAGCCTACGACACCGAATACGCCATGGTCGACCGCGACGACGACCTGCGCATCGGCATGAAGACCTCGGCGATCACCCTGGGTGAGCGGGATGTGCCCGCCATCATGGTTTTTTACGGGGTCTATCTGCTCGTCTGGGCGGCCCTGTTGCCCGTCCCGCGCCAGAGCCCCTGGTTCGCCCTGTGCTGGGCGGTGGCCGCAGTGCAAGTGGTGTGGCACTACGTCCTGATCCGAGAGCGCAGCCGCGAGGGCTGCTTCAAGGCCTTCCGCCTGAACCACTGGCTGGGCGCCAGCGTGTTCGCGGGCGTGGTGCTGGGCTACGGCTTCTGATCAGGCCTTGCCGAATTCGTCGCCCAGCTCGCGCGCCCGCTGCTCGGCGGCCTGCATGGCACGCACAAAAGCCGGCTTGATGCCCGCGCCTTCCATGGCCGTGATGGCCGCGTGGGTGGTGCCGCCCTTGGAGGTGACCCGCTGGCGCAGCACCTCGGGTGCCTCGTCGGAGGCCGCTGCCAGCGACGAGGCGCCCTGAAAGGTGGCCACGGCCAGCCGGTAGGCCTGGTCCTGGCTCAGGCCCATGCCCATGCCCGCTTCGGTCATGGCCTCCAGGAAGAAGAACACGTAGGCCGGCCCGGAGCCCGAGAGGGCGGTGACGGCGTCCAGCAGGCTTTCTTTTTCGACCCACAGGTGCTGACCGGTGGTGGCGATGACCTGTTCGACCCCCGCCTTGTCGCTGGCGGACACGCCCGGACAGGCGAACAGGGCGGTCATGCCCTGGCCCACCAGTGCAGGCGTGTTGGGCATGCTGCGCACCACGCGCTCGGTGCCCAGCCATTGGCAGATGCTGTCGGTCCGGATGCCGGCCGCCACCGACAGGTGCAGGGCCTGCCGGACATGGGCGGCCGCTGGGGCCGCGGCCTCGCGAAAGACCTGGGGCTTGACCGCCCACACCACCAGCTGCTCGGCGGCCAGGCTGGGGTCGGCGGCGGACAGGACGGTCAGGCCAAAGGCCGACCGCAGCCGTGCAGCGGTCTCGGCGAATGGCTCGACCACCGTGATTTGGGAGGGCTGCATGCCCTGGCGCAGCAGTCCGCCGATGATGGCGCTGGCCATATTGCCGCCGCCGATGAATGCGATGTGTTGCAGAGCTGTCGTCATGGCTTCCATGGGAGTCGATCAGGGAGCGACGATTGTCGCCGCAGGGCGGCCAGGTTCCGGGGTCAGGCGGTGAATCCATTGGTACGCAAATTGGGCCGTGTGGCTGGCTTGGGCCGGCCGCATGAGAAAACAGTTGACCGGGTCCGTGGTTTTTGTGATAATAGAGGGCTTCGCCTTTAAAACAGGCGTGGTTATCTGCCCAATCTGAAGCGCAGCGAGTGGTTCTCTGCGGGGATGACGGGTCCAAGACTGATTCCTGGCCGGCCTTCGGGTTTCGCAGGAATACAAGTTGGGAATATTGAAATGATCCAGACAGAATCTCGGTTGGAGGTCGCCGACAACACGGGCGCCAAGTCCGTGCTGTGCATCAAGGTGCTCGGCGGGTCTAAGCGTCGTTACGCCAGTGTTGGCGACATCATCAAGGTGAGCATCAAAGAAGCCGCACCGCGTGGCCGCGTCAAAAAGGGCGAGGTCTACAGCGCAGTGGTGGTCCGTACCGCCAAGGGCATCCGCCGTGGCGATGGCTCCCTCGTCAAATTCGATGGCAACGCAGCCGTGTTGCTGAACAGCAAACTTGAGCCCATCGGCACCCGCATCTTCGGCCCGGTCACGCGTGAACTGCGTACCGAGAAGTTCATGAAGATCGTGTCCCTGGCTCCCGAAGTGCTCTAAAGAGGACGCGCCATGAACAAGATTATCAAAGGCGACGAAGTCATCGTGATCACCGGTCGCGACAAGGGCAAGCGCGGCAAGGTGTCGCTGCGTGCCGACGATTCGCACGTGGTGGTTGACGGCATCAACATCGTCAAGAAGCACGCCAAGCCCAACCCGATGAAGGGCACCAACGGCGGCATCATCGAAAAGGCCATGCCGATTCACCAGTCCAATGTGGCGATCTTCAATGCCGCCACGGGCAAGGCCGATCGCGTGGGCATCAAGCAACTGGCTGACGGCAAGCGCGTGCGCGTCTACAAGTCCAGCGGCGAAGAAATCAAGGTGGCATGACCATGGCACGTTTCCAGCAAATCTACCGCGAGAAAGTCGCTCCCGAGCTGACCGCCAAGTTTGGCTACAAGTCGCCGATGGAAGTGCCCCGCATCACCAAGATCACCCTCAACATGGGCGTGAGCGAAGCCGTGGCCGACAAGAAAGTCATGGACAACGCTGTGGGCGACCTGACCAAGATCGCCGGCCAGAAGCCTGTCGTGACCAAGGCCAAGAAAGCCATCGCCGGTTTCAAGATCCGCGAAGGCCAGGCCATCGGTTGCATGGTGACCCTGCGTGGCGTGCAGATGTACGAATTCCTCGACCGTTTCGTCACCGTGGCCCTGCCCCGCGTGCGCGACTTCCGTGGTATCTCCGGCCGTGCCTTTGATGGCCGTGGCAACTACAACATCGGTGTGAAAGAGCAGATCATCTTCCCCGAAATCGAGTACGACAAGGTCGACGCCCTGCGTGGCCTGAACATCAGCATCACCACGACGGCCAAGACCGACGAAGAGTGCAAAGCACTGCTCGCGGCTTTCCGTTTCCCGTTCAAGAACTGAGGTGCCACGTGGCTAAAGTAGCTTTGATTCAGCGTGAGCTCAAGCGTGAAAAACTGGCGGCCAAGTTCGCCAAGAAATACGCGGAGCTCAAGGCCATTGCCAATGACGCCAAGCGCAGCGACGAAGAGCGCGCAGTCGCCCGTCTGGCTCTGCAGAAGCTTCCCCGCAATGCCAACCCGACCCGTCAGCGCAACCGCTGCGAAATCACCGGTCGTCCGCGTGGCACGTTCCGTCAATTCGGTTTGGGCCGCGCCAAGATCCGTGAGCTTGCCTTCGAAGGCAACATCCCGGGCGTGACCAAGGCCAGCTGGTAAATCGGCAGGAGAGATACAACATGAGCATGAGTGATCCCATCGCCGATCTGCTGACCCGCATCCGCAATGCACAGATGGTCGCCAAGACCAGCGTGTCGGTGCCCTCTTCCAAAGTGAAGGTGGCCATCGCCCAGGTGCTGAAGGACGAAGGTTACATCGACGGCTTCCAAGTCAAGTCCGCGGACGGCAAGTCCGAGCTGGAAATTGCCCTGAAGTACTACGCTGGTCGCCCGGTCATCGAGCGCATCGAGCGCGTGAGCCGTCCTGGCCTGCGTGTGTACAAAGGCCGCGACGCCATCCCCCAGGTCATGAACGGTCTGGGTGTGGCCATCGTCACCACGCCCAAGGGTGTGATGACCGACCGCAAAGCACGTGCAGCCGGTGTCGGCGGCGAAGTGCTGTGCTACGTCGCTTAATGGCAGGAGAGACGAAATGTCCCGAGTAGGAAAAATGCCTGTGACCGTCCCCGCTGGCGTGGATGTGTCCATCAAGGAAGACCAGATCAGCGTCAAGGGCGCCGGCGGCCAATTGGCTGTGGCCTCCAATGCGCTGGTCAAGGTGAGCAACGAAGGCGGCAAGCTGAGCTTCGTGCCCGCCAACGATTCGCGTGAAGCCAATGCCATGAGCGGCACCCTGCGTCAGCTGGTGAACAACATGGTCACTGGCGTGACCAAGGGCTTCGAGAAGAAGCTCAGCCTGGTCGGCGTGGGCTACAAGGCCCAGGCTTCTGGTGCCAAGCTGAACCTGGCCGTGGGCTTCTCCCACCCCGTCGATTTTGTGATGCCCGCCGGCATCACCGTGGCCACCCCCAGCCCGACCGAGATCCTGATCAAGGGTGCCGATCGCCAGCGCGTGGGCCAAATCGCCGCTGAGATCCGTGCTGTTCGTCCGCCCGAGCCCTACAAGGGCAAAGGCATCCGCTATGCGGACGAGAAGATCACGATCAAAGAGACCAAGAAGAAATAAGGAGCTGCACCATGTTGACCAAGAAAGAGCAGCGTCTGCGTCGTGCCCGCCAGACCCGCATCCGCATTGCACAGCAAGGCGTGGCCCGTCTGAGCGTGAACCGCACCAACCTCCACATCTACGCCAGCGTGATCTCTGGTTGCGGCACCAAGGTGCTGGCCAGCGCCTCCACGGCCGAAGCCGAAGTGCGCCAAGCCCTGGGTGGCTCGGGCAAGGGTGGCAACGCCGCTGCAGCCCAGGTCATCGGCAAGCGCATCGCCGAAAAGGCCAAGGCTGCTGGTGTTGAGAAAGTCGCTTTTGACCGTGCAGGCTTTGCCTACCACGGCCGCGTCAAGGCCCTGGCCGACGCCGCCCGTGAAGCTGGCCTGCAGTTCTAAACGGATCGGATATTCAAATGGCTAAGTTTCAAGCAAAACCCCAGAGTGACGGTCCTGAGGACGGCATGCGGGAAAAAATGATCGCGGTCAACCGCGTGACCAAGGTGGTCAAGGGTGGCCGTATCCTGGGTTTCGCAGCACTGACCGTGGTGGGTGATGGCGACGGTCGCGTCGGCATGGGCAAGGGCAAGTCGAAAGAAGTGCCGGTGGCCGTGCAAAAGGCGATGGAAGAAGCCCGTCGCAACATGACCAAGGTGTCCCTCAAGAACGGCACGATCCACCACACCGTGATGGGTCACCACGGCGCCGCCCGCGTCATGATGACGCCCGCTCCCAAGGGTACCGGCATCATCGCCGGCGGCCCGATGCGCGCCGTCTTCGAAGTGATGGGCATCACCGACATCGTGGCCAAGAGCCACGGTTCGTCCAATCCCTACAACATGGTCCGTGCGACGTTTGACGCACTGAAGAACTGCACCACCGCCTCCGAAATCGCTGCCAAGCGCGGCAAGTCGGTGGAAGAGCTGTTCGCCTGATCCGGAGAATCACCATGGCAAACCAACCCACCGTGAAAATCCAGCTGGTTCGCAGCCCCATTGGCTGCAAGCAGGACCACCGCGCCACCGTGCGTGGCCTGGGTCTGCGCAAGCTCAACAGCGTCAGCGAACTGCAGGACACCCCTGCTGTGCGCGGCATGATCAACAAGATCAGCTACCTGGTCAAAGTCCTCTGAGAGACCGCTGATGGAACTCAATAGCATCAAACCCGCAGCCGGCGCCAAGCACGCCGCACGCCGCGTTGGCCGTGGCATTGGCTCCGGTCTGGGCAAGACCGCAGGCCGTGGCCACAAAGGTCAGAAATCCCGCTCGGGCGGCTACCACAAGGTCGGCTTCGAAGGCGGTCAAATGCCGCTGCAGCGTCGTCTGCCCAAGCGTGGCTTCAAGTCGCACCTGCTCAAGTTCAACGCCGAAATCACCCTCGGTCAGCTCGACAAGCTGGGCCTCGGTGAAGTCGACCTGCTGGCCCTCAAGCAAGCCGGTCTCGTGCCTGAACTGGCCAAGGTGGTCAAGGTCATCAAGTCCGGTGAACTCACCAAGGCCGTCAAGCTGACCGGCATCGGTGCCACCGCTGGCGCCAAAGCAGCCATCGAGGCGGCTGGCGGTGCCCTGGCCTGAATGTTGACGCCGAAAGAGACAGCCCGTGGTCACCAGCGCTAATCCAACTGCCAAGACCGGAAAGACCGGCGACCTGAGTCGCCGTCTGGTCTTTCTGTTGCTGGCGCTGGTGGTGTACCGCATCGGTGCGCACATTCCCGTGCCGGGCATTGATCCTGACCAGCTCAAGCAGCTCTTCAATGGTCAGCAGGGCGGCATCCTGAGCCTGTTCAACATGTTCTCGGGCGGCGCGCTCTCGCGTTTCACGGTGTTCGCGCTGGGCATCATGCCCTACATTTCTGCGTCCATCGTGATGCAGCTGCTGACCTATGTGTTGCCCGCTTTCGAGCAGCTCAAGAAGGAAGGCGAAGCCGGTCGCCGCAAGATCACGCAATACACCCGCTTTGGCGCGCTCGGTCTGGCGATTTTCCAGTCCCTGGGCATTGCCATCGCGCTGGAAGCCTCGGCCGGTCTGGTGATCAACCCCGGTTTCGGTTTCCGCATGACCGCGGTGGTCAGCTTGACGGCCGGCACCATGTTCCTGATGTGGCTGGGTGAGCAGATCACCGAGCGCGGTCTGGGCAATGGCATCTCGATCCTGATTTTTGCCGGTATCGCCGCTGGCCTGCCCAGCGCGCTGGGTGGCTTGTTCGAACTGGTGCGCACTGGCGCCATGGGTCCGCTGGCGGCCATGTTCATCGTTGCGGTGGTGGTCCTGGTGACCTACTTCGTGGTCTTCGTCGAACGCGGTCAGCGCAAGATTCTGGTCAATTACGCCCGCCGTCAGGTCGGCAACAAGGTGTATGGCGGTCAGTCCTCCCACCTGCCGCTCAAGCTCAACATGGCTGGCGTGATCCCGCCGATCTTTGCCTCGTCCATCATCCTGTTGCCGGCCACGGTCATCAACTGGTTCAGCGCCGGCGAAACCAGCAACCCCGTGATCCTGTTCTTCAAGGACCTGGCCACTGCGCTGAGCCCGGGGCAGCCGGTCTATGTGATGTTCTACGCGGCGGCGATCGTCTTCTTCTGTTTCTTCTACACGGCGCTGGTGTTCAACAGCCGTGAAACCGCAGACAACCTCAAGAAGAGTGGCGCTTTTGTGCCGGGCATCCGTCCGGGTGACCAGACCGCACGCTACATCGACAAGATCCTGCTGCGCCTGACCTTTGTCGGTGCCATTTACATCACCTTCGTGTGCCTGCTGCCCGAATTTTTGATCCTGAAATACAATGTTCCGTTTTATTTTGGCGGCACATCCCTTTTGATCATCGTGGTGGTCACGATGGACTTCATGACCCAGGTACAGAATTACCTGATGTCCCAGCAATACGAGTCGCTTCTGAAGAAAGCGAATTTCAAGACGTCACTCAATGGTTGAGCGTAAACGATGGCGAAAGACGATGTCATCCAGATGCAAGGCGAAGTGGTGGAGAACCTGCCCAACGCCACCTTCCGAGTGAAGCTTGAAAACGGTCATGTGGTGCTGGGTCATATTTCCGGAAAGATGCGGATGCACTACATCCGCATCCTCCCGGGAGACAAGGTCACCGTGGAATTGACGCCCTACGATTTGAGCAGGGCAAGAATTGTGTTCCGGGCGAAATAAGCCGGAACGAACGCAAGAGTTTTAGGAGAAGAACCATGAGAGTTTCGGCTTCGGTCAAGAAAATCTGCCGCAACTGCAAGATCATCCGCCGCAAGGGCGTTGTTCGCGTGATCTGTACCGATCCGCGTCACAAGCAGCGTCAAGGCTGATTGCACAAGTTTTAGAGGACGAAAATGGCACGTATTGCTGGCATCAACATTCCGCCGCACAAGCATGCTGAGATTGGCCTGACGGCCATCTTTGGCATCGGTCGCACCCGCGCACGCAAAATTTGCGAAGCCTGCGGCATTGCTTATTCCAAAAAGGTGAAGGACCTGACCGACGCCGATCTGGAAAAAATCCGCGATCAGATCGCCCAGTTCACCATCGAAGGTGACCTGCGCCGCGAAACCACCATGAACATCAAGCGCCTGATGGACATCGGCTGCTACCGTGGTTTCCGTCACCGTCGCGGCCTGCCGATGCGTGGCCAGCGCACCCGCACCAATGCCCGCACCCGCAAGGGTCCGCGCAAGGGCGCCGCTGCACTGAAGAAATAAGGATAAAAGATCATGGCTAAAGCACCATCGAACAGCGCAGCTCAGCGTGTCCGCAAGAAAGTCCGCAAGAACATTGCCGACGGCATCGCCCACGTCCACGCTTCGTTCAACAACACCATCATCACCATCACCGACCGCCAGGGCAACGCCCTGTCGTGGGCTTCTTCCGGTGGCCAGGGCTTCAAGGGTTCGCGCAAGTCGACCCCGTTTGCAGCCCAGGTGGCTTCCGAAGTGGCCGGTCGTGCCGCCATGGAACAAGGCATCAAGAACCTCGACGTCGAGATCAAGGGTCCGGGTCCTGGCCGTGAGTCTTCCGTGCGCGCCCTGGGTGCGCTGGGCATCCGCATCACGTCCATCTCTGACGTGACGCCGGTCCCGCACAACGGCTGCCGCCCGCAAAAGCGCCGCCGCATTTAAGCTTCTCTCAAGCCCACCGCCAGGCCTTGCTTGCATCGCCTGGCTCCCGCATTTTTAGGATGCGGCAGTTGTTCAGTAAAGGAAAATCCAAGTGGCACGCTACCTCGGCCCCAAGGCCAAACTCTCCCGCCGTGAAGGCACCGACCTGTTCCTCAAGAGCGCCCGTCGCTCGATCGCGGACAAGGCCAAGTTCGACTCCAAGCCCGGCCAGCATGGCCGCACTTCCGGTCAGCGCACCTCCGACTTCGGTCTGCAGCTGCGCGAGAAGCAGAAGGTCAAGCGCATGTACGGCGTGCTGGAAAAGCAGTTCCGCCGCTATTTCGCCGAAGCCGATCGCCGCAAAGGCAACACCGGCTCGAACCTGCTGTCCCTGCTCGAATCGCGCCTGGACAACGTGGTCTACCGCATGGGTTTTGGTTCCACCCGCGCTGAAGCCCGCCAGCTGGTGTCGCACAAGGCCATCACCGTGAACGGCCAGTCGGTCAACATCCCGTCTTACCTGGTCAAGGCCGGTGATGTGATCGCCGTGCGTGAAAAGTCCAAGAAGCAAAACCGCGTGGTCGAAGCCCTGCAACTGGCTGCACAAGTGGGCATGCCGGCCTGGGTGGAAGTCAACGCCGACAAGGCCGAAGGCACCTTCAAGAAAGTGCCTGACCGCGACGAATTTGGTGCCGACATCAACGAATCGCTGATCGTCGAACTCTATTCTCGTTAATCACGAGCTGTTCCCTTCGTTCCCGGGCGGCCAAGCATGGCTGCTCCGGGTGCTTCATCAGCCTTACCGGTGTAACGAGCCGGGGGTATTGAGAGGAAGTCTGAATGCAAACCAATCTGCTGAAACCCAAAGCCATCCAGGTCGAGCAACTGGCCGCCAACCGTGCCAAGGTCACCCTCGAGCCTTTCGAGCGTGGTTATGGCCACACGCTGGGCAACGCCCTGCGCCGCGTGCTGCTGTCGTCCATGGTGGGCTATTCAGCAACCGAAGTCACCATCGCCGGAGTGGTGCACGAGTATTCCTCGATCGACGGCGTCCAGGAAGACGTGGTCAACATCCTGCTGAACCTCAAGGGCGTGGTGTTCAAGCTGCACAACCGTGACGAAGTCACGCTGAGCCTGCGCAAGGACGGCGAAGGCGTGGTCAGCGCGGCCGACATCCAGACCCCGCACGACGTGGAGATCATCAACCCTGAACACGTCATTGCCAACCTGTCGCAAGGCGGCAAGCTGGACATGCAGATCAAGGTCGAAAAAGGCCGCGGCTATGTGCCCGGCACGATGCGTCGCTATGCCGACGAGCCGACCAAGGCCCTGGGCCGCATCGTGCTCGACGCTTCCTTCTCGCCGGTCAAGCGCGTGAGCTACACCGTCGAAAGCGCGCGCGTGGAGCAGCGCACCGACCTGGACAAGCTGGTCCTCGAGATCGAGACCAATGGCGCCATCACCGCCGAAGACGCGGTGCGTGCTTCGGCCAAGATCCTGGTCGAACAGCTGGCCGTGTTTGCCCAGCTCGAAGGCGGCGAACTGTCGGCCTTCGACGCACCCGCACAGCGCGGTGGTGCCGGCAACTTCGACCCGATCCTGCTGCGCCCTGTGGACGAGCTCGAACTCACGGTTCGCTCGGCCAACTGCCTCAAGGCCGAAAACATCTACTACATCGGTGACCTGATCCAGCGCACCGAGAACGAGCTGCTCAAGACCCCGAACCTGGGTCGCAAGTCGCTCAACGAAATCAAGGAAGTCCTGGCTTCCCGGGGTCTGACTTTGGGCATGAAGCTCGAAGCCTGGCCGCCCGCCGGTCTGGAAAAGCGTTAATTCAAAGTTCCCGGACACATTCCGGGGTGTGCACGGGCAGTACCTGATACGGCTGCCTGTTTAATAAAGAAAGGAAAGCACCATGCGTCACGGTCACGGCCTTCGCAAACTCAACCGCACCAGCGAGCACCGCCTCGCGATGCTGCGCAACATGATGAACTCGCTCATCGAGCACGAAGTCATCAAGACCACGGTCCCCAAGGCCAAGGAACTGCGCCGCGTCATCGAGCCCATGATCACCCTGGCCAAGGAAGACACCGTGGCCAACAAGCGCCTGGCCTTCAACCGCCTGCGCAGCCGCGACAGCGTCACCAAGCTGTTCGCCGATCTGGGTCCGCGCTTTGCCAAGCGCCCCGGTGGTTACACCCGCATCCTCAAGATGGGTTTCCGTGTCGGCGACAACGCCCCCATGGCCCTGGTCGAGCTGGTCGATCGCCCCGAAGTTTCTGCAGCGCCCGCTGCAGAATAAGGTATAATCTCCGTCTTACCGCGGGGTGGAGCAGTCTGGTAGCTCGTTGGGCTCATAACCCAAAGGTCGTTGGTTCAAATCCGGCCCCCGCAACCACATTTCAGCGCAAGCTGATCCCGAAAAAAGACCCGCTGACGCGGGTCTTTTTTTATGTCTGCGGCGCCGAGGCCAAGCGCTCGAGCAGCCCCTGCAAGGCATGGACCACGGTGGCTTCGCGCACCGCGGCGCGATCGCCGGCAAAGACACGGCGTTCGGTGCTGGTCTGGCCGCCCACGCTCCAGCCAAACCAAACCGTCCCCACCGGCTTGTCGGCAGAACCGCCAGAGGGCCCGGCAATGCCTGTCACGGCCACGCTCGCCTGCACCCGGGCCTGTTGTGCCGCGCCCCGGGCCATCGCATCGGCCACGGGCTCGCTCACCGCCCCGTGCTGTTCAATCAGGTCTTCTGGCACACCCAGCAGCTCGGATTTGGCGGCATTCGAGTAGGTGACAAAGCCGCGCTCGAACCATTGGCTCGAGCCGGCCAGATCGGTGCAGCGGGCCGCGATCATGCCGCCTGTGCAGCTCTCGGCGCTCGCCATCATCCAGCCACGCGCCAGCAGCGCCGCTGCAAGCTGGGTGCACAGTGTCGAGCGGTCCATCAGACAAAGCGCCACAAGGCGATGACCAGCAGGGTGCAGAAGGCCGCGACCAGGTCATCGAAGAGGATGCCCCAGGCCCCGCGCCAGCCCCAGCCTTTGAACGACGCGTCGGCCCAGGCCACCGGTGCAGGTTTGACCGCGTCAAAAAAGCGGAACAGGGCGAAGGCGGCCAGCTGGCCCCAAAAGCCGGTGGGCATCACCAGCCAAAGGATGAGCCACATGGCCACGATCTCGTCCCAGACGATGAAGCCGGGGTCGGCGATGTCCAGCTGGTCCACGGTGCGCTTGCAGGCCCACCAGCCCAGCAGCAAGGCCAGGAGGATCAACAGCGCCTGGCCTTCGGGCGTGAAGAACGGCGCCAGCACCAGCCAGGACAGCCAGCCCCACAGGCTGCCCACGGTGCCCGGCGCCTTGGGCGACAGGCCAGAACCAAAGCCCAGGGCCAGCAGATGGGCCGGGTGGGACAGCATGAAGGCCGGGCTGGGACGCTGGGGCATGGTCAATCCTGCGCGAAATGGTCAAACGAGGCAAAGTCTGCCGACAGCCGCTGGCCCTGTGCATCCAGCAGCGCAATGCCCGATCCGGCGCTCACGCTGCCGATGCAGGTGACCGGCGTGCCGCAGCCGTGTGCCGCCTGCAGGACCGCAGGGCGGCAGGCGACAGGCGCCGTGAACACGAGCTCGTAATCGTCGCCCCCCGAAAGCACACAGGTGCGAAGCCAGTGGGCCGAGAGCGCGGTCTGCGCGCGGCAGGCCAGCAATTGTTCGCAGGCTTGCACCTGCAGCACCGCACCCACGCCGCTTTGGCGGAGGATGTGGCCCAGATCGCCCAGCAGGCCATCGCTGATGTCGGCCGCCGCGCTGGCCACGCCACGCAGGGCCATGCCCAGGGCGACCCGGGGGGTAGGGCTCTCCATGCGCTCGCGACAGGCCCGCAACACCGCCTCGGGCAGACTCAGCGTGCCCCGAAACGCTTCGAGGGCCAGCCGGGCATCGCCCAGGCTGCCGCTGACGTAGATGTCGTCGCCCACACGCGCCCCGCTGCGCAGCAGGGCCTGGCCCTGGGGCACATCACCCACCACGGTGACCGAGATGTTGAGCGGGCCTTGTGTGGTGTCCCCGCCAATGAGCTCGCAGCCATGCACCTCGGCCAGGGCGAACAGGCCTTGCGAGAAGCCTTGCAACCAGGCTTCCTGAACCCGAGGCATGGACAGGGACAGCAGGAAGGCGCGGGGCCTTGCACCACAGGCCGCCAGGTCACTCAGGTTGACGGCCAGGCTTTTGTGGCCGAGCCGAACCGGGTCGACGGTGCTCAGGAAGTGCCGGCCCTCGACCAGCATGTCGGTGGACAGGGCCAGCTGGTGACCCGGGCGCGGTGAAAGCAGCGCGCAATCGTCGCCAATGCCCAGGTCCGCATGGCGTGCTGGCCGCTTGAAAAAGCGCTCAATCAGGTCGAATTCACCCATGGGCCAAGAATAACCGCTGGCGCAGCCGGCGCTCAGTGCAAGGTGCGCCCGGCCGAACCGCCGTCCGATTGCAGGATGAAGGCCGCGATCGGGACATCGAAGCGGTGGCCATCGACCGCCACAAAGAAGTAGCTGCCGTGCATGATGCCGTGCGAGGTGCGCAGCTGGCAGCCGCTGGTGTAGCGAAAGGCCTGGCCCGGCTGGAGCAGCGGTTGCTCGCCCACCACCCCCAGGCCCTTGACCTCCTCGGCGCGTCCGCTGGCGTCCTCGATGGTCCAGTGGCGCGAGATCAGCTGGGCAGGCACCCGCCCGGTGTTGGTGATGGTGATGGTGTAGGCAAAGGCAAAACGGCCGGCCGCCGGATCGCTCTGCGCGGGCAGGTACTGGGGCTCGGTGTCAATGCGAAAGGCGTAGTCGCCGTCGTGGGCAGTGTTGGGCATGGCCGCATGGTAACTGCGACAATCGCGGCATGAGCCCTACCTACCGCATTGCCCCTTCCATTCTGTCGGCTGATTTCGCACGCCTGGGCGATGAAGTGAAGAACGTCATCGCCAGCGGGGCCGACTGGATCCACTTTGACGTGATGGACAACCACTATGTGCCCAACCTCACGTTCGGCCCCATGATTTGCCAGGCATTGAAGCCGCACGCCAAGACGCCTGCCGGCGTGGCCGTGCCTATCGATGTGCACCTGATGATCTCGCCGGTGGATGCGCTGGCCGCCTCGTTTGCCGAGGCCGGCGCCGACCTGATCAGCTTCCACCCCGATGCCAGCGCCCACGTGCACCGCAGCATCCAGGCCATCAAGGGCAAAGGCGTGAAGGCCGGCCTGGTCTTCAATCCGGCCGAGCCGCTGGATGTGCTGGAGTGGACCATCGACGAGATCGACCTGATCCTGATCATGAGCGTCAACCCCGGCTTCGGTGGCCAGAGCTTCATCGACTCGGCCCTGCGCAAGGTCGAGCAGGCCCGCCAGTGGATCGAACGCAGCGGCCGCGACATCCGCCTCGAAGTGGATGGCGGCATCAAGGCCGACAACATCCGCCGCGTGGCCGATGCCGGTGCCGACACCTTTGTGGCCGGCAGCGCCATTTTTGGCCAGCCCGACTATCAGGCCGTGATCGGCCAAATGCGTGCGGCGCTCGCCTGATGGCGCTGGGCCCTTACCGCGCCGCCATCGTTGACCTCGATGGCACCCTGGTCGACACGCTGGGCGATTTCGAGGTAGCCCTCAACCTCAGCCTCAAGGACCTGGGCCTGCCGCCCGTGACCCGCGCCCTGGTGGCGCACACCTTGGGCAAAGGCTCGGAGCACCTGATCCGCGCCGTGCTGGCGCACCAATTGGCTTTGCCCGAAGCCAGCGACCAAGTCGCTGGCGGCGAGCGCCCCACGGTGGACACGCTGTACGCGCCGGCCTGGCAGCGTTACCAGCACCATTACCGGCAGATCAACGGCGCCCACTCGGCGGTGTACCCCGGGGTGGAGGAGGGCCTGCGCGCCCTGCGCGATGCCGGATTGGCCCTGGCCTGCCTGACCAACAAGCCCCTGGCTTTTGCGCGCGACCTTCTGCAGGCCAAGGGGCTGGCCCACCATTTCCAACGGGTGTTCGGTGGCGACAGTTTCGAGCGCAAAAAGCCGGACCCGCTGCCTGTGCACAAGACCTGCGAAGCGCTGGGCATGGCCGCCTGTGACACGCTGATGGTGGGCGATTCCAGCAATGACGCCGAGGCGGGGCATGCGGCCGGTTGCGGTGTGGTGCTGGTGACCTATGGCTACAACCACGGACAGCCCATCCGCGAGACCCCCGCGCTGGCCTGGGTGGAGGCCCTGAGCGAGATCCCCCGGGCCCTGCCGGCCGATTGAGGCCGGAGGGGGGCGTCAGCGGCCTTTGCTACACTCGTTGCACCATGTTGTTCATCCACCATCCCACAAGCGCAGCTCTTGCGCCGGTCTTCACCCACCGTGAGGACCGGGGAGCCTGGCCCTGGCGTCAGCCAGCCTGACTGCACTGTGCCGGCGGCCCTGCCCGCCACCCGCGCCCGGACCTTGCCGGGCAACTGGATGAACCCTCGCACCCCCCTTTGAACCCCGCCGGGGTGCCGAGCCGATGAAAGCGCTCCCGTGATCACCGAACTTGAATTCAAAAGCCTGGCCGGCCAGGGCTACAACCGCATCCCCTTGATGCTCGAAGCCTTTGCCGACCTCGAAACCCCCCTGTCCCTGTACCTGAAGCTGGCCCATTCCAAGGACGGTGGTAAATACAGTTTTCTGCTCGAATCCGTCGTCGGTGGCGAGCGTTTTGGCCGCTACAGCTTCATTGGCTTGCCGGCCCGCACCCTGGTGCGCGCCAGCGGCTTTGGCGTCGAGGCCAAGACCGAAGTCGTGCGCGATGGCCAGGTGGTCGAGACCGCTGCGGGCAACCCGCTGGACTTCATCGAGCAGTACCAGCGCCGCTTCAAGGTGGCGCTGCGGCCCGGGCTTCCGCGGTTTTGCGGGGGTCTGGCCGGTTACTTCGGCTACGACGCCGTCCGCTACATCGAAAAAAAGCTGGAAACCACCTGCCCGCCCGACACCCTGGGCACGCCCGACATCCTCTTGCTGCAGTGCGAGGAGCTGGCCGTCATCGACAACCTCTCGGGCAAGCTTTACCTGATCGTTTACGCCGACCCCGCCCAGCCCGAGGCCTACGCCAATGCCAAGAAGCGTTTGCGCGAGCTCAAGGAACTGCTCAAGTATTCGGTCAGTGCCCCGGTCGTCAAGGCCAGTCAGACTTACCCGGCCGAGCGCGACTTTGCCAAGGAGGACTACCTCCAGGCGGTCGAGCGCGCCAAGGAGCTGATCGCCGCCGGCGACTTCATGCAGGTGCAGGTGGGCCAGCGCATCAAGAAGCGCTACACCGAAAGCCCGCTCTCGCTCTACCGCGCGCTGCGTTCGCTCAACCCCAGCCCCTACATGTACTTCTACCACTTCGGTGACTTCCATGTCGTCGGCGCCAGCCCCGAGATCCTGGTGCGGCAGGAGCACACACCCGAGGGGCAAAAGGTCACGATCCGCCCGCTGGCGGGCACCCGCCCGCGCGGCGCGACGCCCGAGAAAGACAAGGCCACCGAAGCCGAGCTGCTGGCCGATCCGAAAGAGCGCGCCGAACACGTCATGTTGATCGACCTGGCGCGCAACGACATCGGCCGCATCGCCAAGATCGGCTCGGTCAAGGTGTCCGAGGCCTTTGTGGTCGAGCGTTACAGCCATGTGATGCACATCGTGAGCAACGTCGAAGGCCTCTTGCTCGAGGGCATGAGCAATATGGATGTGCTCAAGGCCACCTTCCCGGCGGGCACGCTCACGGGTGCGCCCAAGGTCCATGCCATGGAGCTGATCGACCAGTTCGAGCCGGTCAAGCGGGGCATCTATGGCGGTGCCTGTGGCTACATCAGCTATGCGGGCGACATGGACGTGGCGATTGCGATCCGCACCGCCGTCATCAAGGACCAGACGCTGTATGTGCAGGCGGCGGCCGGTGTGGTCGCCGATTCGGTGCCGGAGATGGAGTGGCGCGAAACCGAGCACAAGGCCCGTGCGCTTCTGCGTGCGAGCGAACTCGTCGAAGAAGGCTTGGAGTGAACACCATGGCGAAAAAAACCAAACTCCTCATGGTGGACAACTACGACTCGTTCACCTTCAACATCGTGCAGTATTTCGGTGAACTCGGCGCCGACGTCGAGGTGTTCCGCAACGACGAGATCACCCTCGAAGGGATTGCCGCGCGCGCACCCGAGCGGCTGGTGATTTCCCCCGGCCCGTGTTCTCCTGCCGAAGCAGGCATCTCGGTGGCGGCCATCCAGCACTTTGCCGGCAAGCTGCCCATCCTGGGCGTGTGCCTGGGGCACCAGAGCATTGGCGCGGCTTTTGGCGGTCAGATCGTGCGGGCGCAGGTCCAGATGCATGGCAAGACCAGTGTCATCACCACCACGCAGGAAGGCGTTTTCGCGGGTTTGCCGGAGCAGTTCACCGTCAACCGCTACCATTCCCTGGCCATTGACCGCCAGAGCTGCCCGAGCTGCCTGAAGGTCACGGCCTGGACCGACGATGGCGAGATCATGGGCGTGCGCCACACCGAGCTGGACATCGAAGGCGTGCAGTTCCACCCCGAATCCATCCTGACCGAGCATGGCCACGCCATGCTGAAAAATTTCCTCGTCCGCTGAAACGGAGACCGCCATGCCCATCACCGCCCAGGAAGCGCTGCAGCGCACCATCGAGCACCGCGAAATCTTTCATGACGAGATGCTCAAGCTCATGCGCATGATCATGAATGGCGAGCTCTCGCCCGTCATGACCGCGGCCATCATCACCGGCCTGCGCGTGAAGAAGGAAACCATTGGCGAGATCACCGCGGCCGCCCAGGTCATGCGCGAGTTCTCGACCAAGGTGCATGTGCCCGATGCGAAACACCTGGTCGACATCGTCGGCACCGGCGGCGATGGTTCTCACACCTTCAACATCTCGACCTGTTCCATGTTCGTGGCCGCGGCGGCGGGCGCCAAGACCGCCAAGCACGGCGGGCGCAGCGTCAGCAGCAAGTCCGGCAGTGCCGATGTGCTCGAGGCGCTGGGGGTCAACATCCACCTCACTCCCGAGCGCATTGCGGCCTCGGTGGCACAGACCGGCATCGGCTTCATGTTCGCCCCCAACCACCACCCGGCCATGAAGAACGTGGCGCCGGTGCGCAAGGAGCTGGGTGTGCGCACCATCTTCAACATCCTGGGCCCGCTGACCAACCCGGCCGGTGCGCCGAACATCCTGATGGGGGTGTTCCATCCCGATCTGGTGGGCATTCAGGTGCGTGCCCTGCAGCGTCTGGGGGCAGAGCATGCGCTGGTGGTTTACGGCCGCGATGGCATGGACGAGGTCAGCCTCGGTGCGGCCACGCTGGTGGGTGAGCTCAAGGACGGAGAAATCCGTGAATACGAGATCCACCCCGAAGACTTCGGCATGGCCATGGCCAGCAACCGGGCCCTGCGGGTTGAAACGCCGGAGGAGTCTGTGGCCATGCTGCGGGGCGTGCTCGAGGGACAGCCGGGTGCGGCGCGCGACATCGTGCTGCTCAATGCCGGTGCGGCGCTGTACGCGGCCAATGTGGCGGCTTCGATCGCCGATGGCATCGCGCGTGCGCGCCATGCCCTGGACAGCGGGGCGGCCCAGGCCAAGCTGGCGCAGTTCATCGCTTACACACAGGCGGCCTGACATGAGCGACATCCTCAACAAAATCGTGGCGGTCAAGCGCGAAGAAATCGCTGCCGGCCTCAAGAAAAAACCGCTGGCGGCCATGCGTGCCGATGCCGAAAGCCGCGTGCTCACGCGCGACTTCGAAGGGGCCTTGCGCGCCCAGATCGCCGCCGGCCAGGCGGCGGTGATCGCCGAGATCAAAAAAGCCAGCCCCTCCAAGGGTGTGTTGCGCGAGGATTTTGTGCCCGCCGACATCGCCCAGAGCTACGCCGAAGGCGATGGCCGCATCCGCGCGGCCTGCTTGTCGGTGCTCACCGATCAGCAGTTTTTTCAGGGTGCCAACGATTACCTCAAGCAGGCGCGCGCCAGCTGCGATCTGCCGGTGCTGCGCAAGGACTTCATGGTGGACCCTTACCAGGTCTACGAGGCGCGCGCCATCGGCGCCGATTGCATCCTGCTGATTGCCGCCTGCCTGGACGATGCCCAGATGGCCGATCTGGAAGCCGTGGCCCGCAGCCTGGACATGGCGGTGCTGGTGGAGGTGCATGACCGCGCCGAACTCGAGCGCGCCCTCAGGCTCAAAACCCGTTTGGTGGGCATCAACAACCGCAACCTGCGCACCTTTGAAGTGAGCCTGCAAGCCACCCTGGACATGCTGCCCGAGGTGCCGGCCGACCGCCTGCTGGTGACCGAAAGCGGCATCCTGGCGCGCGAGGATGTCCAGCGCATGCGCGATGCCAACGTCCACGCCTTCCTGGTGGGCGAGGCCTTCATGCGGGCCAAGGAGCCCGGCCTGGCGCTGGCCGACCTGTTCGCCGGATGACCCCACAAGGCTTCGATTGGGGGGAGCCCGCGGTTTCGGCCCCCCGCTTGCAGCAGTGGCCCCCCGCCTGGGACCATCTGCCGCCGGCTTGGCAGGAGACGGTGCTGGCTTTTTGGGCCGACCCGGCGGGCCAGGCCTTGTCGGCCAGGATCGCGCAGGCCCTGGCGCGCGGTGCGCTCATCTACCCGCCCGAGCCCTTTCGGGCGCTGGCGCTGACCGCGCTGGCCGAAGTCCGGGTCCTTATCCTGGGCCAAGACCCCTACCACGGCCCGGGCCAGGCCGAGGGGCTGGCCTTCTCGGTGGCGCCCGGGGCCAAGTGCCCGCCCAGTCTGCGCAACATCTTCAAGGAGCTGCAGCGCAGCCTGGGTCTGCCGATCCCGTCCGAGGGCTCGCTGGTGCGCTGGGCCCGCCAGGGCGTGCTGCTGCTCAACACCAGCCTGACCGTCGAGGAGGGCCAGGCCGGCAGCCATGCCCGTTGGGGCTGGGAAGCCTTGACCGACCGCTTGGTCGCGCAGGTGGCGGCCCGCAGCGAGCCGGTGGTGTTCATGCTTTGGGGCGCCCATGCCCAGGCCAAGTTGGCCTTGATCGACGCTTTAGCCCCCGATGGGCGACATTTGGTGCTTCAGGCCAACCACCCCTCGCCGCTGTCGGCCCTGCGTCCGCCTCGCCCTTTCCTGGGCTGCGACCATTTCGCGCTGGCCAACGCTTTTCTGGCGCGAAGCGGCCAAAAAAGCATTGCCTGGTAAAAAAGTGCCACGCGCCTTGTGCCGGTTCGCGAAAAGATGGCATAATCTGAGGCTCGCTTCCGGAGGGGTGCCCGAGTGGCTAAAGGGGGCAGACTGTAAATCTGTTGGCTTACGCCTACGCTGGTTCGAATCCAGCCTCCTCCACCAGCGAACCGGCTAGCCGGCAGACCAAGAGCATCTGGAACAGGTTCCGAGCATGGCTCTCGCGCTCGTGAGAATGCGAACGATGCGGGAGTAGTTCAATGGTAGAACCTTAGCCTTCCAAGCTAATGACGCGGGTTCGATTCCCGTCTCCCGCTCCAGTCTTCCGGTGATTCGGGTGTACAGATTTCGCCCTTGTGGCTCAGTGGTAGAGCACTCCCTTGGTAAGGGAGAGGTCGCGGGTCCGATTCCCGCCAAGGGCACCAGAAACGGGCGCGCAGCTTGAAGGCTGCGCGCCCTCTGTCTTGAGTTTTGTTGAGTTTTGACCGCAACTTTTCGGAGTCGAAGAAATGGCCAAGGAAAAATTTGAACGTACGAAACCGCACGTGAACGTGGGCACGATTGGTCACGTTGACCACGGCAAGACCACGCTGACGGCGGCGATCACCACGGTGCTGGCTGCCAAGTTTGGCGGTGCAGCCAAGGCGTACGACCAGATCGACGCTGCGCCCGAAGAGAAGGCCCGCGGCATCACCATCAACACCGCGCACGTGGAATACGAGACGGCCAATCGCCACTACGCCCACGTGGACTGCCCCGGCCACGCCGACTATGTGAAGAACATGATCACCGGTGCCGCCCAGATGGACGGCGCCATTTTGGTGTGCTCGGCCGCTGACGGCCCGATGCCCCAGACGCGCGAGCACATCCTGCTGGCCCGTCAGGTGGGCGTGCCTTACATCATCGTGTTCCTCAACAAGTGCGACATGGTCGACGACGCCGAACTGCTCGAGCTCGTTGAGATGGAAGTGCGCGAACTCCTGTCCAAGTACGACTTCCCTGGCGACGACACCCCCATCGTCAAGGGCTCGGCCAAGCTGGCCCTGGAAGGCGACAAGGGCGACCTGGGCGAGCAGGCCATCATGCGCTTGGCTGACGCCCTGGACACCTACATTCCCACGCCCGAGCGCGCGGTGGACGGTGCTTTCCTGATGCCGGTGGAAGACGTGTTCTCCATCTCGGGTCGTGGCACCGTGGTGACCGGCCGTATCGAGCGCGGCATCATCAAGGTCGGCGAAGAAATCGAGATCGTCGGCATCAAGGACACCCAGAAGACGACCTGCACGGGCGTGGAAATGTTCCGCAAGCTGCTCGACCAGGGCCAGGCCGGCGACAACGTGGGTATCCTGCTGCGCGGCACCAAGCGTGAAGAAGTCGAGCGCGGCCAGGTGCTGTGCAAGCCCGGCTCGATCAAGCCGCACACGCACTTCACCGGTGAGGTGTATGTGCTCTCCAAGGACGAAGGTGGCCGTCACACGCCGTTCTTCAACAACTACCGTCCGCAGTTCTACTTCCGCACGACCGACGTGACCGGCTCGATCGAGCTGCCCGAAGGCAAGGAAATGGTGATGCCGGGCGACAACGTGTCGATCACGGTCAAGCTGATTGCCCCGATCGCCATGGAAGAAGGTCTGCGTTTTGCCATCCGTGAAGGCGGTCGCACCGTCGGCGCCGGCGTCGTGGCCAAGATCATCGCCTGATTCGAGATCGGCGTAGGGGTATAGCTCAATTGGCAGAGCGTCGGTCTCCAAAACCGAAGGTTGTAGGTTCGATTCCTACTGCCCCTGCCACCTGAAAAGGTGGATTTCAAAGCCCGCCAGACCCTGGCGGGCTTATGTGTCTGTTCAGTGGCCCTCGCAAGGGGGTCCTCTAAAGGTTCCAAGCCAATATGGCAACGTCTGAAGTTCAAACCGTCAGTGGGGCCGCCGAAAAGGCGCGTCTGGCTGCGGCCGTGGCGCTGCTCGTGGTCGGCCTCGTGGCCTACTACATGCTCGCCAAGCAGGGCGCATGGGTCCAGTGGGCCGGCCTGCTGGCGGGGCTGGTGGCTGCCGTGGCGGTGTTCCTGACTTCGGAGTCGGGTCGTCAGCTGGTGGCTTTCGGGCGGGATGCCGCGCGCGAAGTGCGCAAGGTGGTCTGGCCCGAGCGCAGGGAAGCCATGCAGATCACGGCCTATGTGTTCGGCTTTGTGGTGGTGATGGCCTTGTTCCTGTGGCTCACCGACAAGACCCTCGAGTGGGTGTTCTACGATTTGATTCTGGGTTGGAAAAAATAATGAGTGAAGCACTGGCCAACGCACCCCAGGCTGGCAACTCGACCAGCCCCGACCTCAAGTGGTATGTGGTGCATGCCTATTCGGGCATGGAAAAAGCCGTCGAACGCAACATCATCGAGCGCATCCAGCGCGCCGGCATGCAGGACCGTTTTGGCCGCATCCTGGTGCCCACCGAAGAAGTGGTCGAAGTCAAGAACGGCGTCAAGCGCACCACCGAGCGCAAGTTCTTCCCCGGCTATGTGCTGGTGGAAATGGTGATGGACGACGAGACCTGGCACCTGGTCAAGCACACCAACAAGGTGACCGGTTTTGTGGGTGGCGCCAAGAACCGCCCGGCCCCGATCTCGGAGGCTGAAGTCCTCAAGATCGTCAGCCAGATGGAGCAGGGCGCCGACAAGCCCCGCCACAAGGTGGAATTCGAAGTGGGCGAATACGTTCGCGTCAAGGAAGGCCCCTTCACCGACTTCAACGGCACCGTCGAGGAAGTCAACTACGAACGCAACAAGCTGCGCGTGTCGGTCACGATCTTTGGTCGCGCCACGCCGGTGGAACTGGAATTCGGCCAGGTCGAGAAGACCTGACCGGTTTCATCTGAATGGGGCCTGGCACTTTCCGACTCGGTGCCTGGCGTCAAACTTGAGTCGCAACCCCGGGGAGTCCGGTGACCCAAAGGTCCAGGACGTTTGAACCCGCAAGGAGAAAAGCATGGCGAAGAAAATCGTCGGCTTCATCAAGCTGCAAGTGCCGGCTGGTAAAGCCAACCCGTCGCCGCCGATTGGTCCCGCTCTGGGCCAGCGCGGTCTGAACATCATGGAATTCTGCAAGGCGTTCAACGCCCAGACCCAGGGCGTTGAGCCCGGTCTGCCGCTGCCGGTGGTGATCACCGCGTTTGCAGACAAGTCCTTCACCTTCATCATCAAGACGCCCCCGGCGACCACCCTGATCAAGAAGGCCATCAAGCTGGACAAGGGCTCTCCGGTGCCCAACAAGCAAAAGGTCGGCAAGATCACCCGAGCCCAGCTCGAGGAAATCGCCAAGACCAAGATGAAAGACATGACCGCTGCGGACCTCGACGCCGCCGTGCGGACCATCGCTGGCTCTGCCCGTTCGATGGGCGTGACTGTGGAGGGCGTGTGAAATGGCCAAGCTGACCAAAAAACAGAAAGCCCTGCAAGGCAAAGTGGACAGCAACAAGCTGTATCCCCTGGGTGATGCCCTGAGCATCGTCAAGGAATGCGCCACCGCCAAGTTCGATGAGTCCATCGACGTGGCCGTGCAGCTGGGCATCGATGCCAAGAAATCCGACCAGGTGGTGCGTGGCGCCGTGGTGCTGCCCAACGGCACCGGCAAGACCGCCCGCGTGGCGGTGTTCGCCCAGGGCGCCAAGGCCGAAGAAGCCAAGGCCGCCGGTGCCGACGTGGTCGGCATGGACGACCTGGCTGCCCAGGTCAAGGCGGGCGACATGCCTTTCGACGTGGTCATTGCCGCCCCCGACGCGATGCGTGTGGTCGGTACGCTGGGCCAGATCCTGGGTCCGCGCGGCCTGATGCCCAACCCCAAGGTTGGCACCGTGACGCCCGATGTGGCCACGGCCGTGAAGAACGCCAAGGCCGGTCAGGTGCAGTTCCGTGTCGACAAGGCCGGTATCGTGCACGCCACCATTGGCCGCCGCTCGTTCGAGTCGGACAAACTGCAGGGCAACCTGGCTGCCCTGATCGAGGCGCTTAACAAGGCCAAGCCGGCCACCAGCAAAGGCGTGTACCTGCGCAAGGTGGCCGTCTCTTCGACCATGGGTGTGGGCGTTCGCGTCGACACGCAATCCATCACGGCCTGATCGTGATTTGATTTTGGGTGGCCCCAAGGGGTTGCCCAAAGTGGTGGGCTGCTGACCTTTGCAAGGCATTTGCAACAGGACAGCAGGTCATCCAAGACCGTTGGCGCTCCGCAAGGGGCTTAATCGGTGGGCCGCAAGGCACCCAGCCAACGCAGATGGCGATCCCGCTGCTGATGGATATTTGTCCAAAAACAGTTGGTCGCTGCAATGAGGCGTGCCGGTGGGACCTTCCTGAAGGCACATTTTGAAGGAGTAGACCTTGAGTCTGAATCGCAGTGAGAAAGAAGCGGTCATCGCAGAAGTGACCGGCCTCGCCGCTAAAGCTCAAACGCTGGTGATGGCGGAATACCGCGGCATCACGGTCGCTGACATGACGAACCTGCGCATCAAAGCCCGCAGCCAGGGCGTGAACCTGAGTGTTCTCAAGAACACCCTGGCTCGCCGTGCTGTGGCGGGCAGCAGCTTCGAAGTGGCGGTTGACCAGATGACCGGTCCGCTGATCTATGGCTTCTCTGAAGACGCAGTGGCCGCCGCCAAGGTGGTGGCCGATTTCGCGAAAACCAACGACAAGCTGGTCATTCGCGGTGGCGTCTACGGTGGCAAAGCCCTGGATGTCAACGGCGTCAAGGCCCTGGCCAACGTTCCCACCAAGGAAGTGTTGCTGGCCCAGCTGTGTGGCTTGCTCATGTCCCCCATCTCCCGCACCGCTGTGGTGTTGGGTGCTCTGGCGGCCAAGAAAGAAGGCGAAACCGCTGCCGCCTGATCGGTGTGCAGCTTCGTTCAAACCAATTGTTAGGAAATCAAAATGGCATTCGATAAAGACGCATTTCTGACCGCCCTGGACGGCATGACGGTCCTGGAACTCAACGACCTGGTGAAAGCCATCGAAGAGAAATTTGGCGTGTCCGCCGCCGCCATGGCCGCTCCGGCCGCTGGTGGTGCTGCAGGTGGTGGCGCCGCCGCTGCTGAAGAGAAGACCGACTTCAACCTGGTCCTGGCCGAAGCCGGTGCCAACAAGGTGGGCGTCATCAAGGTGGTTCGCGAGATCACCGGTCTGGGCCTGAAAGAAGCCAAAGACATGGTCGACGGCGCTCCCAAGGTTCTCAAAGAAGGCATGCCCAAGGCCGACGCCGAAGCTGCCAAGAAGAAGCTGGAAGAAGCCGGCGCCAAGGCCGAACTCAAGTAATTCGGTTTTGCTCCAAGGCTGGAGTGTCCGCAAGGGCCTCCAGCCTTTGGTGCTTTCAGAAAGCACCGCAAAGCGGCCTCGTGCAGACCCCTTTGCAGTGTCTTTTGACCCGACTGCAAAAGACCCTTGGTTCGGGTTGCGTGCAATGCGTAACCGTCCGCCAACGCTGGTAGTGGCCAGCCGCCAAGTCCGCAGGTGTCGATGCCAGCGATGCCTGCCCCAGTCCTGAAAGATCGTAGCCCGGAGATCTCATGGCCTATTCATACACCGAACGCAAGCGAATCCGCAAAAGTTTCGGCAGCCGCGAAAGCGTGCTCGAAGTCCCCTACCTGCTGCAGATGCAAAAAGACGCTTACACGTCTTTCCTGCAAGCTGGCGTAGCCTCCAACAAACGTGTTCACGAAGGTCTGCAAGCCGCCTTCGAATCTGCTTTCCCCATCGTCTCCCACAACGGTTTTGTGGAGATGAAGTTCGTTGAGTACAACCTGGCCAAGCCGGCCTTTGATGTGCGCGAATGCCAGACCCGCGGCCTGACGTTCTCCTCGGCCGTGCGCGCTCGCGTGCAGCTGATCATCTACGACCGCGAGTCGTCCACTTCGCAGTCCAAGGTGGTCAAGGAAGTCAAGGAGCAAGAGGTCTACATGGGCGAAGTGCCCCTGATGACCGACAAGGGCTCTTTCATCATCAACGGCACCGAGCGCGTGATCGTGTCTCAGTTGCACCGCTCGCCGGGCGTGTTCTTCGAACACGACAAGGGCAAGACCCACAGCTCGGGCAAGCTGTTGTTTTCCGCCCGCATCATTCCTTACCGCGGCTCCTGGCTGGACTTCGAATTCGATCCGAAGGACATCCTGTATTTCCGCGTCGACCGCCGACGCAAGATGCCGGTCTCGATCCTGCTCAAGGCCATCGGCCTGACGCCCGAGTCCATCCTGGCGAACTTCTTCGTCAACGACAACTTCCGCCTGATGGACAGCGGTGCCCAGATGGAATTCGTCGCCGAGCGCCTGCGCGGCGAGGTGGCCCGTTTCGACATCACCGACAAATCCGGCAAGGTGGTGGTCGCCAAGGACAAGCGCATCACCGCGCGCCACACCCGTGAGCTCGAGCAGTCCGGCACCACGCACATCAGTGTGCCCGAAGACTTCCTGGTGGGCCGCGTCGTTGCCCGCAACATCGTGGATGCGGACACCGGCGAGATCATCGCCAAGGCCAACGAAGAGCTGACCGAAGCCCTGCTCAAGAAGCTGCGCTCGGCCGGCATTCAGGACCTGCAGTGCATCTACACCAACGAACTCGACCAGGGCGCCTACATCAGCCAGACCCTGCGCATCGACGAAACCGTCGATGAGTTCGCTGCCCGCGTGGCCATCTACCGCATGATGCGCCCTGGCGAGCCGCCGACCGAGGACGCGGTGCAGGCCCTGTTCCAGCGCCTGTTCTACAACCCCGACACCTACGACCTCTCCCGCGTGGGCCGCATGAAGTTCAACGCCCGTGTGGGCCGCGACGAATCCACCGGACCGATGGTGTTGACCAACGAAGACATCCTGGCCGTGGTCAAGATCCTGGTGGACCTGCGCAATGGCCGCGGCGAAGTCGACGACATCGACCACCTGGGCAACCGCCGCGTGCGTTGCGTGGGCGAACTCGCCGAGAACCAGTACCGCACCGGTCTGGCCCGCATCGAAAAAGCCGTGAAAGAGCGTCTGGGTCAGGCCGAGCAGGAACCCCTGATGCCGCACGACCTGATCAACTCCAAGCCGATTTCTGCGGCCCTCAAGGAGTTCTTCGGTGCTTCGCAGCTCTCGCAGTTCATGGACCAGACCAACCCGCTGGCCGAAATCACGCACAAGCGTCGCGTCTCGGCCCTGGGCCCGGGCGGTCTGACCCGCGAGCGTGCCGGCTTCGAGGTGCGCGA
>Ga0315900_10002112_pt1 | contig 31047 bp, 29 predicted proteins | sample LakEriMetagenome_FD_203521 | JGI IMG/M metagenome (GOLD analysis project Ga0315900, IMG submission 203521) | Freshwater fungal communities from buoy surface, Lake Erie, Ohio, United States - Buoy 12 MA114 | ecosystem: Environmental > Aquatic > Freshwater > Lake > Lake biofilm | place: USA: Lake...
TTTGTATTTTTTACAGTTTTATAATTTTGTATTTTTTACAGTTTTATAATTTTGTATTTTTTACAGTTTTATAATTTTGTATTTTTTACCTTTTTATAATTTGTATTTTTTACCTTTTTATAATTTTGTATTTTTTACAGTTTTATAATTTTGTATTTTTTACAGTTTTATAATTTTGTATTTTTTTACCTTTCGATATTCCTATATTTTTTAACCTTTCGATGTTCCTATATTTTTTTACCTTTCAATATTCCTATATTTTTTAACATTTCGATATTCCTATAATTTTTAACATTTAGATATTCCTACCTTCGTTATTTAAGCGGTTTTCTTCTGTTTCTTTTCTTTTGGTGGATTAATTGCATCTTTTGCAGCTGATGCAACTTTAGTTTCACGATCAAGTTCATCAAAATCGACCTTTGCTTGCATATAAGATCGTAGTTTTAATTGAAATGCTGGATCAGTATTTCCTTGAGGAAATTGTCCCATATTTACACATTGAATAATAACCTTTTCATCTGTAGTAAGTTTAGATTCATCCTTATCTCTAAGAGAACGCCATTCTTTCATAGCTGCTAAATGTTCAGCTTGTTCTTTGGAAAGAGATAGCACACTTTTTGCTCCACCAAGTGTGTTGTCAGAGTAAATACTTTGCCAAGCAGTATAATGAAAACGAGATGGATTAAATGGTGGAACAAGTGCACCTCTGCGATTAGTCTTTTGCTCACGAGAGGTCAATCGTTCAAATGTATTTGAACCTGCAGGTCCGAAACATTGGGTCATATGAGCGTCAGCCTTGAAAAATGAAACTTGTTTTGGTTTTCCATTCTTTTCATTAACTACAGTTTCAATTTCCTTTAAACGTTCCTTATAAATAGTCCATAAACTAGTAAGAATTCCACTAGTTGTAAGACCCTTTTCACGTAAATAACGAATTTGAGACGAAATACTTTGACGAGTAATTGGATCAACACCAAGAGTTGCTTCATTACGAACAAAAAAGTCAACGACGTATTTAGAAACATACACAGGATAATTAAATCCTACTTTTCGAGTAGTTTCTTCAGTTCCATCAGCTTTAACCTTTGAACGTTTAGTTTTTTCTTTTCCAAAATACTTATGAAGCTCAAGAATTTGCTTTTTAAGATCAGAAAACATTTGACGCAATTTTGTACGATCAATGATAACACCGCTCAAATTAAGACCTTCTCCTTCTTTAAGAACTGAAACCTTATCTTTGAGTGCATTAAACACATCTAAAGATTGAGTAATATTTTTTAAATGTTCCTTAAATTCATTAACATTTGTAATTTTAGAACCTACTGTTTCAGTAGGTTGTTCGGAGTGAGAAGTTCCAGAAACTGGAAGGCCAAGAGGTTGAGAGACAGACATTGGAAAAAATTAAGAGAGTAAATAATTAGAATTAAATTCTAACAAAAAAAATAATAAAAATCAATTTTTTAATTTAAAAAATTATCCTTTAAAGGATTTTAAATTTTGTTCTATTTTAAAGGAGTTTAAAAAAATATATTTTTTATACTATTACACACCGATTTTTTATAGATCTATGTTTTATTACAATTTTTCACTGTATCTTCAGATAAAATATACCTGAGGTATAAATCCTTTTTATATGTTTAAAACACAATATATAAATATAAAAATATATTTCATAAATAAGTTATTAGGTTTAAAAACATAAATTTTATATTAAAATGGCAGACAAAGGTGATCAAATCTTTAAAATCTTTTTAGATAACTTTAATAATGTACAAAAATCTAATTTTACTCCTGATAATAATACACCATTAGAATCTTTATATTTATATCAATATATTAAATCAAGTTATTACGGGAAATTTCCAAAAGAAATAAGTAGTGAAACAAATGGAGATGAATATAAATTTAAATTAAATAATGGAAAATATGATTTACTTGAATCCGTAAGTATTCGAGCTGAAATTCCTATGATTCGAGTAAAAGCTGAATATGAGGATTCGATTCAAATTCGATGGGATGACGATTTAGCTATTAATATTTGCGAAAGTGGCAAATTAATATACGGAACAACTCAAATTTCAAATATCGATAAATCATATATTTATTTACATTCGCAAACATACACAAATGAATCTAATCGAGAATTTTTTAATAACTGTATTGGAAATAAACATAGTTTAACCCAATGGAACACATTTTTACCAAATGATGTAGTTCTTTGTGAACAACCTTGGTCGTATGGTCGTAAAAAATACACTGCTCTTCCATTATACTATTGCAATAGTCAATTAGATGCAATTCATATTTATAAATTTAAAACTGATATTTCTCAATTATTACGAATGAGACGATTAAATCCAGAAACAGAAGAATATGAACGTATTGATTTTGATTCTAAATATATCTGGGTTCGTGATAATTTAGAAAAATTAAAAACCCCTAAGATGTTTGGAATTTATACAAAACTTACAACTGAAGAAGTTGAAGATTATAAATGTATGACTCGAGACGGTTCTTATGGAGATTTTTATTTTACAGATATTATTCAATGTAGTAGTAAAAATAGTAGTGTTTTTAATAAAATAATGAGTGTTGATTTAGAGTGTGATGGGGTTGCAAATACTTTAATTTGGTTTGCTGAAAATGAAACTGCATTAAAGAAAACAGTAAATAATAATTTTACAACTAATTCTGAAAATCGATATCTTGGATATGATCCAATTGAAAGTACAACATTAAAAATAAACAGTTTAGAATTATTTAAAAATTTACCAGCTGAATATACAAGTAAAATGTTTTTTAAAGATTTTCCAGGAAAACCTTGGATTCCAGGAATTCACGTTTTTTCTTTTTGTAGTGATGTTAACGGAACAGATTCTCAAGTTGGTGTAAATTTACGAGATATTAAAATTGTTCTTGATTCTAAAATTCGAGACACAAATCCATTTTTAGAAACTTTAAATCCTGAAACTGGTAAAACTATTAAATTAAATAGTGATGAAAACCCTGATTTTAATTTGTATGTGTATTTAGTTGTGAATCGCAAAATTACTTTTGTTCCTTCTAAAGACCGAGTTAATGATAAATGGGAAATTGAGCTTGATAATCCGCATTATCGCAGACTTCCACTTGAATCAGATTCTGAATCGAGTAAGTAAAAATAAAAAATATTAATATATATTATTAATATTTTGTGCTATTTATATAAAGTTCCATTTAAATCAAATTTATACGAATCTTTAGGATTTGTAATACACAAATAAATAGCATCCGTATCTGATTCTGTAGAATTAGCTAAAATATAACATTCAGAATCAGATCGATATATAATGTCATTATGTCGGTCTGTAGATTTAACAAATTTTGTAAATTTTAAAAAATTAGAACTGTAATCAGTATTTAAAGAATCAATTAAAACATTTAATCGAGTACAATCTGATAATAAAAATGCAAACATTCTAAACATATATTTACAGGATTCATAAATAGTAAATTTATAAGTTGCATAATTGTAAGAATTGCTACTATTTATACGAATATGTAATTGTAAATTTGAATCTAATACTGTAAATTTATTATACTCGTCTAAATCAAGATTTTGCACAGTTGTAAATATACTGTATGTATAAAATGTTTTTTGAGTTTTAAGCAATTTTGTAAATATACTTTTAAAATTAAAATCCTGTGTGTAATTATAAATATTAAATTTTGTTAAATTTATAAAATTACAAATTTGAGATATACAATCAATTGGATCTGTATAATTTAAAATGCACTCAAATTTTTGAGATTCTTTAAAATTAGATTCAAAACATATTTTACACGTTTTATCGCTGTTTATTGTTTTAGATTCCATTTTTATAATTAAATTAAATTTATAAGTTTCAATTTTTATTTTTTAAGATTAATCGCGGAGTACTTTTATGAATGGATTCAACACTAGTTTTAGTTTCAACAGATTCAGAGGTTTCAATAACGGGTTCTGGTATAGGAAGTATTGGAATTTGAAAATATTGTAATTCATAAAAAAGTGCTTCAATTTGAATTATAACATCTGCAAGATCATCTTTTTTCTTTGTATTATTTAACACACTTAAACTGTATTTATCATTTCGAGAAGTTAACAATTGTATTGCACGTTCAATTGCTATTTTTTTAACATCATCTGATTTTTTAACTCCTAAATATATTCCTTTTAATTTTGTATCAACTTCATAAATACTAGGAAGAAGAGAATTATTTAAAGTTTGAAACATTATATATGAAATTGTATGTTGACTAATTCGAACCATTTTATAATTTTGAGGTAATTGTCGTTCAATTAAAAAAATATGACATCCTTTAATTAATTCTTTTTGTGATTCAAAAAAATGTAATAAATATCCGTAATGTGAACTTTCATCATCTGAGGTAAAATCTAATTTATTGTATAATAATGGAAAAGTTATTCCATTAGTCATTCGACGTTGGATTAAAATTGTGTAATTTTTTAGCCCGGGATCAACTGATAAAATTTGAATATAATCTAGATTCCATTTTCGTTCTTCTCGAGGAATAGTGTGCCAATAATGTTCGACATATTTTAATTTTGTGTTTGTTAATTGTGATTTAGGAACTGTATTTGCACGAGAATACATTTTAAATTTAGATATTTAGTTTTAAATATCTAAATTATCAATTTTACTTTTGTTTATTTGTTTCTATATCTTCAATATGAATACCATAAAAAATCATATATCCAAAACATCCTATCGGAATCAATAATCGAATTGGCGCTCCTTCAATTTCTTCGAAATAAAATTTAACATTTGTATTTACAGAAAAATTTTTACATTTATCTAAATTTTTAATATTATCAGATTTTAAATTTAACTTATATAATGGTTTAACTTTAAGATTAATTTTTGGACTATTTAAACCGGTCATTAAAGTATCATCAGTTTTACCAAATTTACACGAATGTTCAACAGAATTATTACCACATATTTTATCTAATTTGCATCCTTTCGAATATAAACTTAAACTAATAAAATCACATCCCACACTAATTGTTTTACAATTTTTAGATACATCAGATAACGGCCACACAAAATTAGGATTATCTAATTTCCGTGAAAATTCATCCATTTCAATTTTTATTTCATCTACAGATTTAATTGGAATTCGTTTAGCGTTATTATCAAAATTATGATTATTAGGAGTTATAATTTGAATATTAAAAGCCGAATCATTTTTTAGTAAACTAAATTTAACCGAATCTTTTTTTCCGACATCTGCAAGTGCAGCTTTCATAATAGAAACATCAAATCCTTTAGAAAAATCTGAATCCGAGTAAAAATCATATTGAACTAAATCAGATGTATTTATTATAATTTCAGTGATCATATCTTGTTTTTGTGATAATTGTTTCATATAAATAGAATCTCGTTTAAAATAAAATTTACAATCATTATATTCAGTTTTTAGATATTCAAAAATATTTCGGAAAGCGTAACCATCGTTAAAAAGTGCTATAAATGAATATATATTATTAGTATTTGAATTACTCATTTTTATAATTTTATAATTAACTTTTTTCTTTTAAACTTAAATTTTTATGTATATTATAAAAAACATTTACAAAATTTAATTTAAACAAATTAAATTAAGAAAATTTTATAAGAATCAATTAAATCAATTTTTCTTTACTATGAGTGACGAAATTAATTTATTTCAGATGAAATCATTAGATGATATTCGAAACAATTCAAAAATACCTATTTTAACTCGAACTTGGTCAGAATCTAATAGGTCTGAAGATATAGAAACTAATTTACCTATATCCTCAGTAATTGCAATTTTTAGATCAGATTTTGATTCAGTTGTTAAAAGTTATAAATTAAAAATTGAGAGTCCAGAATTTAAATCTCTTTTGGAAGCCAATCCAAAAGCATATGTAAGGGTTAGTGTGTCGCATCCATATATGCGATATATGGATGGAATTTTAACAGTTTCTATAAATTATAGAATTATAGTTAAAGCAGGTGAAGAAACAGATAATGAAGAAGAGGAAAACGAAAATACTATAATATATAAATTATATAATTATAGTGCATCTGATGATAAATATTTTAAAGATTCAAGTAGAGGATTATCATATTTTTATGAATCTTAATTATAAATTTAAATACTACACATATTTAAATTTTTGTTTATATATATTTTATTTAACATTTAGCTTTAAAGCAATAAGCAAGAATCATAAGAAGAACAGCAAAAAAAATTGCATAAAAGATTACCGTTCCCCAGTTAGGAGTTCCAGTAGGATTACCGTTAGAATCTTTATTTTGGACTGTAGTTGGATTAAATACATATAATAGCAAACTAAAAATGATTCCTAAAAGAATTAAACACAAAATCCAACCAAGCCAACTAACACTTGAATCCATAGATTTAAGTGTTACAGTTTCTTTTATAAAAACTTCAGCTGGTTGAGAAGTGCTCATAACTGGAGAGCTAGGAGAAAGAGTTGAAAGAGGTCTAGTAGGAATAGCTTCTACTCGAATAGTACTCATTTTAATTAAAAATTATTTTTATATTTTTATTAAAAAAGAAAATATTTTTTTATAATTTATTTTTTTTAATATTAAAACTTTTATTTAAACTTTATTTAAGTATATAAAAATGAATTCTAAACCTCAATGTGCTGCAATAACAACTACATATAATACTCAATGTTTACGACGTGCAAAAAAAGGATATAAATATTGTTGGCAACATTTAGATTATAAACCTCGTGTAGTTTCACATATTAAAAAACCTGAGCCAGTTGTTGAATCCGTCGTTGAACTTGATATTGAATCTGAATCAGGATTTTTGTATTTAAAATATTTAAATAATATTGATGGTACAATTGATAATTCTGAAAATTCTGAAGATTATATGTATAGCCCATACACTGATAAAATTGTGGGATATGGACCTTTTACAATTAATTTACCTGTAGGTAGATATCCTCCTACTATAGTTTATATTTCTATACCTTTCGATTCTGAACGATATACTTATAAAGAATTATTGCAAAGCATACGTCAATTTTATAATTCACCTATTTCAGTTGACTTATTAAATAAATTAATTAAATTAGCTCGAATTAATAAGGATATGCTTTCTGAAGGATTATATGTTGGATTAAAAACACGAATTAAAATTGAACCACTACAAATTTATGATTTAAATAATGATTATGTTTATTTTAATCGAATCTTTTTAGAAAATAAAGATTATTATTTAGAATTGGGAAATTAAATTTTTTAAGATTAAAATTGATTTTTTTTATTTAAATATAATATATATTATATTTAAGATGAGTATTAGTAATTTAATATTATTTAAGGAAATTTCTCCCGAATTAACAGATCCTGGAAATTCAGATTGGTGTTTACCAATCTTACGAATGAGTAATAATCGAGATAAATTTAAATTATGGCAAATAGGATATGATTCTAAATCTCAAAAATTAATTACTAAATATGGATTGCAAGATGGTGCAATTCAAGAGCGAACTGCTGCTGTAAAATTAAATACATCAGGACGAGATTTTGGTATTCAAGCTTTATTAAACGCAAAGAAAAAATACACTGATAAATACAGTGAAGGATATCGTCCATTAACTGAAGAAGCTAGTACTACAACACAACCAATGCTTGCTGAAAAATGGGATAAAACATTAATACCTGGATATAGTTATGGAGTAAATGTTAAATTAGACGGAATACGTTGTTTAACACGAATAGAAAATGGTATATTACGTAAATATTCTAGAAATCACAAATCTTTTGATTATATAACTCATTTAAATAATGAAATATCTGTATTTTTAAAATTTTTACCTACAGAAACTACAATTGATGGAGAATTGTATATTGATAAACAATCAGTTGATGAAAATTCAGCATTTAATAAAATAACATCAATTGTAAAAGCAGATGTAAATTTACATCCATTATTAAATACAGTACAATATTATATTTATGATATTGATTATCCGGATACTCGATTTTCAAATTCTGATAAAAATTTAAATAATCGACCTCCAATGGAATTACGATATTCACAATTAATAGAAGGTTATAAAAATTATTTAAAAGCTGGATATAATAATACAATATTTAAGATTTTACAAATGCCGATTGTAAATAGTGTTTCTGAAATTGAAGCGTATAAATCATATTATATTGGATTAGGATATGAAGGAATTATTATTCGTCATTTAAGTAATAATATGAAAAATTATAAATATTCAGTTTATAAACCTAATAGTAGAACAAATATGATGAAAGATAAAGATTTTGAGGATGAAGAAGTTCGGATTACTGGAGTTAAAAATTCTGAAGGAGCTGAAACAGGATTAGCAAAATTAGATGTAATTGATTCTTTTGGAGTTGTATATGATGTACGACCTAGTTTTAATTTTGAAACCCGAAAATTATGGTTAAAAAATCCTGAATTAATAATTGGAAAATTTGCAACAATTAAACATTTTGGTAAGTTTCCAGATACAGGAAAACCACGATTTCCTGTATTAAAAGCAATTCGAGATTATGAATAAAATTAAATAAAAATATAAATTTAAATAAAAATAAATTTATATTTAAATAAGAAGAATAGAAAATAAAATTAAACAGATAAATGTTATTTTCTATAAATCTTAAAAGGATTCAAACTTTAATTAAAGTATGAATAGTAATGCTAAACCTATTAATACAAATATATCTGTCTTAGGAAAAAATAGTAATAATACACCTAAATCTGGGAAAATATCGATTCCATCTGGAATCCCTACACCTCAAGGTGATTCTGGAAGTATAGGAATACCTTCAAATTCTCCATTTAGTGGATTACGAGTCCCAGTAGGTAATTATACTCCAACAATTAAACCAGTTAATATAGAACCTATAGAAAATAAATCTATAGAAAATAAATCTATAGAATATAAACCTGAAAATAAATCTGAAAATAAATCTATAGAATATAAACCTGAAAATAAATCTATAGAAAATAAATCTGAAAATAAATCTGAAAATATTAAACCAATAGTTAGATCTGAAGTAAGACTTAATTTTAATCGTGTAGAAAATAGATTAGGTCATAAAGTTATTTCTCCTAAAGATAATACACCTATAATGATAAATGGAGCAGTAATTGATAAAAATACAATAGTACCTATTCGACCTAATTTTAATAACACTAACCTTACAAATAATACTAATCTTATAAATAATACTAATCTTATAAATAATACAAATAATTCTGAATTAAATATTATAAATCCGTTATTAAATCGGAAAGAAAATATAAGTGATTCTAATTTACCAATGATACCTACTAAACATTCAGAAATAGTTAAAATTTCAGACCTTAAAAATAATAATATAGTTAAATCTTTAGATGAATCTAAAAAACAGGAAAGTCCAAAAATTATTCCAGAAAGTCCAAAAATTATAATTCCTGATAGTAGTGATAGTCCAGTAAGTAATATAAGTATAAGTAATACACCTTTAATAAGTAAAAGTAAAAATAATTCTGTTATATCTCCTAAAATTAGTAGCCCTATTTTAGATTCTAAAAATAACCCTTTTATATTTGAAAATACAGAAAATACAGAAAATAAAGAAACTGTAGTTCGAGAAACTAGATTAAAAGAAGCTGCAATTAGAGAAATTGCAGTTCGGGAAGAAAAAATTAGAGAAGCTGCAATTAAAGAAGCTGCAATTAGAGAAGAAAAAATTAAAGAAGAAAAAATTAAAGAAGAAAAAATTAAAGAAGAAAAAATTAGAGAAGCTGCAATTAGAGAAGCTGCAATTAGAGAAGAAAAAATTAGAGAAGCTGCAGTTCGGGAAGAAAAAAATAGAGAAGAAAAAATTAGAGAAGCTACAGAACCTCAAAATAAAGCACAACATAAATCAGAACATAAATCAGAACATAAATCCGTAGAATCTAACGAATCTAACGAATCTGATGAACCTGAAAAGCCTGTAGAACCTGTGAAAAAAGATCCTTATAAATTAATCCCAGATTACGAAACTATGAACGAAGATTTACAAGAAAGATATCGAACTGCATTAGAAATAAAATTATCAGATATTGCAAAAGCATATCCACATTTTAATATTAAACTTCCAGCAAAAGATGAAAAGTTAAAAAAAATACATATACGATATTTAACATATGTTAAACGTGTAAATTTAGATTCTGGTAAATTTGAATTTAAACAATATTTAATTTTATTTTGGTGTGCACTAGAATTATTATGTACTAAAGTTTTAGGATTGAACGCAAGTGGATATGCATTAAATCAAATAATGAAAATAAATAAATATGATAAACTATTACACGAATTGGGAGAAAAACATAGTTTAAGTATAGGAGAAAATTGGCCTGTCGAAGTTCGTATTTTATTTTGGACTTTTGTAGATGGATTAATCTTTGTAGGATTAAACTATTTAGCTGTTTGGATGGGACCTACAGTTTCAGGAGCTGTTCGTAATTTAATAGATAATCTTTCAAATGGTAAAAATGTAAATCCATCCGTAGATTCAACTGGAAATATTCACGTTCCAGCAGCAAGTAATCCTGAACCTAATTTAGGATATTTTGCAGGTTTACCAGTTTCAGTTCCACAAATGACTGCAGGATTAAGTAATACAATATACAATAATCCAGGAATGTTTGGATTTACTGGAAATAATAATAATAATAATAATAATAATAATAATAATAATAATAGTAATAATAGAAATAATAGAAATAATAGAAATATAGCAGCAGATTATTTAAATTTTAATAATTCAAGTACATCTGCATTTAATACTTTAGATAAGAAAAAAAGACCTAAATTTAATGGATAAACTTTAATTATAAATATTAAAATAATATTTATAACTTTTATTACACAATTTTTAATAAACTTGCATATTCTCCATTAATGTATTGTAATAATTCATATTTAGGATTAATTGAATCTATAATATTACTTTGTACTAATTCTAAAATATTTAATTCATTTATTTTGTATATATTATAATTTAATTTTTTATACTCAACGGGGCAATCAGGAGAATAATATCCAAAATTTATGTTTTCAGAATTATAATAATACCCGACACCTAATGCTTTAGAAATTGTTCCAGATTCAGTGTTATTTATTAAATAAATTGCATTAATATTTTCAGAGGCTTGTAAAAAATATCCGTATGGAGATTTATATTTACTAAAATTATTGTTTATATATGTATAAATCTGAAATTTGTTTTTTACAACCTCTAACCATTTATAAAAAGAATCTATATTTAAGAAAATTCGTACATTTTTATAACTTTTGAAATCAAATTCAGAAGTATAAAAATTTTCTATATATTTTAAATTTGGAACTTGTAATCCTTCAATAGTATAATCAAAAACTTTTAATTTGTGTAAAATTCGTGTGTATAAAACTGAATCATAAAATAAAAATCCAGATTTATCGCATAAATCTGGAATATATTTATGTATATATTGTAATGACAAATCTATATTATTATATTCAGGAAGAATATATGAAATCTTTGAACAATCATATACATAATCACTATTATGAATATTGCTTTTTTTGAAATATAATTTTGCAAAATTTAAATATCCAGGTTTATTATTAGTATTTAAATATATAATATATACCCATTTAATTAAACTATAAAATGTATTTGCACTTTTTAAACAATTATTATATTTTTCTATTAAATTTGTGGAATCATTTAAAATAGGATTATTTGGCCCTACTTGTAAATTACCTACAAATTTTGTAGTTGGTACATATAATCCAAAATCATTTAATTTCCACCAAAATCCATCTCCATTCCCATCTGAATCAACACTCATCATAATTGGAGTTTGTGTAAATTCTGAAAGTGCAATATTTGGATCGATATAATATATATAATCTTTTTCTAAATTTAAAGGAATAGTAGGTGGAACTATAATGGTCATTTTGGATTCTCCTACTCGTATGTTAAATGCTCGAGCTTTACCATTAGAATCAATAATTTGAGTTTCTATATTTTTAAATAAATTATAATAATTTAAAACATTAAAAATATTATGATAAGTTTGTATATTTTTACCTATTACATTATATGAAGTATTATAATGTGAATGAATATGTAAAAATAATTTATATAATAATTCATTCATTCCAGAATCAAATAATTTATTGTATATTATTGTATGAGTTTTATCAGTTTTAGTACTTTTAGTTTCAATAATTAAATTACATTCAATTTCATTATTTAACCCAAAAGTTCTAAACACGCATACTACAGGTCTATCAGGTCTATAAACTTTAAAATGCGCAATTTTATGATTTGGAATTTCTAATTTTGGAGATCCATTTTCATTTTCTGAAAATGTATAAATATTTATATTAAAAAATTCTTCTAATGCTCGAAAATGTAAATTTGGATCTAAAACTTCAGATTTTAAAGATTCATAAATTTGATTTGTATTTAAATTATATAATTCACTACTACATAAAGACGATTTAATAGTTCGATACATTTTTCGTCGTACTGATATAGAATACTCTTCTTTAGATTCCAATGTTTCTAATTTTTTATAATTACTGTATTCATTATTAGATTTAGATTCTAAAGCTGTTAGTACACAATGAAGTAATGAATTTTTTCCATTAATTACACCTAATCTCAAAAATTTTCCTGAATCTAAATTATATTTTTTTAAAACTGATTCTGTTATATCTGAAAGTTCACCTGTACTATTATATTTTAAACTTCCTTTAGTTTTTAATAATACTGATTTACTTTCAGCTTCTACAGGTTTAATAGTTTTTGGTTTTACTGTATCATGTCTAATTTTACCACAACAAGGAACTAAAATTTGATTTGGATCATATTTATTTTCTTTAAAATATAAATAATGGGATTTATCATAATTTCCATTATCTGGATGTGAATCTACACACGCTAATAAAACTCGGCGTTTTGATTCATCTTCAAATTCTAAATCAACTTCGTGAACTTCTAAATTATCAGATACATTTTTTGTGTTTATAAATGTTGTGGTTTCTACTATTTTTTTATCGGAATATGGAATTATAACTGGTTGAATTTTACTTTGACACGATTTTGTATATTTATTTTTAATTATTTTTGGTCCAGGTTTAAAATCTTTTAATGAAATAATTTTTGGATATTTATTATTTAAAGATTCTATACTAGAACTTTCAGCTTCCGAAATTTCTGAATCTTTAGATTCTGTGAAATCTGATTCTATAAATTTTGATTCATCCATAACCGTTTCTTTTATATCTGTATCAAAAATATTTGAAAAATAATTTAAATATAATTCGGTTATAACACTTTTATTATCAATATAATATTTTAAAAATCGAATAAATAAATTAATAAATTGGATTACAACATTTTCATCTGCAGCTTTGGTGTATTTACAATATAAATATGGAATAGATTCATTAAAAGTGTAATTTAAGATTTGATTACTTTTATTTACTATTTTATAAGTATCATTTTTATTTGTATAATCAGTAGACACATTAATTGCTAAATCTGAAGTATTACTAATATATCCACTTTGATTCATTTTTTTAGATTCTAAATTAAAAAGAGATTTATAATATAATTTAAGTATATTTTTTTGTGAAGAAATTTTATTCGAAAAAATTTTATTGTTTTCGTTAATATACAAATATGTATTTAATAAATCATCAATATTAACTAAATGTAAAAATTCAATTGTAGATATTGAAACGTCAAAGATTCTAAACTCACCCGAAATATTTTTCTCTTTTTTTAAATCAAAATTTAATACTGGAATACACGATTTAAGATTATTATACACATACTCAGAGTTTTCTATTAATGAATCAATATTAATTTTTCCAGTTTTTAAATCATATACTACTGTATTATACACATATTTATTATTTTTATGTAAACTTGTACTAATAAATAAATAAATACAATCTGGTTCTTTAAATGTATTTAAATCAGGTATACTGTTATAATCAAATTCTGAATTTGACACAGTTTTATCGTAATTTATTATATTACCATAATACACTTTAAAATATATATCTTTTCCGTTATTATAAGCTATAAATGGAACTACACTATTACATTCGCAATTATCCCAAATATATAATGAATCACTTATAGTAGGAATTTTAGAATTTAATAATGGTGTATACTCAAATGTGCTTTTGATTTTATTTGGAATACTGTATGAATACGAAACATTTATAGATTTTAATCTATTTTGAATATCATTAATTTTTTGCAATTTAGAATCTACTATTTTTAAACTTTCATTTAAATCAGTGTACCAAAATTTATATTCAGATAAAAAGTTATTTAAATTAATAAAATCTAAATCTGTAAATGATTCGTTTATATATTCAAAAATAGGATTAGAGTATTCATTAGATGTTATTTTATTTATAATTGAATAAAATATAAATACAAAATCACGAATTCCTACTTCAGGTGTATAATTATATACCTGAGTGTATAAGTATTCTAAATCCGGTAATTCTAATTCAGATTCGCTTTTAGAAATTTCAGCTTTTATTTGAGTATAAATATAATTTATAACACTAAGATATAAATCATTATTTTTGTAAATATATTTTTTAGGAATATTATATATTTTAGAATATTTATATCCTAAAGTAATATCATTGTCAAAATTACTAGCTTCAATTTGAACTTTTGAATCTGCATTTACTAAAGTTTCTAAAGTTTCTAAAGTTTCTAAATAGATAGGTCCAATTTTAATATATTTATTTATATATAATTCATATTTATTTATAAAATCCGGAATATCATAAATACTTTTTAAAAATTCAGATATTTGTAAAGGTTCAAATAAATAAATTTGAGTAAATAAATAATAAATTATAAATAGTGAATTTTCTAAATTTAAGTTTAAATTTTGTAATAAGTTAAATATTTCGATTATTATATATTCTAAAGAATTATCTATTTTTATGTTTTCATAAATATTAGTTATGTAATCTAATATACTAAAATATTTATCATCTTCTATTTCTAAAATTTTAGATTCAATAAAATTAACATTATTAATATCCATTTTATATTCTGAAATAATTTTATTATTTATTAAAAGATCAAGAATTAAAAAAAATTAAATTTAATTTTTATTTTAATTTAAAAATATTATATTAAGATATAAAATGAGTGGTAAAAATAGAAAATCGCATGATAAAGTTTTACAAGTAAGTCCCCATATTGAACTCAAAAGAGTACGAGAAATTTTATTACGCCTCAAACCTCACAAAGATGTCCTTATAGAAAAATTATCTGGATCTGTTAAAGAAGATTATCAAACTATTGCTGATAATGTAAGCATTTTATACGATACTCCTATGTATAATGAATTTGTTAAAACTATTCGAAATGTATTTTCAGATGTATATTATTATACTCCAAATACATTAGGTGCATATTTGAATGGTTGTAGTGTTAATTCAGATTTGAACGACAAAATTGGTTGTTCTCCAATTTGCGCTGGATCTATACCAAATCCAGTTGAAGAAAATGCAAATTCTGTTAAATCAAGTTGGAGTTGGAGTAGTAATTCAAGTGTACATTCGATTAGTTCACAATTTTGTGATCAAACTGTAATGATTGCAAATTACAGTTCTGATAAAGGAAAACATAGATTTACATTTGTAGATATGAATGAACTTCCATCACGTGAAAAAATCATTATGTACACTGATTTTAAATCATTAGATTCATTTCCAGGATTTAGTGTAGGTGAAAAGAAAAAGTTAAAAGAATATGGAGTTGAAAAGATTCACTTGATTTATTATGATTCTAAATCTAATAAATATCACTCACTTTCAAATAAATATTTAAAGATTGAAGATTTTAAAACTCGTGAATGTAATGATACAGGACATGGAAATGGAAACGGAAATGGACATGGGAATGGAAATGGACATGGAAACGGAAATGGACATGGGAATGGAAATGGAAATGGACATGGGAATGGAAACGGAAATGGACACGGAAACGGAAATGGACACGGAAACGGAAATGGAAATAATAACAATTCTAATACCGGAACAGGTTCAGAATTTTGGGTATTTTTGCTTTTCTTAATCTTCTTAATTGTAATTCTTATGATTTTTATTAGAAACAAAAACACATATTAAATATAAAAAGATTTAAATAAATATTATTTTTAATAAAATAATATTTAATCTGGATGAGTGAATCTACAATTAGTACAAATACATATAATAATCATACTTCTAATTTTGATGCAACTCGAGACGGTCGTGGTATTTGGTTTATTTTTCAAATAAAGGCAATTTTAGCAATTACTCCTGAAACTAAAAAAGCATTTATCGATGAAATGATTTTCTTGTCTAATTATTATCCTTGTGAAAAATGTAGAACTCATATTAAAAAGTTTTTAAAAGATAATCCTATTGAATTATATTTAAATGTTTCAAAAGGAGATCGAGATATAGGAATGTTTAAATGGATTTGGAGTTTGCATAATAGTGTTAATATCAGACTTGGAAAACCTTTAATAGATTTTGATACTGCATATAATTTATTTGATCCAAATATTATGGCTCCCTGTAATACTGGATGTTCTGAAAGTACAGAACATTCAGAAAGCACTGAATCTAAACAAAGTAACATTTCTGAAGATTTAGAATCTACAAATTTAGATGAAACAAATGAGGTTATTATGAAATACACAGATTATTTAAATAAACATAAATCAAATAATGTACCTGTTAATATAAATATAAAACAAATTGATAAAATTCAAACTGTAGGAAGTAATAAAAATAAAGGAATTAAATTTATTCCTACTAAATCAATTAGAAATTAATTTCTAAAATATAAGTTTAAAAATAAATTACATATACTTAAAAATAAAACTTTATAACTAAAATATGGATTCATTTAAATCTGGTGTAGGTGTATTAAGTATATGTAATTTAATAGTAGAAATTAGTTTGTTTGCATATATTTCCAAAGCAACTACAAATATAAATACTTTAAATAATGATGTTGAAATGAAATTACGAGAATTAGGTCGTGGAATAGGAGGTAAAATTAATGAAATGGAAAATAATTCTGCTAAATTAGCAATTGCTATTAACGAAATAACTGAAACAATGAAACAATTTAATAAATTAAAAAAATCATTAACCGTTGCAATTAATGAATTACACGCTAACCAAGCTGAAACTAATGCTAGAATTGAATTAATTGAAAATTATATGGACACTATTATTCAAGCTTTAGAAAAAAAGGAAATTTCTATAGATGTTCCTAAACCAAAGCCTGTTTCAAGATTTGGACGTGTACATATGAATATGCCTGAAAAAAATGTTTCATTTAGTAAATCACCTCGAGAAAAATCAGAACGAATTGATTCAAACAGATCAGATAAATCTGAGAAATCAAAGAAGTCAAAAAAATCTAAAAAATCTAAAAAATCAGATTCTGAATCAGAGTCAGAGGAATCTGAGCATTCTGATTCAGAATCTGAAGATCCTGAAAAAGTGTTAGCAGATTTTAGAAAACTTCATAGAAATTAAATTGTAATATATAAAATATATATTTTATATATTTATTTTAAAAATCGTTCCACACTTTAGGTTCATTTAATATAATTCGCCCAAAAACATATCCAAATATACTAGATCCTACAATTAATAATCGTTCTCGAATATTATAATTTTTTCTATAATATAATAATACTATTAATTCAAATAAAATATAATATAACAAAAAATATAGAAAAAAGTTTCCAAATAGGCTAAAAATTAATCCGAATGAAAAACTACTTATTGCATATGCGATTAATGTATTTTTTTCCATTTTAATATATATTAAAAATAAATATATAAAGTATACTTTTATAATAAATATAATTTTGTAATAATTATATTTAATTTAATTTAACTTTGAGTGTTTGGATTTGAAATTGAATTAGATCCATCTGTAATTTGAAGTGTTTCAACAGATCCCGAAGGTCCAGACTCACCTAGAGCTCCAGAAGGTTCAGGATTCATATTTAAATTTCCTGCAATACTACCAATTCCAGTTGAAATTGCATTTTGTAATTCAGGATTATTTATTTTTCCTACTAATTTACCAATCATATCTTGTGGAGTTTTACATTCACCTAAATCCCCAAAAGTTTCTCCCACAACTTTACTTAATTGAGGGTTATTTCCCATCATTCCAGTTAAACTGTTAAGAATACCGTTAATATTAGGCATTCCATTATTTCCTTTCATATTCATATTACCTAATCCTTTAGTTAAATTTCCAATCATAGGACCTAAATTATTTAAAATATCTCCTAATGGATTGTTAGGCATTGGATTAGAATTGTTATTTTTAATATTTGGGGAATTAGAATCTTCAATTCCTAAATCTGATTGAATTGAATTTAAATTAGTACTTATTTTAGAGTTTTCAGATTCGTCAGATACAACAGCTTTAAACATTCTATATGTGTACAACAAAAAGATATCTGGAAAATTAATTTCCTCAGCTTGTTCAAAAGCTTCATCTGGAAGCCCTTCTAAGGATTTTTCCTTTTCTTCTTTCAATTTTAGGGTTTTTTTATAAATAGTACTACATTTAATACATCTATCTTTATTATCACCAATAGAAATACTTACATCTCGATCAGTAAGCCAAGTATTATCAAATTGTAAAATTTTATCTCGATTAGATTTATACAAAGTTTCTAAAATTAAAATCTTTCGATCATTTGAATTCATTAAATCTGAAACCTTTTTAAATTTATTTAATCTAACAAGTAAAGGATTCACCTTTAATCCTGTACTGTTATATGTAATAACTTTAGTACAAAATTCCAAAAATTTATCAAATGAAGTGTCAAACAATTTTTCGTCAAATTCAATTAAACTCATTTTAATACTTTATTTTAGATTCTTTTTTTATTTATTTAAACTTATATATTATTTTTCAATTTTTTTTTAATATTTATTTTATGTTTAAATAAATATTATTTTATTCATTTTCTACTTCAGATTCAGATTCATCTACCGAACTTTCTATAGAACTTTCTACTTTTTCACTACATAATAAATTAGAATTTCTAACACTACTTTCCATTATTTCATTTTCTGTTAATTTTTTATTATATATTCTTTTTTCTACATGTTTAACTACATCATTCCATCCTTTAACAAAAATAGCTGCTTGTTTAATATTTTTACTTAAAGTTTCAGGTTTTTTCTTTACTACTGGTTTTTTACAATAATATGATTTATCAGGTAAAAATTGTTTATTTTCAGAATCGTATAATAAACATTTTAATTGTGTTATATTTCCGTTATTCATTAAGACTGTATTACTGTTTATACAACCTAATAAATTACAATGATATATTGCTATTTTTAATTGTTTAGATTGAAAGGAATCTAAATTATAAAATTTAATTAATTTTCGTATATAATCATTTATTAAAATATCTTTAACTTTACTATTTGTTATATCACACCATTTTAAATCAGATTCAACATAATTAGAATTGGTGTGTATAATTTGAGTTTCAATTAAACGATCTGTTTCAGACATTATTCCTGCTTTAGTTTTGAAAAAGTATTGAATTTGATTTAATGCATTTGTAGGATTACTAGAATCAATATACATTTTATGTTTATTTTTATAAATTAAATAATTATCTCGATATGTAAATCCTCTTTGAAATTTACCAATACTACATTTGTATAATACATCTAACCAAAATTGATCAGTTGTCAAATTCATACAATCTTTAAAAACAGTATTCACAGTTTCTACTATTTTTTTAGAATTGCTTTTCTTTGTATTAACCATTGGAGATATTGGGTTATTATTAATTTTTAATATAAATTTCTTTCCGTGTTTAATTTGTAAATCTGTAGATTCTGATTCTGTAGATTCTACGATTTCCCCGGATTCTACGATTTGATTGGATTCTACGATTTCATTGGATTCTACGAGTTCATTGGATTCTACGAGTTCATTGGATTTAGGTGTAAAATTAAATTTTAGTAATTCTATTTTTATACTTTTTTTTGTTTCTGTATGTAATTCTGGAACAACAGATATATTATTATTTTCAGATTTAACTTGTTTAAGATTATTTAATGAATTAATATGTAATAAATTTGTATTTTGTGAATAAGTTGTAGGTATTTGTTGAGAAACAGTTGATGGGTTTGAATAAGTTGATGGGTTTGAATAAGTTGAAACAGTTGATGGGTTTGAATAAGTTGAAACAGTTGAGGGGTTTGAATAATTTGAAACAGTTGATGGGTTTGAATAAGTTGAAACAGTTGATGGGTTTGAATAAGTTGAAACAGTAGTAGAGTTTGAAGGAGAAGAAATTTGAGAATTTATAGGTGAAACATTTTGTGAATTCGAAGGAGGAATTCCAAAATTAGATGAAAATAAATTAAAAAGTGGCACTGCTATATTTCTTTGTATACCTATAGATTTATTCATTATATTTTATTAAACACTTATAATACAATAAATAAATCTAAAACACTTTATTTTATACAATTTATATTATACACTTTATTTTTAAATTTTAAAAATAAAAATAAATAAAAATAAATCAAATTTTTATTTACCCTTTAAATATTTTTTTATATTGATATATATTTTTATTTATTTATAAACTTCCCGTATTTCCACCTAATATAGCTTTTCGAGTTTTTATTTGTTCTTGGGTTAAAGGTATAACATTCCCATTTGGATAATAATAATCAGAATTACTTGGAGGTTTATATGGTACAAACAAACCTGTATTTGAAAATGACATATAAATAAAAATTCCTAATATAATTATAATTAATACTATTGTTATAATAATTATTATTATACTTGTTCTTCGACTATTATCTGATTTTTCAATTGTATTTGTCGGATTTTGTTGTATAGAGTTTGATTCAATATTAGGTTGTATATTTCCTTGTAAATTAGAATCTATTAAATCTATATTTTGTTGTAATGTAAAATCTGTAGATAATAAATCATTATACTCCATTTTAATATTTTAAATAATTTATTTTTAATATTTAAATATATTTTATAATATTATAAAAATGGAGAATTTAAAAGTTTCATATGTAAAAATTTGTGATAATAATGGATTTTGTGTTGTAAAAATTAATCCAATACAAAACGAATCTAAAAATTTAGAATTATATAATAATTCAGATAATTCTGATGATTCTATTGAAATAAAAAATAATAAAAACTCTGAAACTTCAGAAAATACAGAAACGCATAAATCTGACGAATCTGATGAAATTAAAAAATTTACAGAATCCAAAGAAAATACAGAAACACATAAATCTGAAATTAATCATATACCAGTACATCATTCAGAAACGACGGTTAAGAAAACTAAAAGTGGATATCGACCTAAAAGTGCTAGACGTGGATAATTAAATTTAAATAAATATTTATTTAAATTTAAGTGTAAGTTTAAAATATTTTATTCCAAAACCCTTTTTTATTATCAAATTTTTCTGAATCTATATTTTTTTTACTTTCTGAATCTATATTTTTTTTACTTTCTGAATCTGTATATTTTTTACTTTCTGAATCTATATTTTTTTTACTTTCTGACTCTGTATTTTCTTTATAATTTTTTAACAATTTTACTTTTAATTCTGGATTATAACTTTTAATAATTTGAGTTAATATCTCTGAATTGAAAGGATGATTTATATTTTGTTTATTTTGTATTAAATATCTTATTGCATATATTTCTGTAATATCTAGTTTTATTTTTACAGTTTCTTTTTCCTCAGAATTATTATTTATAATTTTTGATATTCCGGATATTGCTAAATAATAAAAATATGAATCATTTAAAGTAATTTTTGTAATCTGATCTTCAACCCTATCTGTACTGATTTGTACTGATTTTTCTAAAAGTAATGTGTATTGTTTTAATTTAGTTTCTGATATACTAAAATTATAATCTGAATTTGAAAAAATATAATTCATTTTTTATAATAAAAAATATTATAAAAAAAAATCAATTTTAATATGGTCCATATAATACTGATGAATCGTCAAAAAGTCCTATATCAGAATCAATAAATTCACTTCGTAAGCCTGGTGTAGTTGTTGTGTAAATTTGTTCAATCGGTCCCGCATTTTTCGGTTTGTATATTGTTTCTTTTTGAACTACAGATGCACCTTTTCGTGAACTACTGAATGCATAATAAATTATCCAAATTAATAAAATCAAAACTAATACCCCTAAAACAATCCATAAAATCCACCACATATTAGTTCCAAGAGTTTTATTATTACATCCAAATTGACCTGTACTTTTATTTAATGTACATTTGGCGTTATTTGGACACACACCATTACAATTATTACCTCCTCCACAAGTTGCAGGTAATATACAATATTCATAAAAAACATTGTTATTACATTCAGATTGAACTGTAAATCCTTTAAGGAAAGTTCCAGTTTCAAACACATTTTTACTAACCCATTCAGCTTCATTTAACACAACTGCACTAGTATTAGTAGGACTACTATTACAATTTTGTAAAAAATAATATTTAATAGGTAAAATTCTAATAAAACTACTAAAAGTTTGTAATATTGCATTTCCATCAGAGTCTAATTTAATATCTTCACTAAACACACTCTCAGTAGAACCTTCTGATTTAGGAGTATATGCACGAAATTTAACCTTTGAACTGTTATAATTAAATGAGTATTCAGCTCCTGCTACAGCTGCATATTGAACATTTAAATCTGTTGCTGTTGGAAACATTGTTATAGGAGTAGAAGTACCTGCTATTGCAAACCCCGAATTATCAATATTAAAATTTGGATTTACCGAATCATTAATCTTAAATGAGATAGTTCGATTATTAGAATTATTATTTACATCTGCTGTAAAAATAGTTGGAACTGGACCTCCATTTAAAAGTGGACTTCTAGGATCAAAGATTAATTTTCCATTATTTAAAGTGCAAAAATATAACTTATTTTGAACTGTCGTACATAGTAATACAGCTGAATTATCAAGAATTTGACCAACTAAATAATATGGAACAGACATTTTATAATATAATTAAAATATATTTCTTTTTATTATAAAATTATTTTTTTATAATAAATATTAATTTTATAACAAATTTATATTATTTGCATTTATACTGTACCATCTTGTAGAATCGTAAATATCACAATCTGAGTTTAAATCTACAGTTGGAACAAAATCCGTACCTATAACTATGACCTGTGTACTTTTATTTGAATTGTTATAATTACTTTGTGTAATATTAAATTTACCTGAATATCCGTCATAAACTATCGGATTATTAGCGTTAAAATTGTAGATTAATTTCCCACAAGAATTGTCATTATTATTTAAAACTGTACTGTAAATTCCATAATTACTATTTCGATCTGAATACAATTTTAAAACTTTTAGAATTGAGTCATAAATCCATATACAATTATTTATATTTTTATAAATTCGAATATATGATAATCTTAAAAATTTTAATTCAGAAGAGTCTGAATCCATATACAATAAATATGGGTCATTTATAAGTGAAGCATCTGTACTGTTTATGGTTATATCAGCTGGATTCACACCTGCCGGTGCCGCTGGTTGAGAATTATTATACACACTAGTGTATATAGTTGTTATAAAAATAGGAACATACACTTTTGAATTTATATTGCTAACTGAGATTCCAACAGATGATAAATTTATTCCTGAATTAAAAAAATTTGAACACGTGTATTCTGAATTTACATTTAATCCAGAATCACAAAAATTATATAAAGTTCCAGAATTTTGTAAATTTGTAAATAATGCAGCACTAAATGAACATAAACCTGAATTACACACTGGAGCTACACATCCTACTACTGTAGTTTGAGATATTTTATTTATACATTCAGAACTACATCCAGCTCCAGTATATTTAATTTCTAATGTATTATCATTGACACATCCTAATTTAAGAATATCACAAGTTTGGCAAGAGTTTGCAGTTTGTGAGTTTATTATTGGGTTTTTATAAAAATATAAATATATTAAAACGAGAATTATCAATATAATAAATATTATAAACACACATATAAATATAAAAGACTTTTCATTCATAATTTTATTAAAAAAAATAAAATTAAATGTTATAAAGAATTCCAATTAATTACAGATTTATCTTTTTTTTCTAATATAGAATTTACTTTTTTAAATATATTACTATTAAATAAATTACTATTATTAAATCCAGGATTATCTATTTTAAAAATTGTAGATTTTCCTGAAATGTAATTTACAATTTTTAAGCAATCTTTATGTAATAATATATACGGAATACTTTTATCTATTGAATTTAAATATTCTATTACTCGAATAACAAATCCAGTCCATAAATCTTTATGCGAACCCGGTGAGTTTGGTTTTACAGTTAAACTTAAATTTAATAAAAATATACCAGATTCACACCATTTTTCTAAATTTCCGTGATTTGGAATTTTAAAATCTGGATATTCAATTTGTAATTCCCGATAAATATTTAATACATTGTTTGGTATTTTATAACAATTTTTATTTACACTTAATGCTAATCCTGTTGCTAAAGGAACTCCATCTAAATTATTAGAATTATAAGGTTCTAAATCAAATATTATAACTTTAATATTCTCGGGTTTAACAAGATTAAATGCTTTAAATATATTTTTTCGATATGGATAACTTATACAATTAGAAGATTCATATTTTTGTAAAATATTGTTTATAATTTTTAATTCATCTCCACAAGATTCAAAAAAATTAACCCATCCAACTGGAGGTTGTTTTAAAGCTATGTCTAATATACTCCAATTATTATTTATTTCAGATTTAATTATTAATTTTGGAACTTTAAAAGCTTTATCTAATTCATCAGATTTTTTAGATTCATCAGATTTATTTTCTGTGATTGATTGTGTAGTTTGTAGGTTTGTTAATACTAAATTATCATTTATTAAATTTTGTATATTAAAATTTTTGAAAATTGAATCAATTTCAGATTCCATATTAAATATTTTTTTAATTAAAATTGAGTTTTATATTTAATTTTGAATTAAAATCAATTCTTTTTTATAGATGTCAAATATACAAAATTTAGATCAAATTTATACATCAGATAGTGTTTATCCTAATCCTTTAGATGAAAGTTATCCAGTGAGACCAGACTTTAATACTGAAACTGATAATTTAACAGTAGCAGAAATTATCAATTCTGATGTTTCAGCTTCTGAATTAGGAAAAATAACAAGTAGATATATTGAATTACAAAATAATAGTGTTTTACACGGATTTACAAAATCTGGAAAATATGTACCTATAAACACTCACAATTCTAATATTATTAAAAATGAATTGTTAAAGATTCCAGAAAATGCAATAACTGTTCCAATTGAACCTAAGACGCCTGTATCAAATTTTAAATTAACTCCTGTTCCAGAATCAAAAAAAATAGAATCGATTCAAATTATTAATACAAATTTTAATAATTTAGGAGAATTTAATATTGAAAACGTAAGTAGGCGAGAACAAGTTTCAAATCTCCCTAATGAATATAAATCAGAAATTACTTTAATTAATTCTATTCCAATTCCTATAAAAAATGTAAATGAATCAGTAAGTAGTACAAATAGTATGAAAAATATAGCAATTTTAGTAAAATCAGAATCTGATTCAGATAAAGAATCTGAAGAATCTGAAGAATCTGAAAAATCCGAAGAATCCGAAGAAACTGAAACTGAAGAATCAGAAACCGAAATATCAGAAACCGAAATATCTGAAACAGAAACTGACCCGTATAATTCAGCTCAAATTGAAACTATAAATTTGGAATCTAAAGAAACTAGAGTTTTACCAGAAGTAGCTGTACGATATAAAACTGTATTATCGGCAGAACCTCGAATTAAAAAAAATAAAGAACAATTACGTACTGAATATTTAGAAAAATTAGAACAACGGTATATTGAATATAAAACTGATGATCCTAGTTGGGAAGGATTAGAACCTGAGGATAAAGAGGCACTTCGGGAACTCAGAAGATTAAAACAAAAAAATACGGGTAGTAATAGAACAATGAATGTTTTAACTAAACCTATTCCTATTCAAAAATTAAAACAAATGGGTAAAAGTGTCGGTGTAAATTCTCCGACTGAAGTTAAAAATTTAATTTCCGATATTATACAATCAAATGTAATTCAAACTGAATATACAGAAACATTAACTAAGTTTGATTATGAAACCTCTGAAGTGTTTAATTTTAGAACTGCATATACTATGAAAGCCATTGAATTAGCATCTGATTCATTATCAAAGGAATCGTGTATTGTATTAGGAATAATGAAATGTAATAAAATTAAATATGGTGTAATTTATGATTCTGAAATGGAAGAATTATTAAATTTAATTGATTCTGAATTTTTTTGAATAATTATTAATTTAAAATATAATTTATATTAAATTATATTTATCTTTAAAAGAATTAATTTATATTTAAAATATATTTATTTTAAAATGAGTGAAATTGAAACTAAACACGTACTTTTAATTATTAGCGCTAAAACTTGTAGTGCGTGTATTCGATTAACTGAACTTGGGATTTTTCAAAAAATTAAAAATGATTTCTCTAATAATCCTCGTGTAAAAGTAATTCATATTGAATTAGACGAAATGAAGTCTAATATTCCTAATAATTATCCAACCGCTTTAAATAAATATAAAAGTTGGTTTCCTATCTTTTTACTTATTAATGGTTCTGATTGGAATGATAATTTAAATAATATTGATTTTTATAATCCTAATATTGTTGTATTTAATGGAGTTATAGAAAATGGAATTCCAAAATTAGTAGACAGATCTGAACAAATTGGATTTGATTCATTATCTAAATGGGTTTCAGATAATATTGAATCTAATGATAAATTTAGAACTATTATTAGTAGTAAAACAACAAGTGTACCTATTCTTCCTAAACTTCCAGAATTTGAAACAGCTGAACATACTAAATATATTCCTACTTGTGGAATGGTTAAATTTAAAGCTTCTCGAAGAAATTAAAAAATATTGAAAATATAAAAAAATAAATTTATAATTCAAAAATGCAAAATTTTGAATTATACGATTCATTAAAAAAACAGGTTGAATCTGTAAATAATAATTTTGATTATAATACAATTTGTAATACAATAAGTAATACAGACTCTAAAAAAGCACAAACTGTTTTAGCGTTAATATTATATCATTACAATTTAGAAGATTCTAAATTTAAAAATATTCCATATAGTGGTAAAATATTAAATGATTCGAAAGATTTAATTTTATTTACCTTTAATAATTTACCACCTATTTTAAAAAATATTATTTCATTATTTATCTTTTCAGTAAATTAAATATTTTAGATTAAAAGATGATTATATATTACACTTTAATCCTATTTACAGGAATTATAACAATTACAAGTATTCACAATATTATTTATTATAATAAGTTATATAATACTGCATCTTTTAATATTATATCAAAATCTCAAATTCGTACAATGTATATGCTAAATTATATTTTAGCATTATTCAGTTTAATATTTTTCTTTTTAATTGTATATAAAATTTTAAAATATAAAAGATAAATATTATTTTATGTATGTATGTCAAAAATAAAAACATCCTTGTTATATATCTTTTATAATTTTAATTTAAACCCAACTATCCTAAAATCTGATTTAAAAAGAATTTAAAATTAAAAATTTAAAAAAAAAATTAAAAAAAAATATATTATATATTAAAAATTAGAATATATTAAATTTATTTTTCTATTAAAAAGATGCCTGCTTATAGTCCTACTACTGCTGAATTGCGTCGTGTGTCCGGATCTGTTAAAGGTGGCCGTGAAAGACTTTCTTTAGTTGAAAGATTATCTAAAATTGACTCTGAACACGCTCTTGATGTTTCCAATTATATGTCTGATGGTGCTCGTAAAATCAAGAGTCCAAAGGCTGGATTAACTCGTGTTAACAGCAAAGGAAATGAAGTTATTGTTCCTCGTTCTAAATTTCCTTTAAACAGCCGTATTGTTTCTAACAATGCTGCTTCTTATGCTGCTGCTATGTATGAAATTGATCCTTCTAGATCACGTTCTCAATATGAACGTGAATGGATGGACTCTTTCCGTCAATATGAAGCTGCTGCTGCTCAAAGTAAAGCAAACACTGAAGCTCGTAAATCTGAACGTCCTGCTACTGCTCGTCCACCAACTGGTAAACCACGTGGACGTCCTAAGGGAAGTAAGAATAAGGCAAAGCTTATGCAACCAACTGCTTATGTAGGTCGTCCAGCTAGCCGTTCTTCTAGCCGAGTTGCAAGTCAATCTCGTATTGCTATGACGGATGCTATTGTTGAAGCAGCTGAAGCCCGTGTTGAAGCTGATATTGCTAGATCTCTTTCTAGAAGTTCAGCTCAACACTCTGCAGCTGCTCGTTCATTGAGTCGATCTGCTAGTCCAATTGCTGTTCCAGTTGTACGAGCTGTTGCTTCTCCAAGATCTGCTTCAAGATCAGCTTCTCTTAGAGCTGCTGGTTTATAATAAATTTATCTAGGTTTATACAATTATAATTATTATAAACCCTAGATAAAAATCACAAAAAAAACAAATAAAAATCACAAAAAAAACAAATAAAAATCACAAAAAACAAATAAAAAGCAAATAAAAATCACAAAAAAAACAAATAAAAATCACGAAAAAACAAATAAAAATCAAATAAAAAGCAAATAAAAATCACGAAAAAAACAAATAAAAATCACGAAAAAAACAAATAAAAATCACAAAAAAACAAATAAAAATCACAAAAAAACAAATAAAAAGTAAAAAAACAAAAAAACTTTAAAAATTCATAAAATAACATAAATCAGTATACATACTATTTTAAATTATATTAGTATACATACTAAATAAAATATTATAATATTTTATTTATTATTTACCTCTATTACCTACCTTTATTACAATTTTTTATCTTATCTTATTTATAAATTTTATTTTATCTTATTTATAAATTTTATTTTATCTTATTTATAAATTTTATTTTATCTTATTTATAAATATATTTTACACTCATTATACTTGTATATGCAGATTTGAATTTGTATTACAACTGCAGATTATAAAATTTTATTTATCCTATATAAAAAGATAAATAAAAATCTTTTAAAGCCTCAAAAAAAATATTGATTTTTAAACTTTTATTTCTACAAAGTTAAGTTTCTAAAGTTTAAAAGATATCTTTTTTATTTAAAAAGTAAATTTTCAAAATGACCTCTGTAGCTCCAACCGTTGTTCAAACTAAACCTGTTTCAAAATTCTTTAACTGGACTCCAGCAAAAGCTGAAAGTGCAGCAAAGGAAGGAAAATATATGAAGATCGAGAAAAAGTCAGGTGATCTTATTCTTAGTGGTGCTTTAAAAAAATGGAAAAGTGATAATTCTTTTGTGTATGTACCTCAATTTCGTGTCGCGGGATCTCTTCAAACTGTTAATCCAGATGGAACTACCTCGTTTCCTATTTATGAATTTCTTATTGAAGTAATTAAGCTTTCAGAATCAGACTCTCGAAAGGTTATTCAAGAAGCTAATTATTCTATTATGACTGTATGCGGTCAGATTGAGAATGTTTCAGATATTTCAACTGAAAACTTAAAAGGTTCATTAGCTGAAGCTTTTAAATCTGAATTAGCGTCTCTTGAAGCATTAAAAAAATCTAAACCTGTCCCAAAGAAAGAACCTACTTTTACTCTTGATCAAATTACAGCTCTTGGAAAAGAAATGAAAGAATCTAAAGATAAGCTTACTGTCCAAAAGACACGTTCAAAGCCAGCTGAGTCTGGTTCAAGTAATTCAAATTCTACTCGAAAGCAAACTCCATTAAAGCGTTTGCTTAAAGCTGGAGATGATAAATATTTAGATGTTTCTAATTTTAGTACAAAGGGAACTGACGGTGTTAAGCTTACAGTTATGCCAAAGAGTGGAAATACAAAGAAGGCTCCTTTTACTGTTAAAATTAATGATCCTGAAACTGGAAATATTGTTCATAAGATGATTGGATCTAACAGTCTTGAATCTTTGAAAATGTTTCTTGAAACTATTTATTCAGATTCAAATGTTGTAAATGCATATCTTAATATGTGGACTACAACTAAAAATACTGTAGTTAATACTAAACCAGTCGCATCTGTTGTATCTGGAAGTTCTGTAGCTTCGAATGTAATTACTGTTCCAGGTGTTCCTGTTGTAGCAGTTCCTTCTGGTGTTTCAGTAGTACAGGTTCCTCAAATTGTACCAGCATCCAGTTTAGCAGTCGCTACAAGTGTTATAAGTCCAGTTATGACTATGAATGGATTGTTTCATAAATAAATTTACGTACAAGTTTGTAAAAAAATGTCGAATATTTTATTGTTTTAGATGTATTATAATAAAAAATAAAATAAAAAATAAAATAAAATAAAAAATAAAATAAAATAAAAAATAAAATAAAAATAAAAAATAAATAAAAATATATAAAGATTTATATATTTTTAAAATTAAGAATATTTATAAGATTTTATGAACATTAAGAATATTTATAAGATTTTGTATAATTTTCATAAAATTATAAATCCCACAAAATGTAAAACTATAAATTGTATTTTTTTATAGTTTTAGGGCGTAAGCCCGTACTTATAATTTAATAAAAAATATAAATTTACAAAATGTGAAATTTATATTTTCTTTTTTTTACATCTTTATCTTATTAATAATTTTATTTTTATACTTATCTTATTAATAATTTTATTTTTATACTTATCTTATTAATAATTTTATTTTTATACTTATCTTATTAATAATTTTATTTTTATAATTATCTTATTAATAATTTTAT